>ERZ1370068.4915-contig-3965_pt1 | contig 37809 bp, 51 predicted proteins | sample MGYA00561227_ERZ1370068 | MGnify/ENA primary metagenome ERZ1370068 (study PRJEB38410, sample SAMEA6850437) | metagenome | study: Metagenomic assessment of the ecological functions of the soil: analysis of the soil microbiota associated with the...
CGTAGCCGAAATAGGGGATCACCGCCGTGATGCGGCGCGCGGACGCCCGGCGCAGCTGCGTCGGTGATGATCAGCGCAGCTCCACCAGATGGTCGCTGGCCGGATACGAAGTCGACCTGGATGACGAACGCGATAACAGGAGCCGCGGACGTTCTCCCGGCATCCTCGACGAAGATCTCCGTTGTCGGCGAAGCGGCCGGACCGCACGGTCCTTGACGCCAGCGGCTGTGACCAAGCCCCTCGGCGATGGCCTGCGCCAGCGCCGGATCGGAGCCGCCGTGGCGACACAGCTTGATCGAGCCGTTCTTGGCGGTACATCGCCCCTTCTCCCCGCGCCTTGCTGGATACGATGTTCGGCATCCCGGACACCTGCAGAACCGGCGAGAGTTTCGATGCGCGAGGAGATATCAGTGCAGGGCGCAGCTGGCAACCCATGGGGGCGGTTTCAGGTCACGGTTTTCCCGGCAAAAATGGCCGCACAGGGACGCACGGGGGTGCGTCAATAGCTGGCGTAGGCTTCAGCGCGCTGGCCGCCAAAACTGCACGGCTCGGCGGACGCTGAGCCGTGCCTCGGCGTTCGCCACCGCCAGCACGGGCAGTGGCCCGGCGCCGGGGCAGGCGCTGTCTCGTCATCGGTCGCGCCGTTGACCATGGCGCCGGCGGCGCAGGCCGGCCTGGGCGATTTTCCGCAGGACCGGTGTCGTCGGCGGCGGCCCAGGCGTCGCGTCCGGCACCGCCATGGCCGTGGTTCGCCAGATAGCCGCAGCGCGCGCTGCTTTGGTTGCCGCCAGCAGACGTCCCAGACCCACGGCAGATCGCGGTCCGGCCGCGCACGACCTGCAGCCGAGAGGTAGCTGCGCACGGCGGGATTTCCAGGCGCCTTCCGGCGACACGATCGACAAGGGTTGCGCAGCTTCGATCCCGCTGTCGAGCACGCTGACCATACGCGATCGAACACCGCTTGTGGCGGCGGGCTGCTCGATTCGAACTAGGCTTCACGTTGCGCCGCCGCCCGCCGGACGCCATCGCAGGTACAGAATTGCCGCCTCGCTGCGCCGCTCAGCGGCTGCAGCCGCCAAGCAGCGCACGCCCGCGACCGAGCAGCGCGGCGGCATGATGCGGCGCGCGGCGCTTCGCTGCGCACAGGCAGGCTGCGACGGCGTCGCGCATCGCCCTCCTGCGTTATCGTTAAATTGCAAAGTTAAGGTCTCGGGCAGTGAAGCGACAGCGGCCAACCCGGATCGCGCGGGCCGCGGCGCCAGTCGCTATCGCGAACGATTTCCGTTTGAGCTCCGAAGCACTTCCGCCCAGTCGATCACGGTTCCAGCGCGATCGCGTGCACATGGCGGCCGCAGTCGGTCTCCTGGCGATGCACCGAGCGGCGGTAGCTGTAAAAACGCTCGTCGGAATAGGTGTCGACGCCGATGTCGTCGATCATCAGCACGCCGGCATTTTCCAGCCGCATCCGGATGAAGCCGGCGAGGTCGAACATCGCATGGCCCGTCGCGCTCGCGCGGGAAGGAAGAACACGGCATGTTTCCGCATCGGCCTCCAGAAAGCGTTCGACGAATTCGCCGCCGACTTCGTAGGAGTGCTGGCGGATCAGCGGGCCGATCGCGGCGACGATGCCGCCGCGTTCGGCGCCGAGTTTCTCCATGGCGTCGACGGTGGATCTCGAGCACGCCGGTCAGCGCGCCCTTCCAGCCGGCATGCGCCGCGCCGATCACGCGCGCGCTCGGGATCGACCAACAGGATCGGTCCGCAATCGGCCGCGGTGACGCCGATCGCGAGACCCTCGGTGCGGGTGACGATGGCGTCGGCGCTGCGGCCGCGCGCCGCCGTCCCACGGTCCGGTCGCCGACCACGGCGTCGGCGAATGGATCTGGTACAGCGCTGAGCAGGCGGTCGGGCGTGACGCCCATCTGCTCCGCCATCCGGCGGCGATTTTCCGCGACCTTGGCGGCATCGTCGTTCGGAGCCGAGGCCGCCATTGAGGCCGGCTCAGACGCCCTCGGACACGCCGCCCTCGCGCGGTGAAGAAGGCGTGGCGCAGGCCGGAGATGGCCGAGAGCAGCGACGAGCCCAAGCGTCATGACTGCGCCGTCCTGCGATCTTGCGGCTGCTCGTCGCTCAAGCCCGCGATCGCGGGTGAGGTCGGGTTCGAGATCGCGAGCACCTTGAACATCGAGCCCATGCCGCCGCGGCCAGCGTCGGTCAGCCGCTTCAGCGCGCCAGAAATGTCGCCGGAAACCTCGCGGCGTCGGCTTTCGCCATCAGGGTCGCCGCGCGGGTCTCGATGCCGAGCCGCTTCAGAAATTCGCCCTGCGTCACCGGACCATGGACGCGTGCGCCGAGATCCTCGGCGGCGCGCGCCAGCGCCTGGAAATCGACATGGGCGGTGACGTCGGCCTGGCCGGGATTTTCAGGGGATCGGTGAAGCTGTGGCGGGCGATGGCCTGAAAGGTGTCGCCGGCGTCGCTGCGCAGATGGCCGTAATCGATGATCAGCGCCGCGCCGTCCTGGTCGCGGACGCGGCTCGCGATCTTCATGATCTCGGCGTCGGGCCGCCATTCGAACACCGCGCCGATCGGCGCCGCGCGCACCAGCGGCGGCAGCAGCACTTCGAAGCGCGGCATCGGCTCGGCGGCGGCGCCGAACGCCAGCTTGCCGCTGTCGTCGAGCTCGACCACGCGCTCGTGCCAGCCGGTCTCGCGCTTCACCACCTGGTGGATCGGCAGCACGTCGAAATATTCGTTGGCGAGAATCACCGCGGGGCCCGTCGGGCACGTCGTCGATGGCTGTCGTGCCAGGAGATGTTGCGCACGCCCGACAGCGTCGCCCTCTGCTTTTCGCGCAGCACCGGATTGATCTCGACCAGATGGATGCTGAGCGACTGATAGAGCGGCGGCAGCACCCGCAGCGCGCGCAGCGCATCCGCCATCATGGTGCCGCGGCCGGGGCCGAGTTCGACCAGCCGCAGCATCGGCGGCGAGCCGATCGCCTTCCAGACCGACGCCGCCCACAGCCCGAGCAGTTCGCCGAACATCTGGCTGACTTCGGGCGCGGTGGTGAAATCGCCCTCGCGGCCCGAGCGGATCGCGCGACACGTAATAGCCGTGCTGCGGATGCATCAGGCACAGCTCCATGTAGCGCCAGACCGGCATCGGGCCCGACGATTTGATCAGCTTCTTGATCTCGGCCTGCAGCGGCGAATATTCGGTCACGCGATCCTGCCTTAAATCGACTTCGGTACCGTGCGACGGCGCCTTGCGCCGCCATGCCGCCACAATAATGATAGCGCCGGCAATAATCATCGGCACCGACAACAGCATACCCATGGTCAGCCCGCCCCACAAAAATCCGAGCTGCGGGTCGGGCTCGCGGAACAATCTCGCCGGTGATGCGCGCAAACGCGTAGATCGCGATGAAGCTGCCGAGGATCAGGCCCGGCCGCTTCAGGGCGCCGCATCCGGATCATCACCGCCAGCACCGTGAACAGCAGGATGCCCTCGAGCGCCGGCCTCGTAAAGCTGGCTCGGGATGGCGCGGCAGCGGCCCGCCGTTGGGAAACACCATCGCCCAGGGCAGGCTCGGGATCGGCCGGCCGGCCCCACAATTCGCTGTTGATGAAATTGGCGAGCCGCCCGAGGAACAGCCCGATCGGCGCCGACCGCGGTGGTGATGTCGCCGAGCGAGAGGATCGGAGATGTCGTTGCGGCGGGCAAACAGCATCACCGCGGCGACGCAGCCGAGGAAGCCGCCGTGGAACGACATGCCGCCCTTCCACAATTCGAAAGATCTCGGCGGGATGCTGGACGAAGAAGGCGAGGATTGTAGAACAGCACATAGCCGGTGCGGCCGCCGACGATGATGCCGATGGTGACCCAGAGGATGAAGTCGTCGAGCTGCGGCAGCGTGATCGGCGCCGGCCCGCCCACAGATCTTTCGTTCTTGATCAGCGCGCGGGCGTAGATCCAGCCCAGCACGATGCCGCCGATATAGGCCAGCGCATACCAGCGGATCGCGATCGGCCCGATCTGGACTGGCGATCGGGTCGAACACCGGAAAGGCGATCGGTGAGGAAGGGCATCAAGGACGAGGGTTAGCACGAGATTGCGGCGATAGAGCGCCAGAAGCCGCTCCCAGTGTCGCTCGGCGGCGTCGCGGTGGTAGACCGGACGTCTTCGGAAAGCGCAAAGCCGTGATGGGTGCCGGGATAGATCTCGACCTCGTTGTTGGTGCCCTTCATGCCCGCGCTCGACCTTCTCGATGATCTCCATGCGGCGCATAGACGTCGGTCCTCGGCGCAGGCGAAATAGAGTTCGGCCTTTTGTCTTCGGCGGCGGCAAGATGCGGGCTGTCGGGCTGGTCGGTCGCCAGATTGGTACGCCGTAGACCGATGCCGCCGCCTTGACGCGATCCGGGAAAATGCGTCGCCGCGTTGACCGCGTAGCGGCCGCTCATGCAGTAGCCGACGGTGCCGACGATCTCGGTGTTGCGCCGCCGCCTGGCCCTCGGCGTAGGCGAGCAGCGCCTTGGTGTCTTCCATCACCAGGGGAATGTTGATCGAGTTCATCAGCTGGAACATGCGCTTGCGCTCCGGCGATTCCGGATCCGGATTGATCGGCCCGATCTCCATCACGCCGGCGCGGTAATACAGGTTCGGCAGCATCACGTAGTAGCCCGAGGTGCCGAGCCGGCGCGCCATGTCGCGCAGTTCCTCGCGGATCGCCGGCGCGTCCATGTAGAAGATGATGACCGGAAACGGGCCGCCGCGCTCGGGATGGGTGATGAAGGTGGTGGTCTTGCCGTCCTTGGTCGGAATATCGATCTGCTGGTCGATCATGGGCGCTTCTTCGTCTCTTGTGATTTGCGGTTCTGCGCGGTCGCGCGCATTCAATACGATTGCAAGGAAACCGCAGCATGACAAGGCGATCAGGCTCTTGGACGGCATTCCGCTCCTTGAACGCGCGCCGCGCCGGATCGCCATTGTCTGGTGGATTCGATCACGGCGAACGCGGAGAGATTTGCCAGATGACCCAGACCACGCAACCGGTTTTTCGACGAGATCGGCCGCCTGATGAACGACGCCGCCGGCGCCGCGCGGGGCGTCAAGCGCGAGGTCGATACGCGTAATGCGCAATCAGGCCGAGCGGATCCTGCGCGACCTCGACTGTGGTCAAGCGCGAGGAGTTCGAGGCGGTCAAGGACATGGCCCGCCTGGCGCGCGAGGAAAACGAGGCGCTGAAGGCACGCATCGCGGCGCTGGAAGCCAAACTCGGCGATTTCGCCGGCGCCGGACGCCGGCAGCACGAAGACGGACGGGTAGGGGACCTTCGCAGGCGGTCGATTTGCGGCGGTCAAGTCTCTCCAGCTCGAGCAGTGCCGGTAGCTACCCATCCCTCGCATCTCGCTGGTTGCATGGATCGCCCTCGTCAGGCCGGAACGGCAGAAAATCCCCGCATTTCCTTGTCATTTCCGCCCTTTGCGGCTAAAAGCCCGCCACGTCCGCAGCCCCCGCACCCCTGGAGGCTTGCTGTGGAGTGCGACAACGGGCCGCGATGCGGCCTTTAACTTTTAGAAAACAAGGACTTAACGACAATGGCGACCCGTCAACGACATTGAAGGCGACCGCGCGTCCGCAGAGCGGCAAGGGGGCCGCCCGGGCAGAGCGTCGCGCCGGGAGAGTTCCCGGAGTGATCTATGGCAACAACCAGCCCCCGTCACCATCTCGGTCGACGACGCCGAACTGCGCCAGCGCATCCTGGCCGGCCGGTTCCTGACCACGATTTACGACATCGATCTCGAGGGCAAGAAGCACCGCGTGATTCCCGCGCGACTTCCACCTCGATCCGGTGCGCGACTTCCCTGTTCATGTCGACTTCATGCGGCTCGGCGAAGGCGCGACCATCCGCGTCAGCGTGCCCCTGCATGTGGTGGGCGCGGAAACCGCGCCCGGCGTCAAGCGCGGCGGCACCGTCAACATCGTCACCCACACCATCGACCTCGAATGCGTCGGTCGACAACATCCCGCAGTACATCGAGGCCGATGTCAGCGGCCTGGAAATCAGCTACTCGCTGCATCTGTCCGACGTCAAGTTGCCGACCGGCGTGAAGTCGCTGTCGCGCGAAGACGCAACGCTGGTGACCATCGTGCCGCCGTCCGGCTACGCCGAAGAGCAGAAGGCTGCTGCGGCTGCTGCCGCGTGCTGCCGGTGCGGCGGCTGCGCCACGGCGCCGGCGCTGCTGCTGCGGCGGCTGCGGCGGCTGCTGCGGCGGCGCCGTGCGGCGGCGTGCCGCGCAGCTGCCGGCGGCGGGCGCGAAGGCGCCGGCCGGTGGTGGCGACAAGAAGAAGTAAGCCGGACCGCGGGATGCCGCGTCATGCGCCTCTTTGTTGGCCTCGGTAACCCCGGCGCGAAGTACGCGGATAACCGGCACAACATCGGGTTCATGGCCGTCGATGAGATTGCGCGGCGTCATGGTTTCGCACCATGGCGCCGCCGCTTTCAGGGCGAGACTTCGGAAGGCACGCTCGATCGCGAGCGCGTCGTGCTGCTCAAGCCGACCGACCTACATGAACGAGTCCGGCCGCGCGGTGCAGGAAGCCGCCAACTTCTTCAAGCTGGCGGCCGGCGACATCACCGTGTTCCAGGACGAGCTCGAACTGCCGTCGGCGAAGGTGCGCGTCAAGATCGGCGGCGGCATCGCCGGTCATAACGGCTTGCGCTCGATCTCCTCGCATATCGGCAACGACTATCGCCGGGTGCGGCTCGGGATCGGTCATCCCGGCGTCAAGGAACTGGTGCACAGCCACGTGCTGTCGGATTTCGCCAAGAGCGACCGGCCGTGGGTCGAGGCGCTGTGCGAGGCGGTTGCCGACAATGCCGGCCTGCTCGCCACCGGCCGCGACTCCGACGTTTCAGAACAAGGTGCATCTGGCGATGCAGGCGAAGGGATTTTTGAAGACAAGGAAGACGACGGCGGAACCGGCTGAGCTGCTCCACCGTCATGCCGGGCCGACCGGGCATCCACGTCTGCGACGGCTCGGCAGGAAGACGGGATGCCGGGACAACCAGCCATGACGACGACGAACGTAGAGGACGAAATGGGATTCAAATGCGGTATCGTCGGATCTGCCCAATGTCGGCAAGTCGACGCTGTTCAACGCGCTGACCGAGACGGCGGCGGCGCAGGCGGCGAACTATCCGTTCTGCACCATCGAGCCGAATGTCGGCGAGGTCGCGGTGCCCGATCCGCGGCTCGACAAGCTCGCCGGCGATCGCCAAATCGGCGCAGATCATCCCGACGCGGCTGACCTTCGTCGATATCGCAGGCCTGGTGCGCGGCGCCTCGAAGGGCGAAGGGCCTCGGCAACCAGTTCCTCGCCACCATCCGCGAGGTCGACGCGATCGCGCATGTGGTGCGCTGCTTTGAGGATCCCGACATCACCCATGTCGAGGGCAAGATCGCGCCGTTGGCCGACATCGAGACCATCGAGACCGAACTGATGCTCGCCGATCTCGACAGCCTGGAAAAGCGCGTCGACAATCTGACCAAGAAGGCCAAGGGCAACGACAAGGACGCCAAGGAGCAGCTCGACCTCGTCAACCGCGCGCTGGTGCTGCTGCGCGACGGCAAGCCGGCGCGGTTTCCTCGAACGCAAGCCGGAGGAGGAGCGCGCCTTCCGCATGCTCGGGCCTGTTGACGTCAAAGCCGGTGCTCTATGTCTGCAATGTCGAGGAAGGCTCGGCCAAGGAAGGCAACAGCTTTTCCAAAGCAGGTGTTCGAGCGCGCCAGGAAGAGGGCGCGCGTCGCGGTGGTGATCTCGGCCAAGATCGAGTCCGAGATCGCGACGCTGTCGCGCGAGGAGCGCACCGAGTTCCTGGAGACGCTGGGGCTGGAGGAAGCCGGCCTCGACCGCCTGATCCGCGCCGGCTATCAGCTGCTCGACCTCATCACCTATTTCACCGTCGGACCGAAGGAAGCCCGCGCCTGGACCATCGACCGCGGCACCAAGGCGCCGGCCGCGGCCGGCGTGATCCACACCGATTTCGAAAAGGGCTTTATCCGCGCCGAGACCATCGCCTATGACGATTACGTCGCGCTCGGCGGCGAGGCCGGCGCCCGCGACGCCGGCAAGCTGCGGCTGGAAGGCAAGGGAATACGTCGTCGCCGACGGCGACGTGATGCATTTCAGGTTCAATACTCAGCCGTCATTGCGAGGGCATAGCGCGCATCCACGCTTTGAGCGCCATGGCTGGCTTCGCTTCGCGCGCAGTGAAGGCGCGCAGCCTGGACACGTATCCCGCCCTGGTCGCGGATGGCGCCGAGGTGTTCGTTGATGCGGAACACGATCAGGATGAATTCCGCGGCGATGCGCGAGAACACCACGCCGACCACGACGCCGGCGATCGAGGACAACAGCAGGATGAAGCCGCCGAACGGGCTGATTGCCATCGCGGCGAGGCTCGAGAAGATGCCGGAAATGCCGAACAGCACGATCAAGCCGATCACCAGCCAGTAGAACGTCTTGATGATGGTGGGCGTGATGAAGCGGTCCCACTGAAACAGATCCTGAAAATCGAACATCGGTGGTTCTCCCGGCAAGTCGAATATGAGTCGCGCTCAACCTGGCTGCGGCACAGGGCCTAGCCCCGAATCGCGTTCCGGGCAAGTCGGGACCAGCACGGCAAGCGGCGCTCGCCCGTCGGGCACGAGCCATGCGGGCGGGCGGGTTGAGATTGCCGCAAATAACGGCCACAATCGGGCTTCCCTCGCAGCAAATCCCCATCCATGACCACGCTGACCTTCGAAGATTTCAAGCCCGGCCATTTCGGCACGTTCGGACCGCGCCACGTCACGCGCGAGGAGATCCTCGCCTTTGCCGCCGAGTACGACCCGCAGCCGATGCATCTCGACGAGGAGGCCGCCAGCAAGTCGATGCTGAAGGGCCTCTCCGGTTCGGGCTGGCATCTCGTGCTCGATCATGATGCGGATGATGTTCGACGGCTTTCATCGGCCGCACCGCCTCGCTCGGCTCGCCCGGCGTCAACGAGATGCGCTGGCTGGCGCCGCTGCGCCCCGGCGACGATCTCGACGCTCGATATCGACGGTCGCGGATGCGCGGGTCTCCAGGAGCCGTCCCGAGACCGGCATCGTGACGTTCAAGGGCGCGGTCCGCAACGCCGCCGGCGTCGTGCTGTGCGAGATGGTGTCGCCGATCATCGTGCGCCGGCGCGACGGTGCAGGCGGAGTAGGCTATCGATGCATTTCTTCGAGGACATTGGAAATCGGCGCGCGGCGCGAGCTTGGCTCGTTCACCTTCACAGCCGACGACGATCAAGCGATCTCGCCGCGCAGTTCGACCCGCAGGCGCTTTCACCTCGACGAGGAGGAGGGGCGCAAATCGCTGTTCGGCGGCCTGGCCGCGTCGGGCTGGCATGTCGCCTCGGTCTGCATGAAGCTCCTGGTCGCCAACGGCCAGCGCCGAGATCAAGGAGGCATCGGCGCGTGGCGAGGAGGTCGCGGTCTGGGGACCGTCGCCGGGCTTTCGCGAACTGCGCTGGATCAGGCCGGTGCTCGCCGGCGACACCATCAGCTTCTCCAGCGTCGTCGAAACCAAGCGCACATCGGAGAAGCGTCCCGAATGGGGCATCCTGCAGGCCCGCAACACCGGCACCAATCAGCGCGGCGAACAGGTGTATCTCGTTCCCGCCGACCGCCTTCGTGCCAGGCGCAAGCGGAATGCGGAGTACCTGAGCCCAGGCAGACCAACATGGTTAGCGGATGGTCTATCGGCTTCCCGGCAGCCGATCGAAGATTCTGCCGGAACGATTCATTTGCTAACGCATTTTGAACTTTCTCGCGTGCCATATGAGACTCAAGGGAAGTACCCGAGGGGACGACCATGGCGGATCGCAGCGGCCTGAAACTTGTCGGCTTTATCTTCGCAACCGTCACGCTTGGCGTGATGCTGACCGCCGCGATGGTGGTGAAGACCTATGCCGATGGCGGCTACACGCTCGAGACGTCGTATCGCCCATCGCTGAGGTTTCACGCTTTGCTAACCATCGAAGCGTGTAATCGCGCGATTGACCATCGCCGAATCAGCGGCTCCAGATCAGCGCCATCACCGCGACCGCACGCAGCCAGCAGTCCGACAAACCGGATCATGATGGTGCCCATGCTTTGCTGCGAATGCCGCAGCGGAATTGGATCGGTGTTATCCGGCCGAACGCTTTGCATAAACACTATCCCCGATATTCCCCAGAAACGATCCGCCAGCCCCGATCGGAGCGCCCGCCGTTGGTCGCGGCGTCGCAGCCGGTAAAGTTCAAAAATCCAATCTAGTCAAACGAAACCGCCGCGTCTCCGTTATCAGGAGGCGGCGGCGGGTCAGTCTTGAAGCCAGGATCTTGACGCTGAGCGATCAGCTGTTGCGCAGGCCGTCGGCGGCGCGCTTCCACTGCGTGACGTTGTCGGCGATCATGCGCGTCGATTTCATCGCGGCCTGGCTGAGCTGCGCATAGCCGGAGATCTCGCGCTGGACGCGCTGGCCTTCGGCATGCAGCAGGTCGCGCAGGCTTTCCAGCTCCGAGATCAGCTTCTCGATCTCCGCAAGCGAGGTCCCGGCGACGCGCTGGATCAGCGAGTTGACGTTGTTGACGGTCGCTTCGGCGTTGGCGTCGACCGGCGCGGTTTCCGGGCTCGCGACCGCCGGCCGGCGCAGATAGGCGATGTCGTTGCGGACGAAGTCGCGGATCCCGGCCTCGACTTCGGAGACCGCAGCGAGATTGCTGTCGACATCGACTCGGCTTGGTTCAACTTCTTCGGAACGAATGGTAGCGTTCATCGGCTATTCCTCTGTTTCGCTAGAAAGCGAGCGCGGACGTCCCCGCACGACGAAGTGAAGCGAGTACTATCTGGACTGCCGAATTTGACCGCATCGGGGCCAATCTGCGGCAATGCTGGATCATTCGCTGGGATCGGGCGGAGCAGGGCAGCGTTCACCAGCTGCGCTTGAAGCCGGCGCTAATGCTCTTGTTGGTGGCGCCTGGTCGGCGGTCTCGCCGATCGAGCCCGAGATGGTGACGCCGTCGAACAGTTTTTGCTCGGCGCCGACCTTGCGCAGCCATTTGTCGTCGGTGGTCGACAAGTGTCTGGCCGGCCATGAAGCTGGTGCCGGTGTCGTTGATGCTGAGTTTCGCCGACTGCTCGGTCTCGTAGTTGCGCGAGGGATGGCTGACGATGCCGGGCACCGGCACGACGCCCTGCTGGATCAAATTGTAGCCGTTCTGCAGGGTCAGCGAATAATCGCTCGCTGAGCGGCACCGACTTGCTCAAGGAGGTGCCGAGCTTGCTCTGCTCGGTGCCGGGATCGACGCGGGCTTCCACCGAGGTCTTGTCCCAGATCGAGGCGACGCCGGGCGCGGTGATCGCGGCCCAGGCGGTGCCGGAGGATTGCGGCGCGGCTGCCGCCATTGGCGAGCCGTCTCCGACAACTGCTCTGGAAGCCGTCAGCGGTGCCCTGGCGCGGCCACCGTCATGTCGGCGCCGATCCGCGTATCCCAGAACGGCGAAAGCGACTGCTTGACCGACACGGCGGAGGAGCCGTTCGGCTTTGCGGTCGGTGGACCACGCTGCGTCATTGCCTGCCGTGCTCTTTGGCGCGGTGCGCCCTTCCTGGGCTTCAGCGTCTCGGTGGGCGAAGCGTCCGCCGTTGAGCAGGCTCCAGTCGAGCTTGTTGACGTCGATGCCCTTCATGACGTCGTCTCTTGGCAGCGTCGGGTCGTCGACGTCGGCAGCGTCGTCGGCTGCTTCCGCCGGCTTGTCCTCGGGCCAGGGGTTGATACAAGGACCGCGCAGCGCTGCGCCGCGGCCGAAACAAGATGCCATGCCGATACCGGCCACCAGTACCGGCAGCCTGATCCAGCCAAATCGTATTGCGATTGTCATCACCCGCGCCTGCCGCGCATTCCAGAGGCGCGATAATGCGTTCGCTCTGTTGCGAAATTATGGCAACGCACGGCCAGCGGCAACAGTCTCCGCCATGGCCGGGCAGTCGCGCGAAAACGCGCGGCATTGCCCAGCCATCCACGCCTTCTCGGGGCTGGTGAAGACAGGGCGTGGATACCCGAAAAAACTCCGGGCATGACGAAGCGGAGGATTCTTTGAGCCGGCTACCGCGCCACCGCCATCGGCGGCAGATGAATCGGATAGCCCACCGTCTGCTCGACCAGGTCGAAGGTATCGACGCAGCACGCGAAGACTGGTCAGCCGGCCGTCCCTGAACTGGGCGAAATGCGCGACCCGCAGCGAAATCGGCTTGTTCGGAGTCAAGCGCGGTCAGCGAATAGCGCATCATCGAGGCCGCCGAATCCACCCCGAGCATGATCTGCTCGCGGTCGAAGCGGTGGACGCGGACGTTGTCGCGCGATCTGCCGGATCACTCCCAGCACCGCCGCCTTGCCGCTGCGCGAACCGAAGAACGGAAACATGTCGATCGGGCCGTAGATCGCCCACTCGACCATCGTCATCAAGCAGGCTCGCAATATCTTCCAAGCTGGCGTTCGTTGATCGCGCGGTGCAGCGCGCGCGAGAAACGCCAGAGACTATGCTCTGTCATTTGTCGTGATTCCTGAAATCTAGATTGCAAAACAGCAACGGCCCCTCGAGGGCGTCAGCATCGACGCCGTGGCAGGTTGCTGCACTTCAACTATTTGCCGCCTGAAATAGTCAACTTTGGTCAAAACACAATTGTCATTTTTGCATTGCACAAATGCGACGGTATTCCGGGAATGGCGAAACGAACATTTTACAACTGCTTAACGGTCGCGCTGCCGTACCGGCTCCCGCTCGATCGGCGATTTCGGCGTCGCGGATCGCGATCACGCCGAACAGCAGCGCGCCGCCGAAGGCCACCGATCGCCGCGCCCCAGCGGCATGAAGGTAAAGAACACCAGCATGCCGCTATAGCCTTCAAAACTCCGGGGTTTTGAAGATTTCGATCCAGGCGAGCCCGGCGCCGATGCCGAGCGCGGCGCCGCCAGCGAGGGCCCCCAATGCCAGACCAACAGCGCGACAGCAACGCGACCTTCATGCGCGCTTCCACGGCCCCGACTTCCCGCAACAAGCCCGGAGTTAGTCGCGGCAGAGCGGCGAGTTCAAAGGGGGTTAGGGAAGGCCACAGTCATTTCCCGAAAGATTCTGATTCAATTGTCAGCCATGGTTCGTCATTGCAGTGACGAACGTTGAAGCCGCCTCGCACTCAACCGTTTTCCGCGGGAACGCCCTCCGCATGCGCCGCGTTTTGCCTTTCGTGCTACGGAGACCATGATGACGAAACCATCGAGCAAGACCATCAAGCCCGTTCCCGACGAGAACCAGAGCCACAAGGGCCCCGGCAGCGCGCCCTCAGTTCCTCGACACCACAAAGGGCCATCGCGACGACGAAAAACACAATACTTCGCGAACAGGCCGCGCATCGGCAATCTGCAAAACACCAGAGCAATCGAAGGTCGGGCTGTTCTTCTTCAAAGTCATTCCGGGGCGAGCGCGAACCCGGAATCCGAGATCCCCGATGCGCAATTGTGCGCATCTGGAGGTCTGGTCCTTCGACCATCCCGAATGACGCTTATGAAAATGGCTCGCCACCAATTGTCATTCCGGCGCGATCCGCAGCATCAAACGGCGATCGAGAGCGATGGCGTGCGCGGATAGGATGAGCGTGAAAACTGCTGCAAAGTGAATGGCCTCAATTTCGATAGACACGGGCGCCCTTACCGGTAGGGGCACCCAGGTGATTTGAGGCTTCGTTCCTGCTCCGTTCCTCCGCCCTGCGGATGGCTGATGGACTTCGGCCGGGCTGCGGTAGTTCAAGAAATTCCGGCATCGTCGGTGAAAGAGAGAGTATGGCGCGCAACATTCTGATCCTTGGAGCCTCGTATGGCTCATTGCTGGCGACAAAGCTGCTGATGGCGGGTCACAACGTGACTTTGGTTTGCCGGAAGAAGACGGCAGAACTCATCAACCGCGACGGCACGGAAGTTCGCATCAAGCTGCGCGACGAGGCGATGCACCGGGCGATCTTCTCGCGCGACCTGCCCGGGAACCTGGACGCGACCACGCCCGCCGACGTCGACCTTTCCCGTTATGATCTGGTCGGTCTTGCCATGCAGGAGCCGCAATACACCAACCACACGATCCGGGTTCTGATGATCAAGATCGCCGAGGCGAAGCTGCCTTGTCTTTCGATCATGAACATGCCGCCGTTGCCCTATCTCAAAGCGGATCCCGGCGCTGGCGGAAATGGACCTCGAGGAGGCCTATACCAATGCCCCGGTATGGGAACGGTTCGAAGCCGGGACTGGTGTCGCTCTGCTCGCCCGATCCGCAGGCCTTCCGTCCGCCGGAAGAGGCGGCGAATGTCCTTCATGTCGGCCTGCCGACCAACTTCAAGGCGGCGGCATTTGCAGATGAGAAACACAACCTGCTGCTTCGGGAGCTGGAAGCGGACATCGACGCGGTGAAGCTCGATGGGCTAGGACGTTCCGGTGAAGCTCAAGGTGTTCGATCTCGCTGTTCGTCCCGCTGGCGAAATGGTCGATGCTGTTGACCGGAAATTACCGCTGCATCACGCCGCACGAGCCGCAGTCGATCCGCGACGCCGTGCACGGCGATCTGAAGCTCTCGCAGTCGATCTATGACCATGTCGACGCCATCGCCCGGCGCCTTGGCGCCGACCCGAAGGATCAGGTGCCTTTCGCAAAATATGCCAAGGCGGCGGAAAGCCTTCTCAAGCCCTCATCGGCGGCCCGCGCGGTCGCCGGTGGAGCGCCGTTCATCGAGCGGGTCGACCTGCTGGTGAAGTTGATTTCGCATCAGCTTGGCGCGCCCAGTGCCGAGATCGATCGCACGGTCCAGATCGTCGATCAGAAACTGAATGAGAGGATCGTGCCGGGCGGATCGGGTTCGGCGTGATCGGTCCGGGGTGAAATCTCTCCGCCGTCATTCCGGGGCGCCGCGAAAGCGGCGAACTCTGATGTTGCAATTGCCCATCAGAAAATCCGCGAGGCTACGGCAGCGTCAATTCCTCGATCCTCGGCGGCGTCCGGCTGGAAATCGCTGTAGCGGACCCAGCGCGGGCGCACGCGGACGTAGGCGATGTCTGGCCAGCGTTCGCGTTCGCGGGCCATCGGGCCAGACGGCGAAATAATCCAGCTTGCAGGCGACGAGTTCACGCCCCGAGAGCGGTTCGGCCGAGCCTTCATATTGCACGGTCTGCTCTGCATCCCACCCGATCGCCAGAGCGACGCAGCGGATCGGCGCGCAAATTGGCGTATTTGCGCGACGTGGTGAGGGTGTCGAAGATGATGTCGAGCGCCGGCGTGACGGCGATGCCGATCACGCGCCGCCTGCGGCGACGTCGCGCCGATCGTGCTGATCACCGCGAGCCGATGCTTGCGCAGAAATGCGTACAGCTCAGCTGGTTGTCATTGGCGGGCTCTTCTTTCACCTGTCTTCTGGTTCGCCGCGAGCGCGGCGAAAGCGCCGATCACCTGTCGCAGCCAGAACTCAGCCGCCAACTGAGGCGGGCCTCGTTAATTCAAGACGCGATTTCTTGTTACTTTAACGCCAGGCTGCTGCAATACCATGAGGACTTCAGTGGCTCTCCAACCGGTTATCAGTCCGGCCTCCTTGCACTCGGCGTAGGTTTTGTAGTTGCCTACATTTCTGGCATCGTTGACGACAACATGCCACTGGAAACAGAACATCCGGTGCCAAGGGGCGTCGCCTGACCTAAGAACCACCGACACAGCCTGCCAGTGGCATTCGCAAGCTTCACAAGCTGCGCGGATGGCGACATCGGCGACGCCGACGGCGTTGGAGTGGCTGGCGATGTCCGAGGGGACACGGTGCTGCGGGCTACCGCGCGCTGCTTCGGCCTGGCTACTAGCGTCGGCGCTTCGACCACGACGTTAGGAAGCGAGGCGGTGGCGCTGCCCGAGGGTGTTGCGGTTTGGCGACATTGCTGTGCCGCTTAGGCCGCACAGGAGCAGTGCAATCCGATAAGATCAGCGAGAGCCAAACTCGCGACGAAGGGTGACGAAAACCTCATAGCTATGTTCCTCCGAAATGCGGAGACAGCCAAATTCCAGGCATGAACGCACGGATATCACGTTCCGATGCGAGTTGGGCCACTGCCCAATTTTCAAATTAGGCCACCAGCGGTCGAAACAGGCCAGTACCTGCCGCCCGGTACTGGCCGAAATAGGCCACTCGCTCGTCAAAAAATGTGCTTTTCTAGAAGGCATGAAGAAAAAGAATCGACCGCCACAAGGACGGAAGTATCAAAGCCAAGGGCCACATGATGGACGGTGAGCTTGAAGGGTACTGGGAGTGGTTCAGGCTGGATGGTAGCAAATTGCGCTCAGGCCACTTCAAGAGCGGAAAACAGGTCGGCGAATGGACCACCTATGACGCCACTGGCAAGGTCGCGAAGGTCACAAATTTCCCCAATTGAACGGCCCCGTCCCCGATTCGCCCGGGAAATAGGCCGCTGGGGCCAATCGAGAACATGACGCGGATGTCCGGTCCGCGGTCCAAAGCGCCGCAAGGCCGCGACTTCCGTTTTTGACCGAATGTATGGTCCGGCCGTGCGTTGCAAGCGGATCTTGAGCGTTCTGGGCGTATATCAAGCATATCTACAGAATAAATCGCGATTTCTCTGAAAGTCTTCAGGGACGACAATGTGCACGTTGCAGTCTGGAAAGACGGGCCGAATTCGAAAACCAAACTCGCTAAGATACTAGCCGATCGGAAGGCGAAGGGGAGATGAGCAATTTCGCTCAGGAGTTGGGTCCGGTTTGCGGGCTGAATTGTGAGCGACAACGTTTTAGCAAAACTTATCGCGACCATTATGGATGGCCATCACGATGCGGCGCCAGTCACCCGCTTGCAGTTCAATGCCCGGCCGATTTTTCGACCAGCCGGAAGTAAACGATCCACGCGCGAAACGGTAGTGCATCTCAAACGGGGAGCTGGATGTTTTTGGTCCTTATTTCGGTTTTGCGTCATAGGCCACACAGGCTTTTGCTCAACCTGATCGGCTCGAGCGCATGGTAAAGCATCTCAGGCTACCGACCATCTTCACCGCACTGGTCGTTGCGACTCACAGCCTGGCTGCCGAGACCAGCGGGCGCGGGCTCAACCTTCGTTTCGCCGGTGATGACGAAATGGATTGACGCCTACAAGGCGAAAACCGGTAACGATCGTCAGCTATCAAGCCGGTGGGCTCGAGTGTTGGCGTTGGCCTGATCAAGAAAGCAGCCGTCGATTTTGGATGCAAGCGATATGCCGCTTGATCCGAGAGAATTGAGAAGCTCGGGATGATGCAAATTCCCGATCGTGATCGGGGGCGTTGTTCCAGTAGTCAATATCGAGGGCGTCAAACCGGGACAGATCTCACTTCACAGGGCGAGGTGCTTGCAAACATATACCTTGGCAAGCTTAAATCGTGGAACGATCCGGCCATTCAAGCGATAAATCCTCATCCAAGCTGCCGAGCGCGCCGATCACCGTCGTTCATCGCATCGATGGATCCGGGACGACATTCAACTGGTCGAACCTATCTCTCAAAGGTTAGCTCTCGAATGGAGAACAACCGTTGGAGAAGGCACCTCAGTTGAGTGGCCACTCGGGCTGGGCGGAAAGGGCAATGATGGCGTCGCCTCGCTTGTCAGTCTGGTTCCCGGCTCGATCGGTTACCTCGAATACGCTTATGCGTTGCAACGGCTCGACAAGATTTCCTTCCGGAGTGGTGCAGAATCATCGCCGGCAACTTCGTTAGCCCCAACGCTACATCGTTCCAGGCAGCGGCCTCGAGCGCGGATTGGAAGACGGCGAAGGATTTCTATCTTGTTCTGACCAATGCTCCAGGCGAAGATGCGTACCTATCACGGCCACGACATTCGTGTTGATGCACAAGCGGCCGAAATTACCGGACAGGTCGGCAGCCGCCATCGACTTCGTTCGCTGGTCATTCGAAAGCGGAAAGTCCCAGGCCGGAATGCTCAGCTACGTTGCGCTACCGCCCGACTTGATCCAGCAAATCGAGCAGTATTGGCAGCAAAGCTTTGAAGCGCCCAAAATTTCAGAATCAGCCACCGGCAAGCATGTGACGCTTGTAGCAAAAGACCGGAGTGGCGCGAGCAGCCCAAAGGCGCAAGCGGAAATCCGAACTGCGCATTTACGATGGGGTGGACGCTCTGGTCGCAAAGGCCTCCTCTCTGCCAGAGAGTTTGAGTTGGGGAGCCGCTACCTCTTCTTCCACCCACCCCGATGCCCCGGCGCGCCGCCGATCGACCGCGGCGCGGGACCGAACTCGGGGCCGGATTGCCGCAATGATCGGTCGGCTGGAAGATTTTGCTGCCGCTGCCAGGCTCCGGCTTGCGCGGGGTGTCGCCGGTCGGGCGGTAGGGCAGGGACTCCGGGCCGTGCATTTCGTCGAGGTGGGGTTTGTGGACTTTTGAGGCGCCGCGACTCGTGGACCCCCACCCCGACCGCTCCCCGCAAGGGGGGAGGGAAGAGGCACCGCCGCCGCGGGACGCAGAGCCGCCGCGCTTCTTCAGCGCTGACGTGGGCAGGTTGGCGGCTTCGCCGTATTTCTTCGTGCCGGCGTAGGCGCCGGCCTTGCCCTGCACGGTGCGCTGCTTGACGGTGGGGTCGTCGACCACGGCCAGTCTCGGTGGCGCGCAGGCGCTTGACTTCGTCGCGCAGTCTTGCGGCTTCCTCGAAGTTCAGGTCGGCGGCGGCTTCGCGCATCCGTGGTTTCGAGGTCGCCCAGCACGGCCTCGAAATTGTGGCCGATGCTGATGACGTCGTCGGCCATGCCGCCGTCGCCGATCTCGACCAGCACGTGGTCGCGCTCGTAGACGCAGTTCAGGATGTCGCCGATCGATTTCTTGATGCTCTCCGGCGTGATGCCGTGCGCGGTGTTGTATTCGACCTGCTTTTCGCGGCGGCGGTCGGTTTCGGCGATGGCGCGCTCCATCGAGCCGGTCATCTGGTCGGCATAGAGGATCACCTTGCCGTCGACGTTGCGCGCGGCGCGGCCGATGGTCTGGATCAGCGAGGTCTCGCTGCGCAGAAAGCCTTCCTTGTCGGCGTCGAGGATCGCGACCAGCGCGCATTCGGGAATGTCGAGGCCCTCGCGCAGCAGGTTGATGCCGACCAGCGCGTCGAAGGCGCCGAGCCGCAGATCGCGGATGATCTCGATGCGCTCGATGGTGTCGATGTCGCGAGTGCATGTAGCGCACGCGAATGCCCTGCTCGTGCAGATATTCGGTGAGGTCCTCCGCCATCCGCTTTGTCAGCACGGTGATCAGCGCTGCGATAGCCGGCCTGCGCGGTGGCGCGGACCTCGCCGACGAGATCGTCGACCTGGGTGCGCGCCGGGCGAATGTCGACCGGCGGATCAATCAGTCCGGTCGGGCGGATCACCTGCTCGACGAACACGCCGCCGGACTCGTTCAATTCCCAGCCGCTCGGCGTCGCCGATACGGCGACCGCTCTGCGGCCGCATCATGTCCCATTCCTCGAACCGCAGCGGACGGTTGTCCATGCAGGAGGGCAGGCGGAAACCGTATTCGGCGAGCGTCGCCTTGCGGCGGAAGTCGCCGCGGAACATGCCGCCGATCTGGGGGACGGTGACGTGGCTTTCGTCGGCGAAAACCAGCGCGTTGTCGGGAACATATTCGAACAGCGTCGGCGGCGGCTCGCCGGGGCGGCGTCCGGTGAGGTAGCGCGAATAGTTCTCGATGCCGGCGCAGCTGCCCGTCGCTTCCATCATCTCGAGGTCGAAGGTGGTGCGCTGCTCCAGCCGCTGCGCTTCCAGCAAGGCGGCCCTGGTTGTTGAGCTCGTCGAGCCGCAGCTTCAGTTCCGATTTGATCGACTTGATCGCCTGCACCAGCGTCGGCCGCGGCGTCACATAGTGCGAGTTGGCGTAGATCTTGATGAATTCGAGATCGTCCTGCTTGTGGCCGGTGAGCGGATCGAACTCCTCGATATTTTCCACGGTGTCGCCGAACAGGTTCACGCGCCAGGCGCGGTCCTCATAGTGCGCCGGGAAGATGTCGATGACGTCGCCGCGGACGCGAAAGGTGCCGCGGGTGAAATCGGCCTGAGGTGCGCTTGTATTGCAGCGCGACGAGGTCGGCGATCAACTGCCGCTGGTCGATGCGCTCGCCCTTCTTCAGCGCAAAGGTCATCGCGGTGTAGGTCTCGACCGAGCCGATACCGTAGATGCAGGACACCGAGGCGACGATGATGACGTCGTCGCGTTCCAGCAGCGCGCGCGTCGCCGAATGGCGCATGCGGTCGATCTGCTCGTTGATCGGACGAATCCTTCTCGATGTAGGTGTCGGTGCGCGGAACGTAGGCTTCCGGGCTGGTAGTAGTCGTAATAGCTGACGAAATACTCGACGGCGTTGTCGGGGAAAAAACTCTTGAACTCGCCATAGAGCTGCGCGGCCAGCGTCTTGTTCGGCGCCAGAATGATGGCAGGGCGCTGCGTCGCCTCGATCACCTTGGCCATGGTGTAGGTCTTGCCGGAGCCGGTGACGCCGAGCAGCACCTGGGTGCGGTCGTTGCGCTGGATGCCCTCGACCAGTTCGGCGATCGCGGTCGGCTGGTCGCCCTTCGGCTGGTATTCCGACTTGATCTCGAAGCGCACGCCGCCTTCGGATTTCTCCGGGCGCGGCGGCCGGTGCGGCGTCCAGACTTTCAGCGCGCCGTCGTCGCCTTGGAACTCGGGCCGGCCCTCGCGGATCAGGCTTTCCAGCGCGTCCGCGGTGGCCTTGACGCCGAGCGCCTCCATCTTGTTGCGCGGCGGCCGGGCGAGCGCCTCGTCATCGTCCTCCGCGGTTGGCAGGCCGAGCTGCCGTGCCAGCTCGGGATCGAGCGTCGGGATCGTCGCCGAGGTGCCGTAATTGGCCTGCGGCGCACTCCTCAAAACTCCTGGCGCGTCGAGGCCCGCGCGCGGTGCGCCGCCGCCTCGCCGCCGGCGCGGCGGTCCCACGAAGTGTCCGGCGGCGGCTGCAATCCCGTGGACGAGCCGAGGCCGCTTTCGCCGCGGTTGATCGCGGGGTTGAGCAATTCGGCCAGCGCCGGCGCGATCGGCTGCACGTCGGGCCGATGCGCCTTGGAATTTGGCGTCTTGGATTTGGGAGATTTGCCGGGCTTTTTGGGAGTGTCGGGTTTCTTCGCCATGTCGGGAATATGGGGCATTCGGCGTCCCAGTAAAGGGACGCCAACGTTTCAATTACTAATAGAGCTATTCTGTGCTATCTACTTAATATGCAGGCTGAGGAGGAACCGAACATGCTGGGACCGGCATTGATGGTGTTGCTCAACGAGCTTCACAACCGCAAGGGACAGAGCGACCTCATACGAAAAACAGCTCTACGCGGAGCTCTTGTGGCTTGCAGCTGCGGCTGCGGCCGGGACTGGAGCTGGGGCTGGGGTTGCCGCCGGTGCTGTGATCGTCAGGGGGCGCTCTTGGAATTAGGGGCCGGCACTTTCGGGCCCGCCATTTCGAATATGGCCAACGCGCGCCGTTCGGGTCTCGGCGGTCAAGCGGACAAAGGTTTTACTGGCAACGTCATCGGTCCGCAGGATCGCCAGGAGTCTCCGCCGCCTGCAAATCAATTGCGGTAATCCGGATTGTCCGAATAAAGAGTTCAGGTGATGCCGTTCACGTGTTCGCGATCGCGGCGCCGCCGCGAGTTCCCAACGATTTTCAGATCGAGCCCGATGCAGGTTACGCGCCGACCGATGAGGAAAGGCCGTCGTCGCATCGATCCATGAAACATTAGGTCAGCTTGCAGGCAACGCGGCGCTGGATGGCAAAGGCGGGTTGCGCGCCGGCCTCGCTGCTGCGCGATGCGGCCTTCAGGGCCGCGGAAGCGGGCGAGTTGCGCGCCATCGCCAGTTGATTTCGCGAGCGGGAGAATCGATGCCAAGGCGGCTGCGGACCGCTGTGCCGTAGTCGCCGCAAAGGTCGCGCACGACAATCCCGATGTTACGATTGTCGCCGTCGCGCCGGAACGGTTTGCCGGCGAATTTGCCATCTCCGCCACCAACTATGTGCTGGATGCGGGCGAGCAGGCCTACGTCGATCGCCAGAAGCGCCTGATCGACGATCTTGCGGCCGACGAAGCTGCCGATATCAAGTCAAGCATTCCGATGCGGGCCTTGAAGTCCGCCGCGCCCAGCGCCGGGACGCGGAGAGCCGGCTCAGGCAAAACTTCGCATTCTGGAAGGAAGGCACTTCGTCGGAACGGGCGGCTGCCAACGTATCCTATGTCCGCGGCCACTACGCGGCGCAGCGCGAGCGGCTCCAACGGAAGCTGTTCACCGTCAATGCGGTTCCCGGAACCGGCAGCAATGTTGGCTATAACGTAGAAGTAGATATCCGCCTCACCGACGGGTTGCCGCCCCGAACAACGAACCTACGCCGGAACAACGCGAGCTCTATATCGAAATTAACAGGGCCGGGACCGTCATCGGCACGGTCTGTCGGCAGAATTCGGGCCAGGGCCCATCGGAGGATCTGGAGCCAGCCCGACGAGGACAGGCGAGGCCTGCAGCTGCTGGGCGAATACGTCGACAAGCTGGTCGGCATCGGCAGGATCGGCCTCGGGGGTCCGCAAACCAGCCTTGCCAAGCTGGCGCTCGGCAGCCTGCGTGACGAGTTTATCGCCCGCGAGGCTGCGGGAGATCCCTGAATCGTTATGTGCGGCGCCTCGGCATGTGGTCCGGCGGCTTTGCCCTGCTCTTCCTGCTGATCTACGTCATCGTCAGGAACTACACCTGCGTGGACGCCACCACGCCATGCGCACCTCGTGGTGGAACGCGCACAAGACATTCCTGCTCGCGGCGGCCGGCGCCTCGCTCGGTACCTGGGCATCCTTCTCGGTACGCAAAGTCAATCTCACCTTCGAGCAACTCGCGGCGCCGGAAGAGCAACTGCTCGACGCACCCTTCCGCGTCGTCTTCGTCGTCGTGCTGACCATGGCGGCATGCCTGTTGTTCTGGACCGGCGCCATCAACGTCAAGATCGGCGGATCTCAACACCGAAGCGGAACTGGTTCTCGAAGGTCGGAACCGTCGCCATGCTGATCGGCTTCTTCTGCGGCCTGTCCGAACGCGCGCTCGCATCGGCGATCGCCGGACGGGCGGCGGCTTTCGTCAGCGGCGTGGCTGGAGGCAAATAAAATGGATAGGACCGCGCGGATGGCGAGCCTTCCGCGGACGATCTCTATGAGGGCGCCGGTCCCTTGACGATATCGAGATGGATGCCGCCGCAGCTGACACAGCGCAGGGTCCAGTATTCGGCGCCGCCGCGGCCTGCCGATGATGCGCGAGTATCGCGAGCTCGGCGCTGCAGTCGGGGCAGTTGGTCATCACGCGCGCTTGCGGCGGCGAGGCCGCGTCGCGTCGCATGGGTGCGAGTTCCCTGACCGCCGACGATTGCGAGGCGCGGGCTCATGACGCCAGATCCGTTCCGAACCGCTGCTGGAACTGGTCGATCAGCGTCTTCGCGTCCGAGATCGCCGAGTCCGGATCGGACCACGCAAAGCCGACTTCGAGTGTCGGAAACGAAATCCCATCGATGACGACCGGCTCTTGATCGGCGCGTTGAGATCCTGGCGTGCCATAGCCCTTTCCCCGCTTCAAATGATTTGATCTCAAATCCGCTATAGATCATTTGGCGATTCCCGGAGTTCTTCATGGCGGCGACCAAAGCACAGGGACGCCAAGAGCAATGTGAATGAGATCACATTGGCGGGCGATTTTTGCGGCAGCGGCGGGGATTGGAACCTCGATGTGATGCGCTCAGAGTCCCCTTCCCGCAATGCGGGGAGAGATGACTCAAAATCAGCGCCGCGCGGCGGCATGTGGTCGGCGAGATATGCGGCGTCGTCGCCGACGCCGGAGAGGAACGACGATTTCAGCCGCGACAGCCATTGCAGGCCGAGGAAATACAGGCCCGGCAGCTCGCTGATGCCGTCGGCGATGCAGCGGCTCGCCGCGCGCATCGAACACGGGGCAGATCGATCCAGCCGAAATCGAGGCCGTAGCCGGTTGCCCAGATCACCGCGCCGATGCCCTCGGTGCGAAGGTCGAGGCGCTGCAACGGGTTCGGTCATGCATGCGGATCGGGCGGGGCCGCGCGGGCGGCGGGTTCTTCCGGAAGGTCCGAATCCGCGCTGCGCGACTGGGCATCCGACCATGTCGAGGAAGGTGGCGCAATAGGCGTCGCCCTTCGTGACGCTCTCGGCGAGATCAGGCGCGATCTCGATCACGCCATCTCGCGCCGCCTTCACGCGACCAAGCAGCGTCACGCCATCGGCGGCGAAGCGGCGGAAGTCGATGGTGTAGCCGCCATAGGCGCCCGTGATCGTCGGTAGCGGGCGCGACGGGTCGCGCCGCTCCACCGGCGTCTCATCAATGCCCATCTCGGCAATCCACCGGACCAGATCGCTGCCGCGGTAGCGGCGCGGCAGGCGGCCGTTACGGCCGACGGATAGAAGCACGCGCCGGCCGGCGCGGCGCAGCTCTTCGGCGATCTGCACGCCGGACGCGCCGGAGCCGATCACCAGCACCGCGCCCGGCGGAAGCTGCTTGGATTTGCGTAGCGGCTGGCGTGCACCTGAAAGAGCGTTTTCGTCGCGCAGCAGGTCTGGCATCAGCGGGCGCTGATAGGGACCGGTGGCGACCACGACATGGCTGGCCGCGATCGCGCCATCCGGAGGTTTCGGCGATGAAGCCGGCGCCGCCATCGTCGGCGCGAGAGCCGCGTCACCTCGACGCCGCAGCGGATCGGCGGATCGACGAAGCGCGCGTAGGCCTCGATGAAATTGATGATCTCGTCTGTGGTCGCGAAAGGCGTCGGGGTCGGCGTGCGGAAACGAAAATTCCGGCAGCCGCACCGACCAGTTCGGAAACTGAAACTTCAGGCCGTCCCAGCGCTCGCTGCGCCAGCGCTCGGCGATCCGATGCCGCTCCAGCACGAGATGCGAGAATGCCGCGCTGCTTGAGCCGGTGGCTCATGGTCAGGCCCGGCCTGGCCGCCGCCGATCACGCAGCGTCATCGATCTTGCTTCAGCCGGCATGGCGCTGACGCACTGCGGCGCGCCGCGCGGCCCGGCCGCGGCGCGCATGATCCAGCGCGCGGAACGCGGCAAAATCGCGCTGCTCGGTGCGGAAACCGCGATAGACCAGGTACCAGCGCATGCCCTTCGGCACGCTCAGCTCGAACGGCGCGACCAGCCGTCCGGCGGCGAGGTCGTCGTCGATATAGGGCCGGATGCCCATCGCGATGCCGAGGCCGTCGACCGCGGCCTGCAGCGCGTGGCCGTAGAACTGGAACTCGGTGCCCGCGCGCGGTGACGCGGGGACGCCGGCGGCCTTCAGCCATAGCGGCCAGTCGTCGGGCGAATGCGCCACCCGCAGCAGGCGTCGGTCCCTTCAGGTCGCTCGGCGCGCTTCAGCGCCGTGCGCGAGCCGCGGCGCGCATACCGGCAACAGGTCGGCCGCGAACAGAGGCTCGGCGACAAGGCCGGGCCATTCGCCGTCGCCGAGCTTGATGCCGCAGCTCCAGTCCTCGCCGAACGGCACCGCCGCGCCGCCGGTGGTGATGCGCACGTCGATGTCGGGCTCGTCTTTGCGGAAATCCGCCAGCCGCGGGATCAGCCATTTCATCGCAAAGGTCGGCCCGACGCCGATGGTCAGCACGCGCACGCTGGCGGGCGCGGTGACCTGCGCGGTCAGGCTCGCCAGCGCATCGAAGATCGGCGTCAGCCCGCTCTGATAGGCGCGGCCGGCCGCGGTCGTGACCAGGCGGTTGGCCTTGCGCTCGAACAGCGCCACGCCGAGCCGCTCTTCCAGCAGATGCACCATCCGGCTGACCGCCGCGGCCGAGACGTTGAGCTCGTGCGCCGGCCGCGGCAAAGCTGCCGCTGCGCGCCGCCGCCTCGAACGCCTTGATGCCGTTGAGAAAGAGCAGCCGCCGCAAATCCTTCACCCTCAGGAAAACTGATGCCAGGGCAAGATAACTCAGTTTGCGCGAGGCGTACAGGCAAGGCAGTAATGTTGGCGGAGATTCGCCATGACGTCCGCTGCTGATTGCAGCGCTCGGCGTCGCTGATGGTCGCGACCGCGTTCCTGTCGGGCCTGTTCGGCATGGCCGGCGGGCTGATCCTGATCGGCGTGCTGCTCGACCATCCTGCCGCTGCCGTCGGCGATGGTGCTGCATGCGATCACGCAGATGGCTTCCAACGGCTGGCGCGCATTTCTGTGGCGGGCGCATATCCGCTGGCGGCCGGTCTTCGTCTATCTGATCGGCTGCGCGCTGGCGCTCGGCGCTATGGTCGATCACGCGCTACGTGCCGGACAAGCCGATCGCGCTGCTGCTGCTCGGCATCGACGCCGTTCATGGCGCGGCTGACGCCGAAGGGCATCGAAGCCCAATCCCGACAGCATCTGGCAGGGCGCGTTCTACGGCTTCATCTGCATGGGGCTGATGCTGATGACCGGCGTGTCCGGCCCGCTGATGGACACCTTCTTCCTCGGCGGCAATTTCGGCCGCCGCGAGGTGGTCGCGACCAAGGCGACCTGCCAGGTCGCGAGCCATTTCGTAAAGCTGATCTATTTCGGCGGCATCATCGATCAGGCGGCCACGCTCGATCCGGTGCTCGCGGCGGTTGCGGTGGCGGCCTCGATGCTCGGCACCACGCTGGCGCGGCGCATCCTGGAAGCGATGAGCGATGCGCAGTTTCGCACCTGGGCGAACCGGCTGATCACCACGGTGGCCTGCTACTACATCCTCTATGGCAGCTGGCTGCTGCTCGCGCGCGCAGTTCGGTTGCGTCCTGACGTGAGAGGAGGAGGCGCGATGGCGTGACAGCGGCGGATCCCGCTGGTGCTCGATTTCGTCGAATGGATCGCGCGCGGAGCCGCGGCTCTATGCCGAGGTGATCGCGACCTGGCGCACCTCCTGCCCGCGCCTGACGATCTGGGAGGACGCCGGTCGATCGCGGCTATGTCGCGCGCGAAACCATCGCCGGTTTACGGATTGATCGTGGCGGTGACCGGAAGACGGCGAAAGGCTGTTGCGCGACAACGGCCGCAGCCACTGATGCGGCCAGATCAATTCACATCCTTGCGCACGTACGCCAAACGGCATTGACTACCATCGCGGTCCGGCGCACATTCATGCAATCGCATCTTTTTCGCGATGCACGATGTCCCCTTCAGCCGCAGGATCATGCCGATGATCGACCTCCATTACTGGACCACGCCGAACGGCCACAAGATAACGATGTTCCTCGAAGAGACCGGGCTGCAGTACAAGATTTTCCCGGTCAACATCGGCAAGGGCGACCAGTTCAAGCCGGAGTTTCTGGCGATCGCGCCGAACAACCGCATCCCCGCGATGGTCGACCACGAGCCGAAGGGCGGCGGCAAGCCGATCTCGATCTTCGAGATCCGGCGCGATGCTGTTGTATCTCGCCGAGAAGACCGGAAGATTCCTGCCCGCCGATCTCTACGGCCGCTACGACGCGATCCAGTGGACGTTCTGGCAGATGGGCGGGCTCGGGCCGATGGCCGGCCAGAACCATCACTTCCGGAATTACGCCGCAGGAAAAATCAAATACGCCATCGACCGCTATGTGAACGAGACCAACCGGCTCTACGGCGTGCTCAACAAGCGCCTCGCCGACCGCGAGTTCATCGCCGGCGACTATTCGATCGCGGACATGGCGAGCTATCCCTGGGTCGTGCCCTACAAGAACCAGGGCCAGAACATCGACGACTTCCCGCATCTGAAGCGCTGGCTGGAGACCATCAGCGCGCGGCCGGCGACCGTGCGCGCCTACGCGCATGGCGAAAGAGGTCAATCCGAATTTCGGCCAGCCCGCGATCCGCACCGAGGAAGAGCGCAAGCTGTTGTTCGGGCAGACCGCGGCGGTGGTGACAGCAGTATCCGCAAGCAGTCCGATCGTCATCGCCGGGCTGGTCGCCGGCCATCCGATCTGGCTTGATAGAGCAGGACTGGATGCCGCGACAACGCGGGCATGACGCAGTGTCAGCCGTCTTGCAGCGCTGGCAACTGACGGCGATATGCCGCGCCGTCCTCGCAAATGACGCCTGGCGCATGACCCTCAAACTCTTCGAACTCGTCGGCACCGACGAGACCCGCCCGTTCAGCCCGTTCTGCTGGCGGACGCGGATGGCGCTGGCGCACAAGGGGCCTGTCGGCAGAAACGATCCCGTGGTGCTTCACCGAGAAGGACGCGATCGCGCCGCATCAATTCCGAGAAAGGTGCCGGTGCTGCTCGACGGCGAAACCGCCGTCGTCGGATCCCTGGGCGATCGCGAATTATCTCGAAGATACCTATCCTGACCGGCCGTCGCTGTTCGGCGGCGAGGGCGGCCGCGCCATGGGCCGGATGCTGAACTGGTGGGGCGACGTCACCGTGATCGGCGGCATGTTCCCGCTGATCGTCGCCGACATCCCCTCGACACCTGAAGCCGGTGGATGCGGCCTATTTCCGAAAACGCGCGAGGCGCGCTTCGGCAAGCCGCTGGAAGAAGTCGTGGCCGGGCCGCGACAAGGTCGGTCGAAGGCTTTCGCAAGTCGCTCGACCCGATGCGGCTGACGCTGAAGACGCAACCCTATCTCGGCGGCGAAAAGCCGAACTATGCCGACTACATCGTGTTCGGCGCATTCCAGTGGGCGCGCGTGGTCAGCCCGTTCAAGCTGCTTGCCGAGAGACGATCCGGTCTACGCCTGGCGCGAACGGCTGCTCGACGCGTTCGACGGCATGGCGCGGAAGTCGCCGGGACATCCAGGTGTAGGGCGTGGCGGCGAGCGTGAACCCATAAATTCAGTTTGGCCGGCGGACGTCCGCTCTGGGGCGCATTCCGGACTCAAGTCGGCCATCGCGCCATGTCCGAAAAGTGCCAATAGGCGACATCGACTATGCAGTGAATTTACTATCGGCTGACCGATGACGCATGTAGGGAACTTCAGCGGCGCTCGGCTCACTCAGCTCGCTCCCTTCATCCGAAGTTGTTTCATCGGAAGAATTTCATACGTCGCACCGACATCATCCAGAATTATCGGATCGGCGGCTGTCAGACGCTCTACCTCCGTTTGGTCCTTTGCAGAAAAGATCGACAGCCCCCACCCACCTTTGGGATCATCTACAGGGCCGTGACACACGATCGAACCAACTTCGGCCGAGGCTCTGAAGGTAGTCGCCGTGAGCCTTCATGATGTTTCTTTCGCTGTCGGTCATCGTTTGGACGAAGTCCGAGCGCGGCAGGATCATTTTGCACAAGAAGTAGGTCATTTGTTGCCTCCCTAGAGCTGAGGTTCAATTGGATGATCGTGACTAGAACTCGCGCCTTCGGCATTATCGTCATCATTGCGCAGAGCGAATTCAATCTCGTCGGCAGCCCTCTGTACGGGCGGTCGCCCTCAAGCGCCATACCGTCTCGGGGCCACAGGCGCTTGAGCGTTTGAGGGCGGACCGTCCGCGCTAAACGCGCGAGAGCCGCCGGGATGTCCCCAGCGGCTCGCGCGTTGCGTAGCGATGTGGTGCGACGCGCAGCGTCGCGTGGTGGAACGTTGCGATGCGCCGAGGCGCGCCGCGTTGCCTACCGTGATGTCGATAAGTCCTACGCGTCTCATCGACTAAGCTAACATGGCTGGTCGCGAGGCGACTTCAAGACAGCCCTGCTGCCATAAAGCGTGCGCCATCTGTCTATGATGTCCGGAGGTTATCTGATGTTCACGCAGGCCGGGGCGGTCCTGCGTGGTCAATGTCCGCTTTTGAGCGCATTGCCGACTTAAGTCAGACATCGCGCTAGGTCGAAAAGTGCCAGAGAAGGCGACATACCTCTGTTAGCTTGTAGCAATGAAGGGCGCCAACTGAGGCGGCCTTACTGCTTGCTAAGGCGGACCCATTACACGGGCGGCCTAAGTCCGGGAGACGACAGCCATTCAGCGATGTGCGAAGCTGTCTCTAGTTGCCGGGCCTTGCGGGACAAAAGTTCACGCTCCCTACCTTGCGGCAGGGATTTGATTTGCTCTTGTGATGACGCAGTGCTTGCTTCGCTAGGCGCTGCTCAAATGAGGCTTTGGGTTGGTTTAGATGGATGCGCAGCATAGGGGTCCCCTGATATCAGGCGGGAGCATGCAGCACTCTCAGTCACCGATGGACGCCGAGACTGCGGACGGTGATGGAACCAGCATGCTCTTCCGGCTCGCGGAGTCGGTGGTCAATATTGCTCACATCGGAAAAGTTAAATGAAGGCTGAATCGCACACTCACCTCACAACGCATTCAGGTCGTCGGGCACATCGCCGAACTTCCTGATTAGCCTATGCGATGAATTTAATCTGCGTTTGGAACGTTAAACTACACAGCATGTTGTCGCTGCACACGAATGACCGTTGTGGTCGCCCAATCATCCCTTGGAGTGTCAGATGAGCAAACGTAAACCGGCAACGGCGTCAAAGCACGCCCACAGCACGAAAATAGCCGCCCAACGGGCCAAGCAGGCTATTATTAGAAGCCCGAAAGACAGCCCCTGCGCTCGGTTGCGGCAGGCTCGACTGAATCGCCCCCTGAGCGTCATAACGACTCAAAACAAGAGGCTCCCCTTGTTGAGAAAACCGGCGACAGCCTTACAAGATGACTGCAAACAGACGATGACGGATAACGATTCAAAGAAAGGGTTTGTTTTTCTTCAGCCACGGCAAACGTGCGGGCTTATCAAGCAAAGCTGCTGGAAATGGCACAAGCCAACATGCAATTGGCTTTTGAATTCGCCCAGAGGCTTGCGACGATTAGGTCGCCCGTTGAAATTCTCAGCGTCATTGCAGAATTCACAAGCAAGCGGATCGCCATGTTCCAGAAGTATTCGGTAGAAAATTGCTGCGTTGAGTACCGTCGAGTCGTATCTCCTACCTCAAAAAAATGGACTGGACATTTTATCTCACTGAAACGATCCGAAAACTGGCGTGGAGCCACCTTATCTTGATATCATCGCCCGTTGCGCTTTGGTCTTCGGTCGATGTGGACATGCGAGCGTTCCGATAGGATATTCGGCCGCGCGGCGGTGCGGCGTGGAAGCGGTCATGATCCACGGCGAGGCGCATTCCTAGCAGCCGGTAAACCGAGGGTCTCGCTCCTCGTCGTGCATCTCTCTCAAATAGGCCAAACCGTACACCGCCAACTGCTGGGGATCGCTTTGACCGGCGGAGGCGAGGCTTTCGATATATCGGGTAATTCTCCGCCTTGAATCGGAAACGCGGTCGGGATCAAGCGGGCGCATCAACTGGTAGGTGCTCAAAATGCGATCGATCACGTCATTCATAACGAACTCCGAAGCAAACGCACTGCAACAACCAACTTCAGCCCAAGGCGGGCGGAGGGCTTAAGCGCGTTCTGATACGATTGGCTTCTCAGGGGCGGTAAGCGGACCTTCAGCCCATTTCACCGCGGGGTCGTCACAACTTATGCATTGGAGGTCGGTGCGGCCGGAGATGCTGACAACCGGGACCATTCGTTTTCCGCATTTCGGGCAGAGTGTTGTTCGATCCATGAGATCCTCCCGATTTCCTCCCTGGCTCATTGGTTCCATGGTAGCGCAAATAGCCCTTTTAGTTTTCATCGAAACTTGCGTGGCGAAGTCTGCTTTGGCGCTATCCAAGCCTCGGTCACCACACTCTCAATAACGTGCCGCTGAACCCTTTTGCAGTGGCAGGAAATGTTCGCAAGTCTTGGCCCAACGCGCTCGGCTCAATCGCCGTCAACCTCATTGGAGAACCGCAAGTCGTGCACTGCGGACCTTGGTTTTGTGTGTCCCGCATGTGCTGGCCCTCAGGTCGGAGCCCTGAGTTCCCCGGCAAGCCATCCTACGAAAGCCGATTGCATAGGGTCGCTCGCAACGACTTCGTTCTGTACGAAGTGGCACTTAGGACACTCGAACCGTCGATGCTCAAAGCCCATGGGACCCGGACTAATGCGCGCTCCAGCATCATGCGCGATGTCTGTGGTGATGGGACCAGCATGCGCTTCCAGGGTTCCGCAGCAGGCAGGTCAATATTGCTCACATTCTTCCGGAAACTTACTGTGACCGCGCGACGGATCACGGGCATCGGGCGAGGGGAGATGCGAGGGCTGCTCGAGGCAGGTTTTCCGGCGACGGTGCCTAAACAGGGCGATCTCGGTGAACGAGTTCGCGATGAATTTCCCGCCCCAGCGCGACGCACCTACCGATATCTCGCTGGTTCGCTTTGGTCGTCGCGGAGGCTCGTCGCGGAAGATGCTGGAGGCCATTTCTTTGCAATGCCCAACTGCTTCTCGCATTTGTCTTGAACTCGATCCCAACTGTATCTCTATGCCGGGACGCACATCTTTCATATCGGTATGAAAAACTTCTGCATGCTATTACCTCCGAGGACACCAATCCGGTGTGTCAGGTTTCGTTCCGGAACCGGCCCTGAACGGCCCGCATTCTGGGCGGCGCTGGCATCTCATAGCGCCGCCGGATGGGCGTGCACCACAGGCCAAGATTTCGACTACCGTAACGAGGGTACAGCGTCGGGATGCGAACAGCATAGGCCATGGTGCTCCCTGTCGTTTAACGGGCTGGAGCGTTACCGAACTCTCTGTCACCGGTAGATGCCAAGGGCGCTGCGGTGATGCAATATCATGCCGCGCCCGAGTACCGACCCACTGGTCAATATTGTTCAGTCACGAAAATTTCACGAATTCGGGACTCTGCCCGATACATAGGATGGACCGGAACCAACTGCCGCCTAGCTAGGCAACTTGTCGATGACTGCCGGATGTCATTGTCCAAGACGTCCGATGAATGACGGCCTCAGCATGTACCCCCCGCGCTGGGGCCGTTTCTTTGGGACCGGGATTGCTTCTAGTCACGCTCTTTAGCAGGGGCTTCTCATGTAAAACCGCGCTTAGCAGCGAATTGTTGACCTCGATATGCCCGTTGTAGCTGATGAGGCCCAGTTTGCGAAACTTGTTCATGAAATGGCTGACTCGGGATCGAGTGGTGCCGACCATCTCCGCCAACGTTTCTTGACTGATGTGCGGATTTATCGGCTGCGGGCTGCCTTCCTTTCCGAAATTCGCGAGCAGCAACAGCATGCGCGCAAGCCGCCTCTCGCTCGAATTGAATAGCTGATCGATCAGGTCCTCCTCAATCCGGCTGTTGCGGGTCAGGAGATACGCCATGAACATTTCGGAAAATCGTCGGCTCGTCATGAAGGGCGGCGATCATCGCGGCTTTCGTGATTGACGTGATCACGCAATTTTCCATCGCCGTCGTCGTCGCGATGCGTACGCGGATGGCCATTCATGCAGCCTTCGCCAAAGAACTGGCCGGGCTCTAGAATTGCGACGACCGCTTCCTTGCCCTGCTCGGAAAGGACAGTCAGCTTGACCCTGCCTTTTTGAATGTAGAACACCGTGTCGGCGATGTCGCCTTGCTCGAACACGTTCTGGTTCTTGCGAAATTCGAGAATCGCTTTCCCGGCTCCGACTTTGGCGAGAAAAACCTTCGCGTCAAACTCGTCATTAGCTGGCTTTCCCATAGGAGCCTCCTTTGGCTCGACGAACGTCATCTCACCTCATCGGCGCGAGCATGCAACATCTTCGTCTGTTGCTCGATTGAGGCTCACCGCCTTTCACACGACACGGGGCATCTTTGCCAAAAGTGGCATGAGTGACCGACACGGTCGTTCCCTCTGGGCCAGCCAAAGTTTCAACCTTGGCACCGAGCTGTTGCGCGAGCGCCTTGACGATGCCCGTGCCGAGCCCGGTTTTTGGTTGAGCAAAGACGCCGTCCGGCTTGCCAACTCCATTGTCAGCGATCGAAAGCTTCCAATCTGTTCCGGAAACATCATACGCAACGGTGATCTGCCCATCTTTTGTATTTTCGCTGAATGCGTGCTTTAGAGAATTGATTACAAGTTCTGTGGCGATCAATCCGAGGCTCTCGGCCTGACGGGAAGTCGCACTGCCGCCTTCGCCAGACACTTTCAGCGAGATTGGCCGGTTCTCGCCGATCATCGAGATCGCGAGGGCCTCGCACAGCCTTGAGAGATAAGGCCCCATTTCGACGGACCCGCTGGCCGCAGATGCATGGAGGTGTTGCTGTACGGCCGCAACCGACATGACCCGCTTGTGAGCGTCTTGCAGATGAACGCGCGTCTCTTCCGAATCCACCGCCTTCGCTTTCAACAAAATTATGCTTGCAATAATTTGGAGGCTATTAGCGACACGGTGTTGAATTTCCTCAAGCAATACGTCCTTCTGTCGCAGTAGGTCGTCCTTTTCGCGCTCCAAGACGCGCTGCCGGGTGACATCCTCTATGCCAAGCAGAATAGTTGTGTGGGAGCCTTCCTCGTAGAACACCTTGCGGGCGTTCAAGCACATCGTGCGTGGCCCGACGTTAGGAAACTCATATTCGACCTCATAGTCCTCCATCACGCCGTTCTCGGGTACGATCTTTTCCAGGAGCAAGCGAAGCTTCGGAATGTCCCAGTGACCATCGCCCAGCTCGTAAAGCAGCCTGCCTTCGGTATCTTCGGGTCCAACCTTGAATGTCCGATAGAAAGAGCGGCTCGCGGTGATCACGCGCAGGTCTTGGTCGAGCACCAAAACCGGTTCACGAACCGTGTCTATGATCGCCTGTGCAAACGCGCGCGCTTCTTCGATCTCGGTTAACTGATTTTCGGCCAAGTTGGCCTCCAAGCAATCCCCAGAGGAGCCCCGCCATCAGCCCCGCGGTTTACCGATAGTGCGCCCAGTTGGGATGTGCTGTCGGTAATGTACATTACCGATCCGGCGGAGAGCCTACTTTTTATGTGTATGTTTTGGGAAGGTGAAAAGCGAGGCGCGTTCTGACCAACTGATAACATTCACAAGATTCTTCGGTGAGGCCCTGCCGATCAAGTATCGTGACCTGCCGGCGGCCGCGCTCAATCAAACCTGCGCGTTCCAACTCGCGGGCAGCATTCGTGATGGTTGGCCTCTGAACACCCAGCATTTCGGCGAGAAGGCTCTGGGTGATCGGCAGTGCGTCCCCGTCACTGCGGTCACGCATCATGAGCAGCCAACGCGCCAGCCGCTGCTTGAGGCTGTGCGCACCGTTGCACGCCACCGACACCAGGACCTGCTCGAGAAAGGCGTGAATGTAGGCGGACATGAGATTTCGGAAGGACGGCATCGATTCCATCGCCCGCGCGAAGGCCGCGCGCGACATCTTGGCTGCACTGCCCGGGATTTGGACCAAGAGCCTGACAGAGGAAGTCTTGGCGCCGAAGAAGGCTTGCATGCCCGTGCAACCCTCCCGACCGATCGTTGCCATCTCAATGACGCTGCCGTCCGCATAAACCGCGACCACCGAGACGACACCGCTATCGGGGAAGAAGACATGGTCGAGCGAACTATCAGCGTCCATGAGAACCTGCCCGCGTTGGCAGCGAATGTGCTCAAGCTCTGGCATGAGTCGCTTGAGATTGCGGGATGGCAGGGCAAGTAAGAAGCCGATTGCGGGGCCAATCTGATAAAGCGTTCATATCCGTAAACCACGCCCGGCTCGCTTTAGTTCCAAGATGATGCGAATTCGGGTCAAGATAATGACCGACTGCCAGGACCTGCGGGTGATTTGGTTCGTCGTCAGGTCGCGGCGATCGCGGCCCTTCGCCCACGCTCAAGCCACGAAGTCAGCAAACGTCGATTGTAGTCGACTGAAGTGAGCAATTTTGCTCACGCGCTGCCCAGCCGACAGCCCAGCCCGGCAAGGCATCTTCGCACCGGTTCGGATTGGCCATCATCATTCCCACGTCGATCCTGGTTCGTGCTGCAGCGAGGTGATCGAATGAGACGGGTGCATGCCCGCTTCGGGTCAAAACCGGAAGAAGCTCGCTATGAGCACATGTTTTCCGCTTTACGCCTGAAAGCAGAACATGACGCTCCGCACTCGGTATGTCCGTTTCGTGCCGATATTGTTGCAAAAGTCTTTTTCGCGGCTCAATTTGAACATCGGTGGTTATGGGTCCCGGCGCGCGCTGCGCTTGGCCGGGACGACATCTGGTGAAAATACGTGACACGCGCGCGTCTCAGGGAAGGAGAATGAGCGCCGGCGTTCATTGTCATCTTCCGCGAAATCGCGGCACAGGCAATCGCCGCCATGCCGGCATCGGCAACCGCGCCATTTCCTCCGCGCACCAGCACGTCCCGCCAGGCCGCAGGTAATTCCGTTCCGCAGCCGGAACAAACCAGCCGGCGCGATGGTGGATTTCTAACCGATTTGTCATGAATCCAGAACCGATCGTGCCCACGCTTTCATGTCGGGTTCATGTCGAACGGCGGTATACCCCAGCCACATATACGCCCAGCAAAATCAGAGATAAAGGGAAATCCGATGGCCCGCGATTCGCAAGCCGCTCTGGTCGCGCTCAATCGCTTCGGATTTAGCGGCGCGGCGGAGCGGCGGGCGATTTCGGTCAATGCGCGCCTCCGATCCGCGCGGCTTCTGTCAAAGCCGAACTAAATCGTCCCAATGGCGTGCTGCTCGAGGTGCCCGGACTGTCATCGACCCCGGCATTGGCGAGCGCGGTATTTGCCTATCAGCTGGAGGTCCAACAAGCGCGCGCCGCGGCGGCAATCAGGCGTGCCTGCGCCAGAGACCGCGCCGCCATCGCCTGATGCCAGGGCACAAAAAGCGCAATCTTTCGCTCAACAGCATCGCGATCGACATGTCGGCAAAAGAAGGCGCGATGCAGGGAAAGAAAACGGCAGTGCCAGCGCAGCGTGGCGCCCAGCGAGCCAAGCAGCCGACGCCGCGCAGCCCAACGCACCAAACCCCCGCCGCAGCCGCTCAACGTCATTCAGAGAGACCTACCGCGCCGAGGCGCTGGCGCGGCTGCAACGCGCGATTATCGCCGATTGCGGATCTCGTCGAGCGGCTGGTGGCGTTCTGGTCAACCATTTCTGCATTTCCGCCAACAAGGGCAAGCTGGCGCGGATCTGGGCCGGCTCGTTTGAGCGCGAGGCGATCCGGCCCCATGTGCTCGGGACGATCTGGCGACATGCTCAAGGCGGTCGAGCATCCGGCGATGCTGTTTTCTCGACAACCAGCAATCGCTCGGTCCGGATTCCCGCGCCGGACAGAACCGCAAGCGGGCTTGAACGAAAATCTCGCCCGCGAAATCATGGAGCTTACGCACGCTCGGGGTCGGCGGCGGCTAGCCAGGACGACGTGACGTCGCTGGCGCGCATCATCACCGGCTGGACCTTTGCCGGACGGCAAGGACAACTGGGCGGCCCGGCAGCTTCGTGTTCAACGCCAATGCGCACCAGCCGGGCGCGCAGCGGCTGCTCGGCAAGATCAACTGAGGACAACGGCGTCGCGCAGGGCGAAGCGGCGCTGGCCGATATCGCCCGCCATCCTCCACCGCGAAATTCATCGCGGCCAGATTCACGCGCCACTTCGTGGCCGACGATCCGCCGCCCGCGCTGGCTGGCGCGGCTGCAGGACGTGTTCCGCAAAATCCGACGGCGACCTCGGGCGCTGACCGTAGCACGCTTCTGGACTCCGACGAGGCCTGGCGAGCGCCGCTGACCAAACTGCGCAGCCCCTGCGAGTTCCTGAGGTGGCAACCGGCCGGCTGCGCAGCGACTGGAAGACCAGCAATACGTA
>ERZ1370068.7406-contig-6322_pt1 | contig 37804 bp, 44 predicted proteins | sample MGYA00561227_ERZ1370068 | MGnify/ENA primary metagenome ERZ1370068 (study PRJEB38410, sample SAMEA6850437) | metagenome | study: Metagenomic assessment of the ecological functions of the soil: analysis of the soil microbiota associated with the...
CGCCCGCGACCCGCCGCCGACGACGCCGCGTGCGAACAGCTACCGGTCGAGGCCAGTCGAAGATAACAGTAACGCACCTCACGTACGTCGCCAGGCCGGGCGATACAAGTAATGACACAATCTCGGTCGATACGCTGCAGAGGAGCCCCGCAGGACTACAGCCTCCCCTCTCTGCTGGCTTTGGAGCGAGGTGACATGTGAGAACTTTGTCTCTTCTCCTGGTGCTGGCGCTTCCCGCGCGCCTGGCGCCGCGGAAGACTCCTGCAAGGGCGCTGGATGCTCATCGCCGCCGAGGATCTGCGCGCCGACGGATCGGTCGCGCGCCATCCCTGGGCACGCATCCGGTCGGGTCGATTGTGGTCGAGAACGGCTCGGTGCTATCTGCAGATCATGTCGAGCGACGTCCCGTCGTTCGCCGCAAGATCGGCCGCCCGTCGGCGATCAGATGAAAGCCACGCTGCTGAGCTCGTACATCGCCTATACCGGGCCGTGCGCCGTGAGCGATGCGGAAGGCGAACCGTGACCGCTGAAGGTCGAGGCTGCGTGGCGGCCCGATTACGTCGGGACGGAGCAGAAGCGGTTCTTCCGTTTCGAGAACGGCAAGACTGCTGTTCGGACCGGCGGCGAATTCCATTCGCGCGCCGGCAGCGAGTCGTTGACCGCGGCGCCTCGACGCTCGAGCGGCGCTGACCGGCTACCGATTGCGGACGCGGGCGAAGATGCGATCGTACTTGCCCGAGCACGACGTCCCACCGGTAGTTGCGCCGGATGTAGTCGCGGCCGTTGCGGCCCAGCGCCGGCGCGCAGGCGCTCGTCGCCGACCAGCAGCTTCAGCGCACTCGACGAACTCGTCGCGATCCGCGTAGTACAGCCCGCCGTTGCTGCGGACGCAGTGCTCGACCAGGACGGCGCTGCGCGCGTTGGCGAGAATCGGCGTGCCGACGGCGAGCGCCTCGAGCGCCAGCAGCGACAGGCTCTCGACGGCGACGGGCAGACGACGACGGTCGCCGCTTCGAGCGCCTGCAGCGCGCTCGCGGTCGGACAGCAGGCCGGCGAACCGGATGAACGGTTCTTCCGGCAGCGACATCAGCTTGACGCCCATCAGCGCCAGCGTCGCGTCGCCGCCGTCCTTCACGTACTCGCTGAAGCTTACTGAATCAGCTCCTCGCAGCCTTTGCCTGGATCGATGCGCCCGCCGTAGAGCAGCGATCGGGCCGTACAAGCTGGTGGCGCGGCGGAACACGGCGCCGCGCGCGCTGCAGGTGCGACGGAGAAGTCGCGCGTCGCGCGCCGTCCTGGCGCGTCGAGATCGCGTGTGCGTCACGGGTCGCGGGCGTCAGCTGACTGACCGCCGTCGGCAGCCTCGGTCGTCGTCGGCCACGGCGGGCATGCGCGGGTAGGGCTGCTGACTGCGGCGAGATCGATGCCGACGCCGATCACGTCTTCGAGCAGCGGCCGCTCGGAGAACTGCTGCATAGACGAACTCGCGCTCGCTCTCGGTCAGGTAGCAGAGCGCCGCCGGCTTGCGGAAGACACGTCCTTGAAGATCTCGAGGCGGATCGCCGGCTCGTCGTGCGCGGTCGACACGAGCACGCTGCGCGCCGGCGCGATCTCGAGTCCGAGCACCGTCGGCGCATAGAGATAGGTGAAGAAGATCAGGACGTCGTACTGCTGGTGATGCCGCTTCAGGTGCTCGATCAGGCCGGGGCACCACGGTCCCTGCTGCTTCAGCCACTCCATCTCGTCCGGCGCGGCTGTGCGGGTTGTCGTAGATCCACTCGGAGAATCTGTTGAACGCCTCGATGTCGCGCGTCGGTGCGCTGGCGAAGCGGCGCACGGTCACGCCGCGGATGCGATCGGCGCCTTCCGGATATTCGTTCTTCCAGGTGACGTAGTCGCTGCGCGCAGCGTCGTCAGCACCTCGACGTCGTGGCGTGCCGGCGAGGCGCTCGGCGACGAGGCGGCACAGGTGCTCGGATCCGCCGAGGACCTCCGCGCCGTATCGCTGGATGACGAAGGCGATTTTCACGAGAGTGTATGGATCAGCGCGGTCAGCTCGCGCGTGATGCGCGCGTCGCCGAAGTCGGCGAGCCGGCGCCGCTGGCCGGCGATGACGTCGCGCGCAAGCTCGTCGTCGAACGCGCAGCGCGCCGAGCAGCTCCGCGGCGTACTTCGAGATCCTTCGGCGCGAACTGCACGCCGCGCGCCGCCGAGCGTGTCGGGGACGGCGGCGGCCGCGTAGGCCAGCACCGGGCACGTCGGCCGCCATCGCCTCGACCAGCGGCACGCAGAAGCCTTCGTGCTCGCTCATCGAGATGTAGACCGCGGCGTGGCGGTAGTAGACCGCGAGCTCTTCGTCGGGAATCGGGCCGGTGAACACGAAGCGATCGTTCAGGAAGCCGGCATCCGGCCATCAGCGCGCGAATCATCGAATAATACCGCGGCACCACGTCGAACCGGCCGACGAAGATGAAGCGGTAGTACGCGTCGACGTAGCGCTTGTAGACCTCGGCCAGCCTGATGATGGTCCTCGATCTTCTTGTTCGGCGCGATCCGGCCGACGAACAGGAAGTTCACCGAGGCCGTCGTCGAGAATCTGCTCGAGCGCGGGCCGACGGACCGGCTGCGTGACGCGCGCCGTGTCGACGGCGATCGGGAAGACGCCGGTGCGGTCGAAGCCGAGCGCCTCGAGCTCCTGGCGGTTGTATTCCGAGTCGCCGAGCGCGAGATCGACGCGGCCGGCCAGCGTCGCCAGCTCCTCGCGGCCGAGCGACGCCGAGCCGGAACAGCGCCGGATCGTAGGGCGCGAAATACGACGCCGGCGTGACGTTGTGGTACTGCAGCACGCGGCCGCGAGCCGAGCGACGCGAACGCCTCGGTCATCGGCGACGGCAGCGCGTAGTGGAAGATCGTCAGCTCGCCGCGCCGCGCCGCCGGATCGCTGAACGGCCGCACGTCGTGCGCGCAGCTCGTCGTCGATGGTCAGCGCGTAGAGCTCGGACTCGTGGCCCATCGCGCGCAGCAGGTCGCGGACGCGCCGCGCGCTGTCGCCGATCGCATCGCCCTTGTGCGCCGCCGGCGACCCACTGGTTGACGATCATCGATGCGCTTCCAGGCAGCGCCTGGTAGATCGCCGCAGGCCGGTACAGGCGGAGCTCTTCCAGCTCCTGCGCGGCGTCGAACTGGCTCCAGAAGTCGAACGTCACGTGCGGCCTCGGCGCGCGCGGCACGGCGAGGATCTGGTCGACGAAGCCGAGCAGCGTGCCCGGCGAAGTCCTTCGACGCGCAGCCGGTCGACCGGCGGCGAGCTGACCGTCGACGATCGCGATCCTGCAGCGCCGCGTTCGGAGACGATCGCGTCCATCAGCGCCGCGACGTGCATCGGATCCTTGTCGTCGAACAGCACGCCCGCGCCGTCCATCGTCGACGGCACGGCGGTCGCCGCGTAGGCGAGCACCGGCACCTGCTTGTAGAACGCCTCGACGAGCGGGACGCAGAAGCCTTCGTGCTCGCTGGCGCACGAGGAACAGATCCGGCGACGTCGTAGAAGCGCGACGAGCTCTTCGTCGGACACGTGGCCGACGAAGTGCACGTGCGACGCGCCGAGCGTGTCGACGAGCTGGTGCAGCGACGCCAGATAGCGCTCGAAGCCGCTCTGAGCGCCGACGATCAGCAGCCGCGAGCGCGGGTTGAAGATCGTCGTGATACGCGTGGAACAAGCGGATCAGATCTTCGATCTTCTTGTTCGCGATCACCCGGCCGACGAACAGCGACGTTCGTCCAGTCGTCGTCGAAGTCGCGCGCGACCAGCCAGTTCGGCGTCGCGATCGAGATGCGAGAAGTCGGGAACGACCGGCAGCACCGCGGTCCGCGGAAAGCCGAGCGCCTCGAGATCCTGCCGGTTGAACTCCGAGTCGCCCATCGCCAGATCGCAGCGATCGGCGTACGCCTGCAGCTCGCGCCGGCCGCGAAAGCACTGGCGCGCGAGCGTCCGGTGCACGCCGACGAAGTACTCCGGCGGCGTGATGTTGTGGTAGATGAGCGCCATCCGATCGCGGCAGCGCGAACGCCGTCCGCGACGCCTTCGAGCCGAGCGAGAAATGGTGCAGCAGCAGGTTGTCGCGGATGGCTGAAGTCGACCAGCTCGCGATAGTCGCGCGGTCAGCGGCTCGAGACGGTAGTCGGCGGTCTCGACGAAGATCTCGGACTCGTAGCCGGCGCGCGCGCAGCACGCGCTGGATGCCGAGCACTTCGTGGCCGATCGCGTCGCCGTAGCCCAGCGTCGCGAGCACCTGGTGGATCCGGATCACGCGCCGTCTCCTCCGGCCGGGCGCCGTTCGGCAGCTGCGGCCGAGCGACGTCCTCGGCGCTCGGCCGCGGCAGATCCTGACGCGGCGGCGGTCGAACCAGCCGGGCAGCGGATCGACGTGGCGGCGCCGGCGTCTCCTTCTTCAGCCGCTCGAACATCTCGAGGTATTTCCGCTCGATGACCGGCCAGTCGTAGTGGTCGCGGAAGATACTGCCGGCCGTTGCGGCCGAGCGTGCCCGCCAGCCAGCGGTTCTGCTCGATCGCCTCGAGCGTGCCGACGAACTCGCCGTAGCGTCTCGTAATACAGCCCGGCGTTGCTGCGGAGGCACTGGCCCTTGAGCACGTCGCACTTGCCGTTGGCGAGCACCGGCCGTCCGAGCGCCCACGCCTCGAGCGCCACCATCGACAGGCTCTCGTAGTACGACGGCATGATCAGCAGATCGGCCGCCGCCATCGCGTCGAACTTGTCGGCGTCGTCGAGGAAGCCCGAGATGGCGGATCCGCGGGTGCTCGGGGATCGGCAGCAGCGTGTTGCCGATCAGGACGAGCGACAGCTTGCCGGCCGGATCCTTCAGGTAGCCCTGGAAGAACTCGAACAGCTCCTTGCAGCCCTTGTTCTGATCGATCCGGCCGACGTAGACCGCGAACGGGCCGCGGATGTTGTATTTCTGCCGGAACCGCGCCGGCTGCGGATTGCTGCGGCACGTCCGATCCGATGCCGACGACCGACGCCGGGGACGTCGTGGTTGCCGGACACGGCGTGGATCATCGCGCGCTCTTCCGGGCGAGTTGTACATGACCGCGCGGACGCTGCGGAACAGCGGCTGGAAGATCGACAGGCCGATCGTCGCGTCGCGTTCGGCCGTCGGCACCAGAATCGCCCGCGATGCCGCGCGCGCGCGCGCCGTAGTACGCGTGGTAGTAGCGGTAGCTGAAGAACAGGCAGTAGTCGTAGTCGGCGGCGTGCTTGCCGACGTAGTCGACGAGCGCCGGGCTCGTCGGCCCTTCGGCGTCGAGCCAGTCGAGCTCGTCGCCGAGCGAGTGGCGCTGCTCGAAGACGCGATCGGATCGCTTGCCGAAGACGCAGCGGATCGCGCTCGTGCTTGACCCGGAAGCGACGGACCGGAACGCCGTTGACCTGTCTCGACGCCCGGCTCGAGCTCGTTGCGCCACGTCACGTAGTCGGTCGGCGCAGGTGGTGAGCACCTCGACCTGCCGTGCCGCGCGAGGTGCTCGGCGATGTAGCGCGCGTGCAGCTCGGCGCCGCCGTTGACCGCCTGGCCGTAGCGCTGAACGACGACCGCGATCTTCACTGCGCGATCGGGGTCGGACCGCCGGCGCCGCGGCGCGCAGGCTGTCGACGGTTCGGCGCGGCGGGCGACCGTCGCTGGCGCGCGAGCCGCGGTCGGCGTGCTGGTTCGACCTCGACGGCGATCGGCGCTGCACGGCTGTGCGGTCACTGGCCTCACGCGCGGCGGCCGGTGTCGGACGGCGGCTGCCGCGATCGGCGCTGCCGGGCCTCGCGTTCACGGTATGCATCGTCGGACACGTTCGACCGCGGCCTCGTGCATCATCGTCTGGCTCCGCGCGATCCGTCGTCGTCCATCGCGATCCAGCTCCATCGGCGACGGCCGATCGCGACTGCACGTCCGCAGTGCCTCCGGTGCGACCGATCTCCGGCGCCTGCGCCCCATGATGGCGGCCGCCGATCCGCCGCCGCGTCGTCCGCGTGCGTCGCCGCGCGACGGCTGCGCTGACCCGGCCCTGTCGCCGGGCCTGCCGACCAGCCGTGGCCCGCACTGGTCGCGGCTGTCCTGGCGCCGCGTCGGTGGCGCTGCGGCATTGCGCGGCGTCGGCGGGAGGTGCTGCCGGCCTGGCGTACGCGCTGCGGCGGCGGCTGTATCGCGACTGAGCTGGCGGCGGCGGCGGCTGCCGGCGGCTGCGGCACGTGCGGCGCCGGCGCGCGTTGCACGGCGGCGTTCGTCGGCTCCGCCGGCTTGTAGACGACGGCGCTTCGAGCGCGCGCGCGCGCGCTGCTCGTTGAACTCCAGCCGGCTCGAGACCGACCTCGACGCGCATCTTCAGGTTCTTGACCTCGATGCCCGTGCCGCGTCGTCTCGACGACGAGGTTGTGGACCAGCTCGTAGCGTACAGCTGATCCATCGGCCGCCGCGCCGCCTCGCGCCGCGCGTCGCGCTCCGCGTTGATCGTGTTCAGGCGCGACTGGATGTGGAGCGCCTGAATCAGCGGGTTCGGGTTGAAAAGCAGCTTGAGCAGCGGCATCAGCAGCTTGCGGATCCACCGGATCGGCGCCGCGGTGCGACTCGAACAGCGTCGCGTCCTCGAACGCGAAGTTCGGCAGCTCCGGCGGCTCGTAGGTCGGCTGCGCCTTGCGGAACTGATCGAGCAGATCGGAGCGGACGCCGCGCGGGTCGAGGAACTTCTCGAGCTTCACCGCCGCCAGCTCGCGGATCTGCTGTTCGGTGTAGTCGACGCCGCGCTTCTCGCGGATGCGCGCGCGGATCTGCTCCATGATCTGCTCGACGTTCACCGAGTCGGAGCGGACGTTGAAATCGGGCATAAGCAGCTGTCAGCTTTCAGTTGACAGCCAGAGCCACGGCTCGCGAGGCCGAGCGTCGGCTGCCGAGCTGACAGCGGATGTCTCATACAGGGGCGGTAAATGATCAGCGGCCACCGCGAGCGCCCACAGCGCCACGCACGACGAGCAGCGGGCGATCGGTCAGGAGCAGATCCGGCGGACTGCCGCCGCCTTCGCGCCGGTGCACGAGATACAGATACCGGAAAATCCCGCTAAGCGGAAACGGAATGGTCGAGCCCGAGCCACTGGCGTGCCGAACTTCTCCTGCGTCTCGGGGCTGATCGTGTAGAACACGTACGCGATCAGCGTCGACGCGGTGACGACGCGCGATCATCTGATCGAGCAGATACGCGCTGTATTCGCCCAGAATCGGCCGGTGGCGTCGCCGCGCCGTCGGCGAGCAGCACGATTTCGTGGCGCCGCTTGGCCAGCGCGATGAACAGCGCCAGCAGGATTGGTGCACGACCAGCAGCCAGTGGCTGATTTCGACGTTGACGGCCACGGCGCCGGCCACGGCGCGCAGCACGAAGCCGAGCGACAATCGTCAGCACGTCGATGATCACGATGTGCTTGAGCGAGGTCGAATAGAGCGCCTGCAAGCGCCAAGATAGGCGGCCGCGACGACCGCGAACGGCCAGCCGAGCGCCAGCGCCGGCCGCGAGCGCGCACGCCGCGATGACGGCAGCCGCCACGGTCAGCGCGGTCGGCACCGCCAGCGCGCCCGACGCGATCGGCCGCTTCGCCTTGAGCGGATGACGCCGATCGCTATCGCGATCCGATGATGTCGTTGACGAGATACACGACGCCCGACAGCGCGCAGAAGATGACGAACGCCGCCATCGCGTCGCGCCACCGCGGACGGCGATCGAACAGGCGCATGCCGAACGAGCAGGCCGGCGAAGACCGAAGCAGGTTCTTGGTCCACTGGCTCGGACGCAGGCGCGATGAGGAGGTTCAGTGCGAACGGGTCGCTCCGATACCGCGCTGACCGGAGTACCGGGGGCTGCCACTGGGGAAGAAGTGCTGCGCGCCATCTAGCGCGGGAGACGGGCTAGACCTTGGCCGATGCCGAGAAAGCTCTGACCGCGTCGTTCTCGGAATCGTAGGTCTCGAACACGGTCAGCAGCTTCGTGATCGACAGCAGATCGGTGAATGCGTTTGGTCAGGTTCAGCAGCTTGAGGCTGCCGCCCTGGCGGCTCACCGGTCGTATAGGTGCGGACGACTTCGCCGAGGCCCGCGCTGTCGATGTACGGAACATCGGCGAGGTTCAGGACGATTTTCTTCTGCCCCTGGTTGACGAGGCTGTTGACCTTGTCCTTGAGCAGCTCATCGCCTTCGCCCAAGCGTGATCTTGCCTTTCAGGTCGAGCACTACCACGTCACCGACGGCCCGTTCCTCGATCTGCATGGAAACGCTCCAGATAAATTGCGCCGCGTGAGACTTAACACACCGCCGCGCGCGACCGATGGGACCGCGCGCGCCGGCGGGATACTGAATCGATGCGATAGCGAGACCCGAGGCCGGAGCTTAGACGCCGCCGGCCCCGGCGAATTTCCGGGACTGGAAGCACTCCTTGCAGAAGACCGGACGCCCCTGCGTCGGCTTGAAGGGCACCGTCGTCTCCTTGCCGCAGGCCGAGCACGTGGTGACGGTTTCCACGCGCTCGCGGGCCACTCCGGCCGCCGGCCGGACGAGCCGCCCGCTTGCCCTTGCAGGCCTTGCACCGCTTCGGCTCGTTCTTGAAGTTCTTGTCGGCGAAGAACTGCTGTTCGCCCGCCGTCCAGATGAACTCCGTGCCGCAGTCCACGCACCTGAGGATCCTGTCTTGGAACTCCATCGGTCGCCACCTCGTCGGGGTCGGTCTACTCCGACTCCGCGCCGGAGCTTCTTGCGATTGCGCTTTCGCGCGCGAGCGCTTGCTTGGCTCGCCGTTTATCGCCAGGTTTCAGATAGAAGGAATGCTTCTTGATATCCTTGATGATGTCTTCCTGCTGAACCTTCCGCTTGAACCGGCGGAGAGCGCTTTCGATCGACTCGCCCTCCTGGATCTTGACTTCAGCCACGCGCTAACACCCCCTTCATCGGACGGCCATGCCAGATATAGCAAATATGCTAGGCTATCACGAGTAAACGCGGATTCTAGGCGCATATCCCACGTCAAGGTCAACGAAATAGTCCCGCTCGATCGACGTCGCGTGAGCCGGTCTCACGCCCTAAGTCATTCATGACAATGAGAGTTCTGGTCATCGGCAGCGGCGCGCGCGAGCACGCGCTGGTCGCCCGCCTGGCCGCCGATCGCGGACTGTCGGCGAGTCGTCTGCGCGCCCGGAAATCCCGGGATCGCCGCGCCTGCGCGCGACCGTCGCCGATCGACCTCGCCGACCCGGACGCGCGTGCTGCGCCTGGCCGACCGCGAAGCGATCGATTTCACCGTCGTCGGACCCGAGCTGCCGCTGAGCCTGGGAATTGCCGATCGCTTCGCTGCCGACAGGCCGCCTGCTGTTCGGACCGACCGCCGCTGCCGCGCGCCTCGAGATCGAGCAAGGCGTTCGCGAAAGCGTTCATGGCGCGTCATGCAGTGCCCACCGCGCGCTTTCGAACCTGCGAGTCGGCCGACGAAGCGCTCGCGTCGTTCGATCGGGCGAGTTCGGCTTGCCGGTCGTCCTGAAGGCCGACGGTCTCGCCGCCGGCAAGGGCGTCGTCATCGCCGAGGATCGCGCGGCAGCCGAAGCCGCCGATCGTCGCGGCGATGCGCGAGCGCCGATTCGGCGCGGCCGGCGATCGTCTCGTGATCGAGGAGTGCTCTGACCGGCCCGGAAGTGTCGTTCTTCGCGGTCAGCGACGGCGCCGACGCGCGTGCCGATCGGGACGGCGCAGGATCACAAGCGGATCTTCGACGACGACCGCGGTCCGAACACCGGCGGCATGGGCGCGTTCGCGCCGAGCCCGCTCGATCGACGCGCGCGCTCGAAGCGCGCATCATGCAGCGAGATCGTCGAGCCGGTGATCGGCGGGATGGCCGCCGAGGGCTATCCGTTCCGCGGATTTCTGTTACGCCGGCCTGATGCTCACCGCCGACGGTCCGAAGGTGATCGAGTTCAACGTGCGGCTGGGCGATCCCGAAGCGCAGGTCATCCTGCCGCTCATCGACGAGCCGCTGCTGCCGCTGCTCGTGTCTGCCGCGGCAAGGCTCGCTGAACAGGTCGTCTGTGCGTCTGGGCCGCGATCGCCTGACCGGCGTAGTGCATCGCGTCGCGCGGCTATCCGGAGTCGTGCGGAATCCGGCAGCCAGATCGACGGCATCGACGAGGCGGAAGCCATGTCCCGGCGTCGCCGTGTATCACGCGGGGACGGCGCACGCGCGACGGACACGTGGTCACGGCCGGCGGCCGCGTGCTCACGGTCGTCGGACGCGGGTACGCGACTTCAGCGAAGCGATGACACGCGCCTACGCAGGCGTCTCATCGATATCAGTTTCGACGGCATGCAGTATCGGCGCGACATCGGCCGCAAGGCGCTTGCGGTTCGACTGTCGAAAATCTGCAATCTGAAATCTGCAATCTGAGATGAAATACTCCGTCATCACGTTCGGGTGCCGCGTCAACCAGGCCGATTCGCTCGGCTTCGAGGAAGAGTTGCGGGCCGCTGGCGCGGTCGCTGCACCGCCGGAGTCGCGCGGACCTCGTCGTCGTCAACACCTGCTCGGTGACCGCCACCGCGGATCAGGGCGCACGTCAGACGATCCGCCGCGTCGCGCGCGACAACCTCGACGCCCGCATCGTCGTCACCGGCTGCTATGCGACGCGGCGGCCCGACGAAGTCGCCGCGTTGCCCAACGTCGTCCGCGTCGTGCCGAACGACGACAAGCCGCGGTCGATCGTAGTTTCCGACTTCCGCGCGGAAGCATCCGACCGCGGTCTCGACGCGGTTTCCGGCGGACGGCGACGGCAGCTGCGGCGCGGCCGATCGAACCTGGCGTGGCCGGCCGGACCGCGTTCACGCTGCGCGTGCAGACCGGATGCGCGCGAGCCGTGCTCGCATTCGCATCATCCCGACGACCAGGGGCGCTGCCGCGCGAGCGTGCCGATCGAGCGACGTCGTCCGGGAGGTCGAGCGCGTCGACGGCGGCCGGATTCAAGGAGATCGCGCTGACCGGCGTGCATCTCGGCTCATGCGGCTGCGATCTCGAGCCGCGCATCGTCGCTGATCGATCTGTTGACGCGCTCCGAAGGCTGGCGCTAGCCTGCTGAGTGCGACGACGGCAGCGTGCCGGCTTCAGCCGGACCGTGAGCCGACCGTCTTGTTCCGTATCTCGTTCCCTCGAGCCGATGGACTGCTCGCGCGGAGATCGTCGATCTCGTCGCGTCGTCCGACCGCTTCGCGCCGCATTTTCATCTGCCGCTGCAGCACGCGAGCAACCGTGTCCTCGCCGCGATGCGCCGGCCTTACACGATCGGAGTATTACGCGTCGCTGGTTGACGACATCCGCGCGCGGATTCCGAACGCCTCGATCGGATCGGACATCATCGTCGGCTTTCCGGGCGAGACCGACGACGACTTCGCGCAGCTCGTCGCCTACCTCGAACGCTCGCCGCTGACGCACGTCCATGTCTTTCCGTATTCCGATCGGCCCGGGACGATGGCGTCGGCGATGAGCGGGAAGGTGCACGGGCGCGAGTCGTGCGCGAGCGCGGCCGCCGGCTGCGCGACATCGGCCAGCGGCTCAGCGAGCGTTTCCGCGACGTCGCAGGTCGGCACGATCGCATCAGCGCGCTGACGCTCGAGGACGGCATCGCTGGTCGTGACGGGAAACTATCTCAAGGTGCGGATTCCGCCGGGCCGCGCGCGCAACGAGTGGGTGCGCGTGCAGGCTGACGTCACAGCATGACGGCGAGCTGCTGGGCGGCTGACTTCTTCTGACCTTCGACGATCAGCTGACCGCAGGCCGCGCGGATGTCGCGGCCGCGGCTCTTGCGCACCGACACCGTGACGCCGATGGTCGGCGAGAATCTTGCGCGAAGCGATCGATCGCCGTCGTCCGACGGCCGCTCGAACGGGATGCCCAGCCGCGGCGTTGAGCGGGATCAGGTTGACCTTCGACTTCACGCCCGGCGAGCAGCTTCGCCAGCCGGCGCGCGTCCTGCGGGCGAATCGTTGACGCCGGCGAGCAGCGACGTATTCGAAGGTGATGCGGCTGCGGCGCTTCAGCGGGAAGCGCTTGCAGGCGTCGATGATGTCGGCGACGCCGTACTTCTGGTTGAGCGGCACCAGCTCGCCGCGCTGCAGGTCGGTCGGCGCGTGCAGCGAGATCGCCAGGTTCGGCATCACCGGCTCCTGTCGCGAGCCGCTCGAGCGCCGGCAGCAGGCCGACCGTCGACAGCGTGATCGCGCCGCGGCGACATCGTCGAAGCCGTGCTCGTCGGCGAGGATCCGCAGCGCCTTCATCGTCTCGTCGTAGTTGTGCAGCGGCTCGCCCATGCCCATCAGCACGATGTTGAACGTGGTGTCGCGCATGTCGAGCGCGTCGGCGAGCACGCGCACCTGACCGGCGATTTCGCCGGCGGTCAGATTGCGGACGAGCCCCATCTTGCCGGTGAGGCAGAAGGCGCAGCGCCATCGCGCAGCCGACCTGCGTCGAGACGCAGAAGGTCATCGCCGGCGTGTCGGGGATGAACACCGACTCGATCGTGCGGCCGTCGGCGAGCCGGAGCAGGAATTTCTCGGTGCCGTCGATCGACGTCTCGCGGCTGGACGAGCGTCGGGCGTCGTCGAGCGGCAAACTCGTCCGCGAGCGTCGCGCGCAGATCGCGCGACAGGTCGGTCATCGCCGGCGACGTCGGTGACGCCGCGGCGGTAGATCCAGCGGAGAAATCTGACGGGCGTGGAAGCGCCGATGCCCGCGCGCTTCGAGGACCGCCTCGAGCGCCGGCGCGTTCCAAGTTCGGCGAGGTCGACGTCGGCTCGCTCGGCGGTGGCCACGGTATCTCTCGCGTTTCCCGGCGCCCAGCCCGAAGTTTCGATGGTAGCATAGTGGCTTCACCTTGTCGAACGCACCCATCGTCAGAGACGTTCTCGATCAACGGGCTCCGCATCCTCTGCCGGGCGGATGTGCAAGTGCGCTCGATCAGCATCGGCGTGTGGCTGACGCGCGGATCGCGCCACGAAACGGCCGGAGCGCGGCGGCATCGCGCATTTCGTGGAGCACATGCTCTTCAAGGGTAAACCGCACCGCTCGCCGAAGACATCGCGCAGGAGATCGACTCGATCGGCGGCTTTCTCCTGTGTTGACGCGGACTGTACATCAAATGAGGGAGGCGGCGGAGCGCGCGACTCAGGCCGGCGCGGTCGTCGCGAATGTCCCGTCTTCGCGTACTTGAGGTCGCGGTACGTCGCCGGACACGCACCGGCGCGCGTGGCGGGCCGGGCCGGGCGGCGGCCAGGCACTCGATCGAGCACGTGCCAGTTCGGGTGGTTGAAGAACGCGATCGAGAGGCGCGGCGCTGCGTGGCGCCGCCGGGCAGCGGCGGTTGACCGCCACGCGGTGCAGATTGACCGTGCCAGCGGCTCGCTTGGCACCAGCGCATCAGCAGGTCGCCGATGTTCACCACGAACTGGTCGGGCGGCGTCGCGCACGTCGATCCAGCGCCCGCTCGCGCGTCCAGCACCTGCAGGCCGCCGGGCACGTCCTCGCCGCTCAGGATCGTGAACCCGCCGTAGTCGGTGTGCGCGCTGGCGCGGAGCTGGCCGGGCATGCGGCGCGCCCGGCCTGCCGCCGGATAGTAGTTCAGTCGCATCGTGCCGATCGAGCGGTCACCTTGTCGTCGAAAACGCCTCGTCCATGTCGAAGCGCGAGCGCGGCGAGCCGCATGAGGAGTCGACGATCAGGTCGCCATCGCGCGGTAGTACGCCGGCCGCCGCCTCGAAGCCCGGCCGGCGCGCTGCGGGCCAGATGTTCGGCGGGAAGTGCTGTGCGCCCCTCCGGCGCGCTGCGTAGTACGCGTCGTCGCCGACGTCGACGGGACCCGACGTGGAAGAACTCCTTGAGGTCCGGGCGCGCCGCCGCGTCGTTGGCCTGCCGACAGCGCCTCGCCGCCCTGCCGGCGTGATAGCCGCGGTTGCGTCGCCTGGCGACCGGATGCCGCGACGCGAGCTTGACCGTCGGAGCGGCAGCGCGAAGAAGCGGTGGCGCCGCCTCCCGGAGCTGGCGTGGCCGAGCGCGCCGGGGCACGCCGTGGCCGGTGACCGCGAAGAAGCCGATCTCGACGGCACGCCTGCGTCGATCTCGCGAGCCACCGCGACGTCGGCGGCGGTCCGCGACACCGCCCGTGCGGGCCGGCGCGAGGTCGATGACGGGGACGTGTGCTCCACCGCGCGATCATTTCGTCGAGCATCCGCTTGATTTCGGTCTCGGCCCAGAGGATCGCTTCCTTGGGCTTGGCGGCGTTGGTGACGACCTTCGCGAACATGTTGGGGATGATGGTTGAGCGTGATCGACGCTGGATGCGCTCGTCGGGCGGCGCGGGCCAGCCGTAGAGGTGCGAGTACTGCGCGTATGGTCTTCGAGCGGCTCGTACTTTGGATCGAGGTCCCACACCGGGTGGTTCTCCATGTCGCGCCACATCGGATGGTTGTAGTTGTCGCCCGAGAGGAGCCACTTCGTGGTACTGCGCGGGCTCGAAGAACCAGCGCAGGAACTCGCGGGCCGGCTCGACGTTCTTGCTGAACTTCCAGATGCCGAGGCTGCGCGGCACGCCGACGGTGTGGCGTCCCGCGGGTCCGCCGGGCGAGATGGAAGCCCGTCATCTCCGCCACCGGCATCCCCTTCTCCTTGGCGACCACGTAATGGCTGATCGGGTTGTGGATCCACGAGGCCATGCCCGCGTTCATGCCACTGGTTGTTGGCGGCGTTGTCCCACGACAGCACGGCCGGGATCCATGGCGTCGGTGTAGAGCGCGCGGACGTAGGTCGATGGACGGTCTCGGTCTCCTTCGAATTGATGGTGATCGTCTTGCCGTCGCGCGGCGACGTCCTTCGGCGCCGTAGACCACGAGCGATCGAGTACAGCGTGGTGACGCTGTCGGTCGTCTGGCTGATGGCGAAGCCCACGGGATGGCCGAGCTTCTTAGCTTGCGTCCCGCGCGCAGGAGGTCCTCCACGTGTCGGGCGCCTTCTCGCCGACCTTCTCGAAGAGGTCGATGCGGTGGCTGCCGGGAACGAGATGAAGAGGTACGGCACGCCGAGCCACTGGCCCCGGACGCATATGCGTGCCTTCAGGAACGGGTACCACTCGCCGTGCTTGCGGCGACAGGTCGTTGCGTTTGCGGATGTCGGAGACGTCGACGAGACAGGCCGGGGGCTGAAGAGCCGCGTGGTAGTGCATCTCGAGGCTCATGACAAGATGGCCGGGCTCGGGCTCGACACGAGCTCGGTCGTGACAGCTTGGCCGGCATCTGACATCGCTCTGGATGTGGTCGATGCGGATCGTCGACCCCGGTGGCCTCGGAGAAGCGCTTGCCGTTCAGCTCGGCGGAGCTTCGCGTCCGGGCCGAGGTCGGGCGTAGTTGACGGCGGTCAGGAGGCTGAGCTCGCGTGGGCGGCCCAGCTCGCCGGTGGGCGGCCGAGGATGGCGAGTCCCAGCGGCGTGCCCGCCTGCCCGGAGGAATCCACGTCGGTCGAGTCGAGCCATGGCGCACCTCCAAATGGTGCGCCGAGATTCAGCCGCAGCCCCCGGCGTGGTCAACCGGCCGGAGGCTACGCGGGGTACGACGGGGCGGACAGCTAGCGACGGCCTCGCGCTCGCGCGACGAGGACCGGGCGGAGGTGGGTATCTCGGCCTGACGATGGCCCAGCCCAGCGCGTGGATCTGGTGATCGACGCGGTGCCAGCGCTGGTTGGGGATGTCTGATCGTGGGCGGCGCGGTGCCGCGCCGGTCCTGATGACGGTGACCGACTGGTTGTCGCTGAGCTCGCGCTGCAGCATCTGAACAGCTTCGGCTGCTGGCGCGAGACGGCGATCAGCAGGCAGACGGGCGCCATCGCCGGACGAGATGCCGCGCGCTTCTCGACCAGGCGTGGACGCACCGACGACGGCCTTCTCCGACGCGTTACTGATGAAGCGCGAGAGCGGGGACCAGGTCCTCGCTGCCGCAGGCCGGGCACTGATCGGGGCCGATCTCGAAGCATTCTTCGCAGTCGATGCACAGGCCAGCCGCGCGAGCGGGATGTGGAGCCGGGCGTGGTCAGTAATGGGATCGCATAACGGTCGCCCCCTCGCAAGGCCGGTGCCAAGCGAATTTCAGCATCATTCCGCTGCCATGATTCTCGCGAACCGCGCGAACTGACACGACAAGAGCCAGACTGACCGTGATGTGACATCGCGTGTCGGTGTGCGCACCCGAGACACGGGAGCGTACACCCTCGGCAGCAAACCGAGACAGCGCCGGTCATGGTTCCGTCGGCGACGAGCTTTTGAAAGGATTTCATTGCGGTCGGGCGCCTCGCCGTGAGGCACGACCCGCAGCAAGCGCCGATCAGCATGTTCACCGCGCACGCGGTGCCGGGCCCACAGCCAGAGGGCTGGGCTTGGCCCCCAGCCCGCCAATTGGGCTCCAGCGCCGTCCGGCCGAAGGAGATTCGCCGGCAGCCCAGACGATGGCCTCGTCGATCACCGCGTGCAAGAGCGCGAGGTAGATCGTGTTGCCGGCCCCGCCGCGCTCGAAGCCGATGTAGCCACGGCGGTGTCGCCATCCCTGAGCACGCCGGATGAATCCGACGAGGTCGTCCACCATGGACGACGAGGCAAGGCAACGGAAGTCGTCGCCCAGTGCGGGCGTCAGCGCTGGAAGAACGTGGGCGGCAGCGTGACCGGGCGCAATCGTACCGGAGCTGCTGCGCAGGACGTTCAGGAAGAGCGCAGTCGACGCGCGGGGGGAGGCGCGACGTCGTCCAGGCGGCTGATCGTGCACCCGGCCTGGGCGAGGTCCTTTTCTGACTGGCCGCGCGGCGTTCTGTACTTGGCGTTGAGCCTGCCCAGATATCGTCATAGCCCCGCCAGCCGCCTGACGGGATCTCCAGCACCATGTTCGGATCGGACTGGACCGGGCGGTACCCGAAGCGTCGAAGCGCCTCGGCACCGTCCAGCTCGGTGGCGGAGAGATCCTTGACCAGAGCGAAGTCCGCCTGGCCGGACAGACGCTCGGCCTGCCGGACTCCGATAGATGGCTCCGGCCACGGCCGGCCAGATTGGCCCGGCGGCCTCGCCCGGCGCGAAGCGCAATCAGCGTGAAAGCCCCACGAGAGGAGGTTCCCTGCACACCAGCACGCGCTCGCGGACTGCCCTCGCCGGCCTGTCGCACGGCCGGGGTCAGCGCGCGGCGCAGGCGACCGCGGGGTGCGCTGCCTCGACCTTCAGAACCGCGTGCCGGAGATGGTCACGACTCCGCATCACCACGGCGGCGATGGGCGCCCGCCCTCGGAAGATCAGCGCGCAAGCGGGAACGAGGTTCTCGGGGCCCGCATCCTCGAGCACGTGCAGATAGCGGCGCTGCAGGAAGAGCGACTCGGCCTGTGGGACACCGTGTCCCAGTGCCCGGGTCGAGGTAGCGAACGCTGTCAGCGAGGGCGAACCTGTAGCCGGACGGTTGGTGGCGTTCCCGATGACGGGCCCGCGCCGAGGCGAGTACCGAGCAGTCGGCGGCGTGTCCCGCCCTCGTCCGCCACCGGGGCACTCTCAGCGACTGCGGGCGCCGAGGATGGCCTTGGCGATCAGCCGGGCCCCCGTAGCACTTCTCGGGCGGCTCGTAGCTGAAGGCCAGGCGGATGAACTCCTCGCCGCCGCCGTTGGCGAAGAAGGCCGTGCCCGGCGTGTACTGGACGCGCGGGCTCGACGGCCAGCTCGGCCAGCGCGCTCGGATCCGTGCCCGTGGGCAGCTTGATCCAGATGAAGAAGCCGCCCTCGGGCCGGCTGATCTCGACGTCGGTGCCGCCGAGGACCTCCCACAGGCCCCTCAGCATCGGCGTCGCGCTTGGCGCGGTAGACGCCGATCAGGCGCTGCGACGTGCGGACCGAGGTTGTCGCGCAGGAAGTAGGTCGCCACGCGCGACATGAACGGGTTCACGCCGCCGCCGAAGAGGAAGCCCTGGAAGGCCGGGATCATCGTGCCGCGGCGCGCAGAGCCAGCCGATGCGCACGCCGGCGCCGAGGATCTTCGACAGCGTCCCCGCGCGGATCACCCGGCCGCCGCGTCGAGCGCGTAGAGCGGCGGCAGCGCCTCGCCCTCGAAGCGCAGCTCGCCGTAGGCGTCGTCCTCGAGGATCAGCGTGTCGTACTCGTGGGCCAGCGCGATCAGCTCGTGGCGCCGCCGGAGCGACTGGCTGGGCCCGGCCGGGTTCTGGAAGTTCACGATGGTGTAGATGAGCTTGCAGCGCCGGCCCTCGCGGCGGAGCGCTCGAGCCGCTCGCGCGCCGCGTCGGTCACGATGCCCTCGTCGTCGACAGGGCACGTCGAGGATCTCGGGGCCGTGGCGGCGGATCGTGTTGAGCGTGCCGGAGAACGTCGGCGCCTCGGCGATCATCGGCGTCGCCGACGTCGATGAAGCGCGCTGAAGGCCAGCGCCAGCGCGTGGCCGGAGCCGTTGGCGACGATGATGTTCTCGGGCGTCGACCTTGAAGGCCCTCGAACAGCTCGTACTTGTGGCAGATCAGCTCGCGCAGCCCGCGGTAGCCCGTGCGGCTCGCCGTAGGTCATGGCCGCCGCGCCGTCGGCCTGCGATCATCCGCGCGGTGGCCTCGACCATGCCCGTCGTAGGGGAACGAGGCGGGGTCAGGATAGCCGCCGCCGAACTCGTAGAGGGCCTTCATCGACGGTCGGGGCGTGGCGACGGACATGCCCCCAGCCGATGCGGGCACGACGGGCCAGCCAGGGAGCGATTCGAAGGGATCGCTCGGCGGGTGTCAGTCATGCTGAATAGATACCCGGATCAGGGCCTGACGCTCACCCCCGGGTGGCGGCGATGCCAGTCGGTGAGCGGCCTGCCAGAGCGCGGGCTGCCGCGAGGACCGTGTTCTCCCTCGCAGGCTCGTCCCTACGAACTGCAGGCTGGTCGGCAAGCCACGGCCTCGGCGAAGCCATCTGGGCACGCAGATCGCCGGGCAGCCCGGCGCGCGCTGCCGATGGCGCCCATGAGATCGGGCGCGCTGCCGCGGATGGCGCTCCTGAACTCCTGGTCGAGGCCGGGGCGAACGCCGGCGCGTCCCGGGGCCGACCAGCGCGTCGAAGCGCGACGAGCACGCGGTCCCGCCTCGCGCGCCATCAACCCGCGCGTAGACGCAGCGCCTTCACGTAGTCCTTGGCGAGGATGGCGTCGCGCGCGTAGGCGCTGTGAGTGGTCCTCCGGCGCCGTCAGGCTCCTGCGATAGTGCCCGCCGCGATGAAGTCCTCGAACGCGCTCGCCGCCTCGACCTGCAGGATCGTGCGCGTGATCGCCTCATGCGGCAGGTCCGGCAGCTCGACCTCCTCGACCGTGCCGATGCCGCGCAGGATCTCGAGCGAGCGCTCGAAGTTGGCGCCGCACGACGTCCTCGCAGCCCGGCGGTGACGCCTTTGATCACGCCGAACGCGGAACGCGGCGTCCGGTCACCCGCCCGCCTCGTAGCGCTACGGTCGCGGTCGCAGTCGTGCTCGGATCGTCAGGATCCGCGCCGGCGATGGCCTCGAGCACGAGGCCGCAGTCGTCGGCGGTGAGGCGCGAGCGGGCCCAGCTTGTCGAGCGTCCAGCAGAGCGCCATCGCGCCGTGGCGGCTGACGCGGCCGTAGGTCGGCCGCAGCCGCCGGTGACGCCGCAGTGGCCTGGCCGGCGAGGGATCGAGCCCCACGTCTCCGAGCCGATCGCGAACGGCACGAGCCCGGCCGCGACCGCCGAGCCGGAGCCGCTCGACGAGCCGCCGCTCCAGCGCGTCCGGTTCCACGGGTGTGATGCCCGGGCCCGTGAACGAGGCGTCGGGGTTGTCGGTAGCCCATGCCGCCCGGCCAGCTCGACCATCGCGAGCTTGCGCGCACCAGCACGGCGCCCGCCTCCGCGCAGCTTGCGCGACGACCGTCGCGTCGTAGTCGAAGCGCTGGTCGCGGAACGGCGCGGCGCCCCACGTCGTCGGGATGCCGCCCGACGTCGCCAGCAGATCCTTGGCGCCGTACGGGAATGCCGTGAAGCGGCCCGCGGTAGCCGGCCGGCGGCGATCTCGTTGGCGCTGCGCGCCTGCGTGATCGCGCGCTCGCGGGTGGCGACCACGGCGTTGTAGTGCGGCCCGATCTTCTCCAGTCGGTCGAGGAATGTCTCGGCCAGCCCCACCGGCGCGCAGACCTGCCGGGCGCGCACGGCCTCGGCCAGTTCCCGGACAGGAAGGAAGGCCGGATTCACTCGTCGGCGCGGAAGGGGACGAACCGCGGCAGCGGCTCGTCCGCATTGGCGAGGACAGCCTGCAGGGTCGTCGTCTGCTCGACGAGCGACGCTACCGCCCGGCGGAGGATCTCGAGCCGCTTCCGGCTTCTGCCGCCATGCTGTAGCGCTGGCGTACCAGCGCGAACCGGAGATCGGCCTCGCCTTCGGATCCTGGGCCGGCTCGCTCATCGCTGGCGCATCCTACACCATCCTTGGCTGCCCCTGCCGGCTGGCGCCTGCGCCCTGCCGGCCGGTGCCTTCGCTCTGCCGGGCCGGCGACTTCCGTGGTATCGCCTGACACGCACTCACCAGCACGACGTGACCCAAGCCAAGAAGATCACCAGACGACGCGAACCCGGGAAAGCTCCGCCGAGCCGTGCGCGCCCGACGGCGCCCCCTGTCGAGGCCGTGCCACCACCCGGTCGCCGCCCCCCGAGGTTGCAGCCGAGACGCCAGAGTTCGAGCTCCCGCTCACTCTGCCCGAGCCGCGTTCGCGGCGCGGGCAGCGGCGTGGCTCCCGAGCCGGAGCGGCCGCTCCGACCACCCGACGGCCATCTTCTTCGACGTCGAGAACACGAGCCGCGCCCAGCACATCGCCCGCGTCATCGACTACCTCGCCGTCGATCGTCTGGGCCGCCGCACCGATTTCGTCGCCGTGGGCAACTGGCGCGTGATCGGTCACGACACCGCCTCGCCTGCTGGACGGGCACGGCGCCCAGTTGCTGCACAGTGCGCCGTCGGTGGCGTGAAGGACTGGAGCGATCTGCATCGCGGTGGCGGCGGGCGTGTGGCTCGGCACCGCCCGGCCCGGGGACATACCGAGATCATCTCCGACGATCGAGCGTTTGACGCGGTCGGTGACGGGCCGTCGGCCTCGGCATCGCGTTCCGGCGGATGTCGCACGAACCCTCACCGGGTACCGCGCGAGCATGAGCCCGTCGCCACCGTCGGGCCGCCGAGCCGCGTGTTGAGTCGCACGCCGGCGGTGGCGTCGCGCGCCGGCGCGGGCGCCGGGGCTACGGCGGCGGTCGCCGGGAAGCGCCGATCGCGCACGCGGCGCCCGCGGCGGTCCGGCCTGTCACCGAGGCAGAGCCGCACACGGCGCCCCACGACGAGCTGCTGGGTGTCGCGCGCGATCTGGATCAGCGTCGCGCCGAGCTGCACGGTCACGCTCGACACGCTCGCGAACGCGCTGAAGAGCCGGGTTCCAGCTGACGCCGGCTCGCCGCGGTTTCATCAAGCATTGCGGCTGCGCCGGGATCCGTGAGCTGTCGGTCAGTCGCTCAGCCACATCACGCTCGTGGACCGCAGGCGCCGGCGGAACCGTGCACGTCGATGTCGAGCCGGACGCCGAGCCGGTGGTGACCGCGCCAGCCCGCGCCCCCCGCCAGCACCGGTTCGAGACGACGAGACGATGACCGGGGCAACCGGCTCCGGCGTTCGCTCACTGACGAACGCCGCCGCGAGGTGGAAGCGGCCCAGGCCCTCGGGCACGATGATCCGCCGCAGCCGGCCATGGCTGAGGGCAAACTGACCGACGGACCGCAGGACGAGGGGTTTCCTGTCGGCGTCGTTCGCGTCGGGGCGGCCGCCGCCACGCAGCATCACGGCGCTCCCGCCGCCGGCTAGTCCCCGCTCCACCTCGTAGACCGCCTGCCTGACCCCCTCGCGGCGAAGCGCCAACCGTCCAGCGCCGCGCCGCATCGTCCGGCAAGATTCGAAGCGGCAGATCCTGAAATCCAAGCAGCCCGTGCGCCAGCAGCGGCGCCAGTGCCGCCTTCCCACGCGGTCGGCGCGGTCGCGCGAGGCTGCTAATCAGCGCGAGCTGGTTGGCGAGGGCTCGAGCGCCGGCGGGCAGGCGCCGCACGCCGTCGGGGGTCACCACCCGAATGCGTTCCTCGCCAGGGGCCTGGCGATGACTGGCACCCGGGTCCAGAGACGTGAGCGCGAAACCGGCGGGACGGCGTCGACGCGGCCGGAGACCACGTCCCAGTCCGCGCTCATGCGGCCCGGCGCGCGGCCGGCGTGGCGACGCCGGCCGCGGGCGTCCAGCGCGCGCCACGTGAGCGATGCCAGCGAGGGGCCGTGGCGGACGACGTCGTGGGGTGTCCACGGGGCAGGTGAAACAGCGTCCCACGGACTCGGCAGGTCGAGCGTGCGCCAGCTACCGCCCTCGCGAGCCAGCCGCCGAGTCGAGGTCCTGCGGCGTCGCCGGGGCGGACCGGTGCGACCGAGCGCTGACCGTGCGCCGGCCCTCGAGCTGCAGCCAGAAGGCGTCCACCGGGCCCGTCGTGATGGAGCCCCCATGCCCGGTCCGGCCGCGGCCTCGACGCGCGAAGAGGAACGAGCGCTCTTCTCTCCGCGGCGCAGCGCGCTGTCCCGTCAGTGCGATCCGAGCGCGACCATGAGCCGCATGAGGCGGGGCAGGACCTGGTGCGCACCGGTGGCAGGAACACCGTCGCGTGCTGGCCGCCGGCGCCGGCGCGCGGGTTCGGCGGGGATCGCCACGAGCGGTCGTGGAAGCGCCGCTCGGCGGCGATCTGGAACGGGACGCCCGCGGCGGCCATCGCGATCACCGTGGTCGAAGTCCGGCGCGATGGTGCGCCACGCGGTGTCGCGCGGGTCGCAGGACCGTCGGCGCGCGCCCGAGGCGTCGTCGTCGCGAAACCGCTGACCAGGGCCGCCGGGCCCGGCTGAACCACGTCGCCAGCGGCGAGACGACGCCGAGCCGCCGGCGGTCGCCAGCGCGACGCGCCCGGGGCGGTCACGCGGACCCGGTTGCGACCGGACGTGCTTGGCACGCGGTAGAGGGCCGGCGTCGGCGGCCTGACGACGTCGTCCGGCACGCGATCAGGACGGCCTCGCGCGCCGCCGGGCCGTTATGCTCACGGTGACGGCGAGGCGCCGACGCGCCCGCCGGCGGGCGGTACCGGCTGCGGCCTGGTCGGCGGGCAGCCGGGCCACCGAGCGCAGCGGTGAACGGCGCAGCGAAGCTCGATCGGCCGGCGCAGCGTCTCGGCGGTGCTCGCGGGCCATGGTCGTCGGTCTTGCCCGGGAAGCAGCACGGCGAACTCCTCGCCCGCCGTAGCGGGACGCCTCCGGCCGCGCCGCCGCCGACCGCGCCCAGGCGGGCGCCGACCATGCGGAGCAGCTCGATCGCCCACGTCGTGGCCGTGCACGACCGTTGAAGCGCTTTGAAGTGGTCGACGTCGACCATGGCGCACCGGCGTGCCGTTCGTGCAACCGGGCCAGGGCCTCGTCGAGGCGCGCGGCGCGACGGGAGGCCCGGTCGAAGCTCGTCGCCGTAGGCCATGCGCCGTGCCACGTCTCGATCAGCGAGAGCACGAGGATCGAGACCGCCGGTGGCCAGGTAGACGCTGGCAGTCCAGGCTCCGCCGCCGACCGGCGCGGGCCAGCCAGGCCGCGTCCGGCGACGACCTGTGCCTTTCACGGCGCTCGCCCTCGAGTGCGGTCGCCCAGTGCCACCGCGACGAGCCCGCCAGGCCACGACGAGAAGCGCCAGGGCGAAGGCGGCGAGCGCCGGGCTGGGCGCCAGCGCCTTGAGCGCCGGCGACGCCGGGACGACGTCCAGCCAGCCGGTGGGCGGCAGGAACAGCGGCTGGCAAGAGCAGCGATCGAGCGGCGCGATCTGCACGCGCGAGCCGGACCAGCGCTGCTCCGGCCGCCGGCCGGGCCAGGAGGCCGCGCTCGGGCAGCCAGGCCAAGCGCGGGCCAGGTCGTGAGCGGCGGCAACCAGCGACGGTCGGCGCGGCCGAAGACGGCGCGGCCGAACCTCGCCACCGGCGGCGCTCGCCGCGGCGCCGGGACGCCAGGCGGGGGCGCGGTCGGTGAGCGGGAGGACGAGCCAGGCGCGAGGACGAGCCGGCTGCGCTCGAAGCGCCAGCCCAGCAGGATGCCGCCACCGAGCACGGTCGAGGCGGACGAGCGAGGGCACGAGAGCGGCGCCACCGCGGCTCCGCAGGCCGGGCGGGCGGAGGGCGATCGATGGCGGCCAGCAGCAGGACGGCACCTGGGCAGGAGAGAGCGAGGACCCGGCTCACCGTCCAGCTCGGTTCGTGCTCGCCACGAGGTCGCGGTCTAGGGGGCGGCCGGCCGAGCGCGCGGTCGGAGGCCAGGGCGCGGTCGCGGTGAACGCCGCGCACCGCTCGGGCTCAGCGGCGCGACTGGGCGTCGTGGGAGGTGCCGGCGAGCGGTCGTTCGCCAGCTTCTCCGAACTACTCGGGGCGCCCCGGGTTCGCCGGGGCGCCCCCTCAACCTGACCACTGCGCCTTCTCCTGACCATGTAGATGTGCGGGGCGCATGTCGAAGTAGATGTTGCCGTCGACGACCGGTCTCGCCCTGCTTGTTCTTCTCGAGCCCTCGCACGTTCGGCTTCCGCCGCGGCCCACCGGGCGACCCAGGCCACCGGAATGTAGCCGGCGTCGGTCTGCATGATCTCCTCGGCCTTGGCGTAGTTGACCATCCGCTTCTTGGCGTCGCGCGTGTCGCGTCCCGCCTCGAGCTCCTTGTCGAAGGCGTCGTTGACCCAGGCCTGGCGCTTGCCCTCCGGTCTTCTTGCCGTAGAACGTGTCGAAGTACTCGTTGTGCGGATCCGGGTAGTCCATGAACCAGCGGATCCACACGAACTGGTAGTCGTTCTTCCAGAGGCCGGCGCGGAAGACGCGCTGCTCCGAGCACCTCCGAGCTCGGTCTTCATGTTGAGGTGCTCGAGCAGGACGGCCTGCACGGCCTCGGCCAGCGGCTTGGAGCCGAGGCCCTCCTCGCGCATGGTCAGGGTGATCTTGCGGCCAGTTGCGCCCGCCCTCGTACGGCGTGCCCTTGAGCATGGCCATCGCCGCCTTCGGGATCGAAGCGCTGGATGTCGCGGATCTTCTTGTCGTCGACCGCCCCCGGGAAGCCCGGCGGGATCATGCGAGTGCGCGGGGATGGCGAAGCCCTCGGCCACCCGCACCACGTTCTCACGGTCGATGGCGTGGCCGACGGCCCGGCGCACCTTGACGTTGTCGAAGGGCGGCTTCGTCACCTGCGGGCGTCGAGGTACCAGGTGCCGGGGAACGGATAGCGGAACACCTGCTTGCCGGTCGCGGGATCGTCGCGCAGCCGCTTGAGGTCGCCCGTCTGCAGCGGCGGTGATGTCGAGCTCGTTGTTCTCGTACGGCAGCGCGCCCGACTGCAACGGGATGATCGGGATGGTGACCTTCTCGAGCGTCACGTCCTTGGCGCCGAAGAAGTGCTTGTTCTTCCGCAGCACCATGACCTTGTTGTGCTCCCAGGCCTCGAGCGTGAACGGGCCCGTTGCAGACGAGGTTGGCCGCCTCCGTCCACTTGTCGCCGTGCTTCTCGACGGACGGCCGGTGCGGCCGGCAGCGCGGCGAGGTACGCGGCGAGCACCGGGAAGTAGCCGCGCGGCCCCTCGAGCGTGACCTCGAGCGTCCAGTCGTCCCTTGGCCGCCACGCCGACGCCGGAGGCGTCCGGCGACCTTGCCCTTGTTGAACGGCTCGGCGCCCTTGATGTCGTAGAAGTAGCTGCGAGTACGGGTTCTTGCTGGCCGGATCCATGCTGGCGCTTCCACGACCACTCGAAGTCGCTGGCCGTGCACGGCGTGCCGTCCGACCACTCGCGAGTCCTTGCGGATGTTGAACGTCCACACCGAGCCGTCGGCGTTGGACGTGACCTTGCTCCGCCACGTACGGGCACCGGCTGGAAGTCGGCGTTGAACTTCATGCAGGCCGGCCCAGAGCGCGGGCACGCCGCTGCAGTAGAGGTCCTTGTTGAAGTCGTGGCTCGACGGGTCGTTCTGCCACCAGCCGCCGCCGCCGATCCGCAGATGCTGGTCCTTGGCCAGCTTCTCGCCGGGCGCGAGCGTCGGCGCCGCCGAGACCGGCCGCGCGTTGAAGCCGGCGGCGCCCAGGGCGGCGAGGCCCGCGCGCGATCTTGAGGAAGTCGCGGCGGCCGACGCCGGCGGCGCTCAGGCGCTCGGCCAGCAGGTCCATCTGCGCATCGGAGATGCGGGGACGCCTCATGCGTGACCTCCTGGGCTGAGACTGCTTATTTCAGTCTTCGGATCGAGCGCGTCGCGCACGCCGTCGCCGAAGAACGTGAACGACGAGCATCGTGACGGCGATGGCGATCGCCGGGAACACGCAGAGATGCCAGTACGAGCGGATGAACTGCTGGCCCTCGCCCACCATCTGGCCCCACGAGGGCGTCGGCGGATTGATGCCGACGCCGATGAACGACAGCGCCGCCTCGGTGAAGATCGCCTCCGGGATGCCGAAGGTGACCGCGACGACGATGGGCGTGAGCGCGTTGGGCAGGACGTGGCGCAGCGAGCAGGCGGACGAAGCCGGCGCCCGAGCGCCGCGGGCGGCATCCACGAACTCCTTCTCCTTGATGGCCATCACCTGCGCGCGCGTCTGCCGGGCGATGCCGACCCAGCCGGTGAGCCCGATGGCGATGAAGATGTTCGTCAGCCCCGCGCCCAGCATCGACATGACGAGGATCACGAAGAGCAGGCGCGGGAAGGCGTACATGACGTCGATGACGCGGGTGAGGAACACGTCGGTCCGCCCGCCGACGTAGCCCGACGAGCGCGCCGATCGGCACGCCGATCGCCACGATGATGATCTGCGCGCCCAGCCCCACCAGCATCGAGACCCGCGCGCCGTAGATCATCCGCGAGAGGAGGTCGCGGCCCAGCTGCGTCGGTGCCGAGCGGGTAGGTCGCGCGAGGGAGCCTCGTTGAGCCGGCCGAAGTTCGTCTTGGTGTACGGGCAGCGGCGCCAGCACGTCGGCGAAGATCGCGATCAGGCACAGCAGGACGATGACGACGCCCCCGGCCATCGCCAGCCGGTTGCGGAGCAGGCGGCGGTAGCGCGTCGCGCCAGAGGCTCGAGGACCGCACCGTCGCCGCGATCCGAGCGCCACCGGGCTCGGGGCGCGCACGCCGTCCGGGTCGGCGAGCGCTCGGGGGCCCGCGCGACCGCTCAGTACCGGATTCGCGGGTCGAGAGAGCCATAGGTGAGGTCGACGACCAGATTCATGATCGCCAGGAACACGCCGTAGGTGAGGACGACCGCCATGATCATCGGATAGTCGCGCCCGGTCATGGACAGCACGAAGAAGCGGCCCATGCCGGGCACCCGAAAGATAGACTCCACGAAGAAGGATCCGGTTCCCACCGCGGCGAACGAGCGGCCCCAGCAGGGTCACGACCGGGATCAGCGCGTTCTTGAGCGCGTGCTTGAAGATCACCGGCGTTTCGCTCAGGCCCTTGGCGCGCGCGGTCAGCGTGTAGTCGGCCCGGATGACCTCCAGCATGCTCGCCCGGGTGAAGCGCGCGATGATGCCCATCGGGGCCAGCGCCAGCGTGACCGTCGGCAGCACCCAGTCGCTCGGCGAGTCCCAGCCCCCCGGTCCGGAACAGCGGTATGACGAACGAAAACAGGATGATCAGGAACACCGCGAGGACGAAGTTCGGCACCGCCACGCCCACGGTGGCGCAGCGTGACCGAGACGTAGTCCCAGCCTCGGTTCTGGTGCATGGCGGCCAGGATGCCCAGGGTGAGCCCGCCGGCGACCGCCAGGACCAGGGCCATCGATCCGAGGAAGAGCGAGATCGGGAAGGTCTCGCGCAGGATCTCGGCCACCGTGCGGGTCTTGTACGACGAACGAGTAGCCGAAGTCCCCGTGGACCGCCTTGCCGACGAAGATCGCAAACTGCTGCCAGAGGGGCTTGTCGAGTCCGTAGAGGCGGCCAGGGCCTTCTGCGCCCTCCGGGGACAAGAGGGTTGGCGCCCTCGGCCACCGGATCCAGGGGGCTCCCGGGGTGGCGTGCATGACCAGAAAGGTCACGAGCGCCATGGCCAGCAGTGTGGGGACCAGCCAGAGCGCACGGGAGACGATGTATTGGAACAACTAGACCCCTCCGGTGGCCGCGCCACCGAAGGCGCGGGTGAGTGTCCTACTATTTGGCAAGCGGTGGGGGAGTCAAGGATTAACGGGTTGTTGACTCAGGGCGGGACCTCGCCGCAGACTCATCGGACGGCCTGTATTGGCGGACGGGAGCCCACCAGGCGATGACCGCGGAAGAGAGGCGGCTGAAGGAAAATCAGGACCGCAGCGCGTACTGGCGACGCTGGGGTCCCTACCTCAGCGAGCGGCAGTGGGGCACGGTGCGCGAGGACTACAGCCCCGACGGCACAGCCTGGGAATGCTTCCCCACGACCACGCGCGCTCGCGCGCCTACCGCTGGGGCGAGGACGGCCTGGCCGGCATCTGCGACAATCACCAGCGGCTGTGCTTCGCCCTGGCCCTCTGGAACGAGCGCGACCCGATCCTCAAGGAGCGCCTCTTCGGCCTGACCGGCAACGAAGGCAACCACGGCGAGGACGTCAAGGAGTACTACTTCTACCTCGACTCCACGCCGACGCACTCCTACATGAAGTGGCTGTACAAGTATCCGCAGGCCGCCTATCCCTACGCCGACCTCATCGAGGACGAACCGCCGGCGGGACCGCAAGCAGCGCGAGTACGAGCTGCTGGACACCGGGGTGTTCGACGGCGACCGCTACTTCGACGTCGTCGTCGAAGTACGCCAAGGCCTCGGCCCGACGACCTGTTGATCCGCATCACCGCGACCAACCGCGGCCCCGAGGCGGCGCCCCTGCACCTGCTGCCGACGCTCTGGTTCCGCAACACCTGGTCGTGGGACGTCGGCGCGGCGCGTCCGCGGCTGCGCGTGGCGGCGTCCCGGGCCGGCTGGCGCGTGATCGAGGCCGAGCACGCCACCGTGGGGCGGCGGTGGCTCAGCGTGGAGGGCGCGGCCGAGCTGCTCTTCACGGAGAACGATTCGAACAAGCAGCGGCTGTGGGGCGCGCCGAACGCCTCCGCGTACGTCAAGGACGCCTTCAACGACTACGATGATCGGCAACCGCCACGAGGCCGTCAATCCGGCGCGGGTCGGCACGAAGGCCGCCGCCCACTACCGGCTCCTGATCGGCGCCGGGGACACCGCCACCATCTGCCTGCGCCTGACCGACGCCGCGCCCACGCGCGATCCGTTCGGCAAGGGCCTTCGACGCGATGTTCGCCCAGCGCGTGCACGAGGCCGACGAGTTCTACGCGCGCTTCTCGCCCAAGACGATCTCCGACGACGCCCGCGGCGTGATGCGTCAGGCCTTCGCCGGTCTGCTTGTGGAGCAAGCAGTTCTACCATCTCGACGTCAAGCGCTGGCTGGAGGGCGATCCCACCGAGCCGGCGCCGCCCGCGCGCGCGGAAGGCCGGGCGCGATCACGAGTGGACGCACCTCTACAACGAGGACGTCATCTCGATGCCCGACAAGTGGGAGTACCCGTGGTACGCCGCCTGGGACCTGGCGTTCCACATGATCCCGCTGGCGATGATCGACCCCGAGTTCGCCAAGTCCCAGCTGATCCTGTTCCTGCGCGAGTGGTACATGCACCCCAACGGCCAGATCCCGGCCTACGAGTGGGCGTTCGGCGACGTCAACCCGCCGGTGCACGCGTGGGCGGTCTGGCGCGTCTACAAGATCGACCGCCGCGTGACCGGCGTGGCCGACCGGCTGTTCCTCGAGCGCGCGTTCCAGCAAGCTGCTTGCTGAACTTCACGTGGTGGGTGAACCGCAAGGACGCCGAGGGCAAGAACGTGTTCCAGGGCGGCTTCCTGGGCCTCGACAACATCGGCGTGTTCGACCGCTCGGCGCCGCTGCCGGGCGGCGGCCACCTCGAGCAGTCCGACGGCACCGTCGTGGATGGCCATGTACTGCCTGAACATGCTGGCCATCGCGCTCGAGCTGAGCCAGGACAACCGGCCTACGAGGACGTCGCCTCGAAGTTCTTCGAGCACTTCGTCTACATCGCCAAGGCCATGAACGAGCTGGGCGACGGCATCACGCTGTGGGACGAGCAGGACGGCTTCTACTACGACGTCCTGCACATGCCCAACGACGCGCGCCTGCTCAAGGTGCGCTCGATGGTCGGGCTCATCCCGCTGTTCGCCGTCGAGACGCTGGAGCCCGACGTGCTGGACCGCCTGCCCGGCTTCAAGCGCCGGCTGCAGTGGTTCATCGACAACCGGCCGGAGTTCCGCGGCCACGTCACCACCGCCATCGGTCCCGGCGGCGGCGTCCGCCGATTGCTGTCGATCGTGCGCCGCCCCAGTTGGTGCGGGTGCTCGTCCTACATGCTGGATCGCGACGAGTTCCTGTCGCCGCACGGCATCCGCGCCCTGTCGCGCTATCACCGCGATCATCCCTACGTGCTGGCGGTGGACGGCGTCGAGCACCGAGTCGACTACGAGCCGGCCGAGTCGGCCACCGGGATCTTCGGCGGCAACTCGAACTGGCGCGGGCCGATCTGGTTCCCGGTGAACTACCTGCTGATCGAGTCGCTGCAGAAGTTCCATCACTTCTATGGCGACGACCTCAAGGTCGAGTGCCCGACCGGCTCCAGCCGGCTGGTGAACCTGTCGGAGGTCGCCGCCGAGCTGTCCGCGCGGCCTCACCCACCTCGTTCCTGCCGCGGGCCGCGACGGGCCGGCGGCCCATCTACGGATCGACCGAACGGTTCCAGCGGGATCCGCACTGGCGCGACCTCATCCTCTTCCACGAGTACTTCCACGGCGACAACGGCGCCGGCATCGGCGCCAGCCACCAGACCGGCTGGACCGGCCTGGTGGCCAAGCTCATCGAGCAGAGCGGCGAATGACCACGCTGGCCGAACACCTGGCCGCGCGCCGCGGGGCCGACGCCACCGCGGTGGGGCGCTGGTGAGCGCGATCGCCGAGGCCGGCGTCCGCATCGCCGACGAGCTCGCGCGGGCCGCGCTGATCGGCCAGCTCGGCACCACCGGCGACGTCAACGTGCAGGGCGAGAAGGTCAAGAAGCTCGACGTGTGGGCCAACGACGTCGTCGTGGCCGCGCTGGACGCGACCGGGCGCACGTGTACGCTGGTGTCGGAGGAGATGGAGGAGATTCTGCGCACAGCGCCGAGCGCTGCGCCGGCTCGGGCTTCGTCGTGTGCTTCGACCCGGTGGACGGCTCGTCGAACCTGGACGTCAACGGCATCGTCGGGACGATCTTCTCCGTCCTGCCGCGACGCGGCGAGGGCGCCGATCACGCCCGCCACGACGTGCTGCAGGCGGGTACCGCCCAGGTGGCGGCCGGCTACATCATGTACGGGCCGTCCACCCTGCTCGTCTTGACGACCGGCGACGGTGTGCACGGCTTCACGCTCGATCGCGGGCGCGGGCGTACGTCCGCACGCACGCCAATGTGCGGATCCCGGCCCGCGGAGGACCTACAGCATCAACGACGGCAACTTCACCCGCTGGCCCGACGGCGTGCGGCGGTTCGTCGAGCACGTGCGCACGGTCGACGTGGCCACCGGCCGGCCCTACACGGCCCGGTACGCCGGCTCGCTCGTGATGGACGTACACCGCACCCTGCTGGAGGGGGGCATCTATCTCTACCCCGAGGACACCGCCGGCTCGGGCAAGCAGAGTACCGGCAAGCTGCGGCTGATGTACGAGTGCTCGCCGATGGGCATGGTGGTCGAGCAAGCGGGAGGCGCGGCCTCGACGGGCCGGGTCCGCGTGCTCGACCTGGCACCGACCGGGCCGCACCAGCGCGTGCCGCTGCTGATCGGGAGCCCGAGGACGTTCGACTGGCCGAGGAGTTGTACGCCGCCCGGCGTGCGTAGCGACGAAGGAGGAGACGAATTGGCGATCACGGAACGGACCCGCGAGATCCTGAGCTGGTACGGCAGCGACAGCCCCGGCACGCTGACCAACCTCGCCCGCATGCTCTCGGCCGGAGCGCTGGGCGGCTCCGGCAAGATGGTCATCCTGCCGGTGGACCAGGGGTTCGAGCACGGGCCGGCGCGCAGCTTCGCAGCCAATCCGGCCGGCTACGATCCGAACTATCACTTCCAGCTGGCCATCGATGCGGGCTGCAGCGCCTACGCGCGCGCCGCTCGGCTTCCTCGAGGCCGGCGCCCGCGAGTTCGCCGGGCAGATCCCGCTGATCCTCAAGCTCAACAACCACGACGTCCTGCTGGAAGAGCGTGACCCGGTTCAGGCGATCACCGGCTCGGTGAAGGACGCCCTGCGGCTCGGCTGCGTGGCGATCGGCTACACGATCTATCCCGGCTCGACCCATCGCCTGGACATGTACACGAGAGCTGCGCGAGCTGAGCGAGGAGGCCAAGCGCCAACGGGCTGGTCGGTCGTGGTGTGGTCGTACCCGCGCGGGCTCGGGGCTCGTCAAGGAAGGCGAGACCGGCATCGACGTCACCGCCTACGCCGCCCACATCGCCGCCCAGCTCGGCGCCCACATCGTCAAGGTGAAGCTGCCCGCCGCCCATCATCGAGCAGGCCCCGGCCAAGAAGGTGTACGAGAACGCGAAGGCGTGCCGATCGGCACCCTGGCCGAGCGAGTGCGCCACGTCGTGCAGTCCACGTTCAACGGGCGCCGCGTGGTCATCTTCTCCGGCGGCCCGACGGTCAGCGACGAGCAGGTGTTCGACGAGGTGCGCGGCATCCGCGACGGCGGCGGGTTCGGCTCGATCATCGGCCGCAACTCCTTCCAGCGCAAGAAGCCGGACGCGCTGAAGTTCCTGGGCACGATCATGGGCATCTACGCCGGCACCAAGAAATGATCGTTCTGGCGGGCGACGTGGGCGGCACCAAGACCAACCTCGCGCTGTACGAGAAGCGCGGGTCGGGATTGATCCCGGTACGGGAGACCTCGTTGCAGAGCCGCCAGTACGATTCGCTCGAGGCCGCCATCGAGCGATTCCTCGAATCGGGCCCGCGCCAGTCCATCGACGCGGCGTGTCTGGGGTGGCCGGGCCGGTGGTGGAGGGCCGATGCGTCGCCACGAACCTGCCGTGGATCATCGACGAGCAGGTGCTGTCGCGGGCCATCCCCGCGGCCAAGGTGCGGCTGCTCAACGACCTGGAGGCCGCCGGCCACGGCGTGCTGGTGCTGCCCGCCAACGAGCTGCGCGCGCTGCAGGTCGGCGCCCCCAAGCGCGGCAACATGGCGGTCATCGCCGCCGGCACCGGCCTCGGCGAGGCCCTGATCGTGCGCGAGGGCGACCGCAAGGTCGTGATCGCGACCGAAGGCGGCCACACCGACTTCGCGCCGCGCGGCGATCTGGAAGAAGACCTGCTCCGCTACCTCCGCAAGGAGTTCGGCCGCGTCTCCGTCGAGCGGATTCTGGCCGGCCCGGGGTTTTTCAACCTGTACCGGTTCCTGCGCGACACCGGCTGGGCCGAGGAATCACCCGAGGTCGCCGACCGCGTGCGCAGCGGTGATCCGGCGGCGGTCATCACCAGCCGCGCGGCCAGTGACGGCGATCCGCTGTGCGTGAAGGTCGTCGAGATGTTCGTGTCGATCTACGGCGCCGAGGCGGGCAACCTGGCCCTCAAGACGCTGGCCGTGGCGGGAGTCGTGGTGGCCGGGGGCATCGCGCCCCGGATCATCGACTGGATGACCACCGGCAGCTTCATGACGGCCTTCAAGGACAAGGGCCGGCTCTCGCCGCTGATGGACGCGATCCCGGTGCAGGTTGCCCTCAATCCCAAGGCCCCGCTTCTCGGCGCGGCCGAGGTCGCCTGCCAGCTGATCTAGCAATTCCGCAGCCGGTCCAGCAGGAAGGCGCGCAGGCGGGTCTTCATCTCTTCCGGCATCTCTTCGCGGGCGGCCTCGGCTGCCACCTCACGAGTCTTCCGGTAGGTACGCAGGTAGGCCAGGCAGGGCACACCCGGCCAGGTGCTCCTCCAGCCGCCGCACCGTCTCCGGCGACAGGGCCGAGCCGAGATACTCCGCCAGAAACATCAATGACCTCACGGCACGTCATCACGAATCCTTGGCACCGCCGGCCACCCAATCACGCGTGATCCCGAGGCGCGTCACGGCTTTGCCGGGCCGCGCCGAGCGCTGAGGGTGTGGGGGGCCATTTCGTGGCCCCCACCTTCCTAGGAATCCGGCGTCGAACTTGATGGGCAGGATGATCGTGAACGTCGAGCCCTTGCCGGGCGTGCTCTGAACGTCGACGGCTCCGCCGTGGCTCTGCACGATCCCCAGGCTGACCGAGAGGCCCAGCCCCGTCCCGCTCACCTCCGGCTTGGTGGTGAAGAAGGGGTCGAAGATCCGACCCAGGATGTCGGCCGGGATGCCGAGCCCGGTGTCCTGGAAGGCCACGTGCACTTTGTCGGCGCCGGCAGTGGTCCGGATAGTCAGCGAGCCGCCGTCCTTCATGGCGTACACCGCGTTGTTGATGATGTTGAGGAACACCTGCTTGATCCGCGGCACCGTCCATCTCGACCATCAGGAGGTCCGCCGCGTAGACCTCGTTGACGGTGAGCGTGCTCAGCGCGCCCTGCCGGCGGACCATGGCCACGACCTGCTCCAGGGACCGTGTTGAGGTCCGCGGGCTCGGGCATGAAGTCGCGCTGCCGGCTGAACTGCAGCAGGTCGCGCACGATGTCGCGGGCCCGCGAAGCCTCCCTCCTGGATGAGCCCCAGCTCCTCGCGCATCGGATCTTCCGCGGGCAACCGCTCGGCGATGAACGACGCGAAGCCGAGCACGGTGGTGAGCGGGTTGTTGATCTCGTGCGCGATGTTGGCGGCCAGCTCGCCGATGGCGGCCAGCTTGGTGGACTGCACCAGCTGCGCCTGCGTCTGCTTGAAGCTCGGCCATCTGCTGCTTGACGCCCTCGTACAGTCGGGAGTTCTCGATCGCCAGCGCGCCCTGGAGCGCGATGCCTTCGGCCAGCCGGAGCTCATCCGGCGTGAAGCGGTGCTGGGGCGGCGCTCCACACGACGGTGCAGCCGCCGATCAGCTCTTCCTGCCAGTAGATGGGCTGGACCAGCATGGACCGGTGCGGGATCAGCCGGCCGAGCGGCGTCGCGAAGCGCGGGTCGTTCTGGCTGTCCTCCGAGCACAGCGGCCCGCCCGGGCGCTGCTTGGACTGGGTGAAGAACGGGTCGTCCATCGCCGACCACGCTGCTGGCCGCGGAGGCCAGGATCTCCTTGGGGATGTGATAGCCGACCAGCGGCACGAACCGATCTTTGGCTTCCGTGCGCAGCCACGCGGCGCCGAGATCGGCGCCCAGCGAGCGCACCATCTCGCGCGTGGCCCGCCGCAGGACTCGGTGAGATCGAGGGTCGAGCCGATCGCCTGGCTCACGCTCACCAGCGTCTCGGTGTGACGCAGCCGCAGCTGGGTCTCCTCGTGGAGCCGGGCGTTGCGGATGGCCACAGCGACCGACGTGGCCAGCGCCTGGGTGGGGGCGACCTCTTCCGCGCACGAACTGCGCCGCTGGCGAGCGACGCCGACCAGCACGCCGACAGGCAGGTCCTGCAGCAGGAGCGGCACGGCCACCAGCGACACCAGCCCCTCGGCCGTCGCCCACTCGCGCTCCTTGAGCCGCGGGTCGACCTGCAGATCCCGCGATCACCAGTGGGTGAGGTGCCCCATGACCCAGCCCATGCCTCTCCCGGCTCTGAACCTTCGGCGCGGATCCTCGGGCTGCCCGGCGAGGCCGGCCTGGGCGTGCAGGCGGTACTCGAGTAGGCCCCTCGGTGCAGCCAGATGCGAGCCACATCGAGACCAGGCGTGCGTACCAGCTCCGTGAATCGCAACAGCACGTCGCTGAGCCGGAGGCTGCCGGCGAGCAGATGGCCGGCCTCGACCAGCGCTCTGTTGCTCGGCCGCGCGCTGGACGACGCCGTCGTAGGGCGTGCGTTTTCCACCGCGATGGCCACCTGGTTGGCCACGATGTTCAGCAGCTGCCCTCGTCGGCCTTCGCGCCAGGCGGCAGATGACGGGCGGTCATCGTGCCGAGGCTGCGGCCTCGAATGGCGAGCGGCAGGGTCCAGTCCACCTCGGTCCAGTCGTCGGCGGGGGCGGCACTGGTCCCGGCCAGAACGCTGCGGGGCCGCTCGGCCGCCTCGCCGGCCACCGTCACCGCCACCGGCGAGTCGGCCAGCTCGACCGCGAGGCTCCGTGGTGCCGAGGGCCTTGGCCAGTGCCGGCAGCTGCTCGAGGCATCGCGCCGACCCCGGCCCGGGAGGTGATGTCCTGCACGGCCCGGTGGAGGTCGGCGGCTGCGTGGCCCGGCACGAAGTGCTGGTTGAGACAGCGCTCAGCTCCTCGACCTGGCTGACCAGCCGGTACACGAGTCGCTGGTTGAGCTCGCGCAGGTACACGCTCTGCTCGCGCTCCTCGACCTGCTCGCGCTTGCCGTGCAGGAACTCCTCGACCTGCCGGGGAAACGCGTCCACGTCGATCGGCTTCTTGGATGTAGTCTTCGCCGGCCACCAGCGTCTGCTGTCGGTCCGCCCTCCATCGCGTAGGCGGTGAGGGCGACCACCGGCGTGTTGGCGAAGGCCGGGAACGACTTGAGGATGGCCACGACCTCGCTAGCCGTCGATCGCGGGCAGGTTGACGTCGAGCGAGGATGAGGGCCGGCTGCTCGCGCACCGCCGCCTCGATGCCGGCCAGCCTGTCCTCGGCGTCGACGATCGTGTAGCCCTCCGACTCGAGGATGGCCCGGACCAGCATCCGGTTCTCGGGGTTGTCCTCGATGTAGAGGATCTTGGCCTTCTTGCCGTCGCGACGGAGAATCGTGTGCGCGGCATGAGCGTCCTTCAGGCCTTTGCGCTCGCGCTGAGCGGCAGCGTGAAGTGAAAGGTCGAGCCCTGGCTCTCGCGGCTTTCCGCCCACAATGCGGCCCCGATGTAGTTCGACGAACTTCTTGCTGATGGCCAGACCGAGGCCCGGTGCCGTCGGCCTGCTGGGCGATGGATTGTCGAGCCGCTGGAAGGGCTCGAACAGCCGCCCGAGATCGTTGGGAGCGATGCCGATGCCGGTGTCGGCCACCGACACGTGCACGAGCTCGCCCTCGTGCCGGACCTGGACCAGCACGCGTCCGGCGTGGGTGAACTTGATCGCGTTGGACACGAGGTTCAGCATCACCTGCTTGATCCGCGTGCGGTCGCCCTCGATCGCGCGGGAGGTCCAGCGGCACGTCCTTCTCGGAGCTTCACGCGCTTGTCGCGCAGCAGCGGTAAAGCGACGACTCGATGCACTCCTCGACCACGTCGAGCAGAGTCGACCTTCTCCTGGCGCATCTCGAACTTGCCGGACTCGATGCGCGAGAAGTCGAGGATGCCGGTGATCAGCTCGAGCAGGTGGCGGCTGGAGTTGTGCACCTGAGCGCACGTAGGCTTCCTGCCGCTCGGTGAGGTCGCCGTCAGGCGGTTCCAGCAGCACCTTGGAGAAGCCGATGATGGAGTTCAGCGGCGTGCGCAGCTCGTGCGACATGTTGGCCAGGAACTGCGACTTGAGGCGGCTGGCCTCCATCAGCCGGAGTTCGAGCAATACGTAACTGGAACGAAGTACAAT
>ERZ1370068.10293-contig-9004_pt1 | contig 37801 bp, 43 predicted proteins | sample MGYA00561227_ERZ1370068 | MGnify/ENA primary metagenome ERZ1370068 (study PRJEB38410, sample SAMEA6850437) | metagenome | study: Metagenomic assessment of the ecological functions of the soil: analysis of the soil microbiota associated with the...
TTCATGCGCAAGAAGAACGTGCATTTGCCCGCCTGGCTGGACCAGACGCAAATTCCGGCCAACCCGTGGACAAGCCGGGCCGAGTTCAGGAGGAACTCCAACTCACCGCAGATGAAAGAGTTGAGGCAGTTTCTGCTCGACACCGTGGCGGAGCAGACGCAATTCATGATGGCGCGGGCGCAAGGTGCGATGGAGAAGATCCTCAAGACGACGCCCGACGGCACGGAGCGCGAACATATCGTCATCCAGTTCACGCGCGTCATTCGCGCCTCCGAGAATTTTTATCCGCTGATCGACTACATCAACTTCAGGGCGAGGGCACCAACCCGAACGAAGCCGCCATGAACAGCGAGACCGGGCGGCGGCAGGGTTGGGGTCTCAAGCAGGTGCTGCTCAAGATGAACGGTGATACCGGCGATCCGAAGGCCGTGCGCGCCGAATTCGCCGATGCGGCGCAGTTCGTCCTGCAGCAGAGGGTTCGCAACCTTCCATCCAACCGTGTCTTCGAGGTCGGCTGGCTGCGCCGCATCGCGACCTACCACCGCCCGATCGCGGATCCGGAATCGAGCCCCAAACGGGCTCTGAGGAAATCGTTGCGAGTGACGGCGGCTCAATAGCTTTCCTGTGAGGGACAGTTGCCGTTTTTGCGTATGCGTGAGGCTGTTTGTCCCGCGACGTTCGTCAGGCAATCGCGGGTTGCGCCTCGCTCGACGTCAGCCTTTGGCCCTCTTCGCCATCACCTTCTCATAGGCCGCTTGCGTCACATGGTCCGGGCCGCCGTCGCTGAACAGCTTGGCGCGAATGCCGGATTACGGTGACGGTGCGCATCAACTCCAGGTGAGAGGTTCGCGCACTGTCACCGTAATTCCGCTCGCCGGCGGTGCACGGCAAGAAGCTGCTGCCGCATGCACGGCGGTGCACAGAGATCTGGCGCGCCAAGGGCAAACCAGAACGCGCCAAGCACGGCCTGTTCACCAGGGATGCGATCGCCGAGCGAAGGCAGATCTAGGCGTTGCTGGGCGAAGCGCGGAGAGCTGCTGGAAGAGATGAAGTGATTGGGTTTCGCAACGACAGAGCGCAACTGTTCAAAAACCTTTTAGCTTGAGCAGAAGTTTAGGGTGCCGCTCAGGTATCTCTGCATCCGCGCTCGCCTTAGCCCACAGCTTCAATGGGCAAGGCGGGGAGCTTCCCTGAAAACTGGCTTGGAGACCTTCCGATGAACACGGAGACGGAGAGCCAAGCCCTTATGCCGGCCACTTCGAAAGGACAAGTAGCTGTCCACCACTGCTCCCAAACCATTAGTCGGCATCAGGCCGTCTACACTGGCAGATCTGGTTTCACTCGGCAAGTTCCAGCCGTCGCTTCCGAAAGCGCAAGCCGGCGGTCGTCCCGCCGCCCGGGGTGGAGGTGATGATGAACTCTCGCCATGGGCCGCCAGCAGTCTCCTGGACGATCGCGAGGCCGAGGCCTGCGCCGGTCTGTCTGCGGCGTTGCCGGAAGGTCTGAAAGTGGGCCTCGACGAACTTGCGCCCATCCCCGGAGGAGATCCCGGCTCCGTCATCGCCGCTCGTCACGCTACCGCGGCCGAGCATCGTCCAGCGATCGCCGCTTGGCGCGCCCGCGTGGATCAACGCATTGCCGACTAGATTGGCCGAGGCGCTGCGGTCGGCAGCCTCCACACCCTGCACGACCGCGGCATCCTCCTCCCGGCCTGCTCCCCAGCGACCAACTCCGAGTCCCTGCAGCCAGCGCCGACCGGGCTGCGATCGGCAAGTCAATGTCCAGCGTCCCGACCGCCTGGTCCAATCGGCCGCTTTTCAATCCGCGCGGTTTTGCGGCCGTGCCAGGTCCAGCATGGCCGAGACCAGCGACGTTTCAGGCGATTCGCCATCGCGCACAAGCGCGATCTTCAGTGGGGGTTCGGCCGCCATCCTCGATCCTGGCGCGCAGCTTGGCACGTCAGCGGCGTCCGCGGTTGATGGGCTGCATTGCCGAGGAAACGGCGCTGCATCTTGATGTAGGTGTTGATCTCCGTCAGGCGCGGTCCAGCGCCTCGACCAAAGCGCTGGAGCTCGATCGGGACCTCATCAAGCGAGAAATCGATCCCTGCGCCGCCGCCGGGTCGATCGCGCGCGCCGCCGCGTCACGCATGATCGATGCACACGCGCGCCACGAAACGCCCGGACAACCATGCGCCGATCACCACCATCAACCGCTGCGGAAGGCAGAAGGCCACCATAAAAAAGTGGGGAAGATATTGCGACCAACGAACGACCTCAGAACCTGGCCGCCGAAGTGGACTTGCGCCCCGCCGATCATCATCACCAGATCAGACGGGCCCCATGGGATGACGGCCAGGCAGAACGTAGAGTTCTGGTCCAGCGTATTGAGGACCGAGAAACCGATCGGCCCGCTATAGAAGCGAGAACGGCAAGGCCGGCCTGTGCTCACCTCCGAACTCGCGTGATCAACTTCTCGTAGGACACGACGTACCACAGGTTTGGGCTGAAGGATTCAAGCCTCTGACACGGCGCGTGGACCGGATGGTCAGCGCGCGGCCGGGATCGACGACAGCGGCGTCGTATAGATGCCTGCAGCAACGCGGCACACGACCGGCTGCTGTACTCGCGTAACTGGGACCGCCAGACGGCAATGGTGATCGTGGCGAGAAAGATGGCCGTTGCGGCGAGGCGCCGAGCGAGCGCAAACGTCCGGGCGATCGACGTCATCGGCTCTGCGCCATTCTGAGCACATAGCCGATGCCGCGCATGCTGCGGATCTCGACATTGCCGCCAAGCTCGCACAGCTTCTTGCGAAGCCGCGAGACCTGCGCCTCCAGCGCGTGTTGATCTCGATCTCGTCATCGAAGCCATAGATCTCCTCGATCAAGGCAGTGCGGCGCGACGAGGCGGTCGCGTGCGCATCAACAATGCGCCAAGGATCAGGGCTTCGCGCCGCCGCAGCAGGAGACCTTCTTGTCGGCCACGACGGCCTCGTTGCTGCCGAGGTGCAGCTCCACGTTTCCGAACGACAACACCGGCTGAACGAGTGAGCCGCGGCCGCCGCAGCACTGGCCGCGCACGCGGGCGATGAATTCATCCGGCTCGAACGGCTTGCCAAGATAATCATCCGCTCCGCCGTTGAGGCCCTTCGATCACGTCTTCCTTGGTATCCTTTGCGGTCAGCATGATGATAGCCGGCCGTTCCGGCAACTGGCTTAACGCCGTGACGATGCGTGCGCGTCCCCATCGGGCAGCATGCGGTCGACGATCGCCAGATCGTATTTGAAGTTTTCAGCGCGTGCCACGCGTCCGAAACGCGATCTGACCGTATCGACATACACCGTGCAATTGCGTCAGCAAGCGACTGAGATAGCGCCCGATCTGCGGTTCGTCTTCGATCACGAGGGAGCGCACAGTGGTCTTCCCTTGCAGCAGGCAGCCAATAAAGCCAGTGGATCGTGACACTCCCTCTTGGCCCGATTGTGGCGCTTCGGGCCAGGCGGACCATCCCTTACGGCAGCCGGACTGGCAAAGACAAGCTACGGCAGGTTGGCATATCTCCCGGTCCCATAAAGAAAACGATCGGCCCCGGCTCAGGCAATGTTCGGGCAATGTTTGTCTGCTGCTCGATTGCATCATCGTTGGATGTCGCGGGCGGCAATCTTGGGGCAATGGTGGCCAAAGATTTGGAGCAGGGCTCGAGATCCACACCAGCTGGCTCCTGGCAAAGAGGCCCGCCATCAGGGGCCTTGGGTCTCACGACACATAGTGCCAACACCTGCTGGGGTGTTGTGGCGATGGGACAATGTTATGGCCAGCTCAGCCTTGAGGAGCGCGTTGAGATCTACCGCCTGCATGCAGGCGGTAGATCTCAAAACGAAATTGCGTCTGCGCTTGACCGGGCGCCGTCGACGATCAGTCGGGAGCTGCGGCGCAACTCCCGGCCTACCAAGGTCTGGACGGGGGCTACGAGCCTGTCCGGGCTCAGCAATTGGCCGAGCGCCGGCGCCGGTGGGATGGCCGCTTCAAGCTGGCGCGCCAGCCGGACCTGCGGGACTGCGTGGGCAAAAGCCTTGCGATGGGACATTCCCCAGAGCAGATCGCTGGCCGACTGGCGCTGGAACATGGTCGCGTCATCATCAGCCATGAGTCAATCTATCGTTTCATCTATCATCGTGCGGCCCAGAAGGATTACTGGCATCGCCTGCTGCCGCGCCGCAAACGAAGACGAGGGCACCGTCCAGGACGCAGCCCCGCCAGCCTCATCAAACAACGGCGCTCGATCACCGAACGCCCCGCCGAGGTCGAAGGCCGCGGGACGCCGGGCCATTGGGAAGCCGACTTCATGCTGTTCGCCCGATGCGGCCAGGGGTTGCTGGTTCTCCACGAACGACAAACCCGCTTCAGCATCGTTCAGCACCCGATCGATCGAAAAGCTGTCCTCACCGCCCGGACCATCGCTCGTCAACTCGGCAAACTTCCACAGGCGATACGCAAAACCATCAGCTTCGACAACGGAAACGAGTTCGCCGAGCATCACAGGCTTCACCAAACCCTCGGCGTCCAAACCTTCTTCTGCGATCCCCATAGTCCCTGGCAAAAAGGCGGCGTGGAAAACTCCATCGGGCGCTTACGACGCTCGCTGCCCCGCAAAACTGACCTCAAGCTCATCACGGCAGCCGCCCTCAAGCGGCACGTTCAGCGCCTCAACGATACCCCACGCAAATGCCTGGACTTCAAGACGCCCGCCGAGGCATTCTCCAAACTCAAATCAATCGTTGCACTTCAAACGCGATCTACATCGGCCCCTTGATGGAAGCATGCCATCGAAGCCGCCCTCCCGCTTTCCCACAAGCGGCGCGCCACCGACCTCTTTCGCTGCGACGCTCGCAGCCCTCAGTCGTGACCGGTGGCCGTCTTCGACCGCGCATCGGCCCAGACTGCATTCACCTTGCCGGCCCCCCTTTGAGGCTGCCGTTGCTGCCGCCGGTGTCCGGCAACTGGACCGTCAGGATCGGCGCGGAGCGGCCAGAGCTGCGGCCGGACTTTGCAGGAGCAAACCACAGCTTGTTCAGCCCGGTCCTGATCTTCTCCATCCGGCGCGCCGGTTAGGTGGATCAGCTCAGCAGCCCGCGCGACCACGCAGGCATCGCACTGGATCTGATTTCGGCTGGTCTGCAAGCGCAGGCCCCTGCGGGCAAAGTTCGTCGCCGTCGCGAACGGCCCAGCAGCTATTCCGAGCTCAACGGTCTCCGGCGGCGTCGAGTGCGTTCGAGGCTCCTGGCGGCCTCATCGAGTATTTTCCTGTCGACTGGTTTCGCGTGCGCAACGGGACTGCACGGCAATCGGCTTTCGCGGCCATCAGGCGTCGTTCCGGCTCGCGGCGGATTTCATCGACGCCGGTGACGCGGGCGATCGCGCTTCGGCCGGCCCGCGCGGCTACACATGGGAAAGCACGAAGGCGGTTCTCCGCGCCCTATTTCAGCGTCGACGCCGTTCAAGCGATGGCGACGGGGCTTTCCGGTGTTCGACGCCAAGGGGCTGGTCGCCACACTCGGCCGGCGGGCGCACTGGGTGAAGCAGGTATCGGATCAATCACGCCGGTAGGAGGTGCATTCCTGCGTCACCGAATACGTTCGGCTGCTCTGGCGACGCAGCCGACCAGAAAGCCTCGCGCGTGACCGCGCGCGGAGTCGGTGAACCAGACTGACGGTCGGCATCGGCGCGTCCTACTCCTTCGACTTCGACGATCCAGACAGGAACGCGGTGCGCGCCGCCAGTCGATACGCTGGATTGGCGATGGTCATGCCTCTTTGTATCGCGATGGCCATCGCTTCTTCTCCTGAGCGAACGGTGCTCATGCGTTGTTTGAGACCCGACGCAAAGCTCAAGTCGGTCAAGACGCAGTCACGGCATCATCCGGCGATCGGCGATCAATTCACCTCAGCAAAAAGACGGGCTCACCGGTCTCAACGGCAGCTCTGAACCGTGCCGATCGCCTCCTGGTCCTCGACGACCTGATCGTGCAGCAGGTTGGCGGAAGCGCGCTGGAGCGATCCGCTTCCAGGTGCAGCCGGTCACCTATCCGCGCGCCACACTTCCTGCGTTCGGCACCCAGGAGTCGGCGGTTGCCGCCGTCAATCGTCTGTTCGGCGGCGATCGGTTCGAGAAGCTCGTTCGGACCGGAGTGGCCCCACGGGGCTCGACGCCTACATCGTCATCACCAAGGCCAAAGCCTATTTCGGCGGCGGCAGACGAAAGGTGGAAGGCGTGGGCCTGATCGCTTACAGCGCGGTTCTGGAATCATTCCGCCTGCTCCACCGCGCTACCACGATCAGAGCTGTCGACGGCAAGACGTTTCGACGATCATCAAAACTGGCCGCCGGGGCCGCCCCGAGAAGCATCGAGCGTCCGGCTCCTGGCCCTAGCCTGTGATCGACGCCGAGTTTCAGCTGAGCAGAGACGAGAACCTGCGTCGAGCGATCGTTGATCCCGTCATCCGCAGCCTTCCGAACACGCGAGGCGATATGCATCTGGTCGTAATCAGAAGCCGTGGAAGCCAGGAGAAATTGATGAACACCACGGTTTCTACCTGGCCTACGCGGCATTGTTGAGCGGTGGCCGGCGAGTCCCGGTCGCTTCGCTGCAAGAAGAGGTTCCTGGGGACCGGAACGTCCGGCAGACGAAGAACGCCTGCGCGCGTCAAATCCGGGGGACCAGTGCTGCTGATGCCTCCGCCCGGCGAATGTCGTCTCGGTCGAAAGCCCGGCTCGGATCGTGAAAGCCGTCGGGCGGCGCCTCTGTTCTACCGAAGGGAGACTTCTAATCGTGGCGCCGCACCTGTGTTCATGAAATTTTTCGCGCGCCTACCGCGTCGGACGCAGCGCTGGACTGAAGTGTTCTTCGGCGCGCACTGGTCCTGCGCCGTCAGAGCGTCGGTTCATTTCCTCCAAAAGCTCGCGCATTGCATCGAACTGCGTGCCGAAGCCTTTCCAATCTCCGGACTTCAATCGCTCCACTGCTTGATTGTAGCGATCGAGCGCTTCGCGTGCCTGACTTGCCGCCGGGCCTGTGACGGGCATCTCCTCTGTCGTGGTTGAGACTGCCGGCGCGGCGCCGGGCTCCATGAACAGCGCCGACAAGGCCTCGGCGAGCGTCTCCTTCATCACCACATGTTCACCGTAGGCTGCGATCACGCGTTTCAGCTCCGGCAGGTGTCCGTGCTCCGCCCGCAAATAGAGCGGCGTTACATAAAGGATCGAGTTCTCGATCGGGATCACAAGCAAGTTCGCACCGCGTATCACCCGCGAGCCCATCTGATTCCACAGCGTGATTTGTTGCGAGATCTCGGTGCTCTGATTGATCCGCGCTTCGATCTGGAACGGCCCGTAGACGAGCTTCTCCTTGGGAAACTCGTAGACGATCAGCTTGCCGTAGTCGGGCGCGTCGCAACGCGCAGCGAGCCACGCGATCATGTTGTCGCGGCGGCTCGGCACCATGGGGAGCATGAGGAAGAACTCGGCCTGCGGCTCGCCGGGCAGCCGCATGATGATGTAATACGGGGCCATCGTTGCGATGCCGCCGCCGCCCGGCTGGCGCGGGAACTGCCAGAGATCCTCGCGGTTATAGAAAACGTCGGCCGCCTCCATGTGGTAGGTCTGATACAGCCGCGCCTGAATCAGGAACAGGTCCTCCGGATAGCGAATGTGCTTCTGCAGGTCCGGCGGCATGGCCGAGAACGGCTTGAACAAGCTCGGAAAGATGCGCTGGTAGGTCGCGGCGACCGGGTCGCCGGCGTCCATCAGATAAAAGTCGACGGTTCCGTTATAGGCATCGACGATGACCTTCACTGAATTGCGAATGTAGTTGAGATCCAGGTCTTGCGCCGGCTGCGCAGAGGGAAATAGGAACTCGTCGTGTAGGCGTCCTGCATCCAGAACATCCGCCCATCGCTGATGACCAGATAGGGATCGTGATCGAGCCTGAGGAACGGAGCGATCGTTCGCACCCGTTCCTGGATATTGCGGCGGATCATGATCCGGCTGTCGGCGGTGATGTAGCTTGAGAGCAGCAGGTTCGGGTCGTTGAAGTAATAAGCAAACAGGCCTCTCCACACCATCGCTCCTATCGGAATGCCACCGGTGCCGTCATAAGCCGCGTAGACATTGTCTTTTCCCTTCGGATAGTCGAACTCAGGTGTGCTCCCCTTGACGATGACGTAGCTGTCGCGTCTCTTCGCCGTAGTAGATGCGCGGTTCGTGGATCTTGGGGCCTCCGTCTGCAACAGGAGGAATGTCGCGCAAATAGAAGAACGGCAGCCCTTCGGTGCTCTTGCGGGTGACCGGGCTCATCACCGCGCCGTTGCCGTGAGTAAACAGCACGTGGCGGTTGACCCATGTCTGGGCATTCGGCGGCAGCAAGGAGGGCCGCAGTTCGCGAGCCGAGATCATCACGCTTTGGTAGGAGCCATCGAGCCAGTAGCGATCAACGTCAAGATCGATGGAATTTGTAGTAGGTGCGGATCTCCTGCAGCTGCGCGTAGGTGTCCGACAAGGGCAGCCAGTCCCACAGCCTGATATTCTCGATTGTCGCCTTGTTGGCGTCGAGCGTCTTGAAGGTAAGCTTCTGTTCGGCGGCAAACGGCTTGGCTGCGATCTGATCGAGATTGTACGCCTGCCGGGTGAGCGCGATGTTGCGTTCGATGTAGGGCTTCTCCAGCTCCAACTCGCTTGGTTTGACGAAGAACTGCCGGAACAGCACGGGGACTGCGCCGGACAGCACGAAAGAGCCGATGACGACAAGCATGACCGCGGCGGCAGGAAGCCGGTAGGTCCTCACCCGGAGGTTTGCCCACGCAGCAAACGCCGCGATGATCGACAGCCCGATCATTAGCCACAGGCCCGGCAGCCCCACATGTACATCGGTGTAACTTGCGCCGACGACGACGCCGTTGTCGCCATAGAGCAGCAGATAACGGTCGAGACCGTAGGACCAGGCCTTCACGACGAAGAGGAGAGCGAGCAGCGCCGAGCCGTGAGCAATCGCTGTCGGCGACATCGATCGGTGATGAATGTCGTATTCGATGTCGCCGTGCACCCAGTAGATCGCTCGCGGCGAAAAGCGCGCTCAGAACGAGTGTGAGCAGCATCCAGTTCTTGATGAGGATATAGGCCGGCAGCACGAAGAGATAGAAACTGATGTCCTTGTTGAAGAGCGGATCGTCTGCGCCGTAGGGAACGTGATAGAAAAACTGCAGGATGACGCCCCAGTTGCCGACTTCTGCCGCGGCAACCAGCAGAGCGAGCAAACCTGCACCGCCCGCGATGACCCGGGGCCACGGCAGCCGATCGCGCACGACCGCCAACAGGTCGGGCGGCGGCACATTGCCCGCAAGATTCCACACGAAGGCCGCGACAGATTGCGTCGGCTGCCGTCGGGCAAAACGCACCGCGAGCCATCCGTTCAACCAAAGGATGACCGCAGTTCCGGTCCAGACTGCAAAAAGAACGACGGCTTTGGCGCCGATTGTTGTCCAAAAACCTGCAGATAACCGATCGAGGAAAACCACAGCCAGTCAACCAGGAAGTCGCTCGCGAGCCAGAGCAGGATCAGGCAAATCCCGACGACGACGGCCGCAATGATGAACCCGACCACGGCGCTTTGCCTTGGTACCTTCCGTTCGGGTCCGGTAATCCCGATCGTCATGGTTTGATCATAGCGGAAATGAGGGACGCCTACCGCTTTATTCGTGGTCGGGATTGCGCCTCAAGGCGGGGAACGCGGGCGCTCGAAGCTCTGTCGCCGGGACCGGCGGAACGATTGAAGCTGTTTCGAACGTTCGGGGGCGGGGCCGACCAGCAGTGGCTTTCCGCCAGCGCGTGTCTTTATGCCAACTTACGCACGGTCAGATACCGCGGCATCAAGTTGATGCCTTGGACCATGGCAGAAACCCACCGGCATAGACGGGCATCGGTGCCAGATCATGGGTTCTGCCCGGAGTAGTGGCAATTTGGCGCTCCCTAGGGAATCGAACCCCTGTTTCAGCCTTGAGAGGGCCGCGTCCTAACCGCTAGACGAAGGGAGCGTATGGCGAGAGGGAATAGCCGCGAAATGTGCGGCGGGCAAGGCGAGTCTGAAGGCCCTCGCACGGTTGGGTAAACCTGTTGCCTGGCGTCCTCGACCCCGGCCCGGGGCACTTTAAGCCGATCGCGCAGGCCTCAGGGTTCGCTGACGAATTTCAGCTTTCCGGCCGGTTTCAGCGTCTTGGCGTCGAAGGTGCGGATTTCGGTCACCCCGCCGATATCCAGCGTCACCACCAGCCGGTCGCCGGCGACCGCCGGTCGAGACGATGCGGGCGCCCTTCGGCAGCGTCGCGGTGATGTCGGTCGCGGCTGCCGCGGGGCTTCCTCGCCGCGGTAAAGACGGTAGCCGACGGCGATCAGAACCACGGCCACCGCCAGCGCCGAGGTCAGGCCCGCGATCAGCATCATCCGCCGCACCCGCGCCATCAGCGCGGCCTGCTCGGGGGTCGGTTCGGGCGCAACGGTATCGGTCATGCAAGGCTCTTGCTTTGGAACAAGGCTCATCTCGAACAGCGGTCAAAGGCTGGAGGTCACCGTCGGCGGCGACGAGGATCGCCCCGCCTCGACCGCGTGCTCGCGGTGCTCCGCCCGGAACTGTCGCGCTCGCGGCTGAAGGCGCTGATCCTGGCCGGTTCCGTCACCGCCAAGGGCGCCCCCATCCGCGACCCCGCTTATCATGTCGCCGCCGGCGATACGATCACAATCGACGTGCCCGGAAGCGGTGGCGCCGGAGCCGAAGGGCGAGGATATCGCGCTCGACATTATCTATGAGGACGACGACATCATCGTCATCGACAAGCCGAAGGGCCTGGTCGTGCATCCGGCCGCCGGCCACGAGAGCGGCACGCTGGTCAACGCGCTGATCGCCCATTGCGGCGCCAGCCTTTCCGGCATCGGCGGCGTCCGCCGGCCGGGCATCGTGCACCGGCTCGACAAGGACACGACCGGGCTGATGGTGGTCGCCAAGAACGACCAGGCGCATCAATCGCTGACCGCGCAATTCGCCGATCACGGCCGCACCGGCGCCGATGCAGCGCGGCTACATGGCCTTCGTCTGGGGCGTGCCCAACCGCCAGCGCGGCACGGTCGACGCGCCGATCGACCGGCATCCTTATGCCCGCGAGAAAATGGCGGTGCGCGCAGGCGGCCGCGAGGCGGTCACCCATTGGGAATTGCAGGCGGCCTATCAGGGGCGCGACGGCAAGCCGGTCGCCTCGCTTCTCGCCTGCCAGCTCGAGACCGGGCGGACCCATCAGATCCGGGTGCACCTCGCCCATATCGGCCACCCCCTGATGGGCGATGCCGTCTATGGCCCGCACTTCAAGACCAAGGCCGGCCACCTCGGCGCCCAAGGTAAGGAGGCGCTCACCGCCCTCGGCCGGCAGGCGCTGCACGCCTACCTGCTGGCCCTGGAACACCCCCGAACCGGGGAACTTTTGCATTGGGAGGCGGCTTTGCCGGAGGATTTGCTTCTCCTGCAAAGCGCGCTGGAAGCGGCGCTATGACGCAGGCCTCTCAGAAAAGACGCTGTTATGCCAACAGGTTATAGCAGCCACACGGGGACGTGACGTCAGCATTCCTTCCCTATTTGCTTCGTTTTCGGTGTATGTTGCACCTGCGCTGAATATCCAGCGCGGAACATCGCAGCCTGGTCGGCTTTAACACAGCGATCACCTGCCGGGCCCGCCGCTATCGGGGGCCTGAACCACTGGAGGGCGCTCAAATGGCCCGTACAGCTACGCTGCCGGTTCTCAATGGAGAATCCGGCCTTTCTAGATACCTCGCCGAGATCCGCAAATTCCCGATGCTGGAACCCCAGCAGGAATACATGTTCGCCAAGCGCTGGCGCGAACATGACGATCGCGACGCGGCACATCACCTTGTCACCAGCCATCTCCGGCTCGTGGCCAAGATCGCCATGGGCTATCGCGGCTACGGCTTGCCGATCTCCGAGGTCGTCTCGGAAGGCAATGTCGGCCTGATGCAGGCGGTCAAGCGGTTCGAGCCCGAGAAGGGTTTCCGTCTCGCCACCTACGCCATGTGGTGGATCAAGGCGTCGATACAAGAGTACATCCTGCGTTCGTGGTCGCTCGTGAAGATGGGCACCACCGCGAACCAGAAGAAGCTGTTCTTCAACCTGCGCAAGGCGAAGAGCAAGATCTCCGCGCTGGACGAGGGCGATCTCCGCCCCGACCAGGTGAAGCGATCATTGCCAAGCGCCTCGGCGTGACGGACCAGGACGTGGTCGACATGAACCGCCGCCTCGGCGGCGACGCGTCGCTCAACGCGCCGATCCGCGACGACGGCGAAGCCGGCGAATGGCAGGACTGGCTGGTCGATAACTCGCCCAACCAGGAAGCCATGATGGCCGAGCACGAGGAGTTCGATCATCGCCGGCAGGCGCTGAACGGCGCCATCGGCGTGCTCAACCCGCGCGAACGCCGCATCTTCGAGGCGCGGCGCCTGGCGGAAGACCCGATGACGCTGGAAGACCTCGCCGCCGAATTCGGCGTGTCGCGCGAACGCGTGCGGCAGATCGAGGTCCGCGCTTTCGAGAAGGTGCAGTCGGCCGTCAAGGGCACGATTGCCCGGCAGGAAGCAGGCAGCGCTCGAAGCCGCGCACTGATCGCGCGGTCGAGGTAACAGATGACGAAAGCCGGCGGCAACGCCGGCTTTTTGTTTTGGGGCTGCGATCGGTGCGTCGACGCAGCGTCGGTTCGCCACTCGGCCTCGCGCGCGAACGCAGCATACCGGCCGTTTATCGAACGATGTCGAACTTCGACGCTCAGACGCAGGATTTGCGACGCTCGGCCAGCGATCGAGCGCACTGCATGATGAGCTCGACGGATCCGCCGGCGATCGAGGCGTGTTCGCCACAATACGTCCGCTGACAAGCGACGATGCTCCAGCTGGCGAGATATTCAACGTACGGCATGCCGGCAAGCAGCAGCTGTTCGACCATATCCAGCGCTCATTGTCGATTCTCGCCAGCTCGCGAAATGCGCGCGAGTGGTCCTGATAGTTCTGCAAGCCGATCGAGATCAGACGAGGCTTCGTCGCTACGATAGCCACCGATCGTTGCGCTAGCGAAACGCCGTGCGTGCGGCAGCGCGCGAGCGCACTTCATGCCGCGACGTCATCGGCGACCTGCACGCTGCTACCGGGCCGACTGCAGATGATCGCCAACTGTCTCGTCGAGACCGGTTCTGCACGGTCGCTACCAGCGCGCCAGCAGCGCGCGCGCGCTGCAGTACCGATCGCAGGTGCTGTCGTCAACTTTCGATGCGTCTGCGCTTTGCATGCCTGACATGATCATGCCGAAAATCAGCGCTCCCGGTCCAGACTTGACGTCAGCATGCTTGGCGCTGCGTAGCGGTCAACCGCGGACACCCTACTCTCCCCACTCCCGCGCCATCTTCGCCAGCGCGCAGCCTTCGCAATAGCGCGCGTCCTTGTAGTCGATCCAGTTGTGCGCATAGACGCGCTCGAGCGGGATGCCGTAACGCGCGCGCAGCACCTTCACCGAGAATCCGCCACGCCGCGACCTGCGCCTCGGTCGGGCCGCGCGTCACGTCGGGATAATTGCCGGCGAATTCCACGCCGACCGAATTGTTGCCGACCACCTGGCGATAGGTCGGGCCGTTGTCGATGTATTTGTTGTCGTTGCGGTTGGCGCCGTCGCCATGGGTCGGAACCAGATGTTCGGCGACCGCCCAGTACACCGTGCCGTCGGTTTCGACCCAGACCATGACGCCGCGCCGGGTCGGGTTCTTCGACTGCGCCTGCGCGCCGCCGCGCGCCGAGCCGGCCGGTCCTTCGGTCTGGTGCACGATGATGTTGCGCCAGGGATGGGCTTTGCGAGCTCGCCCCACGGCGCCAGCCAGACCATCTTCAGGCCGGGAATATCGGGCGTGCCCGACGACGCGCGCGATCGTCGGCGAGGTCAGGCGTTTGCGCGGATGCGCGGAGCGAGGAAATGCGATGGCGCAGAGCGCCGTCGCAGCAGCGAGGCGAAGAGTTCATGCTTGCGACGAGTCCCGGTGACCGGACCCTGCAGTAACACGCTTCACGCGCGCTTGCGCAGGGCCGATATCCGACATGCCGCGGCGTTTCGAGCTCGGGCACCAGCGGCGGCGCCGGGTCGTAGGTCGCAAAGCAGTTGCGGCCGGCCTTCTTGGCGTCGTAGAGCGCATGGTCGGCGGCCGCGATCAGGCGGTCGGGGAACGCGCCCATCTCGCGGGTCCATTGCGCGACGCCGATCGAGACCGCGATCGGAATATCCGTTGCCGACGCATTGTTCGGCGTCCGCGCGGCAGACCTCCAGCACGCGGCGGGCGATCATCGCGCCCTCGCGCAGCGTCGAGGACGGCAGCACGATGCAGAACTCGTCGCCGCCGGTCCGCGCCAGCATGTCGCCGGGCCGCAGGCGGGTCTGCGCCATCAGGGTGAAATGCTGCAGGCAGGCGTCGCCCGCGGCGTGGCCGTGGGTGTCGTTGATGGCCTTGAAGCCGTCGAGATCGATCACCAGCAGCGCGAACGGGCTGGCCGCTGCGCTCCGAGCGCGCGCATTCCTCCGTCAGGCGCTGCAGCAGATGGCGGCGGTTGCCGACGCCGGTGAGATCGTCGAGCAGCGCCAGATCGGCGACCTCGTTGCGCAGCCGGTCCATCGCCATCAGCAGGAAGCCGAAATTCAGCGCCATCGACAGGAACACCAGCACCAGGATCACGACCGACTGCGCCGGGCTGAAATGCATGTAGGAGAATCCGCCGCCGACGCTGGTCAGCGCGCCGAGCAGCCTGCGCGGCGAAAATGGCGATGATGAGAATGGTGACGATGCCGGCCAGCCGGGCGCCCGGATTGACGCGGCCCTCATGCGGCGTCAGCAGCAGCTTCAGGCTCAGCACCATCGGCAGCGCCTGGGCGATCGTAAAGACGGTCATCCGCGCCGGCACGCTGTCATGGACGAACGATGAAGAACGCACAGGCCGGCAGCGCCAAGCCCGGTGATCAGCGCGGTGTCGCGCCACGACACCGGCTGGTCGAAGAACTTCTGGATGCCCATCGCGGCCAGGCAGATCGCCAAGATCAGCGCGGTGCCGGCAAACAGCAGCGGCACCAGCGAATCCGGGAAAACCACGCGCAGCATCGCCAGCGCCGCGCCGGCCGCCGCGACGAACGCCGAGCCGGTCCAGAACCGCGCGGCCTCGAACGACGGATAGCTGCGCATGACGTAGGCCCAGATCAGGCCCAGCGCGAGAAAATTGATGACGAACACCGTCCACAGCGTCGGAACGCTCAGCATCGCGAACCCGGGACGCGCACGTCCCGTCTCCCCTGTTGTCTAACGACCGCTCAAGACTTCCGCCTCGAGGCTTTCTCCCACGACGATCCCCGTCGTCTTGCGGGACAAGGTGCATCCGCGCCGCTTAACGGACCCTGACTGCCGCCGGCCAATCCACACCGTGGTTTTGAATTGATGAAGATCGTCGACGTTCGGGACATCGTTAAGCATGACGCGCGCGATGCGAACGGCGGTCGACGAGGCTGCGTTTCGGCGAAAAATCGCATCAAAACGCATAACAACTGTGGATAACGTGATGACAGCGGCATGACGGCACGCGGCAGCGCGCCGCGAATCTGTTGGGATTGTCGATCGAGGATGTTGCGAGGCTGGCCCTCCGCCAAGCATGCCTCGGTGTCGCGTTTCAATCCATTAAAACCTTGAGAGGATACTATGGCTAAGAAAGCGAAGAAGGCGAAGAAGGCAGAAGGCGAAGAAGGCCAAGAAGTCGAAGAAGAAGTGAATTTCGGCCCGGGTGGAGCGCTCAGCTCCGCCCGGGCTCCAACTCCGGGTGCGATTTGGAGAATGGCGGGCCTCGGGTCCGCCTTTTTGATTCCGGGACGCGAACGCCGCCTGTCAGCCCGCGATGCACGCGCCGAAGCCGGCGTATGTCCTGCTCCGCGCATTCGATGCGACGCTTACGCTCCATCCGCGCTACGCACTGCAAGCAGTCAGCGCTCCGCAACGCCAGCTTGGCGCCGAGCGCGGCAAAGCCGCCGGCAAAGCTCCGGCGCAGCCAGGCCATCACCTTCGGGCCGCGTGATGACGCGGTCGCGGACGGAGGCGGCGAACAGGCCGTAGACCGCGAACACCGCAAACGTCATCGCCATGAAGGCGCGCGCTCAATTCCAGCATCCGCGCCAGCGGATGCGGCTCGTCGGCGGCGATGAACTGCGGCAGGAAGGCCAGGAAGAAGATCGACAGTTTCGGATTGAGGATGTTGATCAGGATCGCGGTCACGATGACGCGCCGGCTGGAGCGCGCGGCGCCGCGGGCGCGTGTCGATCGACAGCGCGCCCGTCTCGCGCAACGCCTGCCAGGCCATGTAGAGCAGATAGACCACGCCGCACCATTTCAGCGCCGCGAACGCCAGCGCGCTGGTGTGCAGCACCGCGGCCAGCCCGAGCATGGCGGCCAGCATATGCGGCACGATCCCGAGCGTGCAGCCGAAGGCCGCCGCGATGCTCGGCCGCGCGCCCTGCGTCAGCGCCACCGCCAGCGTGTAGAGCACGCCGGTGCCGGGGAAGCGACCACGATCAGCGAGGTCAGCAGGAACGACAGCGTCATGGTCCAGCCATTATCACGGCCAGCCGGTCAGGCGTGGAAGCGCAGCGCCGACGCCGCTCACGAACGCGGCCGCGCCTCGCCGCCGTCGGCGCCTTGCCATGCGCACCATCCGTTCCGCCTCGCGGATCACGTCGAGCGGCGCCCATGGCTTCGCCCAGAACTTGGACGCCATCGGGCAATTCCTGACGCAGCGGTTTGCCCGAGGTGACGATCACGTCCGATCTCGGGATTGTACTTCCTGGCGATGTGCGCGAGCTCGACGCCGTCCATGTTGCCGGCGAGCTGCACGTCGGTCATCATCAGCACCAGGCTGCCGCCGGCGCGCTCCAGAACGAGTTCGGCGGCCTCGGCGCTTTCGCATTCGATGACGTCGACCTCGCTCTCCTCCAGCAGCAGGCAGATCATCTCCCGCTGCATCGGGTCGTCTTCGACAATGAGGGCGGTCGCGCGAAAGGGTTTTGATTGTCCCATGGAGCCTCCTCAGCATTCGCGCCGGTTTGGCGATGCCTTGCTGTCGGGTAGTCGACGTTAAGCGCCGAAACCGCTTTATGGTTCGGTTCCAATTTGCGAAAGTCGGGGAACCCGCCCGCCTTTTTTCGATCTGCATGGAGTCCACCAACATGACTGCGATATCTGGAAGTGCGGCCGCCGTGACCGGCGCCGCCAGCGGCATCGGCCGCGCGCTGGCGCTGGAGCTGGCCGCGCGCGGCTGCGACCTGGCGCTCGCCGACCGCGACGAGGCCGGGCTGCAGCAGGTCGCCGCCGAGATCGGCAAAGCAGGCACGCGCAAGGTCACGACGCACCGCGTCGATGTCGGCGAGCCCGGCCAGATCCAGGATTTCGCGAAGGCCGCCATCGCCGCCCATCCCTCGCTCAACATCGTCATCAACAATGCCGGCGTCGCGCTGCTCGGCGCCTTCAACGAGGTCGACCAGGCGCAGATGGAGTGGCTGATCAACATCAATTTCTGGGGCGTGGTGCACGGCACGCGCGCCTTCCTGCCGCATCTGTCGCAGCAGCGCGAGGCGCATATCGTCAACCTCTCCTCGATCTTCGGCATCATCGCCCCGCCCGGCCAGACCGCGTATTGCGCGGCGAAATTCGCGGTGCGCGGCTTTTCGGAAAGCCTGCGGCATGAACTTGCGATGGCGAACAGCCCGGTGCAGATTGTCGGTGGTGCATCCCGGCGGCGTCGCCGACCAACATCGTGCGCAACTCCCGCACCGGCGTCGGCGTCACCGACAATGCGCGCCGCGCGCAATCGATCGACCGCTTCGATGCGATCGCCAAGACCACGCCGCCGGCCGCCGCGCAGCGCATCATCACGGGCATCGAGAAGAACCAGCCGCGCATTCTGATCGGCAACGACGCGCGGTTCATGGATCTGCTGCAGCGGTTTCGGCCGGCGACGTATTGGGCGGTGCTGGCGAAGCGGATCGAGAAGATGGCGAGGGCAGGGGAAGTAGCGGGACGTGAGGCGCGCGTGATTGCGGGAACGCGTCGATGCCTGCGCAGATGCGTCGTAGCGCTGCAGCGAGAGCGCATTCGCCGCAGCCATCGCAGACGCGTATCGCTTGCACAGGCGATGGTGGGCACGAGCGACTATCGGCGCGCGTTGTGGCCGCGCTCACGGCATCACGACGCCTGACGCAGCGATGCAGTCACCGCCCCACCAGCCTGATCCGGCAAAATAGCCGATCGTCTTGCGGTAGATCGTCGCCCTGTTCCACTCGCGCATCGCCTCGAAATTCGCGGTGCCCTCGCCGTAGGGCGCGCCGCATCTTGAAGCCGCTGGTGTGCAGCAGGTTCGCGGTGGAGGCGAGCACGTCGGGCACGCTGTGGCGCAGATCGACATGGCCGTTGCCGTCGAAATCGACGCCGTATTTGATGTAGGACGACGGCAGGAATTGCGTCTGGCCGATCTCGCCGGCGAAGGCGCCGATCAGGTCGCGCAGCGGCAGATCGCCGCGCTGCACGATCTTCAGCGCCGCGAGCAGCTCGCCCTGGAACAGTTCGGTGCGGCGGCAATCATGCGCCATGGTGGCGAGCGTGCGGATCACCGGCATCTTGCCGATGTCGCCCTTGCCGAAATCGGATCTCCAGCCCCCAGATCGCGACCACGATCTGCCGGCGGCACGCCGAACTGCTGCTCGATGCGCGACAGCAGCGCGCGCGTGACGCTGCAGCATCTGCCGGCCGCATGTTGATGCGCCCGGGCCCGACGCGGGTCGAGACATATTGCTCGAACGTCTTGTTGAAGGTGCCGCGCTGGCGGCGGTCGAAGGCCAGCACCGCCGGATCCTGCGTCACGCCGGCAAGCGCCTGGCGAGATCACCGCCTGCGAAATGCCCGGCAGCCTGCAGCCTCCGCGCGACATCGCCGCCACGAAGGTGTTGAAGTCGCCGCCGCAGCGGGCGGCGTAAGTGCGGGGTGGAGGCGATGACGGCGCCGAAAAAAATGGCCAAACGAAACTATGCGCATGCGAATCCCTTGTTAGCGTCTTGCGCCGATCATGCCATGGGAAAGCGGCGCGCGGCAGATGCTGCTCGTCTCGGCGAATGCCGGGACCCGTACGCCGCGGCCATCCACGTCGTTGGTCGCGAAGCAAGGATGGACGTGGATGCTCGGCTCACAATTGCCGGCATGACGGTGGTATGGGTCCCTGCGCTTCGCAGGCGACGACGCGATGGCAGCTCCCTACTCGCCGCCGTCGATCTGGCGGCCCATCAGCGCGATCGCCTTCTGATAGACGCCCGCGGCATTCCAGGCCTGGATGGCCGCAAAGTTCGGCTCGCCCGGCTGGTAGCCCGCGCCCGCGCGCCAGCCATGGGCCTTCAGGAAGTTCGCGGTCGAGGTCAGCGCGTTGGCGGCGTTTTCGAGATTGCCGGTGCCGTAGGCCAGAATGGCTTTGGGCATGAACTGGGTCTGGCCGACTTCGCCATGCATGGAGCCGCGCTGGCGGCGGAGAGCGCGCCGCGATCGATCAATTGCAGCGCCGCGTAAAGGTGCTCGGTGAAATAGGCCGAGCGCCGGCAGTCATAGGCGAGCGTCGCGATCGACGGCGAGCATGTTCTGGTTGCCGCGCTGGCTGCCGAAGCCGGTCTCCATGCCCCAGATCGCGAGCAGCGGCCCCGGCGGCACGCCGTAGCGCTGCTGGATCGAAGCGAACAGCGCGCCCTGCGACTGCTTCAGCGAGCGCCCGCGCGAGACGATGGTCGAGCGCCGCCGCTTGGCGAGAAACTGATCGAGCGAGAGATTGAAACTGCGCTGGCCGCGGTCGGCATTGATGGTCGCCTGCGCGTAGTTCGTCGCCATCAGGGCCTGGATGGTCGAGGCGCTGATGCCCTTGGCCCGCGCTTCGCCGGCGAATTCCTGCTTCCAGGCGGCGAAGCCGGCGGACGAGCTGCCGCATTGGGCGGCGTCGGCCTGGGAGTTGAAGCATGCGAACATGGCCAGAGGCGGCGCTGAAAGCAAATGCGATGCGGAGCATGGAAAAGCCATTCCTTAAGAGAGCGCTGCAAATAAGCATCGGCTTCTAGCACGTCCCTGGCCGTGCTTCGAGGGTTGCAGCCAACGCACAGGGGCAGAATCTCCCCGAAAACGGCCATGATTGCGGCTCATTTGAACCGGGTGATCTCCGCCGCGACCTCTACGCGTCGTATTTCGTCCCGCCCCTCCCCTCGATCGTTTCTCGAACGAATGGATTTCCCATGAGCTTGCCGCACACACTGTTCAGGCCGATCTTCCTGCTGCTCGCGTTGTCGCTTGGCGCGATGACCGAACGCCGCCGCGCAGACGCGCGACGTGGCCGGCGCAAAGGATTATCCCGGCATCGGCCGCTTCGGCGGCAGCGTCATCACGGGCTATCAGGTGAAGGATTTCGACGCGGCGCGGATGCAGGCGGCGCCGTTCAAGGACGGCAAGCCTGCCGACGCGCGGCGGCTGGAAGGCCGCATCACCCGCATCGCCTATCGCACCAATCCCGGCCCCTCGATCCTCGAGGTGTCGCGCAATTTCGAGACGCAACTGGCGAAGGCCGGCTTCGAGACGCTGCTCGCCTGCGACATCGACGCCTGCGGCGGCATTCCCGTTCTCGGAAGCGATCGACGCGCTGCCGATCCCGCAGATGTGGGTGGACGGCTTCAACTATCGCTATTTTGCCGGGCGCAAGGCGGACGGCGGCCGCGAGACCTATGCCAGCGTCATCGTCAGCGAGAACAACCGCGAGATCTACGCGCAGCTCGTCGTCGCCGAACTCGGCGCGATCGAGAACAAGATGGTGGATGCGGCGGCGATGGCAAAGGGCCTCGGCGAGACCGGCCACATCGCGCTCTATGGCATCTATTTCGACACCGACAAGGCGGTGGTCGAAACCCGAAAGCCGCCCGACGCTCGAACAGATCGCAAAGCTGCTGGCCGGCCAGCCGCAGCTCAACGTCTTCATCGTCGGCCACACCGACAACCAGGGCGCCTACGACTACAATCTCGATCTGTCGCGGCGGCGCGCCGAGGCGGTGGCGGCGGAACTGGTGAAGAATTTTCGCATCGCGCAGGCGCGGCTGCGGACCGCGGGCGTCGGCTTCCTCGCGCCGGTCGGCTCCAACGCCAACGATGCCGGCCGCGCGTTGAACCGGCGGGTGGAGCTGGTGGCGCCGTAGCTTCAACGCGTGGGCCTACGCCCGCTTTGGCTGCCAAGGACAATGGCTATGACCAGGTCCAGTGGTTTCAAAGTCGGAATGGGAATTGCGATCGCCGCGCTGGCGGGAAGCCAGCAGGCGGCCGCGCAGGCGCCAACGCTTTCCGTGGACCCTTCACGATTGCCCCGCCTCGGCACCATCGACGCGCGCTTTCAATCGTACAATGTGGAAATGGTCGAGGTCACCGGCGGACGGTTCTGGAAGCCTTACAGGGCGAGCGCCGTCAGCGCCGTCAGATCGCGGCGCTGATAACGCCGAGGAACGTCCCAGCGGGCGGCAATCCCGACCTCTTCGCGTATCGGGAGCCTATCGACCTGTCGAACCCCCGGCTGCGCATATTGGCTGCCGCGCTGGCGCCCGGCCTACCTGCGCGTCAGCGGCACCTGGGCCAACACGCACCTACTTTGCTGAAAGCGATGATGACGCCCGCCACGCCGCCCGGCGGCTTCCGCGCGGTGCTGAGCCGCGAACGCTGGAAAGGTGTCATCGACTTTGCCCACGCCGCCAGCGCCGAGATCGTGACCTCGATGGCCACGAGCCCCGGCGTCCGGGACGCGGCAGGTCGATGGCAGAGCGATCAGGCGCGTCGCTTGTTCGCCTATACCAGATCCGTCGGCGGCAGAATTGCCGCCGCCGAGTTCATGAACGAGCCGACGCTGGCCGCCATGGGCGGTGCACCTGAAGGCTACGACGCGGCAGCCTACGGGCGGGACTTCAAAGCCTTTGTTGCGTTCATCAGGGCGAGCGAACCGGATGTGATGGTTCTGGGCCCCGGTTCGATCGGCGAGACGAACAGCCACGCCGTCCAGCGCCGATTTCATCAGCTACGCGGGACTTGCTTGCAGCATCCGGCCCCGGCATCGACGCTTTTTCCTATCATCACTACGGCGCGTCTCGCAACGATGCTCGGAATTCCGGGTCAAACCACGCCCGAGGCCGCGCTTTCGGAAGCGTGGCTGGCGAGCACGGACAAAACGCTCGCGTATCTACCGATCGCTCAGGGACGAGTTTGCACCTGGCAAGCCGATGTGGCTCGACCGAAACCGCCGAGACAGCTTGCGGCGGCAATCCCTGGGCTTCCGACTTTCCTCGATACGTTCCGATATCTCGATCAGCTTGGCCGGCTTGCCAAAGCCGGCGTCCAGATGGTTGCGCACAATACGCTGGCCGCAAGCGATTACGGCCTGCTTGATGAGAAGACGTTGCGGCCGCGGCCAAACTATTGGGCGGCGCTGCTTTGGCGCAGGCTGATGGGCACAATTGTTCTCGACGCCGGCGTGCACCAAGGGATGCACCTCTACGCGCATTGCCGACGAGGGGCGCGAAGGGCCGTCACGCTGCTGGCCATCAATACGGACAGGACGACCGCCGCAACCTTGCGATTGCCCGTCGCCAGCGAGCGTTACACGCTGTCGGCGGATGATCTGCAAAGCGCCGAGGTGAAGCTGAATGGAACGGCTTTGGAGCTTGGTCCGCAATGACGAGCTTCCGCAGGTTTGCCGCGGTAGACATCGCCACCGGGTTCGGTCGAGATCGCGACCGGCCACGATCACCTTCCTCACGGTCGCGGATGCCAAAAATCCGGCATGCGATTGAGTTTTTGCCGGATGCGGGTCGTACGCTCGTCCATGCGCCTCGTCCCGCGGCGATTGACCAGGCTCACCAGCGTGTAGCTGATGATCAGCAGCAGGAACCAGGAGCCGAGCTTGTCGACGGACACCATCGACCAGCCGTGCCGCTGCGACGGATAGAGCCAGATTTTGGTGAACGTGCCGATGTTTTCCGAGAACCAGATGAAGAGCGACACCAGGGCGAGCCCGAGCAACAGCGGCATCGAACGCTGAGTGGTGCCAGAACCCTGAAATAGATGCGGGTGCGGAAGAACAGCCAACCGGCCCAGGCGAACAGCAGCCAGCGCAGATCCGGCATGAAGTGGTGGCTGAAGAAATTGACGTAGATCGCGACGCTGAGCGCGGCCAGGCCGAGGCGCCGCGGATGATGGGAAGAACTCGAAATCGAACAGCCGCCACGCGCGGCAGAGATAGCTGCCGATGCAGGCATACATGAAGCCGGAGAACAGCGGCACGCCACCGATCCGGAAGAAATTCGGCTCCGGGTAAATCCAGGAGCCGGCCTGCGTCTTGAAGATCTCCATCGCCGTTCCGACGAGCGTGATAGATCAGGATCACCTTCGCCTCGTCCGATGTCTCCAGTTTCCTGCGAGCAGCGCGATCTGAACCGTGATCATGCAGAGAAACAGGAAATCGTAGCGCGCGAGCGGCGCGTGTCGCCGGATAGAACCACCAGGTTGCGATCATCAGGAAAACAGCGATGCCGCCGAACAGGCAGGCCCACCCCCTGCTTCAGCGCCGAAGCGGAGAAATTCGTAAAGCGCCGATGTCCAGCGGCCCTCGCCATGAAGCGGCCGAGCCGATATTCGCCCGACGATGAAGCGGCGCAGCGGCGGCCAGATGGCGGCGGCGCTCGGCCAGGGTTTGGAGGTGTCGGGCTTGCGGTCCGGGGGCGATGCATGCCATCGACGGTGGCGGTGGAACGCGGTGCAAAATTGGCAAATATTTGCAGATCCCGCTTAGTCCATGCGCCGTTCTTGCGCATGCCTGACTGCATTTTGCTTTGACAACGTCGCCTTGATCGAAGACAAAGCCGCCCATGGCCAAGAAACCCGGGACCAATCCCAAAGGCGAGTTTGCCTTTTTCAACGTCGTCTATGAAGACGACTCGCAGCGCTCCAACCGGCGCGTGCCTTCCGAACTGCTCGGCGGGCTCGACGGCGACGAGCCGGCGCGCGGGTTCATCATGGAACAGGACCGCGAGATCGCCGAGAAATCCGGCCGCACGCCGCTGGCGATCAAGAGCATCAGCCGGGTTGGGGCGAAGAAGAAGTAGGGCTCAGGCGGCGGTCGCCCTACCACGCCCTCGTCTGTTCCACGCGGACATCGCGACATACGCAAACCGCGTCACCGGCAGCATTCACCATTGCCGAACAGCGACGCGATGCTTCGCCTCGGCGTTTACATCTCAGCGCGATCGGCCATCCGCGCCACGTCAGGCCGCCTATGCTTCGTCCCGCAAGCGGCGAGACGGGCAGTCGTCGAGCGATCGCCGTGGACTAACGCCTCAGTTCGATCGTTGAGTCAGACAGAATGAAATCGGCGGCGCTGATTCGGCCCGCCGTTTGTTGCGTTGCCAGTCGATGCCGGCATCGCGATAGCTGCACGTGTTGTACCAGGCACCAGGCGATGCCTCGCAATCGATTAGTTATCGAGGAACGACCGCAGCTTCCGCGACCGCGACGGATGCTTCAGCTTGCGCAGCGCCTTCGCCTCGATCTGGCGGATGCGCTCGCGCGTCACCGAGAACTGCTGGCCGACTTCTTCCAGCGTGTGGTCGGTGTTCATGCCGATGCCGAAGCGCATGCGCAGCACGCGCTCTTCGCGCGGCGTCAGCGAGGCCAGCACGCGCGTGGTGGTCTCGCGCAGGTTCGACTGGATCGCGGCGTCGATCGGCAGGATCGCGTTCTTGTCCTCGATGAAATCGCCGAGGTGCGAATCTTCCTCGTCGCCGACCGGCGTTTCGAGCGACGAGCGGCTCCTTGGCGATCTTGAGGACCTTGCGCACCTTCTCCAGCGGCATGCCGAGCTTCTCGGCCAGTTCCTCCGGGCGTCGGCTCGCGGCCGATCTCGTTGCAGCATCTGGCGCGAGGTGCGCACGATCTTGTTGATGGTCTCGATCATGTGCACGGGAATGCGGATGGTGCGCGCCTGGTCGGCGATCGAGCGCGTGATCGCCTGCCGGATCCACCACGTCGCGTAGGTCGAGAACTTGTAGCCGCGGCGGTATTCGAACTTGTCGACCGCCTTCATCAGGCCGATGTTGCCTTCCTGGATCAGGTCGAGGAACTGCAGGCCGCGGTTGGTGTATTTCTTGGCGATCGAGATCACGAGGCGCAGATTGGCCTCGACCATTTCCTTCTTGGCCTGGCGCGCCTCGCGCTCGCCCTTCTGCACGCCGTGCACGATCTTGCGGAATTCGCCGATCTCGAGCCCGGTCAGCGCGGCCAGCGACTGGATCTCGTGGCGCAGATCCTTGATGCGGTCCTTTTCGTGATGGACGAAATTCTTCCAGCCCTTGGCGGAGAGTTTCGAGACACGGTTGAGCCAGCGCGGATCGAGCTCCGAGCCCTGATAGTTGCGCAGGAAGTCCTCGCGCGGCGACGCCGTGGCTGTCGCCGAGACGCAGCAGGCGGCCCTCGAACGAGACCAGCTTCTTGTTGATGTCGTAGAGCTGCTCGACCAGCGAATCGATGCGGGCCTGGTTGAGCCGCAGCGACTTCACCTCGACGATGATTTCGTCCTTCAGCTTCTTGTACTTGCGCTCCTGCGCGGGCGACAGCGATCTCGCTCTGCAGCTGGTTGGCGATGTCCTGCTCCTGCAGGCGGCGCAGCTTCTTGTACTCGTCGGCGATCTTGTCGAAGGTCTCGACCACCTTCGGCTTCAGCTCGGCCTCGATGGCGGCGAGCGACATCTGGTTTTCGAACTCGTCGTCGTCCATGTCGCGCTTCGGCGGCGGCCTCGGCCGGATCCTTCTCCTCGGTCGTCGGCGTCGCCGGCGCCGGCGCGGCGCGGAACGGGGTCGGCGACGGCGGGGCGGCGGGCGGCGCGACATGCGCGGCGCGGCGCGCGGCCGCCGCCATCGCCGTTGCCGTTGGCGGCGGCGAGCGGCTGGCCGTCGGGGCCGAGCGGGCGCCGAGCATCGCCGGGTTCATGTTGTTCTTGGCGTCGGGGCCGGCGTAGGTCGCTTCGAGATCGATGATGTCGCGAAGGAAGATCTTTCCTTCGTTGAGTTCGTCGCGCCAGATGATGATGGCCTGGAAGGTCAGCGGGCTTTCGCACAGGCCCGCGATCATCGCCTCGCGGCCGGCCTCGATGCGCTTGGCGATCGCGATTTCGCCTTCGCGCGACAGCAGCTCGACCGTGCCCATCTCGCGCAGATACATGCGGACGGGATCGTCGGTGCGCTCGCCGGGCTCGGACTTCTTGACCTCGGTGACGGCCTTCTGCGTGACCTCGACCAGCTCGTTGTCGGTCTCGTCGTCGGCCTCTTCCTTTCTCTTCCTCGCCGTCGGCCTCCTCGGCCTCGGAGACGTTGATGCCCATGTCCGAGAGCATCGACATGATGTCCTCGATCTGCTCCGGCGAGGTGGTGTCGGAGGGCAGCACTTCGTTGAGCTGATCGAAGGTCACGAAGCCGCGCTTCTTGGCCTGCTTGATCATCTTCTTGACGGCGGCATCCGACAGGTCGAGCAACGGCGACGGCGCGTCGGGAGAATCCTTCTCAGGGGCGTCCGCTGCCTTGTCGTCTTTTTCCTTGTCCTTAACCTGCAGCGTCTTTGCCTTGGTGGCCATTCATCAAGCTCCCGAAACGCGCTCATGCGGGATGCGCGCAGCGCCACCTGCCTCTGAATTACTGAGTCGTCGGCGGACGTCTTGTTTGAAAGCCACCCGCTAGATCCTATGCCTGTGCGTGATCGATTCGGAAAACCGGATATCCACTTTCCGGATCACGCTGCCTGATCGCATCTGACGCGCAAAGGGCGGCGCAGACCGTCGCCACCCCTGTAACCCGTCATCGCCGGTGTTATGCCAATAGCCTAGCCAGTAAGGCGCAGCTATTAAGCTTCGCTTAACCCTGTTTTTGCAGCCAAACCATGGATTTGGCGAGTCTTTTGCGGGCCCGGCCGCCGCCGTCCGCATCATTTTTTCATCACACGCTGCGCTGGAACCGGCCCGAAAGCTCGCCAAAACCCTCGATCAGGGCCTCGGTGCCGTCGAGCGACTCCAGCCGGGCGCTCGACGTCCTTCAGCCACGCCAGATTGGCCTCGCTGGGCTCCTCGCCCAAGGCCAGCTCGGCATCCTTCAATTCCCTAAGTAAGGCGTGCCATTTGCTGATGCAAGGCAGACGAGCTGCTGCCAGGTGGCAAGAACGTCCTCCCGCGCCGCGCCGGGCTTGCGCGCCCCACACCGCCTAGGTCGTGATCGCCCGCTCAACCCTTTGAAGAACCTCGCGAAAATCCGCGCGCTTCGAGATCGGCCCGCATTTTCTCGGCCTGCTCCTCGACGTCGGGGAATGGTGATGGTCGTTGGCGAAGGCGGCGATGATGCCGGCGCGGAGCTTGTTGGCCTCGGGATGGGCCAGTTCCAGCGCCGCCACCTCCTCCAGATGGTCGTGCAGCAGCCAGGGGTGGTTGATCAGGGATTGCAGGATCAGCGCCTCGCGGCGGGACATCGCGCTGCGCTGGCCGCGCATGATCGGGCTGGTCGCCAGCTGGGGGCTCGCCGCCTGGTAGGGGCCGCGGTCGATGGTCTGGCCGCCGGCGCCCGGCCCGCGGCCGCCCCGGGCGCGAATCGGCCGGCCTGGCCCGGCGTGAAGCCGCGCGGGGCAAAACGGCGGCCTGATCTGCCGCCGCCTCGCCCGCGGAAATTGCCGCGGCCGTAGCCGCCGCGGCCGCCTTCCGGCGCAAACGTGCGCTGCAGGCGCTCGGCCAGATCCTGGCGATAATAGCGCCGCACCACCTCGTCGCGGATGCCGTTGGCGAGTTCGCTGATGCGCGCCTCCAGCGCCGCGCGCCGCTCGGGCGTGGCAAAGCTGCCGCCCTCGATCTCGCGCGACCAGATCACGTCGGCGAGCGCCGCGCGCGGCCGAGATCACTTCCTCGATCGCGCCGCGGCCGCCGGAGCGCGCGAGATCGTCGGGGTCCTGCCCTTCGGGCAGCAGCGCAAAGCGCAGGCTCTTTCCGGGCTAGCAGATGCGGCAGCGCCAGATCGGCGGCGCGCCACGCCGCCTTCTGTCCGGCGCTGGTCGCCGTCGAAACAGAGGATCGGCTCGTCCGCCATCTTCCACAGCAGCGCGAGCTGGTTTTCGGTCAGCGCCGTGCCGAGCGGCGCGACGCTGCCGGCAAAGCCCGCGGTGACCATGGCGATGACGTCGACATAGCCTTCGACCACGATCAGCGGCGCGCCGTTATGCGTCGCCTGCCGCGCGGTCGCGAGGTTGTAGAGATTGTCGCCCTTGTGAAACAGCGGCGTTTCCGGCGAGTTCAGGTATTTTGCCGGCGACGTCCTTTTCCAGCGCGCGGCCGCCGAAGGCGATGACGCGGCCGCGCACATCCGTGATCGGAAACATCACGCGGTCGCGAAAGCGATCGTAGGGCACCGGGATGTCGTCGCCGCCGACCAGCAGGCCCGGCTTCCACCATGTCCTCGGTCGAAATGCCCTGCGCGCCGAGATGCTCCTTCAGCGCAAAGCGATCGCGGCGGCGCATAGCCGAGGCGGAACTGCAGCTGCGTCGCCGGCGAAATCGCGCGGTCGCCGAGATAGCCGCGCGCCTTGGCGCCGTTGCGCGAGGCCAGCGTGTCGGCGAAGAATTTCGCCGCAAGCTCCATCACGTCATGCAGCGTCTTGCGGCGCTGCTCGTGCCGCGCGGCATCGGGCGTCGCCGCCGGCAGCGCCATGCCGGCCATCGACGCCAGCCGCTCGACGGCTTCGGTGAAGCCGACGCCCTCGGTCTCCATCAGAAACGAGATGATGTCGCCGTGCTTGCCGGAGGAGAAGTCGTGGTAAAACCCTTCTGGTCGTTGACCGTGAACGACGGCGACTTCTCCTGCTGGAACGGCGACAGCCCCTTCCACTCGCGCCCCGCCTTCTTCAGCTTGACGCGCCGGCCCACGACTTCCGAAACCGGAAGCCGGGCGCGCAGCTCGTCGAGGAATTGGGGCGTGAAGCGCATGGGTGATTTTGGCCTGAGTCGTGGGCGGTTGCCAACCGATCATGGATATAGGGACGGCCGGCTAAAATACGAAGATTATTCGGCTTCTCGCCGGCTATTCACAGGGCTCCGTCATTCCCGGTGCGCAATTGCGCCTGACTCCGAGGCGTCCGAGTTGCGCATGCCCGGAATGACGGCGAATACTTGAACCGCTCCCGGTTCCGCGCTTCCATGCCCCATGTTCACGATCTTCAGAGGCGGCCAGAGCGGGGCATGGCGGGTGACGCGGTTCGCGCCGGTCAAGGGCGCGGCGCTGGCGCCGACGCCGGCGCTGTCGGTCGGTGCATTCAGCCGTCGATCGCGCTGCCGATCCTGCCCTCGCCGACCTCCTGGCGGCTGGCCGGCGTCGCCAGCCACCTGCGCTATGCCGAGCGCGCCGAGAAGGAACAGCTTGATGGCCGTGCAGGCCGGGCTCGGCCGCCCCGAGGCGACCTGCGCGGCGCTGATCCCGATCAAGAAATCAGCGGCCTGGTGGGAGCTGACGCAGGAAGAGCGGCGGCAGATTTTTGAGGACAAGTCGCACCACATCGCCGGCAGCCTGAAATATCTGCCGGCGATCGCCCGGCAGCTCTATCACTGCCGCGATCTCGGCGAGCCCTTCGATTTCCTGACCTGGTTCGAATACGCGCCCGCAGCATGCGGCGCTGTTCGAGGAACTGGTCGGCGATGCTGCGCGCCACCGAGGAATGGAGTTATGTCGAGCGCGAGGTGGATCGCGCAGGGCGATGCGGGAGCGCGAGTGAGCCTGCGTCTGGACGCGGCGCTAGCTGCTTCCAGAAACCTGCCCGAGGCGATCCGCGGCAGGCCGGTGACGGGCCAGTTGTAGACATAGGTCCACGCCTCGCCGGCGCGTGCCGTCGCGCATGCGTCACCGGCAGCATGCTGCCGGATATATTCGGTCGGCTCCGGAAAACCCTCGCCGCAGGCCTCATACATGTCGAACTCGCGCGAGCAATCGCGTCGCGGTCGCGCAGGCGATACAGTTCGCCGAACACGATGTCGGCGGGGTCGTCCGACAGCACCAGCCCGGGATAATGCTTGATGAGATAGAGCCGGCCGCGGCAGCGCGCCTGCGCCGAGAAAATCGGCGCTGCGCGACAACAGCTGCGCCATCGGATGGTCGAAGCCGCGCATCAGCGTGCCGTAGACGAACAGACGATCTGAGATCATGGCGTTTCTATCGTCATTGCGAGCGCAGCGAAGCAATCCATCGCGTGCACGCAGAGGCTGGATTGCTTCGCTCGCTCGCTCGCAATGACGGCAGCGCAGCTACGCCGGCACGACCTCGTCGCTGATGACGAGAAACTTGACCAGGTCCATCCGGCCAAAGCTCGTGGTCAGCGCCACGTCGGCGGCGTCGCGGCCGGTGCCCATCAGGATGCGGCCGATGCGCGGGATGGTTGTGGCGGGCGTCGAACGTGTACCACTGGCCGGACAGATAGACCTCGAAACCAGCCGGAGAAATCCATCGGCGCGGGATCGCGGCGGCACGCCGATGTCGCCGAGATAGCCGGTGCAGTAGCGCGCCGGGATGTTCATGCAGCGGCAGAAGGTCAGCGCCAGATGCGCGAAATCGCGGCAGACGCCGGCGCGCTGCTCGTAGACGTCATGCGCGGACTTCATGTGATGGGCGTGCTCGATAGCCGAAGGTGACGTGGTTGTGCACGAAGTCGACGATCGCCTGCACCCGCGCCCAGCCCGGCGGCGTGTTGCCGAACAGCGACCAGGCGATATCGGTGAGCTTGTCGGTCTCGCAATAGCGGCTCGGCATCAGATATAGCAGCACGTCGTCCGGCAGTTGATCGATCGGCAACTGCTGCGCGGTCGGCATCGACGGCATCGGGCAGGCCGGAATCGCGCACCAGCGCGCTGCCGCGCAGCGTCACGCCGCCGGCGGGCGCCACCAGCCGGCCGCAGACATTGCCAAAGCTGTCGCGGTAGAAGCCGATCGGCACGTTCGGCTCGGCGACGATGCGCTTCGGTGCCGACGATGTCGGCAAAGCGCGACGGATGGATCGCAGAGCATGATCACCATCGGCGTCGGCTGCACGGCCGCATAGGCGATCTCGAAGCCGACCTTGATTTCCATGATCAGACCTTCTCCGCCTGCCGTGCTCGTCGCCGACCGAAACGACGCTGATGCTGACCTCCATGCCGACAAAGGCGTCGGCCGAACCGAGATAGGTGCCGTGCAGCGGGATCGGCCTGGCGCGGATCGCGCGCCACCGCGACGCGGATCGAGATCGCGGGTGCCGACGATGCCGTTGGTCGGATCGAACTCGATCCAGCCGGCGCTCGGCAGATAGACCTGCACCCAGGCATGGGTCGAGCCGCCGCCGACATAGCCGTGCGCGCGGTCGCCGGGAATGAACAGATAGCCGGAGACGAAGCGCGCGGCGATGCCGAGCCGGCGCAGCGCCTCGATCATGAACAGCGCATAGTCGCGGCAGGTGCCGGATCCCGTCTGCAGCGTGTCGAGCGGATGCTGGGTGCCCTGCTCGTGCCGCTTGCGATAGGTGAACGCCTCGCGGATGCCGTGGGTCATGCCGCTCAGGATATTGAAGGTCGGCGTCGGCCCCTCGGCGTCGAGAAATTGCCGCGCCCATGCCGACAGTTCGCCATTGGGATCGCCATATTGCGGCGTGATGAACTGCACGCAGGTCGGGAAACTCCTCGTCGTCGTAGAGGAACGGATAGAAATAGGCCGGATCGTCCGGCGTCAGCGCGAACTCTTCCGCCGGATTGTGCTCGACCGTCACGCGTCGAGGTGAACGACAGCGTCTCGGCGCGCTCGTCGAAGGTCGCGATCGCGACGCTGTTGCCGAACACGTCGTGGATCCAGCGCAGCCGACATCGGCTGCGGCTCGATCTCGAGGCTGCCGGACAGCACGCGCAGATCATGGCCGTCGCGCGGGCGCAGCATGATGCGGTGTTCGCCGAACGCCACCGGATGCGCGTAGCGATATACGGTCTTGTGATGGATCGTCAGCAGCGGCATCGTCAAACAATCATCGTGATTCTGGTGCTATCTAATCTATAGCCGATACCTGCTCATTTGCAGATCGGTATGCCGCTTCGATAGGCAACACTTGAGGAAAATGGCTTTGGACGACGCCGGCGACACATCACTTACTCCTGAGCAGCGAAGATGTTCCGCCGGTCCGCGAATACAATGCCGCGGGACGCTCGCCGTTCCTGTTCACCTGCGACCATTACGGCCGGCTGATTCCGCGCGCGCTCGGCGATCTCGGCCTGCCCGAGAGCGAACTGACGCGCCACATCGCCTGGGACATCGGCATTGCCGGCGTCGCCGAGGCGCTGTCGAAGCATCTCGACGCGCATCTGATCGCGCAGCGCTATTCGCGGCTGGTGATCGACTGCAACCGCCCGCCGCATGTCGCAAGCTCGATCCCGCTGCATCAGCGAGGCCACGACGATTCCAGGCAACGAGGGCATTTCGCGCGAGGCCGCCGAGAGCGCGGCGCGCGGAGATCTTCGATCCCTATCACCGGCGCATCGACGAGATCATCGATCAGCGCGCGCAGCGCCGGCCATGCCGACGGTGCTGGTGTCGCTGCACAGCTTTACGCCCGTCTATGCCGGCATCGCGCGGCCCTGGCACATCGGCACGCTCTATCACCGCGACACGCATCTGCCGCCGCTGCTGCTGCAAGCTGCTGCGCGCGGAGGCCGATCTCGTGGTCGGCGACAACGAGCCCTATGCGGTCAGCGACGAGACCGACTACACGATTCCCGTGCACGGCGAGGCGCGCGGGCTGATGAATACGGGCATCGAAATCCGCCAGGATCTGATTGCGCGATCAGGCCGGCGAGAAGGCATGGGCCGACCGGCTGGCGCGGATCTTCGGTGAGATCGAAAGCGACGCTGCAGCGCGCAGGCGGTGCTTGCCGTCGGCTAGCCGCGCATCGCGATGCGGAGTACGCCAGCCTGCCACAGTCCGAACGCCACGCAGAACCACAACACGCCACCCGAAACCGACGCGCGGTTCAGCGCGTCGCGTTCCGACGGATTAGGCGGATTGACCTAGACCTTGACCTGGCGCCGTCCGGATAGTTTCGGCGCGAAGCGCTCCACGCAGCCAGTCGATGTCGACGAGACCTTGCCGCCGAGGCTGGCGTGCATCGCTGGTATAGGCGATGCCGTTGAAGCGATAGGCTGTAGGAAACCTTGCCTGCTGATACATGAGCTGCCTGCGTTCGGCCGTCGCTCCGGCGGCGCGGCACGTGTATTGTTCAAGGCCCGACAGCTTGATGGTGCCGGTCACGACCGGCCATTTCCTCGCCAGCGATGCCTGCCTGCTGCAGCGCCAGCCCGAACAGTGCAATCAGAAATCCGAACGCGCTCGATGGCGACGACCAACGGCGACACTTTGGGATTCGGCGAGATGCGCTCGATGCGAATTCGGTCAATCTGATGCAGGCCGATCGCCGAGCCGAACACGATCGCCAGCACGATCGCCGTGCCGATGCCGAGGCAGCCCCACATGCCTTTCGGCAGGTCGCGCTCCAGCACCGCCTCGTCCGGATGCAGCGGATTGTAATAGACGGTGACGACGGCGCCGACCGGATATTTCGCGATGGTCTCGGCGACCTGGAAATTGCCGCGGTCCTCGCCGATGCTGACGCGGTTGTTGCGCAGCTTGCGGCCCGCGACGGAATATTCGTAGACGATGTTGGCGAAGTTGCGCTCCTCGAAGCGGTGCCCCTCTCGCCCGGTCGCTGTCGATCACCTTGACCTTGCGCAGCTTCGGTCTTCGAGACCACCACCTTGCCCTGACGTCGACGGCCATTCGCGCGCGGCGCGCACCTGCAGCGTCTTGTAGGCGGCGGCGACGAGAAGCAGCCCGAGCGGGGCGAGCAGCATCGCATAGACGAACCACGGCAGATCAGGCACGAGGCTTTCCCCAGAGACGGCGCTGCGATTAGACGCGCCGCCGCCGCCGCAGGTTCAACGACTGCGGGATCAGCGCGCCCGCGTCAGCGCCAGCCAGATGCCGCCGCCGATCATGAAGCCGCCGGAGACGCGCGACAGCAGCCGCGTCCGCTGCGCCGAGAAGAACAGCCGCGCGCGGCCGGCCAGCAGCGCGTAGATCGCATCGGTGATCGCGCCGGTCGACCATGAAGGTGACGCCGAGCAGCGCCACCTGCGGAAAGTGGTCCTTGCTCATGTCCATGAACTGCGGAATGAACGCGCCGAAGAACACCAGCACCTTGGGGTTGGAGAGCAGCACCAGAAAGCCCTGCAGGAAGAAGCCGCCGCGCGGCGGCGGCGGCGGCTCATCGGCGTTGACGCCTTCGACCGGCGAACGGATCAGCTTGATGCCGAGCCAGACCAGATAGGCCGCGCCGGCAAAGCGCACCCAGTCGAACCAGTAGCCCATGGTCGCCATCAGCGAGGTCAGGCCGACCGCGACGATGCCGATCACGATCGCAAGGCCGGCCTGGACGCCGGCGATGTTGATCAGCGCCGCGCGGGTGCCGTGCCGCAGGCCGTTGGCGATCACCAGCGTCACCACCGGACCCGGCAACAGCGCCAGCGCGATGCAGGCGGCGACAAAGGCGAGATAGACTTGAAGGGACATGGGGAGATCCGGCGGGAGATGATGTTGGCATTACGTCATGTGATGCATGCGTGGAAGGCGGCACTGATGCCCGCAGGAAGCAGAGCGAGCAAGCTACCGCCCTTCCATCGCAGCCGATCATCCAGCGCGTCATTTCGCTGCGACGCCGAGAAATTCCATGCGCCGCGCGCCGCATCTCGGACGCGTCGCCCTTGCCGTGCGCGACCGCGACCAGCGAGATCGCAGCGCGCGCGACACCGCGATGCCGATCGCGGCGTGCGCGCGAGCCGTCGGGCATGTCGAGATCGTAGGCGCGGATCCGTCCCGGCATATCGGCCACGCGGACGACATCGCCCGGCGCTCGCGCGCGGCGAAACGCTCGCTCATCAGATCGAGATCGGCGACGCGATCGACCTCATCGTCATCGGCGACGCCGCGGTCGCAATTGCAGAAACCGATCTTCGGCCGCACGTAGACCTCGACTTCGCCGCCGCACGCAGCTACGCCGCAGCGGAAGGCGCGGCCCGCGGGCCAGCCGTCGCGTGGAAACGGCCAGGCGATCTCCTGCCATCGCCAGTCCGCTCGTCGCTGGCGCGGCGCGCGCGTGTCGATAGGCCGCAACGCCGCGACAGCGCGCCGAGCGCCAAAACTGGCAACCGCGATGACCGGCCAGCTGCCGCATCGCACGCCCTCATGGCAGGCCGGCGACGGCGCGCGCCGGCGCCGGTCAGTTCCAGAATGTGCAGGCCGGTATTGGCGCGGTCGACGATGTAGATGTAGCCGCGCTCGTCGGTCTCGACATTGTTGGTCTGGATCGCGACCTTGCAGCGCTCCTGGCCGTCGATCTTGACGCAGCGCTTGTCGGTCGCTGCCGTGATCGACGGAATGAAGTAGCCGACCTCCTTGGGATGATAGGGATCGCGGATGTCGAGCGCGCGCACGCCGGCATTGAAGAAGGCGATGAACGCCATCTTCTTGTAGTAGACCGGCGCCATGCTCTCGTTGGAGGAATGCGCGCCGAACCGCCCGCCGCGCTCGCAGAACGATGCCGCTCGCCTCCGGCACCGTGTAGCTCGAGATCATCATCGGCCGGTTCTCGACCGTGACGTCGGCGAACCACACCATCTGCCGCGGCTCGCTGCATTCGTTGAGGATCGCCTCGTCGACGATCATCACGATGTCGCGCGTCTTGCCGTCCTTGTCCTTGGCGAATTCGGCGATCGGCATCTGCCAGCATCGGAAACGTGGTGTGGGCGCCGTTCAGCGGCGACATCGTCGAGCCGCGCAGATCTCGCGGATAGCGCAGATTGTCCGCGCGTCGGCTCCTTCGGGCCGTTGAGCAGCTTCTCGCGATCGACGATCTGCAGGACGCCGCCCTTGTTGGTGCCGTAGCCGAAATAGACGCGGTTGCCTGTCGGGCCCGGTCGAGATCGGCCCGTGCAGTTCGGTCGGCACCGCGCCGGTCGAGCCCGGCTCCTGGCCGGGCAGGCCGAAGTCGCGGATCTTCACGGGCTGCGCGGGATCGCTGAGATCGTAGACCTGCGTCATGCGGCGCGTGCGCCAGTCCGGCGCGCCCGACACCAGGAAGGCGATGCCGGTGTCGCATTCCCACCAGTTCTTGTGCGTGTCCTTCAGGCCGCCGATCCGCGTGATCAGCACGGGATTGGCGGGATCGGCGACGTTCCAGATCTCGTGCGCCTCGCCGCCGAAGGTGCGCAGCATGTAGACCGCGTTGCGATCGCCCTTCGGCAGGCGCCTTGCCGTCGCAGACCCGCACCATCTGCGCGCCGCCGGCCTCGTAGTTGCCTTCCTGGCCCGGGATGTGACGCAGATATTTCGGGCTGCGCGGGATCGGTGACGTCGACGATCGAGGTGCCGTTCGAGCTCGGCCTTGCCGGTCAGCGGATTGACCGGCGCCGGAATCTCGTCGGTGCCGCCGTGATGGCCGATATAGGCGATCCAGCGGTCGCCCTGATGATGGATGGTCGGCTGATAGGCGCTGCGCGCCTGCAGGTCGCTGGTGCCGACCAGCTTCATGTTGGAGGCTTCCGGCGGCGCGCCGATCACCTGTTGCTGCGCGCAAGCGATGCCCGAGCATGCGAGAAAAGAAATCGAGAAACAGGCTGCGAGTTTGACGCGACCGCTCATGCTTTCCACCCGACTGTTCAAAGCCAATCTTCGTTGGCTGACGGCACGATAGCACAGCCGTGAGGCTGCGCGCCAAACACACGCCTCTTGACATGCAACCATTTGGTTGCCTATTATCCGAACCATGGATGAGGTCTTCAGAGCGCTTGCCGATGCTTCGCGACGCTCGCTGCTGGACCGGCTTCACGCCAAAAACGGACAGACGCTGAACGAACTCTGCGACGGCCTCGCCATGACGCGGCAGGCGGTGACGAAGCACCTTGGGATTCTCGAAGCGGCCAACCTCGTCACCACGTTCAGGCACGGCCGCGAGAAGCTGCACTATCATCAACCCGGTGCCGATCCATCAGATCGGCGAGCGGTGGATCAAGAAATTCGAGCGCGGCAAGCTCGCCGCGCTCAGCGAGTTGAAACGGCAACTGGAGAAGCGCGATGAGTTAAGCCCGAGATTTGCGATCGCGACGTCACCAGAATTTCAAGCCCGCGATCGTCTACACGATCTACATCGCCGTCCCGCCTGAAAGGTGTGGCGGGCGCTGACCATCGGCCGAGTTCAGCCGGCAGTATTTTTCCGGCTTTGCGATCGAGGCCGATCTGAGAGTCGGCGGCGCCGTTCATCGCCCGCGCGCCTGACGGCTCGGTGCATATCAGCGGCGAGGTGATCGAGTGCGATCCGCCGAGGAAGCTGACCGTCACCTGGAACGTCAACTGGCCGGCGCTGGTGGAAAAGCTCGGGCCGACGCTCGTCACCTACGAGATCGAGCCGGCAGGCGACGTGGTCAAGCTGACGATGCTGCAGTCGCATGACCGCGA
>ERZ1370068.8769-contig-7599_pt1 | contig 37793 bp, 43 predicted proteins | sample MGYA00561227_ERZ1370068 | MGnify/ENA primary metagenome ERZ1370068 (study PRJEB38410, sample SAMEA6850437) | metagenome | study: Metagenomic assessment of the ecological functions of the soil: analysis of the soil microbiota associated with the...
CTGAAGCGCCTCGATGAACATGTGGCACGTGCCACTGGCGCTTCGCCGCGGCCAGCGCGCGGGTGGCGGTGGGGCAGATCGCCCGGTTCGTTCGGGATCATGACCTTGCCGACCCGGCGGTGGTCGGGGCCAGGCGAGGCCGCGGCCCATACCCACAAACAGGAACAGGCCGAACGAGCCGGGCGCGAGCATCCCCGCGACGACGGCGCGATTACCGCGGAATACCTCACCGCGTGCGTCCGGCGCCTGCTGGAAGACGAGGACGCCCTGGTCCTGACCGAGGTCGTGACGAACAGCAAGATAGTCGCCGAGCACCTGCGGCCGAACCGCCCCGGGTCCGTGATCCACCATGGCGGCGCCGCGCTGGGCTGGGCGGGCGGCGCGGCCGTCGGCGCCAAGCTCGCGGCGCCCGGCCAGACCGTCGTCAGCCTGGTCGGGGACGGCTGCTACCTGTCTCGGCGTGCCGTCCTCCGCGCAGTGGGTGGCCCGCCGGTACGGCACGCCCGCGCTGACCGTCATCTACGACAACCGAGGGGCTGGGCGGCGCCCAGGGTTCTCCACCCTCCAGGTGCACCCGGACGGCGCCGCCGCGGCGGCCGGGGATTTCGGCACCAGCTTCTGAGCCCGAGGTCGATCTGCCCGGCGTGGCACGGGCGGTCCGGCTGCCTACGGGTCACGGTGTCCGACCCCGGGAACTGCCCCCAGGTGCTCAAGGACGCGCTCGCCATCGTGCGCGGCGGCCGCCCGCCGTGATCAGCGTGCAACCGTCTCCCGGTGTAACCGTCGCGCAGGAAACTGACGCCGAGCGTTCCGGACGATCGCGCGCGGCGACGTCGTCGGCGCGCCGCCCAGAAATGCGTCGCGCCCGGCACGAGCTCGCAGAGCTCGACCGTGGCCCCGGCCCGGGTGAGCGCCTCGGCCAGCCGGATGCTCTGGGCCAGCGGCACGAGGTCGTCCGCGGCCCCGTGCATCAGCAGGACGGGCGGCGCGGCGGCGCTGGCGTGGGTCACCGGGCTGGCCTGCGCGGCCAGATCCGGGACGGGCCCCGGGCGGGGCGCCGAGGAACAGCGCCTCTCGGGACTCCGGCCCGGGATCAGCGGCCGCCTACCTGCGCCACGTCGTCCAGCAGGCCAGCCAGGTCGGTGACCGGGAACCAGGCGACCACGCCCTGTACCCCGGAACCGGGCCCCTCAGACCCGTTTGCTCGGCTCCGGTCAGCGCGGCCATCAGCGCGAGGAGTGCCGCCCGCCGGAGTCGCCCCAGGCAAACACGCGTCCCGCGTCCATCCCGTACTCGGCGGCGTGCTCCCGGACCCAGCCGATCGCGGCGCGGACGTCGTCCAGGGCCGCCGGGAAACGCGCCTCGCCGCTGAGCCGATAGTCGATCGCCGCCACCGCGAAACCCCGGGCGGCGAGCCTCGTCGTAGGAAACCGGCCCCCAGCCGGGGCAGGGGTACACGCCGCGACCCGCGCCGCCACCCGCCGCCGTGCACGTGGACGATGACCGGCACCAGGCCGCGGTCGGCCTCGGGCAGGTACAGGTCGAGGCTCGAGCGGCCGGTACCCGGGCACCTCGCCGTACACGAGGTCGGGCACCCGCCTGACCGTCGGCTGTCATGCGGCGGTGAGCTGGTCGGCCCGCTTGTAGAACACCCCCGTTCTGCATGATGGCGAGCAGGTTCTCCGGTGTCCTGCAGCACGCCGACGTCACTCGGCGGGCTCGCCGCCGCACGACCAGCATCGTCGGCTAGGTAGCCCGGCGTCAGCAGCCCGACCGGCAGGTCCATCACCTGGCCGCCGAACTGCGTGGCCGCGCGTAGCGCCTCGGCTGGGCGAGTAGCCGAAGAGCCGGACGAACAGCTCGAGGTCCCTGGCGTTGCGCCCGATCGGGTTGTTCGGGAAGCCGTAGTCGCCGCCCGGCAGCACCCGGAGTCCGCGCTTAGCGCAGCTCGGGGTACAGCTCGGTCATCGCCCGCGAGCGCCTTCACCGAGCCCATCTTCTCGGCCATCGCGGTGTCGATGCCGAACTCGGCGCCCTCGTGCACGTTGGCCCAGCATGATGCCGACGGCGGGGGACGAGGAAGACCGAGTCCTCTGCTCCTCGAGCAGGTCGATCGCCTCGGCGTCGGCGTAGGTGCAGTGGTGGACCGAGCGGAACCCGTTGCGCACCGCCAGCTTGATCGACTCCGGCTGCCTGGGCGTGGCAGTTCAGCCAGACACCGGACTCGCGGGCTCTCAGCGCCACGCGGCCCGGCCTCCTCCGGCGCTGTACTGGGTGATCATCGAGCCGCCCTCGGATGAAGAGCGTCGTCGTTGCTCATCAGCAGCTTGACGCTGTCGAAGCCGATCGCCGCCTGCTCGGCGATGAACTCCGCGCACCGCTTCCGGCCCCTGTCTTCTGTCGGGCGACGGGCCGTCGGGCCCATCTGCACCGGGTTGTTGTCGCGCTCGAGCGACGCGGCCCGCAGCCGCGGGCCCGGCGTGGCGCCCGCGGCGATCGCCTCGCGCAGCCGCACCTCGGTCGGCACTGGCGTGCAGCGAGCCAGCCGAGTAGGCGCTGGTGAAGCCGTGGTCGAGCAGGATCTTCGCGTTGCGCTCGGCGATCGCGCCAGGTGCTCGTCGGGCGTCGGCATGTGGCGGAAGAAGCTGACGTCCAGCGGCGGGTTGAACGACGGGTCGATGTGGCCGAGCGCGGACGGGAACGTCAGGTGACAGTGCGACTCGACCAGGCCGGGCATGACCGTCGCTGGCTAGCGCAGTCGACCACCTGGTCGCCCGGCTCGGCTACGCGTTCCGCCGCCGGGCCGCACGGTTTCCACCCGGTCGCCCCTGACCACGACGTCGGCCGGTACCGGTGGCGCGCCGGTGCCGTCGAAGACCTAGGCCGCCGGTGAAGATGATCCGGTTCATTGCTTTCTCCCTCTATCCAGAAGCTCGACGAGGTTGCCCTCGGGATCGGCGACGAAGGCCATCCGCACCCCGGGTTCCGGCGCCGGGCACGGCGGCATGACCGGCGCGCGCCCGCGCGCGACGGCGTGGTCGTATGCGGCGTCGAGGTCGGCGACGGCGAAGGCCACGTGACCGTACCCCGCGCGCAGCGCCGCCTCGGCGGGATTGGCCGAAGCTGGCCCGAATCCCGGCGCCGGTGCCCGGGCGGTGCAGCAGCTCGACGCGGTAGCCGAACGCCGGGTGGATGAGCATCTCGATGCTCAGGTCGATCGCGTCGACCCGCAGGGACAGCTCCGGCACCAGCCCGAACACGTCGCAGTACCACGCGGCGGCCGCCCCGAGATCGGCCACCGCCAGCCCGACGTGGTCCAGCCGGGCGGTCATCTCAGCCATGGACGTTCAGCCCGTCCGGCGTCGGAGGTCAGGTAGGACGCGAAGCGGCCGCCTGGGTCGCGTTCGGCCCGGATCGCGGCCAGGCGGCGGTACGCGTCGTCGGACATGAACCGGTCCTGCCGCCGGGTGAAGTCGGTGTCGCCCGAGGTAGACGCCGGCGCCGCAGGCGGCGGCCAGCTCGGCCGTCCGGCGGTGCACCCAGCGCGGAGTACCTGCGTCGTCGGCCGGGTCGGTGTAGATCGCGTACGTCGCCACGTACACGTTGGCCTCCACCGAGAACGCCATGTCGGGCCGCGGATCCGCTCAGGGCGCCCAGCCGTACCAGATCGAGAACGAGTGCTCGGTGTCCAGCTCGCTCCAGCAGCGTGCTGCAGCAGCGGGGCCAGGACGGCGGCCGACGCGTCGGTCCAGGTGCAGTCGACGGCGTACCGGTGGCCCTCGGGGTTCTGCGCCGTCTGCGCGGCGTTCTCCTCCAGCACGCTGGTCCGGCCCTGGACGTGGCCGAGTTCACGGCCGGCCAGCGGGCCGTCGCTGGAGCGGCGCGAGCAGCGCGAGCGCCTCGGCGTCGGAGTCGGCCATCACCGTGGTGTGCAGGAGCAGGACGGTCCCGTCCGGGCGGTCCGCGCCGTCGTGCAGCGGGACGTCCGGCAGCCGGGTGGCCGCGACGACCGGCTCGACCCGGCGGTCAAGAGCCGGCAGCACGTCGTGCAGCCAGCCGAGCAGCTCTACCGTGTCGTCGAGGCCGGATCGTCCAGGTGTCGTGCCACATCGCGCGCGGCGCCGGGTAGGTCTGCAGGCGGAACCTGGTGATCGACGCCGGGAAAGCCCGGGCCGGCGCCGCGCGCCGCCCAGTAGCAGGTCGGCGGTTCGGCCCGGCGTCCGCGCGGACCAGCCTGCCGTCGGCGGTCACCACGTCAGACCGCGACCACGCTCTGGCAGGCCCACCCGCGCGCCCGGCTGTCCCAGCCCTGGCCGCCCTGCAGCAGGAAGCCGCCGAGGCCGACCGTCGCGCAGTGGCCGCCGGGGAACGCCCGGCCCCGTTCGGCCAGGAACGGCGCGAGCTCCAGGCCGCCCTGCACCGCGGGGCGCGCCGAGACGACCCCGCTGGCTCGGGTCGTACGCCATGTCGCGCATCGCGCCCAGGTCGATCAGCAGGGCGTCGTCGCGCAGGCTCCACACCGCCCAGGAATGCCCGCCGGAGCGCACCGAGACCGTCCACCCGCGTTCGGCCGCCAGCCGGACGCCCGCGATCACGTCGTCCTCGTCCGCCGCGAGCAGCATCGCCGCCGGGAACCGGTCCGGGCCGGCGGGCGTTGAAGACGCGGCCGACGCGGGCCTGTTCGTACCCGGCGTCGCCGCGCAGCACAGCCGCCCGGCGAGCCGTCGCGCGCCTCCAGCTGGCCGTCATCCGACCACCGCCGCGCCGCCGTCGACGGGGATGTTCGCGCCGCTCACGTGGGACGCCTCGTCGCGAGGCCAGGAACAAGATCGCGCTGGGCGACGTCCTCCGGCTGCCCCCACCGGCCCAGCGGCACGCGGGCCGGCGATGCTCGCGGCCGGGCCGTCGGGGTCGTGCAGCAGCGGCGCCGTGCTGCGGCGTCTCGGTCATCGCCGGGCTGACCGCGTTGACCCGGATGCCGTGCGGGCCGCCCTCGACGACCAGCTGGTAGGTCAGCGCCAGCACGCCGCCCTTGGCGGCGCCGTGCGCGTTCTGCGGCATGAAGAACGCGCCGCGCGAGCCGGAGATCGAGGCGACGTTCACGATCGATCCGCCGCCGCGGCGCGACCAGGTGCGGCCAGGCCGCCCGGGTCGACGAGGAAGACGATGTCGAGCTCGTGCCGGATGGTGAACGACCAGTCGGCGAAGGACAGCTCGCCGATCGGGCCGAACCGGATCGCCGAGGCGTTGTTGACCAGGACGTCCGATCCGCCGGCGAGGGCGACGCGCGGCCTCGACCCACCGCCGGGCACCGTCCTCGGTGGCCAGGTCGACCGGCGCGATCGCCGTCCATCCGCCCGCCTGGCCCGGACCAGCGCCGACCGTCTCCTCCGACGTCTCCGGGTGCAGGTCGCAGCCCACCACGTGGGCGCCCTCCGCGCGCAGAGCCAGCGCGGTCGCCCGCCTGATCCCGCCGCCGGTGCCAGAGATGAGCGCCCGCTTGCCGTCAGCCGGCCCCGCGAGCCTTGCGTTCTCACTGTAAGATAGTAACTTCCATAGAGTGAAGATGCCAGTCCCGGAGAGGATTCGACGATGCCGCGTGAGCGGTACTGTGCTCGGACTGGGCTGGTGGCCAGCCGCACGGCAGCGCGGAGATCCTGCTGAAGGCCGCCGCTGCCGCGAGCGCCGAGGCGGCAAGGCGCGCAGGTCGAGCTCGTCCGGCTCGACGAGCTCAGACTGCCAAGCGGCGCCGCCGAGGTGCCGAGCCGGACGACGCGTGGTGGCTGTGGGAACGGCTGACCGGGTGCGACGGGCTGATCGTGAGCACCCCGATCATCAGCCGGCACGGTGGCGGCCCGGCTCAAGCTGTTCGGCGACCGGCTGCTCGGGCCGAACGCCGACGCCGCCATCATCGAGGGGCTGACGGCGCTGCGCCGGGAGGGGACGGGAGCCTGCCGTGCCGTTCCGCGTGGACGAGCGGGTGCTCAAACCCCGGGTGGCCTTCCTCGCGGTGGGCGGCTCGCTGACGTCGCAGTGGAAGACGCTGGCGCTGCCGATCATGCACACCACCACGTTCTCGATGCAGATCGCCGTCGTCGACCAGGTGCAGTTCGGAGTGGCTTCTACCGCGCTCCGTGCTGCCTCGACCAGGCGGCGATCGACCGGGCCGCGGTGCTCGGGCGCAACGTCGCCAGCCAGCTCGGCGTGGCGTTCTGGGCGGCGCGCTACCTGGGGCCGCCCGGGCTCTGCCCGATGTGCCACCTCGACGTCGTCGTCCTGCGCGGCACGGACGTCGAGTGCGCCACCTGCGGCGCGCGCGGCTAGCTGGCGCCGGATCTGACCGTGACCTGGACGGACCTGTCGGCCTCGGTCATCTCCATGGACGAGAAGCGCGCCCACGCCGCCGAGATCCAGCAAACGGCCAAGCCGCCACGCCGCCCTGCGCGCCGAGATCGAGGACCGCGCCCGCGAGTTCGACGCCTACAACCCAACCATCCGCCCCGAACCCGCCCGCCGCTCCCGCCTGACCCGCTCGCCGCCGCGATCTGGCCGTTCCGGTCATTACGAAACGCCACACTGGCCCGATCCGTTCATGACAGACGTAGCTGGCGGGGCGAGCGGTCCAGCGGTGGCGGCCGGGGGCCGCGTCGCGGGCGCCTCGCCGGGCAGGGTGACGGTCGCGCGTGGTGCCCGGCGGGATCAGCACGTCGAGCTCCATCGACCGGCCTACCCAGCCACCAGGACACCTCGATGGGGCCGAACGGGCTGATGTGCCGCGCGGTGGCCGAGGTGATACCGCCACCCGGTCGCGGACGCACCTCGAAGGTGCGGTATCTCCCGGCGCGGCCGAGGCGCAGCCCTGCGACGTAGCGGTGCAGGAAGGCCGCCACCGCGCCCTTGCTGTAGTGGTTGAGCGAGGCGTGCGGGACACCGCGCCCGTCGACGCCTTCCCACTCCTCCCACACGGTCGTCGCGCCCCGGTCCACCATCGGTGAGCCAGGACGGCGGCGTGTCCTGGAGCAGGAGCTTCGTAGGCGGTGTCCAGGTACGCCGTGGTCGGCGAGGACGGGCAGGAGGTAGGGCGTGGACAGGAAGCCGGTCGTGAGGTGACCGTCCGCGAGGCCGACCAGCTCGGCGAGCCGCGCGGCCACCGGGGCCTGAGCGTCCTCCGGGACCAGGCCGAAGGCCAGCGCCCGCACGTGCGATGCCTGGGTCTGCACGGCGAGGGTTCCCGTCCGGGCGGACGAACTCCGCCGCCACGCGTCCAGCGCGCCCGCCGCGACGTCGCGGTACCGGCGCCACTCGCTCCTCGGGCAGCCCGAGCACCTCGGCCACCCGGACCACGGTCGCCGCCGAGCGGTGCAGGTAGGCCGTGGCCACCTCGGACTTGTCGCGCCCGCGCGAACGCGCCGAAGTCGGCAGGCGCCCCGCCCGGCTCCAGCCATTCACCCCAGTGGAAGCCGGTGTCCCACAGGTACCGCTCGTGCGCGGTCTGCGGGTCGGGCCGCGGCCGCTGCCCGGTCCGGGCTGCCGACGCCCGCGGCCGCGGCCGCCGCGAACCCGACCCAGGCGGTCATGGTGCCCCACGTCTCGGCGCAGCAGCGAGGTGTCCCCGTACGCCTGGTAGAGGTCCCAGGGGGCGCTGACCACGACGTCACCCCATCCGGCCGAGCCGTGGAGCGCGCCGAGCAGGCCGTCGAAGCCCTCGGCGGGCGGGCACGGCAGAGATGTTGGCGACTGCACCCGTCGGCGCGCTGGTCGAGCGACACGTCACCCAGCCACTTGCGGGTGAAGGCGAGCACGTCGTACAGGTAGGCCGCGGTCGGCGCGAAAGATCTGCCAGTCCCCGGTCCAGCCCGCGCGCTCGCGCTGCGGGCAGTCGGTCAGGATGTCGCACATGTTCGACCGCAGGGACCACACCACCGCCTCGTGGAGCTGAGCTCACGCGGTCGTCGCTGCAGGAGAACCAGCCGAGTAGGCGCAGGTCCGGAGTGCACGACCACGCCGGTGACGCTCATGCGGGGCCGAACGGGCCGGGCTGACCCTGGATCCGGACGTACCTGAAGCCATGCGTGGTGAAGCGCGGCTCGAACGCGTCGCCGTCAGCCCGCCGGGACGCACCTCGTCGACCTGGCCGAGCGGCAGCCGCTCGGGGAAGATCGGCAGGTCGACGTCCAGGTGCCCGGTGGTCAGGTCCCCGTCGCGGTCGAGCCACTCGCCGTGCGTCAGCGTCACCGGGCCGCTCCGGGGACCGCAGCTGCTCCCAGCCGTACCCAGCCGCTGAAGTTCTGCCCGAAATCGACCACGAAAGCGACAGTGCCGTTACCTGGGCCGCGCACCGGCCGCACGGCCGCCGCCGGCATCTCCTGCACCCGGCGCACCGGGGGAGCGACCGACCGGACGATGGCGACGTCGACGTCGCGGGCAACCGCCTCGCGCCACGTTCGGTCGTCAAAGGACACGCCGTGCACGCCCGCCTCCAGCCGTCGGCGGTCTCTCGCTGGCCGCCGATCACGGTCGGCCGCGGTGATGTGCGAACGGCGCGGTTCGCCAGCCCGGCTGGCTGGCCGCCACGAACCTGCCAGCCCGTCCCGGTCCGCACCTCGAGCTGGGCGCGCAGCGCCGCGTCGCCGCCGTACTGGTCCGCCGAACGGAGCAGCCCGACCACGGCCGCGGTACCACCCGTCGGCCAGCAGGACGGCGGGACGTGCCTGACCCGGCCGCGCCAGCGGCGTGACGTCGTAGGCCTGGTACTGCACCCGCGCGCGGTACTGGGTGTACCCGGCGCGAGTTCGGCGTCGCCGACACGCGTGCACCGTCTCAGGAACGCCTCGTACAGGCCGAGCGCGGTGGTACAGCCGGGCCTCGGCCGACGGGGAACGTCGATGAGCGTCCTGAGCCAGTAGGCGGGCCGCGATCCCCTTCTCCGGCCGTTCGGCCTCCGGCACACCGATCCACCGGGCCTGCCAGATCCTGCTCCGCGAGCAGGCCGGATTCGAGCCGGACGGGCTCGCTCCACGGCGCTTCTCGCCCACGGTCGGTCCACACCTGACCTGCGCCGGGGACCGAGCGCCGGGAACGGTCGAAGACCGGCAGCCGAACGAACGACTGGATCGCGCCCTCACCCGGCCCGTGTGCCGTACCCGTCGTCGGTGCGCAGCCGGTAGGCGTGCTGGACCGACGACCCCTCCGGCAGCCACCAGCACAGGTGTAGCTGCTGCCCGCGCCCCAGCGTTCCCGCCGGTGACCTCAGCCCATACCCGCGCGGGTCTGGTGGTCGTCATGTACCGCCGCTTCCTCCTCGACGCGCCTCGGCCGGCGCTTGCTGGTACTGCCCGACGGGCGCGGTCGCTGCAGCTTCTCGACAGCGCCGCCGCCGGGCCCTTGCCGGTGGACGTGCTGGTCAGGCCGTCCGGGTTCTGGACGGCGGTCAGCACCAGCGCGATGCGCCGCCACGATCGCCTGGTACTTGCCGACGTTGGTGGATGTTGAGGAAGGTCACGAACAGCCCGGCGGCGGAGAACATGACACCTGCGACCACCGCCCGGCGATGCGCCCGACCCCGGCCACGAACACGATCGCCAGCAGGCCGATCGAGGCGAACGCCGCGAAGCTGTCGGACGTCAGCTCGCCCTGCATGTAGCCGGTCAGCGCGCCGCCGATGCCGACGCGATGAACGCGGCGAGCCCAGAACGCCATCCAGCTTGCCCTGGGCCACGTTGATCCCCACCGAGCAAGCCGCGCGCTCGTTGGACCGGATCGCCAGCAGCATGCGCCCGGCCGGTCCCCGCCTGAGCCGGGCGACAAGCAGCCCGAGCAGGATCACGACCACCAGTACGACCACGCCGAAGATCACCGCGGGGATAATCCCGGCCCTGGCTGATCCCCAGGCTCAGCCCGGGAAGGCGGGGAGCCGGGATCGGCGAGGCCCGCCGTTGCCCCGATGAAGCCGTGGAGGTTGAATACCACGGCGTCCATTGCCGCGGCGAACCCGAGCGTCACCACGGCCAGGTTCACGCCGCGCAGCCGAAGAGTGAGCAGGCCGATGAGCAGCCGACGGGAACCGCGCACAGGTAGAAGCCAGGATCGAGCGACCACGGGAAGCCGATTCCCCATCCGCTGGAGATGTGCCCGAGCATGAAGCCGCCGATCCCAGGCCAGCGACATCTGGGCCAGCGACACCTGGCCGACGTAGCCCGTCAGCACCACCACCGACAGGGCGATGCACGTGACGGTCAGCGAGGAGATGAACGCGAAGCGGAGGACGCGCTCAGCGCGATCATCAGGATCACGCCGACGGCGAAGCAGGCCGCTGCGGTGCGCAGCGGCGTCGTTGCGGCTAAACCGATCGACGGGTTGCGCTCGGCCGTCTCCCCGCCGCGGGCGAGCACGGTGCAGGAGCGGAGCGCCATCACCGTGATGACGACGAACGGATGGCGTCACCGGAGGCCCTGCTGGGCGAAGCCGGTCCACACCGTGATGAGCTGATGATCTCGGACTGGGGCGCAGCCGATCAGCAGCCAGGCCAGCGCGGTAAGCCGAGACACGACTGGAACCGGCCGACCAGCGCGGCGGCCACGGGCGAGCGCACGACGAACAGGGTGTAGGAGTTCGGGTCGAGGCTGGCGACCGGGGCGATCATGATGCCGCGCCGCGCCGCCATGACCGTGGCGATGACCCAGTCTCTGCCCGCCACCCGGTTGGCGGAGATGCCGATCGCGCAGCCCCCGGGCGTTCTCCGCTGCTGAGCCCGGGTGGCCAGGCCGAACCGGGAGAAGCGGTAGGCGAGAGCGTCAGCGCGACCGCGATGACCACCACACCCCGGTGAAGTGCAGGCGGTCCTCAGGAAACGGCTGAGTCCCGGACCAGGGACAGCGGGAACTGGGGAAGATCGGGTTGGTGGCCACCGGCTGGGTGCTGAAGTTCAGCACCGCGATGGCTCCAGGCGGCGAGCGCCGACCGACGCGCAGATCCGGGTGAGCGGCGAGGCGCTCCGGATCGGCCGGTAGATCAGCACGTAGAGCACGAGCCCGGAGCCGCCGGCGTACACGACGCGCGAGATGACGATCGCCAGCCACGTGCTCAGCAAGCGCCGCGCCGTTCAGCGAGATCGGTGCGCGGATCAACACCACGGGCAGCTTCGAGAGCGCCCCAGGAAGCTGCAAGGTTGATGAACACGTAGGCGATGAACATGGCCACGGCGCCGTGGGCGAAGTCGACCACGCCAGCGCTGCGGTACTTGAGGACGAGCCCTGGCCGAGGATGGCGTAGGTGAAGCGTTAGGCGCCGAGCCCGAGGATCAGGAAAGAGGAAGTAGCTGGACATAGTGTGTCTCTGGTGTCTATCGGTTGTGTCGGTGTGACATTGCTGGCGCCGGGGCCCGCCCTGGGTGGGCGGACGGCGCGCTGTCAGCCGCTGAGGCCGGGGAAGTACTCCTTTCGGGTACCGCAGTCGCTCGAATTCGGCTGGGTGATCGCGGTGTTCTGGACCTGGTTCATCAGGTAGTAGTCGCTGCAGATCGAGGGCGCCCTTCATCGCCTGCCCGTTGCACGTGTAGGGGTGCGACAGGAAGTTCTGGTGGGTGCCCGCCTTGAACGCACGCCGGATGTTCGCCGTGGTCAGGGTGCCCGAGGATCGTGCTCAGCATCTGCTGGACGTTGATCACGGTGGCGAAGGGGCCGTGGAGATCGAAGTCGATCAGCGTGCTCCGGCGCGAGCCCACTTCTTCATCGCCGCCTGGAACAGCTGCGCGTCGTGGCTGGTCCCGGTCTGCAGCACGAATGGCGAGGCGATGTACATGCCGTTAGCCCCGTCGACGCAGAGCCTCGATCACCGGCGGCGCGCCGCACGGGTCGATGCCCATGATCTTTCCGGTGTAGCCGACGGACTTCAGCGCCTTCAGCATGTTGCCGCAGCCGTTCGGGACGATCAATGTAGGCGAGCTGCGCGCCGCTGCTCTCCGACCAGGGCCGCCTGCGGGACTTGGTCCGGCGACGTCGGCGACAGCGGGATGGCCTTGACCGTCGTCACTCCGGCCGCCTTGAACACCGGCGTGATCTGGGGCAGCAGCGACGCGCCCTGGGTGTTGTTGAAGTACACGATCGCGACGCTCTTGACGCCGAGCGTCTTGCCCGCGTACACGGCGGCGGCGGCATTAGTCGCCGCACGCTGACCGACCAGGAACTGGATGGAGTTCGGAGCGGTCATGGGGACCGGGGTGAACGGATGCCGCCGGGCAGGCCAGGTTGGCGTGCTGGTAGATCGGGATCGAGGCGGGCGCGCCGACGTCGGCCGCGCCGAGGATGGCCATCGGGTGCTAGCGGCAGCGAGCTGGTTGGCGCACCGTGCGGCGGTGGTAAGCGTAGCCGATCGCCGGTGCAGTTGTCGATCACGATCGGATGCCCGTTGATGCCGCCGAGGTAGCTGTTGACGTAGTTGGCCGCGGCGATCGCTCCCTGGCGCGCCTCGGGGAAGGTGACCGCGCCGGTCTCGTCGTTGATCATCCCGAAGCATACGGGGTACCGGTCGCGCTTCTTCGCCGTGCCGAACACCGAACTCCCGGCCGCGGCCGACGAGGGCTGCCGGACGTGGGCGTGCCCGAACCGGTCGAGCTGCTCGAGCCGCTCGAGCTGCAATGCAGCCACGCGACCAGGCCGGTCACGGCGAGGGCGACCGCGCTAAGCCATATGGGATGTCTCATCTTTGCTTCTTTCGTTGATGGTTGAGTCCTTTGATCACGCATGGGAAAGCGGCCCCGGTCAGGCGGCCGTCTCCCCGAGGTAGCTGGCGGCGAGCAGTTCCCGCCGCTCGCGGAGCTCGGCGGCGGGACCCTCGAGCCCGATCCGGCCGTGCGTCAGGACGTAGGCGCGGTCGGCGACCTCCAGCGCCAGCGCGACGTGCTGCTCGACGAACAGCACGCTCGAGCCCAGCTCGCGTCGGCCGCCGCGGCGCAGGATCGGCATCAGCCGCTCGACGATCACCGGGGCCAGCCCGAGGCTCATCTCGTCGACGAGCAGCAGCCGCGGCCGCTGTCACCAGCGCGCGGCCGATGGCCAGCATCTGCTGCTCCCCGCCGGACAGACGGTCGGCCTTGCGGTCCAGGCACTTGCTGCAGCTCGGGCAGCATCTCCAGCAGCTCGTCCTCGCGGTGCGTTGCCCGGCGGCCTCCGTGCGCCCGGCCGCCCGCCAGCCGCAGGTGCTCGCGGACGGTGAGCCCGGAAGAACAAGCGCGCGGCCCTCCGGGCACGAGCGCCGAGGCCCCGGTCAAACCAGCTGGTACGCCGGGGTGCCGCCGATCTTCTCGCCGGACAGCTCGACCGTGCCGGCGATCGGGTGGTTCAGCCCGGCGATCGTCTCCAGCGTCGTGGTCTTCCCGGCGCCGTTCGGGCCGAGCAGCGCGCACCACCTCGCCCGGGCGGACCTCCAGGTTGAGCTCGCGGACGACCGGGACGCCCCGGTAGCCCGCCGACAGGTCCCTGACGACGAGGGCGTGGCCGGGCCGTCAGGCTCGGTCAGTGGCTGGTGCCCGCATGGCGCCCTCCCGAGGTAGGCCTCGATCGACCTGCCGGGTTGTCGCGGATCTGCGCCGGGCGTCCCCTCGGCGATCTGCCGTCGAAGTCCAGGACCATCAGGTGGTCGCACACGGCCGAGGACCAGGCCCATGTCGTGGTCGATGAGCAAGACCGTCACGCCGTGCTCTTCGGGCAGGGTGCGCAGGTGGCGCCCCAGCTCGAGGTCTCGTCGGTGTCGAGCCCGGCCGCGGGCTCGTCAGCAGGACCAGCCGGGGCTGCCGGGCGAGCGCCCGGCCGATGCCCAGCCAGCTTGCGCCGTGCCCAGCGAGATCTCCGACGGGTAGCGGCCCGGCGACATCCTCCAGGCCGCAGACCGAGATGCCAGTCGACGCCGGTCGGTCCGGCGCGCCGCTGCGGCGAACCAGGCCCCTCGAGCGCCGAGGCCACGGTCACGTTGCTCGCTCGCTACCAGCAGGTTCTCCTCGACGGTGAGGTCGTCGAAGAGCTCGACCGACTGGAAGGTCCGGGCCAGGCCGAGGCGCGCTCCGCCGGTAGGGGCGCAGAGCCCCGATGTCGCGGCCGTTGAAGGTGATCCGCCCGGCGGCGGGCCTGAGTGTATCCGGTCAGGGCGTCGACCATCGAGGTGCTTAAGCCCCGTTGGGCCCGATCAGCCCGTAGATGGTGCCCTCGGCGATCTGCAGGTCGACGTCGGAGACAGCCACCACACCCCCGTAAGGTCACGCGCAGTAGGACGACATCGAGCAGCGGCTGCTCGCGGGCGGTCGGTGCGGTCATGGTTCTCCTAACTTTCATACCATGAAGTTATTTTCATTCGATTACGTTACGGGAAACGAGGGCGGTTGTCTATCCCTTCGGGGTCACAGATTGGCGACGCGCACGCCCACCGCGGTCGTCCTCGGCTGTCGGACGGCCCGTCGGACCAGGACCTTTCAGGCCCTTGACCAGAGCAACCATGCAGTCGTGCCGCGGGGTGGGGACACCGGCCCTCGGCCCTCGGCGGCGATGCCGCCGTTGAGTACGTCGATCTCGGTCGGCCGCCGCGCCAGCACGTCCTGCAGCATGCTGGGCTTGTGGTCGTACGCCTCGGCGATGGCCTCGTCCACCGCCTCCGCGGCGGACGCTCGGGCGTGATCCCGGCCCGCTCGCAGACCGCCAGTGCCTCCGCGACCAGCGCGTCGACCTGGCCGCGCAGGGCGCCGGGTCGGTGCAGAGGGGCCCATCGGCAGCCGGTCAGCGCGGCGAGCGGGCTCGTGGCGGAGTTGAAAATGACTTTCGTCCACTGCGGCCCGCGGGCGTCCGCGAGGCGCGTGCGTGCGCAGCCCGCCCGCGCCGAGCAGCCCGGCCAGCCGCTCGATCTCGCCCATCGGCGCGGGCCGCGGCTCGAACGGCCCGAACCAGGAGTCTCCGGGCGCGTCGTTACCGCACCGCGCCGTGGCTGCCAACGATCGCCCCGGCCGGTGACGATGCTGCCGCGGATGACCCGCGGCACCAGCTCGGCGATGACCTCCTCGTTGCCGAGCCCGTTCTGCACGCTGACCACGGCCGCGTACGGCCAGGGCCGCCCGCGCGCCGTCGACCGCACGCCCGCGTCGTGCAGCGCCTTGGTGGCGACCAGGCCGAAGTCGCACGCGGGCAGGTCGCGCCCGTCCGGTGCTGGCACGGACCTCGGCGGTGAAGTCCGCCAGCCCCGGTGACCCGCAGGCCCCGGATCGCGATCGCCGTCGACGTGCTCGGCCCGGGGGTCGACAGCCCACCTCGACGCCGGGCACACGCGCCAGGTGCGCGGCGTACGGGCTCCCGATCGCGCCCGCAGCCGATGACGGCGACGCGGGTCACGACGCGTACTCAGCGTCGATCCGGGCGATGTCCGCGCAGACGGTGGGATCGCAGCCGCCGACGCCGGTAGGCCACCACCTGCCGCGCCGTCACGGACCGGCAGCCCGCCGGGAACGCCGAGCACCGGCGGCACCACCAGCGCCGCCAGCGCACGCGACCGCGCGCCCCGTCCGGCAGCCCGAAGCGGGCGCCGAGGTCGCCGCTGCCGCAGTCGAACAGGGCCGCCGCGCCCGCCGACCGCCTGCGCGACAGCCCATGCCGGCCGGGCGCCGATCCATCAGGTCCTGCTGCACCGGGTCGCCGCCGCGGTCCACCACGGCCACCGCCACCCGGACGCCACGGCGGGTCGCCGCGTCCATGGCGGCATCGCAGAGTCCCCCGGGCCCAGTCGAGCTGGGCCTGGCGGCCGCCGGGGGGCGGGGGGCCATGCCGAGGCTGTCGGCGGGGTCGACGGCCAGGTCGCCGAAGCGCTGGCCTCCCAGCGCTGCTGGTCGTCCCCGTGCTGTCCGGTGTACGGGACGCGCCGAGGGCGTAGGCGATCAGCAGGTCCTCGGGGTTGGTAAGCCTGCCGTCGGCGCTCACCACGCGCGGGTCGACGCCCTCGCGGGAAGAACGGGCTCACGGTCGCGCCGGAGGCCGCGATCGCCATGATAGCCACGACCACGACGCCACGCGCCCGCCGCCGCTAGGCTCACTGGCATCCCGCCCGCGCCGGGGAACAGCGCCTCCGGCGACGCCTGGGCAGATCCGGCCGCGACCGGCGGGGCGATCGTCGTCATCCGGTGCAGGTGCTCCGAGGCTCGGGATCTGCTGCGTCGCCGAGATCCAGGCCTTGGACCACGGCGCGCGCCATCCCGCCCGGCCCGCCCGCTGTCCATCCGGGACGCCGTGAGCAAGGTCCCCGACGCCCCGACCACGGCCACCGCCCCGCGCAGTCCGAGCTGCTCGGCCTTGTCACGGCGCGCTGCACCAGCGCGCGGGCTCTGGCCGGGCCGAGGTCCCGCGGGTGCGGAACCGCAGGCCCGCAGGGCCGCCAGGGCCGACGGACCCGGCCATGGCTAAGCGCCCACCATGTTGTAACCGCCGTCGGCGACCATGCACCCGCCAGGTCATGTGCGAGGCGTCGTCGGTGGCCAGGAACAGGAGCGGTGCCCGCGAGCTCGGCCGGCCCGGGGATCCGCCCCATGGGGGTGAGCGACGCAGCTGGTCGCCCCGGCCGGACTGCCAGTCCTTGCGGCCCAGGGTGGCCTCGGTCTCGATGAACCCGGGGGCGAAGACGTTGACCCGGACTGTCGGGCGCGAAGGCGTGCGCGTAGGACTTGGTCAGGCCCAGGATCCCGTACTTCGCCGCGGCGTACTGGGGCGCCCGCGCGCGCTGCCGCGCACGATGACGGTCGACCCGATGTTCACGATGGCCCCGTGGCCCTGCTCAGCATCCGCGCGCCGAACTCGTGCACGCACAGCATCGTGCCCTTGATGTCGACCGCGAGGACGGCTGGTCGATCGAGGACTCGGTGATGTCGCGCCAGGACATCTGCTCGCGGGCGACGTCGCCGACGTTGTTCACCAGGGACGTCGACGCCCGTCCAGTCTGGTCGAACGCGGCGTCGGCCATGGCCGCTGATCTGCTCCCAGTCGACGATGTCGGCCTGGAGCAGTACCGGCAGTGCTGCCTGCCGCCGCGACCCGCTCGGCCGTCCGCTTGGCGCCGTCGGCGGAGCTGCGGTAGTGGACGCCGACCGCGCGGGCCCCCTCCTGAGCGGCGCGTACCGCGATCTCGGCGCCGAAGCCGGTACCGGCGCCGGTGACGACGACGGACCGCCCCTCGAAGCGGCGCGGTACGGGAACAGGGTGCTGCGGGCACAGGTGTGTCCTTCCTGAGTGAGGGGTCCAGACCAGAACGCGGCCGCCGTCGACGTACAGGACCTGGCCGGTGATGAAGCGGGCGCGGTCGGACGCGAGGAAGGTGACCGCGTCGGCCACCTCCTCGGGCAAGCCCGAGCCGTTCGCGCCGGGACCGAGCGACTCCAGGCTCTCCCGGTTGCTGTCCTTGTCGAGGTAGGCCTTGGTCAGGTCGGTCTCGATGTAGCCGGGCGCGACGGCGTTGACCGTCACGCCGTGCCGGGCCCATTCGCGCGCCATGACCCGGAGCAGCTGGTCTCATCCCGCCCTTGGTCGCCGCGTAGGGACCGTGGTGCGGGTGGGCGAGCAGCCCGGAGACCGAGGACACGAAGACCATCCGGCCGTACCGCTGCCTCGACCATCAGCCGCCCGACCGCCTGGCCGAGCCAGTACGCCGGAGGACAGGTTCAGGCTGACCGTGTCCGCCCAGTCGGCGTCGCTCAGGTCGAGGATCGCCTTGCGCTCGTTGCGGCCGATCGCGTGCAGGAAGACCTGCGGCGTGCCCGCTGGCTCGACGCCCCTCGTCGACCGCCGCCCGGCAGGCCTATCCGCCAGTCCGCAGGTCGGCGACCAGCGGCTTGATCTCGCAGCGCCAGCCTCGCTTCGCGGCCGCACGACCGCGTCCACGCTTGTCTGATTCACGTCGACGAGCGCGACCCGCGCGCCCTGGGCGGCCAGGCTCAGCGCGCGCAGCCCGCCGAGGCCAGCAGGCTCCGACGACCAGGGTCGGCCGTCCGGTCGAGCGTGAGCCAGTCCTGCATCGGGCCTATCCTTAGCGTAAGAGTTCTCGTATTATGAAAGTCGCTTTCTGAATACCGCAACCGACTCGTCGCAGCCTGTCCGGGATCCTCTGTCCGGGGTCCGCCAGGGCCACCCGTAGGCTGAGGACGGACCCCGTCACCGAGGAGGAAGGCCATCATGCCGCGCCGCACCGCCAGCTCCTCATCCGCGACGCCCCGCCCCACCTCGGGTCCGCCGAACGCCCGGAGTACCGGGTCGAGGCGCTGGCCAGAGGCCTGCGGATCCTGTCGCTGTTCAGCGAGGCAGCGCCCCTCCTGGCGGGTCAGCGACCTCGCTCACCGCCGCGGCCTGCCGATGCCGACGGTCTACCGAGTGGTGATGACGCTGGCGTCCGAGGGTTACCTCGACCACCTGCCCAACGGCGACTACCGGCCCGGCGTTCGCACGCTGACGCTCGGCACGGCCGCGCTGCTGCAGCCTGGACCTCGTCGCGATCGCCACGCCGAAGCTGCAGGAGCTCGGCGAGCGCACCGGGGAGACGGTGAACCCTCGGCCGTGCTCAGCGGCGACCGCGGTGCTGTACCTGATCCGGCTGCGCAATTCCGACCTGGTGACCGCGAACATCCAGGTGGGTTCCACCCTGCCCGCCGTGCACCTCGATCGGCAAGCTGCTGCTCGCCCACCTCGACGGGGCCGACCTGCAGTCTCGATCACCGATGTCCTCGTTCGCCGCCAACTCGGGGCCCAACGCCAAGGTCTCGCTGGCCGAGCTGCGCGACGAGCTGCGCGATCGATCCGAGAACAGGGCTGGGCCATGCAGGACAGAGGAACTGGCCTACGGGCTCCGGTCGGTCGCGGCCCCGATCACCGGCGCCGGACGGCCGCGTGCTGGCTTAAGTCACCACTGGCGATCCAGGCGCGCGGGACTGGTCCACCCAGCCCGGATCATCCGTCCAGTTCTCAGGCCCGCTGGTGCTGGCCACCTGCGCGAGGATCTCCGCGCTGCTGTCCGGACACCACCGTACACTTCGCTGTGACGTCTGGGACGCGCCTCGCCCAAGTTCGAGCCGTCGGCGCTCGACGCCGAGCAGCGCTCGCTCTACGATGGCGATCGCCGGAGGCCGCCGCGGGCCCGTCGGGCCCGCAGCTGAATTCCGGCTGGCCAGACGCCAGACGGGCGGCTGGAGGGCCCCGTTCTAACGCCTTCCCTGCTGCAGCCGGCTCGGCTGTCGGCCCTGCAGGCGCGCTCGGCGCACTCGGTGCGCTACGACACCGGCCTCGACGACCGGTGCCGGGAGATCGCGATCCTCGTCGTCGCCGCGCACTGGCGGATCCGACTTCCGAGTGGTACGCCCACGAGGCGGTCGCCCGCGCGGCTCGGCCTGGGCGACGCCGAGCTGGCCGCCCTGCGCGAGGGCCGTTCACGCCGAGCTGGCCGAGGCCGAGTCCGGTGGTCGCGCGCACGACCGCCGCCGCGCTGGTGGCGCGCGCGGCGACCTGGACGACGCCGAGTACGCCGAGGCCGTCAGCCACCTCGGCCCGTCCGGGCTGTTCGAGGCTGCTGACCCTCGTCGGCTACTACGCGACGCGCTGCGCTGCGCTTGCGTCTGGTCCGTTCCGCGCTCCCGGACGCTCCGCGCTCCGGTAGCTGCTGCCGGCCCCGGCCCGCGAGCCGACCACGCCGAATATGATCGAAAGTCACTTTCGTAGAACGAAGCGAGTCGCTACCAGATGAAGCTGGTCACCTTCGACGGCCGGCCGGGTGGGGCGCCTGGAGGGTGAGGGCGAGGCGGCGGGTCGTCGTGCGCAGCTCGCGCCTCGACGCGGGAATGGTTCGAATGCGGCGGTCAGGTAGGCGAGGACGAGGGCGGCGGATCCCGCTGGCGCGAGGCCCGCTGCGGGCGCCGATCGTGCCGAAGAAGTTCTTCCACACCGCTGGACAACTTCGCCGACCACCACGACGAGCTGCAGGCCGTCGACTGGTCGCACCCGGTGCACTAAGGGGATCGTGTTCTTCCAGAACGTCGACGCGATCATCGGCCCGGACGACGCCATCGTCTACCCGAGGGGCTGACCAAGGAGCTCGACTACGAGCTCGAGCTGGCGATCGTCGATCGGCAAGGCCGGCAAGTTCTTCGGCCCGGACGAGGCCGCCGACTACATCGCCGGCTACACCGGTCTTCAACGACATCACCGCCCGCGACATCCAGCGCCGCGAGATGCAGTCGGGCGTGTTCTCGTTCTCGAAGGCGATCGACACCTTCTGCCCGATCGGCCCGTGGATCGTGACCGCCGACGAGGTGCCTGACCCGCACGCGCTGGCCGATGGAGCTGCGGGTCAACGGCGAGCGTACGGCAGCAGCGGCAACACGGCCAGACGCTCATCTCGATCCCGCACCTGGTCGCGTACCACTCCGGCGCAGGGCTACTCGGCCGGGGACATCCTCACCACCGGGCACGATCTCCGGCGTGGCCGCCGTGCAGCCGAACCCGTTCGAGCTTCTACCTGCAGCCCGGGGACAGCATCGAGGCCGAGATCGAGGGCGTCCGGCGTGCTCCGCAACCACGTCGTCCCCTGGGCCGCCGCCCGACGCCGCCCTATTCCACCGACCTCTACTCCTCGACCGGCCCGTGAGTACCACGAAACCGCTGCGTTCTCATCGCCGGGGGAGGGCTGTCAGCTGGCCTGGCCCGGGGGCTGATCAAACAGGCATACCTGCACGAGGTCTTCGAGCGTGACGCCGAACGGTACCCGCAAGATCGGCTACTACCTGCACATGAACGCCGACAGCTGGCGAGGCGCTGCGCCGCTGCCCTGTAGAAGCCCGTGCAACCTGTTCGAGCTGTACGCGCAGACACTCGCGCCGTACCTACGACGAGTCGGTCGTCGCAGACGACCGCTCAACGAGCTGAGCTCGCAGCCGCACCTGGGGCCGCCGAACGAGGGCGAACGCCCGCACACCGGGAGTGCACCGCCGCACCTGCGCGCATCCTGCGAGCCCGGCTCGGTGACGCGTTCCACCCGGCCAGCCCGTCACCGGCTACGAAGGGCCACCAGGCAGGGAAGTCACGGTCACGCTGGCCAAGGCAACACTGCACGGGGCGACGTCCTGGTCGCGGCGCGGACGGCATCCGCTCGGCGGTCCGCGGGCAAGCTCCCGGCACCAGGGTCATCGACACCGGCGTCCGCAGCCTGGGCGTCTTCGGCCGCACCGCTGACCCACGGCTGGCCGCGCAGCTGCCGCCGCATCTGTTCGAGGGCGTGATCATCGCCGCTGACCGCAAGGGCGCCCGGCTGCTCATCGCGGTCTACCGGCCCGCAGCGAACGCGCGAGGACGCGGCACGGCCGCGATCGCGCGCCCGACGTGGTGCTGGGCGGTCGGGACTGCGATGATCGGCTGCAGCGTGCCGCCGGGGACGGAGATCCCGACCGCGGCGCAGTGGACCGACAGCTTTTGGCCATGCTCCGCGACGCCATGCTGGCCGCGATCGAGGGCCTGGCACCCGCCGCGCGCGCCCTCGTCGGAAGCGTGGACGCAATTCGATCTTCGTGATCCCGTTCGGCCTCGAGCCCGCCCACCCTGGGGTCCTTCCGGATCACGCTAGAGTAGGCGACGCCGCCCGCCATGCTCCCCACCTCGGCCTGGGCGCAACCTCGCGCTGCGCGACGCGCGCACCCTGCACTCGACCGGCTCTCCGCTGCCGCCCGCGGCGAGCAGGCCCTCGTCAGCCATCGGGGCCACGGAGAGCAGAGGTTTATGCGCGACTACGTCTACCCGTTCATGCGGACCTGACCATGGAGCGCGACAAGCAGTTCGGCGGCGGCGCGCTCGCAGGGTCGCTGATGCACGCCCTGCACCACGTCGGCTACTGGGTCGATGACCTGGACGCCGCGATGAAGCAGTGGAGCCGGGACCTCGACGTCGGCCCGTTCGACGTCATCGAGCACATCGCGTTCGAGGAGTTCGTGCTCAGCCGTGGCGGCCCGGCCCGCGACGACGTCGTATTCGACCCACTCGGCCGCCTTCGCCGCCTGGGGGGCCGATCGTGGTCGAGCTCGGCCAGGTCCACGCGATCGACGACCGTCTCGCTGCCGCAGTACCGCGTCACCCCGGCGCGATCAGCCACGTCTCCTGGGTGGTGCCCGACGTGGAGCAGGAGAGCGCCCGGCTGGAGCGGCTGGGCTGCCAGGCTGATCAACACGGCCAGGTCCGGCCCGATCTCGGTCGCCTGGCACGATGGCGGGCCGCTGTTCCCGCATCCCGTCGAGCTCCACCAGCACAACGACGTCATCAGCCGGCATGCACGGCCGGCTGTCCGCGCTGCGCGACGGCAGCCGGACGCGATCCGCGGCTTCGGCGGCACGGTGATCCGCCCGGACGAGACCTGGCTACGACGCTGGCCCGCGCCGATCTGGAACGCTATGCACGACCGCAGGCCCGCGCTGATCGCCCGCCCGCGGTCGGCGCCGGACGTAGCCGCCGCCATCGGCTTCGCCCGCGCCGGGGGCCTGCCGATCGCGGTCCGCGGCGGCGGGCACTCGATGCCCAGGCACAGCACCTGCGACGGCGGCATCGTGATCGACCTGCGCGAGCTCAGCCGGGTCGCCGTGGACCCGGTAACGCAGCGGGCCATCGTCGGCGGCGGGGCGCTGCTCCGGCGACGTCGACCGCGCCACCCAGCGGCACGGCCTCGTGGTACCGGCAGGCGTGGTCAGCCACACCGGCGTGGGCGGCCTCACCCTCGGCGGCGGCGTCGGCACGCCTGATGCGCCGCTTCGGCCTGACCATCGACAGCCTGCTGTCCGCGGAGGTCGTGACCGCGGACGGCAGGATCCTGCGAGCGTCGGCGGATCAGCACGCCGACCTGTTCTGGGCGCTGCGCGGCGGCGGCGGCAACTTCGGCGTGGTCACCGAGTTCGAGTTCGCCCTGCACGCAGCTGTCGAGCTGGTCATCCTGGCCACCTTCCACCCGCTGGACGCAGGCGCGCGCGGGTTATCGGGCACGGTAGGCGCGGATGGCGGATCCCGCGGCCCGGGACGAGCTCGCTCTGGACCAGCTTCCTGCGGCGCGCCGAGTGAGGTGCCGTGGATGCCGCCGGAACTGGTCGGCCGTCACCGGCATCATGTCGCTGGTCGAGTGGTCCGGTGACGCCGAGGAGGGCCAGGCCATGCTGGCCAAGATCAGGCACGAGCTCGAGTAGGCCGCGAGCGACCATGTCGGTGGTGCCCTTCCTGGTCATGCAGACGATCACCGACGACCTGTTCGCCCACGGCCTGGCGCACCTACATCAAAGCGGCTTCGCCGCCGACCTGACCGACGGCCTCATCGACGCGCTGATCGGCCGCGCGGCCCTGCTCCGGTCGCCGGTCAGCCCAGGTGGAGCTGCTGGCGCTGGGCGGCGCGATCGCCCGCGTCGAGCCGGACGCGACCGCGTTCCCGTTCCGCCACGCCGCGCTGGCTGATCAACATCCCGGCCACCTGGCGGGACGCCGCCGACGACGACGCGAGATCGCCTGGGCGCGTGCGACCTACGCCGCCGTCCGACCGTACCTGAGCGAAGGCGGCTACGTGAACTTCATGGGCGACGACGAAGACGACGACACCGCCGCCGCCTACGGCCGCACGATCGAGCGCCTGCAACGGATCAAGGCGGTCTACGACCCGGACAACGTCTTCCGGCTCAACCAGAACATCGAGCCCGCGGCGAGCTCCGGCATGATCAGCCGCCGCCGCCGAGGTCCAGCGCCGCCTGTGGGGCACCGACCCGCGGGCCATGGGCCGACCTGGCCGAGATCGCACAACCGGCCGCTGTTCGAGGCCGTCCTCGACGCCGCCGCGCGTCGGTCCGGAACGGCCGTCCTCGACGTGGGCTGCGGCACCGGTCTCACCCTTGTCCTGGCCGCAGCGAGGCGCGATGCCGTGCCCAGCGGCGTCGACATCAGCCCCGGCCTGCTCGCGCATCGCCCGCGACCGGCTCCGCACGCGGACCTGCGCGAAGGCCGACATGGAGTCGCTCCCGTTCGGCGACGCCGCCTTCGACGCGGTGACCGGCGTCAACGCCTTCCAGTTCGCCGGTGACCCGCGCCGGGCGCTGCGCGAGGCGGCCCGCGTCACCCGCGCCCGGCTGGCCGCGTGCGTGGGCCAGCCTGTTCGCGGCGCCGGAACGGTCCCAGGGCACGGTCGCGCGCACGAGGCCATGACCGCGCTCATTCCGCGCCGAACGGGCGGGCGATCACGCCCCCTATGCCCTCTCCGCTGCCCGGGCAACCTGAGGCCGCCCTGGTATCCGCTGACTCGACCCTCGACGGCAGCGGCGAGGTCGTCTGCCACTGGCGGTACCGCGGACATGGACGAGGCCGATCCGCGCCCTGCTCTACTCCGCGGGCAGCGCTGCGCCACCGGGCGGTAGGCCATCAGGCGGTCCGCGACGTCCTCGCCCGCGCTCGCCCAGTTCCAGGACCCGCGGACCGGCGCCGTCACCCTGCGGAACACGTTCCGCTGGGTGCGGCGCGCGCCCTTGCGCGTGCGATCCCGGCATGCTCCGGACCGGACTCCGGTCCGCGCCGATCGCATCACGGCATGGTGCCCGTTCATGCAGCCGCTGGCATAGCCCTGGCACGATGGCGGCGTGAACCGCATGAAGAAGTTCAGGCTGGCGCGCCAGCTGCTGGGCGGCCCTAGATGTTGCTCGCGTCCGGCGGGACGGTCAGCCGGCTACTCTTCTCCTGTGCCCCCGGCCTCGCCGGAGAGGCGCTCAGCGGGGCAGGCCCATCCCGATCGTGTAGGCGGTCATCGACAGCGAGCCGTAGGTGTACCCGTCGACCAGGACGTCGCGCGCCCGATCTCCGCCCGCGCTGGCCAGAGCCGGCCAGGTAGCAGCAGCGGGAGGAAGTGGTCGGGGTCGGCACCGGCGTTCGCGAAGTCACGGTGCGCGTCCAGCGCGGCGACTGCGACCGGGTCGTCGAGCATCCGCGCCTTGGCGTCCTCGTCGAACCGCCGCGCCCAGTCGTAGCCGGCGTCGGCGAGGTCCCAGCTCATCCCGCGCAGGTTGTGCACGACGTTGCCGCTGGCCGACGACCAGCACGCCGCGCTCGCGCAGCGGCGCCAGCTGCGCGCCGAGTCCGAGGTGGTAGTCGAACGGTCCTCGTCGGCGTTGATGGCGAGCTGCACGACCGGGATGTCGGCGTCGGGGAAGGCGTGCACCAGGACCGACCAGGTGCCGTGGTCGATGCCCCAGCTGTCGATGTCAGCGCCCGACCCACGTCGGGTGGACGAGCGTCGACTGATCTCGGCGGCGAGCTCGGGCGCCCGGGCGCGGGGTACTGGACGGCGAACAGCTCGCGGCGGGAAGCCGTAGAAGTCGTGGATGGTGCGCGGCCGCGGCATGGCCGTGACCGCGGTCGCGTTGATGTACCAGTGCGCGGAGACCACCAGGATCGCCCGCGGCCGCGGCACGGCCCGCGCCGAAGGCCGTGCCACGCCTGGGTGTAGCGGTTGATCTCCAGCGCGTTCATCGGGTTGCCGTGGCCCGATGAACGCCGCGGGCATCAGCTCGCTGCTGGCCTGTCCGGGGTCATGCGAACCTCCGTTGGCTGCGCGCGATCGCCGAGTAGACGGCCGCGCTCGGCTTGGGCGTGCGCGCGAACGTGGCCCGGTCCACCTCGTGCAGCCCGAACCTCACGTCGTAGCCAGAAGATCCACTCGAAGTTGTCGAGCAGCGACCAGTGCAGGTAGCCGAGCACCGGCACACCGTCCTCGACGATGTAGTCGAGCAGCCCGGCCAGGGCCGGAGGGATGAGCGCCGCCCGCAGGGCGTCGTCGCGTGCCCGAGCCCGTGCTCGGTCACCAGCACCGGGACCCCGGTCGCCTCGTGCGCGTAGCGGACCGCCCCGGCCAGCGACAGCGGGTAGATGTCCGACGAGCCGCAGCTGGTTCAGCTCGGCCCCGGGCGGCGGAGGCACGCGGCCCGCGGCCGTCGTACCGGGCGCTCGTAGTTCTGCACGCCCATGAAGTCGTCGTCCCGCGCCAGGTCTAGCCACGTACCGTATACCTCGGCGCGCTTGCGGTCGCCGGACCGACGCGTCAGTCGCCCCACCCACCTGGTCGTCCACGATCGCCAGGCTGAGGCCTACCGGCAGCCCGGGCCGCCGGGCCTTGATGGCCTCCGCGCCGCCTGGTGCCCGGCCGCCATTCCGCCCGCGATGGCGTCCATCTCCTCCAGGAGCACCAGGTTGGCGGCCCGGTAGCCGCGGTACCCCGGCCGCCTCGCTCGCGGCAGCCAGAGGTGGCCAGCTCCAGGTCACGCGCTGCGGCCGGGGATGTCGAACCAGCTGAGCAGGCGGGGGAGGTTCGGCTCGTCGAGCGTGACGGCCCAGGCCGGGCCGTCACCGCAGGTGCTCGGCGACGACGCCGCAGTACCGGGCGAACAGCCCCGGAGCCTGCGGGTCGAGCCACCCGCCGCGCCTGGCGAACCAGTGCGGCGCGGTGAAGTGGTTGTAGGTGACCACCGGCGCGATCCCCGCCGCGAGGCAGCGGTCCATCGATCGCGCGGTAGTGCGCCAGTGCCTCGGCCGAGAACTCGCCCTCGGTCAGCTCGACCCTGGCCCACTCGACGGAGAACCGGTAGGCGTCCAGGCCGAGCCCGGCCACCAGATCGACGTCCTCCCGCCACAGCTCGTAGCTGTTGCAGGCCCGGCCGGACGGCTCACGGAACGCCGCTCCGGGCGCACGTTCTCCAGGAACCAGGTATCGCTGCACGTGTTGCCGCCTCGGTCTGATGGCCCGAGGTGGCCACTCCCCAGCGGAAACCCGGCGGGAACGTCCGGCGGCATCCGGACAGGCTAACAACCCAGACCGTTCGGCTAGTTTCCTGCTCCCTCCATCTGATCTAGAGTTCCTGCCGTGAGCGCGCAGACAGAGCAGGAAGCTTCAGTTTCCAGGCCGAAGTGGTCCAGATCCTGGACCTGATGGTGCATTCGCTGTACAGCAACAAGGAGATCTTCCTGCGCGAGCTGATCTCGAACGCGTCGGACGCCATCGACCGGCTGCGGCTCGAGCTGCTCTCGCAGTCCGAGCTGCCCCGAGGCGCGAAGGCCCGCTGCGGATCCGGGTCAGCCTACGACAAGGACGCCCGGACGATCACCGTCGGCCGACAACGGCATCGGCATGAGCCGCGACGAGGTCATCGAGCACATCGGCACCATCGCCAAGTCCGGGACCCGCGAGTTCCTCGCGGCCGCTGACCGGTGACCAGCGCCAGGACGCGTCGCTGATCGGGCAGTTCGGCGTCGGCTTCTACTCCGCGTTCATCGTCGCCGACCGGGTCACGCTGACCACCCGGCGGGCCGGCCTGACGGCCGAGCCGGGCGTGCGCTGGGAGTCGGACGGCAGGGGCGCAGTACACGCTGGAGACGGTCGAGCGGCCGGATCGCGGCACCGACGTCGTGCTGCACCTGCGCGAGGGCGAGGACGACCTGCTCAGCGCGGCTACCGGCTGCGGACGCATCATCAGAAGTACTCCGGACCACATCAGCCTGCCCGATCGTGATGCCGCCGAGACGGAGCCCGCGGAAGGGCCGACGGAGGGCGCCGGCCGAGGAGCGCGCCGGTCAACCAGGCGTCGGCGCTGTGGGCGCGGCCCAAGAGCGAGCTCGCCGAGCAGGACTACAAGGACTTCTACCAGCACGTCACCGGCGACTTCAGCGAGCCGCTGGCGTGGCTGCACGCGAAGATCGAGGGCACCTACGAGTACACGCTGCTGCTGTTCATCCCGTCCCGGGCGCCGTTCGACCTGTGGCATCCCGCAGGCCCGGCGGGGCGTCAAGCTGCACGTGCAGGCGGGTGTTCATCATGGAGGACGCCGGCCAGCTGATGCCGCAGTACCTGCGGTTCGTCCGCGGCGTGATCGACTCCGCCGACCTGCCGCTGAACGTCTCCCGCGAGCTGCTGCAGGGCAGCCGGGTGGTGGACAACATCCGGTCCAGCGCGTAACCGGATCTGAAGCGTGCTGCGGCTGCTGGCCGAGATCGCGGAGAACGAGCCGGAGAAGTACGCGGCGTTCTGGAAGGAGTTCGGCGCGGTCCTCAAGGAGGGCGTGGCCGAGGACTACGCGAACCGGGACGGAGATCGCCGAGCTGCTGCGGTTCACCTCGACCACGTCGGCCGCGGACGAGCCGGACGTCTCGCTGGCCGACTACGTGGGCGCGGATGAAGGAGGGCCAGCAGCACATCTACTACCTGCTGGCGCCGGGCCTGGCCGCGGCCAAGGCCAGCCCGCACCTGGAGGCGTTCCGGAAGAAGGGCATCGAGGTCCTGCTGCTCGGCGACGGCGAGGGCATCGACAACTGGGTGGTGGCGAGCCTGCGCGAGAGTTCGACGGCAAGCGCCTGCAGTCGGTCGCCCAGGGCAGCGGCGACCTGTCCGAGCTGGAGGACGAGGCCGAAGCGCGAGGCCAAGAGAGCAGGCCAGCGCCGAGCTCGCCGGGCTGGTCGGCCGGCTTGAAGGACGCCCTGGGGGAGCGGGCCTTACGACGTCCGGGTGAGCAGTCGGCTGACCACCCGCGCCAGCCTGCATCGTGGCCAACGAGGCCGAGATCGACATCAACCTGGCCCGGCGGCTGCGCGGCTCCGGCCTGCCCAGCCAGCCGGTGCTCGAGATCAACCCGCCAGCACCCGCTGGTCCGAGCGGCTCAACACGCGAGCCCGCCGACCCGCACCTGGCCGAATGGGCGCACGTGCTGTTCGACCAGGCCGTGCTCACCCTGGCGCGGATCACCGAGCCCGCCGCGTTCGTCGGCCGCCTCAACGACCTGCTGGTGTCCCTGAGCGCGGCGTCCCACGGAGGCAGCGTCCCCGGACGTTGGCGGCCAGGGCCCGGCGGACACGCGTAGTCCACGGAGGCTGAGCCCACGGAGGCGGAGTCCGCGGTGGCAGAGTCCACGGAGGCCGGCGCCCGGGGACGCCACGGATTCGGCGTACGGCGCCGACTGACCTGAGCCCCGGCGCCGGACCCGGAGCCGTGGCGGCGTGTCTCGGGCAAGGCTCGGCTGACTGGCCGACGCCGACCGGGCGGAAGCTCCGCAGGGCCTATTCGGCGCCGTTGCCGCCATCACGCTCACGGTGCTCGCCCCGGCGGCTCACCAATAGTCACAATGCCCATCTGCCTTCCCAGCATGCCACGCACCGCGCCTGTCCGGAACCGCGACGGATGCAGCCCATTGCGTGGCGAAGTCCTTCTGACCGGCGTCAATGTCACATCGTGGCGGTTGGTCGACGGCGGGGATGCGGCACCAGCCTATCTCGGTGTTACCACGCTTCACCCCACGGCGCGGCCTGCCGTCCGCGGTGGCCAGACCCTCCGTGCATCCAGGTGTCATCGGCGACTGCGGCCAGCGTTGCTGCGCCCGGCTTCCACGGAGGCACGTTCCCAGCCTAAGCATGGCCGGACGCCCCATGGCCGTGCCGGGCCTACTCCGGCCGCCAGCGGACCTGCAATGTGTCCCAACCCGAGGAACCGGCGGTGGGTGGCAGGACCTGCCGCCCGGCGCGCCGGGGACTGGCTGCTGGTGGCGTACGACCTGGCCGAGAAGGTCGCGACATCGAGTGGATCGCCGCGCACGCTGCGGTCCTGGTTACGGCACCGTCGTCTGGGTGCCCGGCAAACCACGACCTGCGGGCCCATCCCCGCGACCCGGTCAGGCTGCGCGGCGAGGCGCGCTAACAGCACCTGGTGGCGCTGTGCCGCGACCCGGCGTGATCACGCCTGAGACCTCTACCCGGTGTGGACGGGCCACGGCGGCCTCGGCGCGTGATCGTCCCGCTGTTCTGCTCTACGACTACACGTTCCGCCCTGACGGCACCAGCACCAAGGCCGAGGCGCTGGACCTGGCCTACCGGACCGGCGTGATCGGCACCGACGAGCGGCACCTGCACCCCCGACCGTACCTGAGCCGGGAGGCGTGGTGCCAGCCCGTGATCGACGCGACTTCTGCCCGCGTGCTGGCAGCCATCGGACCCGGACCTGCCGACCGATCCTGGTCAGCCACTTCCGCTCACCCGCGAGCCCACCCGGATCCTGCGCTACTCCAGTGTTCGCGCAGTGGTGCGGCACCGAGCAGACCGCCGGACTGGCACCGGCGCTTCCGCGCCTGTACGCGTGGTCTACGCCACCTGCACATCCCGCGGACCACCTTCCGAGGACGGCGCGTGCGGCTTCGAGGAGGTGTCCCCGGCTACCCGTACGAGCAGGACCGGCACCCGGAGCGCCCGCGCCAGCTCGATCCAGATCCTGCCTGCCAGGCCCGGCGAGGACTCTCGGGCCGCCACCGCGCAGATCGGGGTGTGTGCACCGTCGCCGGGGCGGTAGCTCAGCCGGTCAGAGCAGCGGACTCATAATCCGCCGGTCGTGGGTTCGAGCCCTCCACCCGCCCCACCTGCGGTTTCACTTCAGAACTTCGCGGTCGGCCCGTGGACCGGGATCGTGACCGACGTCGGCTGGTCCGGTGTACCGGCGAGGTCAGACGGCGAGCGGACCGGCCGGTCACGATAGCTTGCGACTCCCAGCGGATCCCGGCGCGTGAAGGTATGCGCCGGGATCGACCCGCTGACGGGCCGCGAGTATCCGGCTGCGCAGGACATGGAAGATACCACGATCGGCAGGCGCAGATCGAGCTCGGCAAGTTGCCCGAGCAGGCCGTAACCGGCCGCCAGCCCGACCTCGGCCGTCACCGTGGCCCAGTTGCTCGACCAGTACGTGGCTGACAGCCGGGTGGGACGTAACCACCCGGGAAAGCAACCTCGCATATGACGTCCGCCGGACCATCAAGCCTGCGATCGGGTCCACGCAGGTCCGCAAGGTCCGCGGCCCCCGTTGGACACGCTGTACGCCCGGCTGATGATGCGGCAACCTCACGTGTACCGGCAGGCCCTTCACCGAGCACCGCAACGTGCCTGACCTGAGACCCGACTCCTCTGACCCACGGCCCGAGTGGCAGCAAGCCGCCGACAAGGTTACGGCAGCGATCGAGACCAGAGAATTGGTACCAGGGGACGCGCTACCCGGCAGCCCGGACCTAGCCCAGCTCCAAGGACTGAAACGGGGCAATCGTCCGGCACATGTTTATCGCCCATGCCGAGGCTGGGGCCGGACTCGTGCACATCCGGCACGGACGGACAACGACCGTCAGCAGGCGAGCCCGAAGGCGATACCAAGGTTGGACGGCTGAGGCTTGCCTGGCCGCAATACGGCCACGACTGCGAACTGTCCGGATGCAAGCCGCACGTCTGCAAGCCGATGGCCAAAGCACCATCCACATCATCCACAGCATCCTGTCCGGCGCGTTCGAGGCCGCCGAACGCTGGGAGTGGGTCGACCGGAATCCTGCCGATTCCGCCAGACCGCCAACGGTGACGTGCAGAAGAAGAGACCCGCCACGCCACCCGCGGACGTCGTGAACGTGATCGACCAGGCCCGGTCGCCGGTCAGCACGACATCGCGCTGTACGTGCGGCTTGTCGCGATCACCGGCGTACGAAGGGGCGAGCTGTGCGCCGTCCAGATCGCCGACATCGACCTCGCCAGCGGCGTGGTACATATCGCGTTCAACTATGTCGTCAAAGTTTACCAGAAGCTCCGGAAGGACACCAAGACGGCACCAGGAGCGGCACACATTGCTAAAGACCTGGTTCGCGCCCTCATCCAGAGACTCTCGGACGAGACCACGACGGCGCTGGCCGCTGCTGGCCTGACCCTGGCCCCCTCCGCCTTCCTATTCTCCAACGACCCCGCGCACCCCGCCCGTGAACCCCGACTGCGTGACCCACCGCGTCTGCGATCTTGCCGAAGCCGCCGGGGCCGATCTGGACATCAAGGGAATCAGGCACTACACCGCCAGCCAGCTTCCTCGCCGCGGGATCTGACCTCGGCAATACGCTGCCGCCCGACTCGGGCATTCCGGCGGGGCGCTACCACCCTTGAAGCATTACGCCGACCCGGTATCCGAGGTCGACCGGCGCGCCGCCGTCTACCTCGCACAGCTGACCACCAGATCGGCCGCCCAGAGCGGCTGACGATACTGCGGAGGCGTGTGCACACGGTCGGACAGATCTCGACGCCATGTAGACCTCCGCCACGGGCGCCGACGGCTCACAGGAGCCGTCGTCCCCGAAGTGCTCGGACTGGATCGTCCTCCCGGTGTGCCCATCTGGTCGTACTTGTCGGCGATCTGACGCAGGAGGGTTCTCCGGCGGTGCGGGGCCACCGGTCGGAAGCGCGGTCGGCCCATGCTCGGTACTGCGCGACAAGCTGGCGTTCCTGGCCGCCACCATCTGCCGGGGACCGGCTGTCATGCCCTGCTGTTGAACCTGCCGGTGTCGATGCCCCGCTCGAACTTCGGCGAGCTGAGATCTTCGATCAGGTCGCGGACAGCTTCCGCAGGGCCAGAACTGTCGCCGCGTCGGGCGGACGGCTGTGACTTCGCCGATCACTAGGTCGCCGATGGTGGTCCGCCCCGACTCGGCGAGGAGGCGGCGGGCCTCGGTTACCCAGTCGCGGAGGGCGCCGGCGTCCACGGTCCCGTCCGGACGCACGCCAGGTGGCGTGTGCCACGACCTGATGACCGTATACCCGACTAGGGCGATCGTGCGGCGCCCGGGGGCACCTCTCGTCACGTGGCTCGCCCTCTGCGTAGGTGACGTAGGACAAGAGCTCGGCGAAGAGCGCAGGATCACTGAGGACCCGTTGAGAGCGCGGGGCGCCCTCGTGTGTTGGAGGAGGTAGGGCGTAGAGGACTCAGGCGCGGGTCTCGATGTTCGGAGCCAGAGCGCCCAGGTAGTCGAGGAGTCGCCGACCTCCTTAATGAGAGGAGGAGGTCGTCGGACGGTCCCGGTCGCCGCGCTCATGAGCGCCGATTCGGACGAGGTCCACGTCGGGGGCGACAGCGCCGCCAAGGGCGTGGAGCATGGTCACGAGGGAGTCGATCGCACTTCAGGGGCGCCGGTAATCCATGAGCTTGCGCGCCATGACGGGCCTGGCATCGGGGTGGACCAAGATCGCAAGCTGACGCGCCGCCAGAACGCCGCCTGCATCGGAGTGAAGGCCGTCCACGATCGCGACGAGTGCCTCGTTCGGCCGCGTGACCGCGAGGAGGAGCCCGGCCTGCTGGAGGATTGACTCGCCACGGGCCAGCGCTGGAGAGCTGCCGGACAGCCAGTTCAGGCCGTCAGCCTCGGTGTCCTCCGGCGTAACCCTGCGCGACCCAGCCTCCGAGCCGTCCGTCCCGAGGAGCGTGGAGCAGGTCGTCGGCGAGGTCGTCGCCGTATCTCGGCCGCCGCCCAACCGACGGCGACAGGGAGTTTGGCAGCGACACCGAGGCGGATGAGCCCCGGGATCCCCTCGGTGTCGAGGACGGCACGTGCCGCGTCCTGGCGCGCGCGCGCAGCAGCGCCGCCTCGTACTCGTCGAGGGCTAGGGGATCGACATCAGAGACGTGGGCGGTGGTCGAAGAGGTCGACGGACAGGTCTACCGGGTGAGGTGGGCGCGAAGTGCGCCGCCGTGGCCTCGACTCCTGTCCACGACGTCCCCGGGCATGGCCCAGTCCGCAGTCAAACTGCCTGTGCGTCGTGCCGAGGTCGACGAGCGCCCGCCACACCTCCTGTCGTCCCGGTTCCCGAGGCTGTCCGGCTCGAGCGTCTCGAAGGCGGCGAGGAGCCGATCGCGATCGTCGGCTGGCAGGGTGTCGACGTGGGAGACGAGGTCGCCAGCGGTCAGTTCTGCCAGCGGCCTCGATGATCCGGGTCACGATCTCGAGACCCCGGCGAACAGTTCGGCGTACGTCATCGTCTCGGGCTGACGAGCCCACGGTCGCCATCGCGGGTGATAGACGGGGAGAGAATGGTAAGACGCGCGGGTGAGAGTTGCGCGCAGCAACCGCCATGCTGCTGTGGTGAGCGCAGACGGCGCACCGTCGAGTACACGTCGAGGCGGTCCCAGCGGGAGGGACGTTTGTGGGCTGCAAGCAGGTTGAACGCTGGCCAGGCCGTCCGCGGTCGGGGATGGATGCGATCTCGGCCAGGCGGGCGAGCGCGCCCGCGGCTCGGCTCATGTGCGCGGACGACCAGGCGAGGGCCCCAGTGCCCAGACCAGACGGATGTGGGTGGCGACGAGGTCCCGAACGTCGGCCCTAGCTCGGCGTCGAGGAAGCGAGCGCAGCAGAGGCGGATTCCCGCTGAGGCCGACGTCGAGCCTGGGCGTCGAGGAAGGCATCTGGCGCCGCCTCGGCGAGTAAGTGGAGGACGTCGGCGAGCGACTGCCAGGCACGGCCGGTGGATCGGCATTGGCGTGCTCGGTAACTGCACGGACGACGCGCTGGGCGTGCCGTCGCCCGTGGCCCCGTCGTTGAGACGCTCGTCCGCGACGTATCCACTGAGGAACGCCAGCGTGTCCGGGCGATGCCCTGCCTCAGCCGGGGCGAGGTCCTCGGCTCACTGACGACGGAGGCCATGAACCGGCGCTCAGCGGGGACATCGAGCGTGATCGGCCTCGAGAGATAATGAGGCGCAACGTCGTGGAACTGGTTCAGAGTGGTCTTGCGATCAGCGCGGAGACGAGGTCCCAGGCGTCTTCCTGGACAACGCGCCACACTTGCCCCGTCCGGGTGACGGGCGCGTCGTCCTGGCGGCCCAGATCGCGAGATCGCCCTCGATGTCGGTGTACGGGCGGCCCGTGAGCGTCTCGATCGCCGTGCGGTCGCCCTCGACATCAGTTCTGACCATGAGCCCGCAAGGATCAGCGGGGCGAGGCGACGGCCCTGCTCACCCTCGACCACGGCGGCCCGCGAGCCTGGGCTGACTGCGAGTGGTCCGGCGGAGGACAGTGGTTCCAGCGCATGCGCGGCGTAAGTGGTTGGCGACATCCCGGGTGATCCGGCGGCGCCACCGAGGACGCCCTGCTGCCTTCGCGCGATCGAAGGAGCGGGACCACGATGCCCCCGCCATGCCGCGCGTCGCGCCTGAGCGGGATCACTACGTGGTGCTCCTGGTCAATGCGGACGCGACGTCGGCGTCCTGGAAGTTCGGGATGAGCACGAGGCTGTGAGGCGAGTCGATGAGCCGGTCCCGCGCGCGCCGGGTGCGGACACGATGACCGCGCGGGCGCGCAGCGTCGACCTTGTCGCCGTCACCAAGGAGGCTGGCGCAGACGATGGCGAGCGCTTCCTCCCGAGAGGGCGCGACGACGTGATCGGCCGCGGGGATTGGCGAGGGCGTCGCGGCTCGGTAACCACGTTGTCGACCGGCGAGCAGGAAGCCGCGAGGAAGGACGATGCGGGTCTGGCCGTGATCCATCGGTCCCACCACGCGTCAGGTGTCCTGACGTCGCGGCCTGCGCCCGAGCTGCTCGAGATCCAGTGGTGCACGCTAGGCGCGCTCCAGCCAGGTTACGAGGTCATCGGAATCGTAGGCGCGGACGTCCGCCCACTTCCCGTCCTTGCGCCGGGCGTCGCGCCAGTCATCGCGGTCCCGCCAGGTGCGGCTCGTCACCGCCACGAACGTGGTCGTTTTGGGGGTCGAGGCCCAGGGCCTCTCGACCAGACGATGTCGACTGAGCCTTGTCTCGGGGGTCCTTGCCGTGCCCAGCTCCCAGCCCGGAGGTTCCGATCGACGTGGGGATCGGCGGCGTCGGACCGGACGAGATCCGTCCCCCAGTTGGCAGGAGCGCGCCTCGCGCGCGCGCATGGTGATCTCGGTGACAGACGCGGTCGCGAGGATCAGCCTGCGGACCAGGATGGGAAGCGTGGTCTGAGCCGCCAGGCTGTCCGACCACTGATCAAGGTCCTGAGCGGACACTAACTGGGTTGCTCACGCAAACTATTCTGCCGGGCGCCACCGACAGCCTTAGCCGGGTTGGCTGTCCTCGGAGCTGTGACCCGGTCATACGTGGCGCACTTGAGGGGACTCGAACCCCGCCTCCTGGCCAGGCCGGTCCGGCGACCCGACAGTCCGAAGAAAGGCATGTGCACCACGCGCCGTTCCGCTTGCGCGAGCTGGCGTCGGCCCTTCAGCCACGGCCCATCGATGCCGAGGTAGGCCGCCATCGGGCGCAGCCGACCGGCTGGTGACGGCGTCTATCACCCGGGAGTGCGCTCAACCGCTGGCATGGCCCATAGCCGCGTGCATCGGCGCACGTTGAGGCGGGGTGTCGGCTCGTTTCAGTCAGGCTTGTAATCGGCGTGCGGTTGCCCGGTTCCAGGCGAGCTCGAACGCGACGATATCGCGCGGATGGTTCGGTGGGTCGGAGCTGAAGGTGTAGTGACGGGGTTGGTGCCGTCGCCGCGCTGGAAGTTCCACCGCACGACCCGGTGGTCGAACACGAAGCAGTCGGCGCCGGGCAGCATCAGGTCGGCGGCTTTGGTGTAGCAGCCAGCGGATGTCCTCTCCGGCCCGATGTTGACCGCGGCAGGCATGCTCCCACCGCAGGTAGTCCGACAGGGGCTCGGACACGACCCGACTCCGGCGTATGGTCACCCCGCGTGCGCCGCGGTGCGGATGACATCAAGGTGGTCGCCCCAGTCAGCCGCCGGTGTCGCTGGTCGCCTATCTGAACAGAACCCCGCTCGGCCTGTTGTCGTAGGAGTCCCGCATCTCGAAGCGGATCAAGGAGGCCTGCGTAGCGGCCAGCAGTTCGGCGAAGGTGTGCTGGCCGGGGCCTTGCCGCAAATTTGCTCGTACCCGTCCAGGGCGTCCCGGATGAGCGGCGCCATGCGAGCCGGGAGCCACACGTCCGGACTCCGTCGTCGGCTTTGCTGATGTGCTCGTTGAGTTCGGCGACCAGCGCCGGGTCGGTGATGGTCTTGCCGCGGAACACGAAGTCTCCCGTCTCCGGGATGACGAACACCGCCGGGCATTCGCTGTTGGACTGGGGTCGCCGCCAGATGAAGTCAGGCACTGTGGGCCTCCTGAGATACTGGGGTTCCTCCATGAGCCTCACTCGCTTCCGGCCGTCTCGTCAGCGCGGCCAGCGCGCCTCTGATCAGAGCGCGTGCCGTCGGGGCCGCGCACCGCGATCGAGTACAGTTGCTTCCACGCGGCGACGTACGCGCCGATCCGTCGGGTGTGGGTGAGCGACAGGAAACCCGTCAGCATCTCGATGGTCACTCAGGTCCGAGTCGGTGATGTCGAAGGATTCCCGGGGCCGGTAAAGGTGCCGGTCGGCGCGCATCGGGATGATGCTCACCGACGGCAGGGTCATCACGTCCAGCAGGTGAGAGCGGAGCTGCTCGCGCTGAACCTGGACGCTGAACGGCCGGTGAAACCACAGCACGGGCTCCTCGATGACGAACATGAATCTGCCGGTCGCGCTGGAGCAGGTAGCCTCGTTTCTACCGATCTGCTTCGGCGAGCGTCGGCGACGTCGTACGACCTCCACGCCGCGCTCGTGCCGGACCGCGGTCAGGACGGCGGTCATGTACCCGGCGGTCTGCAGCAAGCCGGAACCACCTTGGTCTGGTAGGCGGAACAGGCGGACGCGTTCCCACATGTCGCCGGACAGTCGCTTCTGCGTGGCGTTCAGCCCGGTCCGGCGGTCTAGGGTCGCGGAAGGCTATCCACAGCCGCGCGACCGCCGCCTGCTCGGTCAGCAGTTCGGCCTGCTGCGGTGAAGCACCGCAGATGCGCACCACAAAGCCGCATCGTCGCCGACGGACGCAGGTCGGACGCCCTTCTCGATCTGAGACCTTCGACGCCTGGCAGCCCGCGGCGGAGCAATACGTAACTGAACGAAGTACG
>ERZ1370068.129-contig-10112_pt1 | contig 37791 bp, 73 predicted proteins | sample MGYA00561227_ERZ1370068 | MGnify/ENA primary metagenome ERZ1370068 (study PRJEB38410, sample SAMEA6850437) | metagenome | study: Metagenomic assessment of the ecological functions of the soil: analysis of the soil microbiota associated with the...
GGTATTACTTCCGTTCAAATTTACGTATTGCTCGTGGACGACGATTTGACGCAAGCGAGTACTTTTTGGCGGGACAAATCGCTCGAAGGTGGCTTCCTCGGGTTTGCAGTCCCAGCTTCTCGATTTTCCCGCCGGGAAGGCGAAGGTAGTTGAACGGTCACCGTCAACGGCTGGAGAAATACACGCGGATCGTCATGGGTCACGACGATCTGCATCCTGTCGCCATCCGGAATGAATCGCTCCACGGTGCGCATCTGATCCGATTGGTACAGTCCCGGACTCCGAGTGTGTCCAGTACTCCAGCGCGTTGACCGGCCGTTTCTACGACCAGCGTCTCGCCATCGTACTGTCCCACGGATCTGCCTAAATGCGGATAATTGCGCACGGCATACGGCGCATCTTTCAGAGCGAGTCCCTTTTTAGCGGCACGCGCCGGTGCACGTCCATGAACTCATAGTTGACTTCGACCTGATCCGGATGTTGCCGGACCTCGATCGGCGGCGACGGCGTATGCATGACGCGGGTGATAGCTGGCGGGTTTGCATTGGAAGTCGGGATCGTCCTTCTGAAAATCGTAGGCGGCGCGCTTCTTCTCGCCCTCGGGCGTCAGTTGCACGCTTTCCGATTTCGGCCCGCAATAAGATCCAGACGCCGTCCAGTTCGGTTCGCTTCCGGCCGCATGAGCCGGCGCGAGAGCCGCAATCAGCAAACGCTGCCATGAGCGCGATTCTCATCGCGCGTTCTCCTCGCAGCCAGTCTTGCCTTTCGCGATGCCTTCACGGAACGCTGCAAAACCGCAGTCCCTAAGGACGGTTCCATCCAGGCAGAGTGGCGGTTCTGAAATATCCGAGGTTGGGAAGACGTTTGCTGGGACTGACATTGACGGTCACCATGTCTCCGACGTGGATCAAGCTGACCGGAACGCTCCGGCGCATCAATGCATTCTTGTCGGACCACTCCACAAAGAATTGCGTAACGCCGCCGCCCGGCAGCCACTTCAATAATGATCTGCGAGATGCGGTTCCGGATTTCCACTTCCTATGCCTTGCCCACGATGTCTACCGATTTCGTACCATCAAAGTTCGCCGCGACGGGTGGTGCGCGAACCCGCCACCGCAGCAAAGTACCCAACCCGCGATCATCGCCCCGGCTGCAAATTTTCGCCACATGATGCCTCCTAAAGCGGAATTGCAACAGTCGGCAGCCAGTATGAGTCGTGCCATTGCTGCCGACGCAGTTCCCGACCGAATTCATATTGGCCGAGTGGGATGAAACGTGATCTCGTTTGCGGCAGCGTCCGTTTCACCGGTTTGCCGTGAACCTCAATCAGGTTCACCAGCGGGAATCGGCTGGGGTCTGTCTGGCCCCGACAGGCGCCCCGCCTGCTGGCCGAAGCCTCGAGTGCCATGCCCAGCAGGGCATAGGGTGCACGCGGACCCGATGTGCGGTCGATACATTGTTCCTCCATAGTTCTGAAGGGATACGGAACATTATCGCGACACGAGGTCCCTGGATCTTGCAGTGACACGTTGTTTCAAAAGCCGATACGCCACGATCAAATCTTGCCTACCCTAGGTTGGGATTCCGAGAACTGAAACGCCAAGATGTGGGCATATCGGATATGGCCTGTATGATCGTTAACCACCAAATCTTAAGAGGATCGAATTACAAGTTGATTAGTCACTTCCTGTGTCTATCATACCTTTGAAGAAAGTTGGAAATAGGCTTCACGTCGGAGCTGTTAGTCAATTCCGTGTGACTGCTACCGCAATCAGTTGCTGAAAGGCCTCTTCCTCTATCGCTGTAGCCGCAGCCGGCGTTGAGGTGGTCCCTGGAGTCGAATCGCGAGGTTGCCAGTATTTCACTCTTGAGGTCCTGCTCGACGGAAAACATGATCTGTTCGGAAAGGAGGTGAATCTGAAACGAGGTTCGGTTATCCACTCCAGCCATACTGCGCGTATGTGAGGGCGATCGCCGTTTCCCTGCTCGATCGTACGTTCCACCAACTCTTTGAGAGAAACGATGTGGTAGTCTTCGAACTCCTTGAACGTGGGCGCCATATCGGATGACGAAATCACTCAGACGGACCAATCCTTCCGCAGCCAGGCCGTGGTCGTCAGAGTCCCTCTTGCAGCCACTGCAGCGTGACGCCGACTTGCTCCTTGTAGACCCGTTTGAACTCGGGAGGTTGCACAGCTGCAAGATATTTGTGCCGGTATCAGGTGATTTTCGATTTCCAGTCACGCTTTGCTTACGCGGGCTCTCTGGCGTTCAGGCGCCTCGAATATTTTCGCTATGCATCATCACTTTAAAAAGATGTCCCGTACCAGCCCGGCGCGCGGGGAAGGGTTTCTCGCATCGCAGCGGCGACTAACTTTCTGGGTTTCGGTTCCAGCATATCGGATTTTCAAAACCTCGGTAAAAGCCGATCCCATCGATCATCCGATTTCCGGAGCGCCGCAGCCGAGGCAAGCCGGGACAATGGCGGCAACGACGGACGCGACTTTCCAGACCGGCGGCGGCGACGCATTAACAGGTCGAGGATCATCCCATCCTCGCGACGCGTTGGATCGGGCAGCTTCATGTTTCAAGGCGAAGGCCGGGCCAGTAGTTGATGACCGCGAATCGCACCGATCAACCGCGCGCCGAAGGCATCCCACGAGAGCAAACGGTCTTGTAACGCCACATACCCTTCAAATAGTTCTTGCGCGCGTCATTCCACCGGGAGTGACGTTGGAGCTGCCAGATTCTCGTCGCCAAATCCATCAATTCAAGACACGACCTTCCTTGAGGAGGCGCGCGGTCTGAGGCGTGCCAGGAAAGACTGGAGTTGATGAAGCCTGAACTGGGTAATACATGCATTCTGAAAAGTGATACAACTCGTCGAAGATACTGGTGTCGTCATTGTCGAAACCGACCATCATCAACGCTGTGACGAACATGCCGTACGGTTGGATCTTCCTAACTCTTCGACTGAGATCCGGTCTTCGTATTTTGAACCCATGCGGACCTCCATCAGGCTTGCCTTCCGGGGTGTTTCGATACAATCAGAGCTGGATGAAATTCGCCTCTGCCAACAGCCGCAGCATCTCATCATCGGTGGCTAGGTTGATCGTGAACTGAGACAGGAAGCCTAAGCGGTGGCGTTCCGAAGGAATTGTTTACCGGAATCAACCGTTTCAACAAGTCCTTTGCAATGCGGATCGCCGATGAAATTGTCCATCGCAGAAAAATCCAGCCGATGCCCCAAGCCTGCTGGAGTTGCCTGATTTCCTCGATCGCACCGCATCGATCGGCTTGTGACGTGGTTTCCGCCCGAAGAGGTGGATCGTCGCAGAACTCGCAGTCGAAGGGCACCCGCGTGAGTCCGGACGCCAGCCGCAGATAAGCGGAATCGATCCGCTGCACTTTGTTCCAAGGGGACGGGAGATTCGAGCCAGATCGGGCGCTCAATCTGACGATACTCCGAAGTGTGTATTCGCGCGCTCCACTCCCGAAGAAACTGCGGCCAGGTGAACTCCGCTTCCCCGAGAAAAAGTTATGTCGAAACGCACGGAACTGTTCAGGGGAATTCGACCCGGCTGATCCGCCCGCCACAGTTAGAACGCCGCGGCGGTGACAACTCGTCGCGGAGTCCGCAGCATCGAGTGACGTTTGCGAGATATCCCGTCACGCCGACAAGCTCATACGGCTTGACGCGTTCGGTTTTGACTTAGTGATCTTGCCCGCTACCGCCGTCCCAGATATCGACATCGAATTCCGGCGGCGTGAGTGCCGCTGGCGTCGCGAGGTCGACGAAGGCGACAGTTCCTAAGAACATCGGTGAGAGAAATCGTACTTCGCCGCCCTCGAACATTTCGGGAGTAGCTGGCATCTCGGTTTATTCGGTGTCACGAGCAAAATACTCTTCATGTAGTAAGCCTTTCTGAGTTCGACCAAGAACGGGATCTCGCGCAGAGCTGTTGATGTCATTTTTAGTCCCGATACCATCGTTCATTCTCGTGTTTTGAAGCCAAGTGCAAATGATTCTGCTGATCGCGTTCTCGGGACTGATTTCCGATGGAGGTAAGTTGTTCATGACAGTCGTCAGGCTCATATATATTTCACGATTCACGATGTCGTATCTTGATGGCCTTGGTGGATCTAATGTCGATGGATCCTAATTGCCGAACGTCAAGGCAGGTGTAGGAGATGTGCGCCAGAATTGCAGGCGCCCGTTTCAAGCAACAATGGCGCTGGCGCTCTGCATTCCCTAAGAACAGTGTTTTGTTGCTCATCTTGGCGAGCCTAAAGTTCGGCGAGGCTTAAACAAAAAGGAATATTTGAATGACGCTCAAACCAACAGGGATGTCATCCGTGATCACCAGCGATCGAATTTCCAACATTGCCGCCATGGCGCGGACGTTTCTTCTAGTCGGCGTCCTGTTGGTATCGACCAATGTGATGGCCCAGATCTCGCCTCGGATCCAGGTTGCGAACCTAATCAAAGCTTGGCAACATCAAACAAATCCTCGTACCGATGCGACCGGCATAAGCGGTCATGCCTTTCCGGAAGCGAATGCGACGTACTGGGGCACGTGGTTAAACTTTCCTTTTGGAACAACCATAACGATCAGAGGTCAATATCCGCAGGCCCGCTACATGTCGTTTCAGATCTATGACGCGGATTCGAAATGTTGTAGACGCGATCGCCGATGTCGATCAATCCGAATCTCGGACAGAACAATCCATTTCGTACCGGCACTCTCCAGGTAATTGCACAATCAGGTTAGTATTCGGGCCACATGCCGTTCACGGCCCAGCGCTCAATACGATCTATGGAAAATTGAATCTGGTCAGCCTTAGGGTTATCGCATTTATTATTCAAATAATCCCGACGATCTACCGGGGGACCAGTGACTCCATGTTGCCGAATGTCATTGTGGGTGATTCGGTGTGGACGAGTTATCACTACTCGCTCAATCCTAGATGAAGAATCAACGCTGTCAGGCCGGTTGGACGGTATCGACTACGTTGGGATACACGCCAGCGAACAAGCCCCGGTTACCTCAGACGCCAGCCTGGGTATTCTCGGTGACTAATCACTCTCACGCCCTTTTTTCCAAGCCAGGACAATGCTCATGTCCACTGCCATTGGTAGACTTTCTTCAGGCGCCCCTACAATTACGACATGGTTGTGGATCGGAATGAGACTCCGACTTTCACTAATACACAAACGGGAATTCAGCGCGCATGCGCACGCAAACATGCGATTCTGGTCGATGTGCCAGGACGAACCGCAGACGACTTCTGTAGTGCGATGCATACCGGACAACCGAGGCCGCGACAATAAACAGCTTCGCCACGTTCGTGATCTCCGATCCTCGAAACGTCCCAGCGACGCCGTTCTCGACCCAGTGGGGAGCGCGTTGGCTCCCATGGGGCCCTGCTGCCGACGGACATCATCTACGACATCGACCTCCAGCCATTGGATAATTTGGATGAGGGTCTTCTATTCGGTTTGATCCTTATCGCTAAACAGTACCAGACCCCAATTTCGCCCAATCCATCGTCAATGCTGCGAAGTTACTACACTGGCAACGCCGCGAGGGCGACGGGCGAATATGGCCGAGCATCGGATACTTGCATGAGCGCGGCATTCGCAGCCGCGGGGCAGGCTGCATCACAAGATAGGGGAAAGAACCAAAGCCTAGAGGCACAAGCGGAAACAAAAAGCACAAAAGGACCTCATACTCCACATTCTTTGTGCTTTTGTGCTCTGATTTGTCTTTTGTGTTCCGTTCCCGTTCGTTGGCTGGTTTACGATTCAGCCAGAATGAACACATCCTGGACTCGCCGAGATCCCTGGCAGAGGGCGTTATGATGGTCTTTTTCCAACATTGATCTTCCGCATTAGACAGAATGGCCGCCGCGAACATCGTCTTCGCAAACAAACCCGACGGGCTTGGATTCCGCCTTCTCCGCGTTTCGGTCTCGGCGGTTCCAGTTCTTTATAAAGAGGATAAAGGCGGAGCGACCGAGGCCGCCGGTGGCGGTTGCGCCGGTTGGGCTTGGGCGTGGATACCAGCAATCGGCGCCGGTGTCGATCGCCATCCAGCCACTGATCCACGACTTGCTCGATCGTGGTGCGGGCGGCCGTGACATGCGTTGCCGGCGCAGCCGCGGCGGTAGTTCTGGGCGGCGTGGCCGCTACATCGCGGACGCCGTATGCGACGGCGCTTCAGGTTGATCAGGTGGAGCGGCGAAATGTTATCCGAAGTGATGTTGCCCGCCGGCCGCGCCACAGCCAAGTGTCATTGCGGGAAAGAGATTCGTCGTGTAGCCGACAGCGCCGAGCGCCGCGGGCGTGTTGACGCAAATTCGAAATGCCGGCTTGCGCAGGCCGAACTCGCGCACCACGGCGTCGTCCTTCGTGTGGAGGCTGAGGCGTGTGACCGAGTCCGCCGAAATTGAGAATGTCGATGCACTTCTGGCGGCGCTTCTGCCAATCCTTGACCACATAAAGCCAAGCGTCGGCGACAGTTTCTCCATCGAGATCGGATAATCCGGCCCGACACCGTCCGCGTGCCGCAACAAGCGCGCGTGTCGCCGCTGGAACGTTGAATCCGGCCATCTCGGCGATTTCACCGCCGGCTTGCCGACGATCTTTAGTATTCAAGGTTCGTCGCGGCGTTTGAATGGTTCGTTCGAGCTGCGCTTTCTCCTGCGGAGCTGCAGACGTGAGGCCCCTTGCTTCTTTAGCTCGTCGAGGCACGGTGTCTTTGACCGCTTCGTCACAAACGATGGACTGTTCCGAAGAACACAAGGTTCCGTTGTCGAAACACTTTCCCGTAAGAATGTCGCAGATCGCTTTGGACACATCGGCAGTCTTCTCGATATAGGCCGGAACATTTCCGGGACCCACTCAAGACGCCGGCTTACCGCGCTGTACGCCGCGCGCACCAGACCAGCGCCGCCGGTTGCGAGGATGAGCGGTCGCCGGATGCTTCATCAACTCCTGCGTGCCTTCCGTAGTTGGACACTTTCATGCACAGGACCACGCCTGGCGGAGCTTGCCCGCTCCGGCAGCCTCTGCAATCAGCTTCCGCGGTCTGATTGATGCATCGTGCTGCCGAAGGATGCGGACTGAAGACAATCGCATTGCGGCCTTTCAACGCGATCAGCGCCTTATAAATCGTGGTGGATGTCGGATTCGTTGAAGGAATGATTGCGGCGATCCACTCCGATCGGACTCGCAACCTCGAAGACTCGCTTCTCTTTGTCTTCGCTCACAATGCCCGACAGTCTTCATCGGACGAATCGCGCGTATACACATCCTCCGCGCAGAAAGATTCTTCGGCTGTCTTGTGTTCGAGCAGAAGCCATAGCCGGTCTCTTCGACCGCTATCCGTGGCAAGCGACTCCGCGTTCACTGATACCAACCTTTGAGATTTCGAGAAGAATCCGCTCGACTTGCTCCTCAGTAAAATGTTCGAACTTCAGCCACGCATCGTGCGCGGCCTGGAGCAAACTTCGAGCTTCTTGAATCGATTCGAGGTCTCTGTCCATGAATGGTCAAAAGAATAGCTACAAAGAGTGCACAAAGACCTCAAAAATTTTGCGGGTTGTGTTCATCTTTGTGGCTGGACCAATGTTGCAGGATTTTTCTGTCTCGTCGAACGGACGAGGAATGACGTCGAACACTGATGAGTTCGCCCAACCCGGCGTGCGGCAATAGAGCCCGCCTCAGTGGCGGCCTTTACCGGAGCCAACGTCGCCGCGCACAAGGACTCGCGACGCAGCCGTTGAGGAGGTATTCCTTTCCGACCAGGACCACGTTGGCGGTCTTCACCACTGGCGTCCGCAGCCTCCACAGCTCCGACAAGACCACGCGTTTCGACCATCCCTGGCGCTTCTTGTGACATATTAGTTGGTGTCGGCTCCCAGCGCCTTTGCCCCAACAACCGTGGACGCCGGCTTCAGCCCTGTCGCTCAGGCCAACGGCGCGTTTTCCCGAGGAAGCCGTTTCGCGGTATGCGACCGGCCAAAGCCGGCTACGGTCCGAAGACAACGGTCCGTAGACCGCAGCCCGGCGCAACCAGTAGCGAAACCCAACGCCGAAGCAATTGACCGCCCCATGCTCGATTCCATATGATTCTGCGATAGCCAAAGGAAAACCGCCGTCTTCCGGCTCGACATGCGACCAATTTTGGTGCAAGCTTTAAAAAGCGCGCGAGTCAAAGGAATCTCGCTCGATCAGATCGCAGAGCGAGACGAAAATCAGCAGCGCGATTTCATCGCCGCTATTGAAAGCGAGGAATTCCAGCTGTTGCCGGGCGGAATCTTCAACCGTGGATTCGTGCGGACGTACGCGGAGAGCGTGGGCCTGGACCCCGATCTAGATCGTTGCGGAATACAAACGCGCTTACGTGAAGTTCAAGAGCTGAACGAGCAGCGCCCGCAGCCCAGCCCGAGCAAGGGGGACGGCATCTCTACCCCTTTGCAGTCGCGATCTGGCCCTGGCCATCGTCGTGTTTTACATCGTAACCAGAGAATCCGGCCGGACGGCGCGACCCCAACCACCGCCCCTGCGCCGGCAGAGGCGCCTGCGACTTCGTACCGCCACCCGTTGCCCAACCTGTGAAACCCGAGGCTCACCGCAGACGCCGCTTGAAACGAACGACTCCTGCGCCAGAGCCAGTAGCGGCGGGTGCACCGGCGCAGGCGCTGACGCTGGTTATCGAGGCGCTCGCGCAAACCTGGATCAAAGTCACCAGCCGATGGAAACGCCGTCGATCCGGGAGATGCTGGAGGCGGGGCATGAGCCGCAAGTTCACGGCCCAAAGTGCGCTCCATATCGCCATCAGGAACGCCGGCGGCCTGACCTTCCAATTGAATGACCACGCCGTGAGAGCCGCTCGGCAAAGCGGTGAGGTCCGGGAATTCACAATCACCCAGACAACCTCAAGCGACTTTATCGGCCGTGACAGCCGTTGTATAATGGCTGGTTTATGGCCATAGCGGCGAACCTCACAGGGACGGACAGCATCGTATGTTCGGGAGTGTGCGCGTGCGCACAACCTCAAGAATATCGACTTTGAAATCCCCCACAATGCGTTGACGATCGTTACCGGCGTCAGCGGGATCCGGGAAGTCGTCGCTGGCATTCGACACGATTTATGCGGAGGGCCAGCGCCGCTATATCGAGTCGCTCTCCGCGATACGCGCGCCAGTTTCTGGAGCGCATCGAAAAACCGGAGATTGACGAAGTTCACGGAATCGCCCCGGCTATTGCGATCCGGCAGCGGAACACTGCGAGAACTCCGCGCTCGACGGTAGGCACGTCCACAGAGGTCTACGACTACCTGCGCCTGCTCTTCGCGCGTGTGGGCGTGACGATCTGCCGGAAATGCGGCTGCGATCGTTCAGAAGGACACAGTCGACCAGATTGCCGACACCGTCATGCAGTGGCCGCTCGACACGAGGTTCTATGTCCTCTATCCATTGCCGAAAAACCTGCCGCAAGATCAACTTGCCGCTCTCCTGACCGACCTGAAACGGCGAGGCTTCAGCCGGATTTACCAAACCGGCCAGATATTTCGATTACTCGCGGCCGGAGTCTTTTGCTGGATGTCGATTTCTCCAAAACAGCGCACGTGCTGCGGTCGACCGGCTCAAAATAGGCGCCGGACATCCGGCAGCGATTGATCGATTCCATCGAGATCTGCTTTCCGGAAAACAATGGCGAAGTCGTCTTGGAAGTTCTGGATTGGCTCCACCGGCAACGGCTCGAGCGCCCCATGCAAAAACAATTCCGATTCAGCGAATCGTTCGGAGTGCAAAGTGCGGAATTCGATACGAAGATCCCGAGCCAAAACTCTTTTCCTTCAACAATCCTTTTGGCGCGTGTCCGCGCTGCCAGGGATTCGGCAACACGATTGATCTCGATCTGGACCTCGTTATACCGGACAAGAGCAAGTCTCTGAACGAGGCGCGATTGAACCTTGGACAAAACCGCGCTACCGGACCTACCTCAACGACTTCAAGAAAAAGCGGCCGGAGCCGCAGTCTACGCGCTGGATGTCCCATTCCGCGATCTTTCTCCATGACCGACCGTGCCCTTTGTCATGAACGCTGTACGCGAGTTTTTCGACTATCTCGAGACAAAGAAGTACAAGCTGCACGTTCGCGTTTTCCTCAGTCGCATATCGCGGCTATACCGTTTGCCGCGAATGCGGAAGGCTCGCGGCTGCGTCAGGGGCACGTGATATCTTCGTCAACGGCAAGAACATCGCGGACGTTTGCCGTATGACGATTCCAGGAGAGCCATGATTTCTTCTCGTGCCTGACGCTCAACGCCGGGGCAACGCGAAATCGCAGAACGGCATCCTGTTGGAGATTCAATCGCGGCTGCGATTCCTGAACGACGTGGGACTCCAATACCTGACGCTGCGAACGTCTGTCGTTCGACGCTGTCGGGCGGTGAGGCGCAGCGCATTCAGCTGGCAACGTCGCTCGGATCGTCACTTGTCGGGCGCCTGTGTACGTTCTCGATGAACCTTCGATCGGCTTGCATCCGCGCGATGGACTGCGGCTGATCGAAATCCTGAAACGGCTCCGCGATATCGGAACACCGTCCTCGTCGTCGAGCATGATTCCGAAATGATGAAGGCGGCGGATCACATACCTGGATCTCGGACCGGGCGCGGGCGAAAACGGCGGCCACCTCGTGTTCTCAGGAACGCTGGAAGGCGTGATGAACTGCACCGCCTCCTCACGGGGAAGTATTTGATCGGTGAACTTAAAGTGCCGATTCCGAAGCGGCGGGACGCCGGGGCCGAAGATGCTGCAAGCTGACAAACGCGGCAAAGCACAACTTGGAAGAACATCGATGTCGAAATCCCACTGGGAATGATGACGTGTATCACAGGAGTTTCGGGATCAGGCAAATCCACGCTCGGTTCACGAATGCCTCTTTGAAGCGATGAAATCCGCGTCTACATCGGTTCCTGATCCAGGACCTGGAACCGGAGTCGTCGAGTCGGAATGAAATGGGTTTCCGATACCATACTGGTGGACCAGAGCCCGATCGGCAGAACGCCCCGGTCCAATCCCGTGACCTACATCAAAGCGTTCGATCACATCCGGGACGTCTTCGCATCGACGCGCGAAGCGCAGGCGCGCGGATATAACTCAGGAAGCTTCTCGTTCAACATTCCGGGCGGCCGCTGCGAAGTCTGTCAGGGCGATGGGACGGTGACGGTCGAGATGCAGTTCCTCGCCGGACGTTGAATTGATTTGCGAAGAATGCAAAGGCGACCCGCTACAAGAGCGGTGTGCTCGAGATTCTGTACAAGGGCAAAAACATCTATCAGGTGCTTCCAGATGACCGTCCGTGAAGCGCTGTTGTTCTTTGCGAACGTTCCGAAGATCACGAAGAAGCTCAAGGTGCTCGACGAGGTCGGTCTGGGATATCTCGCGGCTGGGGCAATCGCGCTACGACGCTGTCCGGCGGCGAGGCGCAGCGCATCAAACTGGCGTCGTATCTGCGCGCGCGAGACCAGCGAAAAGACATTATTCATTTTCGACGAGCCCACCACTGGGCTTACACTTTGACGACATCAATAAGCTGCTTGTCGCTTTCAAACGTCTGATTGAGGCAGGAGGTTCGGTGTCTGATCATCGAACACAATCTCGACGTGATCAAAGTCCGCCGATTGGGTGATCGACCTCGGTCCGGAAGGCGGCGAATGCCGGCGGCTACGTCGTCGCAACCGGAACTCCGGAACAGATCGCAAAGAACAGCGCGTCGATTACCGGCGAGTATTTACGGCGAGTGCCGATTTAAAGCCGCGGCGGCCTGGTAAGACCTGGTAGAAATGAAAAGCATCATTCTCATTCTCGCGCTGCTCCAGTCCACAAGATGTCTACAAGTCTGCCAATGCGGACTTCGATGCCGGGACAGTGGTCCGAAGCGGCAGCGAAATATCAACAGGTTTTGAAGGACGACGGTTCGCATATTCCATCACGCTTCCAACCTGGCCGTCTGTTTCACGAAGACGGGAAAAACAGACGAGGCTATTGCGGCCTACCGTACGCTCGAGCAGGACGGCAGCATTTACGAAGCACGCGTCAATATCGGCCTGCTCCTCGATCAAACGGGCAAGCGCGCCGAAGCCGGGAGAACAATTTGAGAAAGCGCTCGCGCTGCGCCCGGCGACGTACAAGCCCAACTCAATCTCAGGATCGTTCTATATGCGCGGCGATCAGGACGAGAAGGCGTACCCGCATCTGATCGCCGCAGCGGATAAGGGCCTCGCCTCAGCGAACCTTACGCTTCACTCAGCGAAATTGAGCACGCGCGAAAGAACGAAGCCAAATCGCGCGAATATCTGGAAAAAGCCATTCAACTGACGGCGCGAAAAATACCAGGCTGGCTTCATCAGCTCGCGATGTCCACTTCGAAGAGAAGAACTACGCGAAAGCGGCCCCGAGTTCCGAGCAACTCGTGAAAAGCGGAGCCCGTGCAACCGGATTATTTGTACCTGCTTGGGAAATCGTATGAGCAGTTGAAATCCGTATCCGCAGGCGCTCGCCGCACTGCAGCAAGTTCTTCGGGTGAAGCCTGACTATTTCGAAGCATACGGGAACCATCGACGCCATATTCTATGCCACAGCAGGATTGGGCACGCGCTGCCCAAGCGCTGACGCGCGTCGTGGAACTGAGGCCGCGGGAAGCGCTCGCCCACTTCGTTTTGGCCACGTGTTTTGGACAATTTAGGAAACCCGAAGGAAGCGATCCTACACTATAATAAGTTCCTAGAACTTGACGACGGCTCAAACGATGCGAGATCTTTTCAAGCGCGCGAGCGGGCCAGAACGCTTGACCGCCGTTTAAAGAGGTGAAGACGGTCAGCACCCAGCCATGGGAACAATCCACCGACTGCTTTTAATTGTTGGCGTTGTGGCCCTCAGTTCCTGCGCCGTCGTTCGCCTGGCTTCCCTCCAGGCTCCATACGACAAACGGTTCCGAACGTCTCCAGCGAGAACGAGACAAGCTGAATCGCACTGACGGATCCCGTCGACCGCGCAAAAACGGACATCAACATTTCCGAAATTCTGCTGTAGTCTTGCCGGCTGACGCCGTGAGAAACCGGCGAACCGGAAGTGCTGGAAAAGCGGCTCAAGGAATACGTCGAGACCATTCAGGATGCCCATCAAATCCCTGATCAAAACCGGCCGCGATGCGCACCGGAAAGCCGAAAGGTTTCGAGAACTCGGAAATTGCATTGCGCCGAGCAAATCCGAATGCTTGATGACATCGGCCCGCACGGTTACATTCGATCAGCGCGACCCGGTCGACAAAGCCAAAGAGGAAGCCTCCGATATCCGGACGATCTGCTGAAAGCCTTATTCGGAGAACAAAATGCGCCCGCTCACAAGAGTTAGTCTCTCATCTCCTCCTCAGCCATTCTCTCTCGCCGCGTCGCGCTGTTCGCGGCCGCGAAAGAAGGAATATTTCACTGAAGACGAACTCGACCTGATTCGCGATGCCAGGAATTAGGCATGCGGGTCCAAACGTACTTCAAGCTGGCCGAGCGCCGCCTCATCTTCCTCGGCGTCATGGAAAAGAGCAAAAGAACAGATAGAGAAGGAGCGGAAAGATAAAGACAAGCGCGCGAAAACAGAAGAAGAGCGTCGATACGCGAGCATCGTGCGGACAAAGCTCCCATCGAGGACACGTCCTATCTCGACACTTTCACGCCGGCTGAACTCTCTTCGCGGCTATATTCAGGCGCTGACGAGGTGACGACGAACATCGACAGACGCGTACACCAGTAAACTCGATGTCCAGGCGATTCGCTCTGAAGATCTCGCGAAGTTTATTAAGAGACACCGTTCCCTTGCTCGAAAAATTCAAGGCACAGAATGCCAACGAGCGCGCAGCCTTGCAGAATGTCTTCGATAAGGCTAGACAAACCGCAGCCGACGCCAAAGAGGCGCTCAACAGCGTCCCGAAGACCGAAAAGAAAAGAAAGCCATGATGAAGCGGAGCGAATGCGTGTGCCCGCGCGAAGCGTGAGCGCGATAGCGCGAAACCCAAAGAACGCGAAGCGTGAGCGCGGTAGCGCGAAACATCAAGCAACAGGGCGCAGCCATCAAGAAAGGAGGCTTCGCGACGTTGAACGACCCCGCCGCGCTGCGCGCCACCTCTCCTCAGTTGAGAATGGAGCCTCCGTCTCAAACCTATCTTCGAGACAGCGCATCGCGAACTGCGGCCGCGAACGCCCCTTCCGAAATCAGGATCGAGTTCTTTCCGTTCGCCGGCCTGAATCACACGGCCCGATTGCATGAGAACCGCCTCACGATCCGCGTCAGCGACATCTTCACAGAACGCCCCGGCGAGATCTATCACTCTCTTTGCGCTCATTCTCTTCGGCGAAGCTTTATCGAAAGAAAATCGATTCTTCATATCATCGGACATACCGCACGTTTATCCTCGCCGACCACATTCAGGAACGCGCGCATTGCCACCGCAACGACCGCTGCCGGTCGACGCGGGCAAAAGGCTCGCGTAAGGCCGGCACGTGGACCTGAATGAAATATTCGATGGCCTCAACGATTTGTACTTCTCGAATGCCTTGCCGAGCCTCGGATCTCCTGGACAGCAAAAGAAGAGCCGTTATGTTCTTGGCCGGGTTCGATATCACCCATAACACGATTTTCATTAGCCGCCTCTTCACGACTCGCCGGACATCCCGCGTTACGTCACCGAATATGTGCTGTTTCACGAAATGCTCCCGTAAGCACCGGTCACGCGTTCAGGATTCCCGCCTCATCGTTCACCGGCCGAGTTCCAAAATTGAGGAAAAGGCGTTCATGCAATACGGCGAAGCGCGGCTTTGGCTAAAACAATGCAGTTGGATTCGAATTCCACATGACATGTGGAAAAACCTTGTGGCAAAAGTCCGGACGGGCGCCAGATAAGCCCTCGTAAAAGCGAGGCTTATACACTTTGAACCATTTTCAGTTATCGTTGCGCCTGTTGAAAACTGCGCATCAGCCGCTCCGCAGAGCGGACGGCCTCCCGGCCCCCGGTACCTGGCCGCCAACATTGAAGCTGCCTGAATCTTCGCGAGTGTCATAAGGCCAAGACCGAGGACTAGCTGGATGTCCCGATAACGGGCACTTGTCAAAGCCACATCCGGCGCGGCAAGGGGGCACGCTCGCAGCCGGAGACACGCTCAGCAAGCGGCTCAAACGCGCCAATGCCGTCGCTAAATCGCCTCGGGTGACCGGGGTTGCCAGTTCAAAGGTGTGATTGGGGAAGCGGCTCGATCAGTCCGATACGACTGTTGGATTTCCGGCTTCGCTGGTGAATCTTGAATATCGGTCACGATCTGCGGTGTCTGCCGGAGACTCCGTTATCTGGGGGAAGTGAGCGGACGATCACCGTCGCAAGTTGCTCGCGCGTGAGGGTTCCACATCGCGGATTTGATGGAACAACTCAATCTCGCTGCCCCCACCGGCCGAGATCTTCAAGCGTGTCGTTTTTCAGGCGCCTCGGCAACGCGCGTAATTGCGGCGCGACGGGGCATCAAGTCTTCGGCAATCTTTCTTTCCGCGTCCGCTTCCTCTTTTTTGTTTTCTCTCGCAAGCAGATCGGCCAACCGTGCGTGAAGCGTTGGCTCTTTCGGCAGCATAGTCAGCGCCTGCCGGTAATGACTGTTCGGCATCTGCCAACCGATTCTCGCCTTCAGCACGCGTGACAGATCGCAGGAGTTCCTCCGTCGCAAGCAAGAGTGTCTTTTGCCGTTTGGTTTCAATATCGGGCCGCGTGGTGTCCCACAGCGAGCAGTTGCGCATAGAGAGTCATTGCACGCGCGTACTCGTTGTGCGCGTACGCTATTTCGGCAAAGGTAATAGAGCGCAATCGGATTGTTGGGACTGCGGGTCAGAGCCTGCGTCAATTTCTGCCGCGCGGCGACATCGTCGCGTTTATACAGGTCGATATAGGCTTCGATTATCAATGCAGGATCGAACGTCTTCTGCTTTTTGATGAGCTTGTCAAGATCCTTGACCAGCTTCGCATCTTCCTTTCCCGACACGAATCGCGTCCACAGCTTGTCGTAATCCTTCCGGATCTTGAGCGGAATTTGCGACGCGACAGCAGGATTTTCGATCGCCGCTCGCGGCGGCAGCAACAAGGATTGGAGAACCACAAAGATCAACAGATTCAACATTCGTCAGCCTTTACAACCGCTCCGTCAACTCCTACGAGCCGAGCACGCGCGCGGTGTTCACGTTTGCGAGGAATCTCATCCAACAAGTTCCGGCAAGCCCCCTCGCCCGTGGCGGCAGAAACCGCTGAGCGCCCGACGCTGGGGCCGGATCTTCCAACAAATCGGATTTGTTGTACACGGTCAACATGGCGTGATCGCCGGCGCCAATGTCCTTTAATACGCCCAGCACGACTTTTTCCTTTTCTTCGCGATCCCTATCCGACACATCGATTACAGCACAAGATGAGGTCCGCTTCGACAACCTCTTCAAGAGTCGCGCGAAACGCCGATACCAGCTGATGGGAAGCTTTCGAATGAACCCGACGGTGTCGGAAATCAGGAATGGGTGGTTTTGCCAAGCTGAATGCGGCGGATCGTGGTATCCAGTGTCGAAAACAGACGGCTGGACACGAGCGTATCTTCCGCTTGGACAAAGCGCGAAACAGCGTGGATTTGCCCGGCATTCGTATAACCGACGAGTGACACCAAAGGGAGACGATCCACCGCGGCGCCGTTCCACGATGCAAGCTGGCGGTGTTTCCGCATTTGCTCGATCTCGCGTTTCAGCGTGCTGATGCGCTGCCGGATTTGCCGGCGATCCATTTCGAGTTTCGTTTCGCCGGGACCGCGCGTGCCAATGCCGCCGCCAAGCCGCGAGAGGTAGTCCCCGGTGGCCGGCCAGACGCGAGTCAGGCGGTATTCGAGTTGGGCAAACTCCACCTGAAGCTTGCCCTCCTTCGTCCGGGCGCGCCGGGCGAAGATGTCCAGGATCAAACCGGTCCGGTCGACGACTTTATGTCCGAGGGCTTCTTCCAGGTTCCTCGCTTGGCTGGCGGAAAGCTCGTCGTCAAAGATGACGACGTCGACGCCTTCGATCAGCACTCTGTTCGCGAAGTTCTTCGACCTTGCCCTTTCCGATAAACGTGGCCGGATCCGGCCGGTTGCGGTGCTGAACGACTTCATCGATCGATGCGTGCGCCGGCAGACGTGGCCAGCTCACGCAATTCATCCAGCGCGTAGTTGCCGACCAGAATTGCGTTTTCCATTTAGATAACCGCGGCATTGTGGCCCAACGACACGGGCACGGAACACGCAAAGCACAAATCCAGAAGCACAAAAAGCACAAAAATGCGGAGTATGAGCTCCTTTTGTGCTTCTTGTGTCCGCTTTGTGCCTCTTGTGTTCTGGCCGTTCTTCCCCGTTGGGCAAAGACCGATAGCCGCGGAGCGGCGATGCAACCGTAGGGGCGCCAATGCAATGAACCATTAGGATGACGATCGTTCCGTCGAGCCGCCTGAGGCAGGGGTGGTGGCGGCGGTGGGGGCGCCGACGACATCTTAGCCGTGGTGACCGTCGAAATCGCGTGCTTGAAAATCAGCTGTTCTTGGTTATTTGCTTCCAGAATGACCGAATACTTGTCGAACCCTTTGATCTTTCCAATCAATTTTACACCGCTGATCAGGGAAAACGGTGACGGGCGCTTTATCGCGCGAACGGTGTTCAGGTAGACATCTTGAATGTTTTGGGAAGGCGTCTTGTTTTCCATAGGAACTCCCTAAAAATTGACAAGCGGTTTCAGATACACGATGTGACCTTGTTCTTAATCTCCTTCGCTATCTTCCAGGCCCATCGAACCAGGTAACATCGGACCGTTTGCGGAACCAGGTCATTTGACGTTTGGCGTAGCGCCTCTGGTGTCACGCTGGATTATACGAATCGTCTCTTCCCGTGTGATAGCAGGAATCGAAATCGGCAATCACATGCCGATATCCAATGGCCTTCAAAGGGCTTCGCGCTCGGCGGAATACCGGCGGCCATCAAGCTGCCTGACTTCTTCGACCAACCCCATCTGCGAACATTCGACTAAACGCGCTCGTCGATGCCGCTTATAGAGTTCCTCGCGGTCCGGATTCAGCCCGACAAAGTGCACTTCGAAACCCAACGATGGGCTGGCGCGGCCTTTCGTCCAGATGCCGGGATAGCGCTTTCTCCAGTTTCCAAGGCGGACTTCAAGAGCACGGATGAGTTTTGGCTTGTCCGCTCGCCAATCCGCGCGGCTGCCGTCGGATCGAGCCGTCGGAAGAACCTGAGTGAAGATAAGCCCGGCCTTTACGCTCTGCTATCGTCTCCAGCCGGTTTCTCCAATACATGGAACGCGCCGGCCCGTTGAACAACCCTTCGATCGAGCGCACGCAAGTACAATCCGGTGCCCCCAACGAGAATCGGCACCCGGCCGCGCATCCGAAGCTCATCGAGCACGCAGCGGGCCTCTCGTTGGTAGTCGCCGGCCGTAAACAATTCCGTGGGTTCCCGAATGTCGATCATGTGATGCGGCACGCGCTGCTGCTCCTCGAAGCGATGGTTTGGCAGTGCCGATATTCAGATGACGGAAAATTTGGACGGAATCGTAGTTGACGATCTCCCCGGAGAACTGTTCCGCCAAGATACAAAGCGAGTTCGGACTTGCCACTTGCGGTGGGACCAACGATCGCGATGACAGGATGCATTGAATGTGCGTGGCCGTGATTGGCGCACTAAGCGCAGAGAGCAGAATCCGGTGTACCTCTCGAATCCTTAATACCACTTCTTCAGGTCGATGCCTTTGTAGTACTTCTTCAGGATCTGATCATACGTCGCGCCGGCCAGCGCCATCGCCATACGCGCCGACTTGACACATCCCGACGCCGTGGCCCCAGCCGCGGCCGTACAGCGTCATGCCGACCACTTCGCCTTGCGCGTTCCGCTCGATATCAAACGAGAACAAGCTGTCGCGGAGGCCCAGCAGCGTACGCAACCGCAGAGCGCGAACCGTGCTGCGCCCGTTCGAGCCAACGATTTCTGTGCTCAAAGGCCGCTCCGATGGTCCCCGGCCGATCAACGCGCAAATTTTGAATCCCGCCGATATTGAGAGGCTTGAACGCCGTATCGAGTTCCTGGCGTGTCTTGTGAACCTGCCAGAGGGCCAGCCGGGAATACCGATCGGCAGCAGGATTTGCGAAGTTGATCCGATACACCAGCATTTGAATGGTGTCATCGACCGCTCGGAAATCCATCAATTCGCCGCCGATCCATGAGCCTTGGCGCATCGCCAAGCGTCTCGTCGCCGACACGCTGGTAGATGGGCGCATCCGGGCTCAGCTTGAATTCGCGTGGGCTGACCATTGATCAGCAGCTTCATCGCTTTTCCATCCCACGACGTCAGAACGCCCTGCTGCCATTCGAACGCGCCTTCTTGTCGATCAGCCGGAAAAAGGATTTCTTTTGCCGGTATCGTGCCGGATGGCGGCAAGATGCCTTGTTCCGTAACAAACGAGACGTCGGATGCGGTCAGCACGGTCGGATAAAAATTCTCGCCGAATGAATGCCGGCCAACACCGCCGTGTCGGTCGATGAGTGGCTCGCCTCGCCCGGTCAGTCCCATGAAGCGCGCGCGCCTGCGTAAAATTGGAAACACCCGCAACGGCAAGGACCGCATCCTTCCAATCCGGAAATGAGCGCGAGGTCGAGAAGGCACCGGCTCTGGATGCTTGAATTCACAAATCGTCGAGACGAGATATGGCAACTTCTCGTCGAAAATATTCTCTGCATCCTCGGTCCGCCCACCGCAAGTTGAGCTGTAAAGCGCGTTGATGGGCTAATGCCTGTAAGTCGCAATCATGCCCCGCGTTTCCATCACCGCCTGCGTGGACAATCGAGTTCTCTGTTCCCCGCCCCATACACACCTGGCAGGAATCGCTCGCACAGATGTCGTAGCCTTCGTTCTTGTACTGCCCAAGATTGCGTACGATATAGGTGCGCGCCGCCACCGCCTGCGCCTTGAGCGCCTCAATTTCGCCAAACGTGGTGGGACTCAGCTCGTTCGGAACCACACCGAGTAAATACTCTTCCAGCGGAAGCTCGTTGACGACCGTGAATGTATTTCCGAGAGTTTCCAAATACCTCGATCACTCCGCGATACGTTCGATTCTCGAATTCGATCAGGCGCGCCACCGTGCTCGATTCGAATCTTTCCGGCCTTCGGCAACAGCCACCAGTTTCCCGCCATCGAGCTCGACCAGGGTTCGATACTGAAGGCTCGCTTTTGTCACAGGCGCCTCGCCGCGTTGGGATCCAATGCGACGAACCATGGTGAACTTCGCGGTTTGAGTTCGGGTTTGTTGAACAGTGAAGGGCTTCCGGCGCGAAGACTTTACGGTCGCGGCGTTCTGACTGAGGCCGATTCGGACGGTGGGCTCATTCTGCGCCCTGGCTCCAGGAGATCCCCAGGATCGTCAGGAAAAGGGCGAGGCAATGACATTTCCGCATTACCTAATGTTATACAAAAACGTGAACTGAAGAACGAGATGATCGCCATCGAAACCTTGCGGCAGTTGTGCAAAGGGATTGGATGCCGTAATTGCGCCGAGTGCTGCTCGATCCAGAGGCTCCGCGCCGGAGTTTGCCCTCAGTTGTACATCCTGAACGGAACCATTTTGCGTGATCGTGAAGCGTGATGACAACGCGGCCCTTCTTACCTAGCCTCGCGCTTTCCGGAATCAGGCTGTACCAGTTGTAACGAACCCGATTGACCACCTGGTTCATGTATGGACCAAAGTCATATCCTTTGGTATCCGGAAAGAATCGTCGGTTCTTCGGTCGAAAAATTCGGCTCTTCTTGTCCGCCCGGCACTCCCGTTCTGGGCACCCTGCGGGTACCGTCGTCGGTCCTCGTCGATGTTCTGCTGAACGATGCGCTCGGCGCTGTCTCTGAGAGTCGGCACTCTGCAGCGCGTTCGGATTCGTATTTTGCGCCAACTGTGGCGGCCTGTTTTCCGGCCTGCTGTTGCTGCTTGGCTCTCCGAGTTTCGGCCTTTCGACTGTTCCTGGGTCCCGCTCGCGCCTGCTCGGTCGTATCGCCACGAGATGCCTTGGCTCTGCGCATCGGGCCTCGCGCCTTCCTTTAAGATGTCATCGGGTCCGATCACCGGCGGCGGAGCTTGCGGCTGGTGGCAGGAGGCTGCCGCTGCGGTGGTGGTGGCGGTGGCGGCTCGCTGCGGAACAGGTGGTTGAACGAGGGCGCTTTATCCGCCGAGCTGGCGGTGCGGCCTCTGGCGCAGCGCAGTCCGGAGAGGCATGACCAGCTTCGGTCGACTTCCTGTTTGCTCAAATCGTAATCCTGGCCCATGACCTTGAATGATTCGCTTCCGGCGTCGATGTCAGCAGATTCTGGATTTAAGGCGAGGAAGATCGAGAGAGCAGCGACGTGAATGCCGATGGAGATCAGCAGCGTCTCGATCTCGGCTGTGGCTGAAGCTCCAAACTCCTCGTCTTTTTCGAATAACATTCTCCGTCACCGTACCACAAGTCGTTCAGCTATCGCATCGTTAATGCGCATGCGCTAACTCGAGATGCCCGCAGGCCGTCTTCGCCGCGTAACAGCGGGCGTTTTCACGATTTGTCACGCACTCCACAAACGCCTCTAATTCAAGCTTCAGAGGCTCCTGATGGGGCGGCTCCGAGCTTTGCGTTCGGTGACCTGCCCCATGCGCAACGAAACCATGGTCCCGGTCTGGCTCGCATAATCCACGGAAATGTAATCGTGCGGCTGAAAAAAACGCAGCTTCCGGGTCTTTTCGAAACTGACGCGGCTGGCCGTGAAGTTGGCGACGCATCCATCCTCGAACTCGACACGAGCGTTTGCGATATCGGCCTTTTTGCGACAGGACCGGAATGCCGACGGCGCGGACCTCGCGAACAGGCGCCGGAACGAGACTGAGGACGATGTCGATGTCATGAATCATGAGATCGAGAACGACGTCGATATCGAGGCTTCTGGGAGAGAACGCCGCAAGCCGATGGATCTCGAAAAACTGCGGCTTCGTGGCGAGCTCGCGCGCGGCCGCGACAACGGGATTGTATCGTTCCACATGGCCAACCTGCAAGGACGCGCTTGTTGCGCGCCGCCGCATCAATCAAAGCTCGCGCCTGTTCCACGCTGAGATGCGATGGGTTTCTCGACGAGCACATCAATCCCGTGTTCGAGCAGATCCACTCCGATTCGAGCGTGATCGACCGTGGGTACTGCAAGACTCACAGCATCGACCTTGCCGAACAGTTCACGATAGTCCGTGAACGGAGCGCGTCTTGTAGAGGCTGGCAATTTCCTCGGCGCGTGTCGTCTGAATGTCGACGACGCCGACAAGCTCACGCTCGGCAAGCTCTGCGTACAGCCGCGCATGCTGCTTCCCGAGATGTCCCAACTCCACCATCAACTTTAGTCATCACAAACTTAGAGACAGCCACAAAATCACAAAACCGAAAATTTATGTGTCTTTGTGCTATTTGTGGCTATTCACCGCCACAATCGCGAGACCACTCATTCGCGAGCTGAATCAGGTCATCGCGATCGATCATCAAAGTCTTCCGCGCTTCGATCGCCAGAGCCGAAACCTTTAGACGCGCCATCAGACTGAACGGTAGCCGGACCCAATGACTGGCACGTCGAAGCGCAAATCCTGATTCGGCTTCGCCAATTTAACAACTCTTAACATCCGTCCATTCACCAACGACGCAGCGCGCTCCATGACGGCGTCCGTTCCCTCCATGGCTTCCAGTGCAACGCAAGCGCCATCCGAGACAGCCACGCTCTGGCCCAAATCCAAGCCTCCCAAGTTCACGCGCGATTTGTAGCCGTAATCGAGATCACGTCTGTTCGTCTCGGAGACGGCGCACGCGCGCGTAAGCACACCGGGATCCGGCAGCAGCGGCCGAAGAAAGAGCGTCGAATCGATCGAGATGAATTCCTTCATCTTCGAGCATCTTACGCCACGCCGCCGATCAGCGAGTCCGTGTTCTTCGTGGCGAGGCCGAGCAGCAGCTGGATCATTTTCAGGTCCGGAATGATCGAGCTGAAAATCTGCTTGTGCTTCACCTGGCCCTGCCATGATCGCGTGATTCACGCCTTCGGATTTGAACGTCTTGATCAGCTTTCCGAGCTGGCCGAGCGACATCCAGTGCACGGTCTTCGCGTGCTGCTCGATTTCCGGAAACGTTTCTTCCTTGATGGCAGCAACGACCATCTCGATGCCCTGGCTTCGCGCCGCTTCCAGCACGAGGAACGGAAACTTGCCGTTTCCGGCAATGAGAGCCGTATCTACTTGATGACGCCACGATCCGACGTCTCGATGAAATCCAGAATGATCTGAACTTCCGGGCGACTGCACCTTCGCCTTGATCGCTTCGACAGCCTGAGTGGTGTTGAGCTTTGATTGAAGGAGTAATCGGAAAGCTGCCTTGATGTTCTGAATCTGCTCGAGCGAGAAACCTTTTCGCTCCAGGCCGATCGTGTTAGGCGCCGTATGCGCTGCGTGTTGCGCTCGCTGACTGTTTTCGAATACGGCAGCACATCTTTCGTGATGACGGTGTAGCCGCCAACGTAGCCATGCGCTGCCCACTCGGCAAAACTGGTGCACGCCGGAGAACGCGCCGATCGTCGCATGATCTTCGATCGTCACGTGGCCCGCCAGCGTTGCCGCATTGGCCAGGATGATGTGACTGCCCAGCGTGCTGTCATGTCCGATGTGCGCGTACGCCATCAGAAAATTGTGATCGCCGATTCGCGTATGCCGCCGCCGCCGCCTTGCGTTCCGCGATGGATGTTCACGTACTCGCGAAAGACGTTGTGATTGCCGATCGTGAGAAACGTCTCTTCGCCCTTGAACTTCAGATCCTGCGGCTGCAGCCCGATCGTTCCGAAAGGATAGAACTGATTGTTCTCTCCAATCGTCGTCGGCCCTTCAACAATCACGTGCGATTCGAAGCGGCATCCTTTGCCGATCTTCACCCGGTCCCCGATACGGCAGTACGGCCCGATCGTCACATCGTCGCCGATTTCAGCTTCTCGGGACTGACAATCGCGGTCGGGTGAATCACGGCTGCTGACCTATCGACGAAAGTAGAATGGCTTCGGCCGCAAGCTCCGAACCGACATAGACCTGGCCTTTCATTTTCCAGACGATCGCTTTGCGGCGCAGGACCTCCACCACAATGCGCATCTGATCGCCGGGCACGATAGGCCGGCGGAATCTCGCTTCGTCGATTCCCATGAAATAAACGAGCGTCTTCGCTGAGGTCGGCGTTCTTCTCGAGCAGACCCAGGATCGCGCCGGCTTGCGCCATCGACTCGATCGTCAAGACGCCCGGCATCACCGGCGTACTTGGAAAATGGCCGGTGAAGAACGGCTCGTTGATGCTGACGTTCTTGAGCGCGACGATTCGTTTGTCCAGGTCGACCTCGACAACACGGTCCACCAGTGAGAAAGGGTACCGATGCGGCAGAATCCGCATGATCTCGGCTATGCGCAGTTCCATGGGTTAGAAGGAAGCTACAGAAGCGCAAAAGGCACAAGAAATCTTGTTTGTGCCTTTGTGCTTTCGTGTGCCTGCCCCTATTTCTTGCTGGCGTCGGCTGCTTTCGGCGCTGCAGCGGAGCGCTGCCGCCGGCTTTGTCGGGGTCGAATCGACTTCGGCGGATGATTTCAGTGGTGATATCGGCGACGTCCTGAACTGTAGATGATGCTGCTCGCCTGGCTCGAGGTATCGAACACGACAGCGAAATCCATTTTCGGTGGAGTACGCCTTCAGCACGTCTTGTGCTTTCTCGGCGATCGGCCGGAACAACTGCTGCTGGAGGTCGCCAAGCTCTTTCTGCGCGTCGTCGTTCATGCGCTGCAGCTCGGTGTTGCAATCTGTCGATCTGCTTCGCCAAGTCCGCCTTTGCGGTGTCGCTCAGCGCCTTGTCGCCGCGTTTGAAGCTTCGTTTGCGCCTCGGTCAGCGCCTTCTGTTTGTCCTCGAATTCCTTTTGACGCTTGTTCAGCTCGGCCATGAACTTGTCCTGAGCCTTCTTGCCGTCCGGAATTCTCGGTGACGGCTCTTCTGGAAATCGACGACGGCAACACTTTCCCCGCTCCTGCCGACGCCGACGCCTGCGCCAGCAATGCCGCAGGCAAAAGCAATCCAATCAATAAACCTAAACTGACTTTTCTCATCTCACCCTCGTGTTTTAGAAAGTTCTTCCAACTGTAAATTTGAAATCGTGAGCCTTCTCGTTGATCGTGAACGGCATGCCGGTCGCCCTGCCCATAAAATACGCTGTGGATGCGATTGGGATTGACCGCAAAGATCAGACGGAACGGGGCATTGAATCACCGGCATCATGACCTGAAGCTCGACGCCGGTGCTGGTTCTGACGCCGGAGTTCGTTCCCGGCAGAAATCTCACCTTCTTCCGTGGTCAGCTTGCCTTCGCTGTTGAAGACCTGGCGCGTCAACTGGTTCTTCTTCATGACCCATGCGTTTCCGATATCGAAGTACGGCGCCATCGTAAAGACGCTGGCCGATGATCGGAATCCGATATTCCAGGTTCATCACGCCCTGGGTGTCGCCGCCGACGTAGACCACGTCGTCAAATGGCCGCGATACCGTGTTTGCCGGTTTCCGGATCGGTGCACGCCGATGTTGCGGACGACGTATGCGATCGGGCGTGACCTGCGCGGAAATCGAAGCCGCGGATATCGAAATCGCCGCCCATGAAGAATCGCTGATAGTACGGAACCGCCGTGCCCGCCGAACCCATTCACAAACGAACTCAGGAAGCGCACAGCCAGCGTATTCCGGTCCTTTGTTCATGCGGCTTGTAAAAGCGATAGTCCATCGTCGGCCGGAAATAGTTCACTGTGCCGCCCAAGAAGCCGCCCGTGATATTCGAACGTCGTCGACAAAGCTTGATCCGCTCGTCGGACTGATCGCAGGACCATTCGTCTGGTTGAAACTGAAGCTCGGAATCAACGTGTGCGCGTGGAAGTTCGAGAATCCTCCGCCGCCCTGCGACGAAATGAACGACTGATCCTGCTGCGTCTTCACGCGCGCTGAAATAGTCCTGCGTCGCCGGATTGATCGCGCTCGTTTGCGAGTGGTTGATTCCGAAGTTCAGTCCGAACGCGATTCCAAATCTTGAACGGATAACTTCCGTACAGGTTGAAGCCGGCGCCCTTCTGCTCGAAGTTCAACCGGTTTTCAAAGCCCAAGCCCTGTAGGCAGCTTGCTCGGATCGATACCGAAGAGTTCGCGCGCCTGATCGTATCGATAAGCTCGTGTTGAAAGACCGAGAAACCGGTGGTGAGCGGCCGATCGAAAAGATAAGGCTCTGTGAAGCTGAACTGATATTGCGATTGCCGCGTTCCACCTTGCAGCGTTGACCGCCAGCGTTTCGCCGAAACCAAGGAAGTTGTTGGTCTCGTAGCTGAGACCCAGTGAAGCTTCCGCCGATTCCGCTGACGCCGCCGTTGAAGCCGATTGAGTTTCGGCCCTTTTCTTTGACCTTCAGGTTGATATCGACTTGCGGCTCGGTCGGACTGGGTTTCACTTCGGCATCTTCGGTTTTGATTTCTTCGAAATAGCCGAGCTGGTTCAATCGCTGCAGGCTCATGTCCCAGAGCGATGAATTGAAAATACTCGCCCTTCTTCGACCATCACCTCGCGGCGGATGACCTTGTCGCGAGTCGTGGTATTGCCCGCGAACGCAATCCGATTGACGTAGAACTGCCGGTCTTCATCGACGTTGATGTTCAAGATTGACGACTTTCTTCTTCGTCTCATCAAAGTCCTGAACCGGCACCGCCGTGAAGTTGATATAGCCGCGCGCTGCCGTACAGCTTCTTGAGGTTGTCGAAGCTTTTGCGCAGCGCGTTCCTCGTTGAAAACTTCGCCGGGAATTAAGCCCGAGAATGGCCTTGATATACGGTTCGGGTATCAGTTTGTTGCCGGTCACCTTCACATCGCCCGACGCGATACTGATCGTTTTCCTCGATCTTGATCGTGATGTAGTAGCGATCGAGCAGTCTTCTTCCAGAACGGCAGAGGTATGCCCCACGGAAATGGCGGCCGGATGAAAGGCAGCGTCCGCATCAGTGTCTTCGGTTTCGTTTCGACGACGGGATCGAGCACATTCGCGCGAACATAGCCGTGCTCGGCGTACATCATGCGGATGCGCGTGATGTCGTCGGCAAGCTTTAGGTCGAAGTAAGTGTCCTTGCTGTTGAAGACGGTCAACGGGCCGGCTTCCTTGATCAGCTTCATCGCCTTCTTGACTTGGCCATCGGAGAACACCTTGTTGCCTTCGATCGTCGATCTTTTCGATCCGAACTTTGGGTCCTTCGTCGACCTTGAAGGTGACAGCGATGGAATTCGGTGGAATGTCTTCCGTGGTACGTTTCGATCGTTGCGTCCTGGTGGCCCTTTTCGGCAAGCATCATCTTGATGATGCTTTCAGCCTTCTTGATCTTGCTCGGATCATAAGTTCGATTCCTGCGAGATCGTTGCCTTCTTTTCTCGCAGCTTTTCCAGAACTTCCGAGTTGGTGATGGAATTCAGCCCTTCGTATTTAACGCTGCGGATCGTCTTCTTCTCTTTGACCGAGAAAGATGATGATTCTTGCCGGTCTTGCCCTCGTTCCTCATCCACACGGATGTCATCGAAATGACCTTGCGCGTACAGCCGTCTTGATATCGCCCCGAATCACGTCCGCGTTGAAGCGATCGCCTGGCTTGGTTTGGAGTTGATATCGGATTGTGTCTTGGGGAATCCGGCGTTGGCCCTCAATCCGGACATCTTCAACGCGGTTCGGATCGTAAGTTTGCAGCGTCTGTGGCTCGAGAACGCCAAAAACGAGAGCCAGCAACACTGTGAAGACCATCTTGACTCCTCCAATCGGACGATTTTACTACACAAATGGAGGTACTTAGACTCGGATTTGAGAGGCTTTGGTAAGCCACAAAAGCACAAAAGGCACAAATCTTGTTGCAACGTTTGTGCCTTCTGTGCCTTTCTGTGGCTAATCCTACTTACATGGAGAGAGGAACGCCGACTTCTTCGCGATCCCGATCCAAAGGCCGATACCAGAGTTGGCCGCCGTCCATATAAACCTCGACTTTGGACAGCTCCTTCAGATTTCCCTGGATGAGCGCTTCCGACAACGGATCTTCGATATACCGCTGAATCGCGCGGCGCAACGGCCGGGCGCCGTAGTTCTTGTCACGGCAGGCCTTATCGAGAATCCACTGCTTGGCGTCCTCGGTGATAGCGACCTCGAGCCGTCTTGTGGGCGAGGTTCTCGTTGAGCTGGGCGACCATCATGTCCACGATCCGGCCCAGATCCGTCATTCGTCAGCGAGTTGAAGATGATGATCTCGTCCAACCGGTTGATGAATTCCGGATTGAAGAGCCGCTTCACTTCCTGCATGACGGCGTCTTCCATCTTCTGAGCCGTCGCTTTCTTCGCTCGGCCCCTGGAAGCCCAGGCTGGTGTGCTTGCTCAGGAAGCGCGCGCCGATATTCGACGTCATGATGATGATCGTGTTCTTGAAATCGATCGTGTTGCCGAGACCATCCGTCAGATGGCCGTCTTCAAACACCTGCAGCAGGATGTTGTACACATCCGGATGCGCCTTCTCGATTTCATCGAGCAGGATGACGGAGTACGGATTGCGCTTCACGCGTTCCGTGAGCTGTCCGCCTTCCTCGTATCCGACGTAGCCCGGAGGTGAACCGATCAGCTTCGATACCGAGTGCTTTTCCATGAACTCGGACATATCGAAACGGATCAGCGACTTCTCGCTGCCGAACAGGAACTGCGCCAGCGATCGCGCCATTTCGGTCTTTCCGACGCCGGTCGGTCCGAGGAACAGGAACGATCCTGCCGGACGATTCGGCGACTTCAGACCAGCACGCGACCGGCGGATGGCGCGCGCCAGCGCGTTGATCGCCGGTATCCTGGCTGACGATGCGCCGGTGCAGCTCTTCTTCGATGCGCGATAGCCGCTGCATTTCTTCTTCTTTGATCGAATTGACCGGAACGCCGGTCCAGCGCGAAACGACATCTTCGATGTCGGCCTTCGTCACAACGCCCATGCTGGTGGTTTCGCTGATATTGAACTTCTCGCGAACGTTGCGCAGGTTCTCGCGCTCGAGCTGTTCCTGATTCTTGTAGTGTTCGGCCTTCTCGAAATCCTTGCTCGAGATGGCGCTTTCCATCCGCGCGACGATGAATTTGATCCGCCGCTGGATGTCCGTCATCTCCGAAGGCAGCGTCGCCTGGCGCAGTTTGACGCGCGCGCCGGCCTCATCGAGAAGATCGATGGCCTTGTCCGGCAGGAAACGATCCGGAATGTACCGATTCGAGAGATACACGGCGACTTCGATCGCCTCGTCCGTGTAATTCACCATGTGGAACTTTTCGTAGCGCGACTTCACGCCCTGCAAGAATGCGCACGGCTTCGTTCTCGCTCGGCGCTCCGACTTTGACCGCCTGGAAGCGGCGTTCGAGCGAGCGATCTTTTCGATCGACTTCCGGTATTCCGCGCAGGTGTCGTTGCGCCGATGCACTGAATCTCGCCGCGCGACAGCGCCGGCTTCAGAATGTTGGCGGCATCGAGTGAGCCTTCGGCCGAACCCGCGCCGACCAACGTGTGCAGCTCATCGATGAACACGACCGTGTTCGGATTATCGACCAGCTCTTTCATGATCGTCTTCAAGCGCTCTTCGAACTGTCCGCGATACTTCGTGCCGGCAACGATCAACGAAAGATCCAGCACGAGAATGCGTTTGTCCGCAAGGAATGACGGAACTTCGCCATCGACGATGCGCTGGGCGAGACCTTCGACGATCGCGGTCTTTCCGACACCCGGATCGCCGATCAAAACAGGATTGTTCTTCGTTCGGCGGCAGAGGATCTGGATGACGCGGTCGATTTCGCCATCGCGGCCGACCAGCGGATCCGAGAACGCCATCCATCGCGGCCTGTGTCAGATCGCGAGAGAACTCGCTCAGAAAGCGGCGTTTCTTTCGGCTTGATCAAAGTCTGCGCGATCGACGACCGAGCGAGCCAGCTCTTCGCGGATTGCGTTGAGACGCAGTCCGCGCTCATGAAGGATTTCCGCAGCGACGCACTTCTCTTCTCCGCGAAGGATTCCGAGCAGCAAATGCTCGGTGCCGATATGGCCGGTGGTTCAGCCGCTCGGCCTCTTCGGCGGCATACGCCAAGGATGCGTTTGCACTCGTTCGAAAGCGGCAGGTCGATCGAGGTCGAGACCTTCTCGCGAATGGTCGTGCGGCCTTCGATCTCCTTTCGAATGCTTTCGATGGAAGAATGATTTCGCAGGAAACGATTGGTCAGATTCTTGTCTTCGCGGATCAGTCCGAGGAGCAGATGCTCGGTTTCGATGGTCGTGCTACCGAACTGGCTGGCTTCGTAGCGAGCGAAGAAGATGACCCTGCGGTGCTCTCTCAGTGTATCTTTCGAACATAAATTTTGATTCTCACAAAATGCCTTTATGACGCTCATCTGATTCTAAACGTAGCGTATAAGTCTAACAATCTCGAGATTTAAAGCCGATTCGGGGACAGGTCCATAGAACCCTCGATTACCAAACGATGCACTGCGACCCGCCACCGAGGATTTATGACCTATCCCCTGAATCCGCTTCAACACGCCTGCATCTAGCTCCCACACCTCGTCGCATTGGACGGCAATGCGCTCGTTATGAGTCACGATGACCGAAGTTAGATCCTTTTCGGCGATGCAATTCGCGAAACATCTCGAATATATGGTCGCCGGTTCGATGGTCAAGGTTGCCGGTCGGCTCATCGGCCAAACAACAGCTCGGGACCTCCAACCAAGGCGCGGGCAATCGCCACTCGTTGCTGCTCGCCGCCGGATATCTCACCAACTTTATGCTCGAGGCGGTGCGCAAGTCCCACCCGCTCAAGGATCTGGCGCGCGGCGGCCTCGGTTTCGGCCGGTCGCCGCCGCAGGATGAGCCGCGGCATCATCGTGTTTTCAGAGTGTCGTGAATTCCGGCAGAAGATGATGGAACTGAAAGACAAATCCCACATGACGATTCCGAAATCGAGCCAGCTCCGGAGCGCCCCACTGGAAAATATTCCGCTTCTTGAAAAGCACCTCTCCACGAGTCGGCGTATCTAAACCGCCAAACAAATGAAGCAACGTGCTCTTTCCAGCACCCGAAGGACCGACTATCGAGACGATTTTCCATGTCTCGACGGTGAGGTTGACGTTCTCAAAGACAACAACCTCCGATGCGGGTCCTTTGCACGCGATCTTCGTGAGATTGCGGGCTTCGATCATCGCTGTTTATGGCTGCGCCCTGTCAAGGCTTGCATTCGCAGCCGCTCATTCGTATCGCAGCGCTTCGACAGGTTGCAGCTTCGACGCCGCGGCCGAAGGATACAGTGTGGCCAAAAAGCTGATCAAGACAGCGACAGCGGCAACGATCACCGAGTCGAGCGGCGCAGCCCTGAAAGGCACGTAGGCGAATCGTGTAAACGTCCGGCGCGAGACTGATCAGATGGTACTTGTCCGCGAAATAACAGACCATCTGCCCGATGATCGACTCCAAAAACGTGCCGATGACCCGATAATCACGCCTCTGAAGAATGAAAATGCGGCGGATGTTTTCGTTGGTCGCCCCCATCGACATCAGAATCGCAATGTCGCGGGTCTTCTCGAGAACCATCATGATGAGCGTCGCGACAATGTTCAAAGCGGCTACGAGTGACGATAAGCCCGATGGTGATGAACATCACGAGGCGCTCGAGACGCAAGCGCCTGGAAGATCGACTGATTCATCGCCTTCCAATCCAGTGAACTCGAGGTTTCCGCCGACGCGATCGATGATGTTCTGGCCGATGATCTTCGCTCTGGTCGATGTCGTTCACCCTCACCTCGATCGTCGAAACCACATCATTCAGACCGAACAATCGCTGGGCTGTGTCGAGCGGCACGTATGCCCACGAACTGTCGAGGTCGTACAAGCCGGATTCAAACACGCCGGTGACTTGAAGACTCCGCGAGCGCGGCGACAACACCCAGTGGAGTGACAATCTGGTATCGAGACTGAGAACTTCAGGTGATCGCCCTTGAAAGTGCCCAGCATCTTCGCCAACTCTTTCCCGATGATCATCGAATTGCCTCTCGAAATCTCGTGAGGCTTCCCTCGACCATATTCTGAAGACAACGCCGAGAGCCGGCTTTCCATTTCCGGAATGATGCCCTTCAATATGACACCACTCGCCTGGCCCTCACTGCGCGACCAAGCACCTTCTGAAACACAGCCGGCGCGCGCAAGACGACTCCCGGCACTTGCTCGACTTCCTTCGTGATTCGCATGTAGTCTGCAATGCCTGCGTGACTGATCCTTCGGCAGCATCGACACGTGAGCCTGCGCGCCGAGCAACGTCTTCTGAAGGTCCTCGCGAAACTCCGCCATTGATCGCGAGCGCGATGATGAGCGCAGCCACACCCGCAGCCACGCCAACGACCGAAATGACAGTGATGAGTGAGATCACCAGCCTGCTTGCGCTTGGCCCTGAGATAGCGAATTGCAACCAACAGCTCGAATTTCATAAGAATCCAGCCGCAAAAGGCACGAATACGTATTTTGTGCCATTTGTAGCTGATCACTCTGCCCTCAGGTGCGGGAATAGGATCACGTCTCGGATCGACGTCGAGTTCGTCAGCAGCATCGTCAAGCGGTCCACGCCGATACCTTCGCCGGCTGTTGGCGGCATACCGTAACTGAGCGCGCGGATGTAATCGTCATCCATCTGATGCGCCTCTTCGTCGCCGCGCTCGCGCGCCTGCAACTGCGAGAGGAATCGATCTCGCTGGTCGATCGGATCATTCAACTCCGAGTAACCATTCGCGATTTCCATTCCGCCGATATACAGCTCGAATCGCTCCACCAGAGCTCGGATCGCTCGCCTTCTGCTTCGACAACGGCGACAACTCGAACGGATAGTCATAAATGAAGGTCGGCTGGACGAGGTGTTCTTCCGCGACGGTCTCGAACAATAGTGCCGATCAGGTTACCCAGCGGCATCCGCGGATCGAACATCCGCATGCAAGCTTCTTCAGCAATCGCCTCGACAGCGGCGCGATCCGTTGCAAGGCTTCATCGATCTTCTCCGGTGAAAACTTCAGAATCGCATCCTTCATCGACAAGCCGGGTCCACTTGCCGAAGTCGATCTGCTGGTCGTCATACGTGATCACTTTCGACCCGCAGACCTTCTCCGCAATGTCCGGTCAGCATTTCCTCCGTCAGATCCATGCAGGTCCGTGTAATTGCTGTATGCCTGATAAAACTCGAGCATCGTGAACTCCGGATTGTGCCGGGTCGAAATGCCTTCATTGCGAAAGATTCGGTTCAGGTCGTAAACGCGATTCAACCCGCCGACGATCAGCCGCTTCAAGATACAACTCCGGCGCAATGCGCAGATACAGCGGCATGTCGAGCGCATTGTGATGCGTCTTGAATGGCTTTGCGCAGAGCGCCACCGGCGATCGGGATGCAGGATCGGCGTTTCGACCTCGAGATATCCGCGCTCGTCGAGAAATCGTCCGCAGCTCGCGAACGATCAGACTTCGCTTCACGAACACATCGCGCACTTCACGATTGACGACGAGATCGACGTAGCGCTGCCGGTATCGGATCTCGACGTCCTTCAGGCCGTGCCACTTCTCCGGCAGCGGCAGAAAGCACTTCGCCAAGGAATGTCAGCTCACTTGCAAGTACCGTCAATTCGCCTGTGCGCGGTGCGGAACAGCGTTGCCTTCGACGCCGATGAAGTCGCCGATGTCGAGCAGCTTGTACAGCTGGAAGTCGCGATCCGGAAGCTGATCCTTCTTGGCATAAACCTGAAGCTGGCCTTCGCCGTCCGACAGCGTGATGAAGCCGGCTTTTCCAAACGGCCGATTCGTCAGAATGCGGCCGGCGACACGCACCTTGTATTCGCTGTGTTCCAGCTCTTCGGCGGATTTCTCGGCGAATTGCTTTGACTACGCCGAGCGAGCGTATGCGTGTGCCGGTAAAAGGTCGGATAGGGGTCGTAGCCGAGTTCCTGAATCTGCTTCAGCTTTTGAATGCGAATCTGTTCGAGTGACTCCATTAAGCTTCCAGTTCCTTTTGATACTGTCGAGTATGCCGTTGATGAACTGCGGAGATTCCTGAGCGCTGAAGCGGCGCGCGATTTCGATCGCCTCGTTGATGACGACGGTCTTCGGAGTTTCCTTGTCGTACAATGAATTCATGCGATCGCGAGGCGAAGAAGATTTCGATCGACAGTCGCCATTCGATCAGCCGCCAATGCTCCGCATGACGCTGGATCAACACGTCGATCTCTTCAACGTGCTCGACGGTGCCCGTCACAAGCTGACGCGCAAAGTCCACGATACCTGCGGCCTTCGTTCCTGATCTTGAAGAAAGTCGCGGCGATCTGGTCGATCGCGTCGTGCGTGATGTCCCATTGGAACAGCATCTGAAGGGCGTATTCTCTGGCTTTGCGTCGTGGTCCCACTATTCTAAATTTCGCGCAGAACATTGATCATCTCGAGCGCGGTCGATCGCCGCTTCAGAGCCCTTGTTTCCAGAATCGCCGGAACGATCCATGGCTTGTTGCGACCGTATCCACGGTGAGCACGCCGAAACCGACGGGGACTACCGGTTTCCAAGGCGACCTGTTGCAGCCCTTCGCTCACGGCCGGCTGATGTATTCGAAGTGCGGCGTCTCACCCCGCACAACGCAGCCGAGGGCCATGATGCCATCGTACTTCTTCGACAGAGCCGCACTGCTTCGTCGCCAAGCGGGATCTCGAACGCGCCGGGAACCGCGAATGACGATCACCTGCTTTGATCGCTTCAAGCGCTCGCTTGGCGCCCGCCGATCAGTCGATCCCATGATCACGGAATTGTATTCGGCTCGCGACGATCGCAGAATCGATAAGCACATTTTCTCAATGTCACTTTGCCTTTGAAGATCGGGACGCGCTTTTCGAGGAAGGCCTTCGTTACCTTCTCTCATATCTTCCGTCGCGCAGCACAAACCGAACAAGGTGGCTTCGACTTCCATGCCGCTTGTCGTCTCCAGGGTCCGCGTCGAGGCAAAATTTTACCGCCAGCGGAGCGTTGGCCATAATCTTCTTTTGCGATAGCCTCCGCCGTGGGCAGCAAGCTCACGCTGCGGGCCGACCTGATTGACGAGACCGATCCGCAGCGCCTCCGCCGCGGGAATCGTGTCGCCGGTCAGGAGCAGTCTGAAGACGCTTGGCCTGCGTCCAACGATGTCGGCTGAAACGCTGCGTGCCGCCGTATCCGGGAATGATTCCCGAGTTTCACCTCAGGCTGCCCGGATACGGCGTTCTCGGACGCAATGCGAAACGCGCATGCCATTGCAAGCTCGCAGCCTCCCTGCTAAGGCATAGCCGTTGACTGCCGGCGATCACGGGCTTGCCAGGTTTTCGATCGAATCGAATATCGCTTGGCCTGCGCTTGAGTATTCTTTGCTCGGCGTTGCGTGCCTGATTGATGTCCGCGCCGGCAACGAATGCCTTATCGCCGGCGCCGGTGAGGATCACGACCCGCAGGTCGCTCATCGGTCTTCGATCTGCTGAGAAAAACGCTCTGGAGTTCCCGCATCGTTGCTGAATTGAGCGCGTTCCGCACTGCCGGCCGGTTTATCGTGACGTAGGCGATGGCGGCTTTCGTCTCGTACACCAAGTTTTTCAAACATGGTCTGCTGTCTCTTGGCGTTTTGGTGACTCCCAGAGCTCTGGGAGGGAAGTCCATATGCCGGCCGCGCGCTAGACTTGCAACTGGACGCTCGCGCTAAAATCCGTTTCGGCCGTAGCCGCGATAATCTTCAAAACAGCGGCTTTGGATTTGCCGGATCACTGTAAATCGTAGAACCGCGTCCTGTCTTCTTGCCGTGATGCCCGGCCAGAACGCAGTCCCCTTCAACAATGGCGGCGGCGCGAATCGCTTTCGCGGCGAACTCCTCGAACATGATGTTCGCAATGTAGTACAGTCGTCTCCAGCCCGACAAAATCCAGCAGCGTGAACGGGCCCATGGGATAGCCGCAACCGAGTTTCATGCCTTTGTCGATGTCTTCCACGATCGCCGACTCCTTCATCAGGGCGCGCGATCGCGTCGAGCAGAGATACGGCACCAGCAAGCGATTGACGATGAACCCCGAGCGATCCGTCGCGCGAATCGGCGAACCTTTCCCAAGGCTTTGCCGCTGAACTTGCATGGCGTCATCCATGACTCGTGCGGCCCAGAAGTCATCGACCGTCGCGACGGCTTCGACGTTGAGCTTTCATCGGCAGGACCAGGATTGAAGAAATGCAGACCTTTGTGATGAAGCGATTCGCGCGCTTCGTCGCAGTCATCATCTCGGTAATGACCAGGGCGACGAGGTCGTTGCTGCACGAAATCGCGCCCGGGCTTCACGATGTTGTCGAGCGCGGCGTACGTCTCGCGTTTGACATCCCGACGGCTTCTCGGTGATCGCTTCGAGTGACGATGTCGCAGTCGGCGAGATCCTCAAACCGTTGTAGCGCCTTCAGCCGGCTCATAACGGCTCTGCGTTCGCTTGCTCCGCGGTAAGCGTCCCCTTCTCCGCGCAGACCGTTGCGGCAGCGACGACTCTCGATGCTGCTCGCCGGTCCCTTCTGAATCGTCGGCTTCTTCCTCGATTTCCGTGACGATCGTCGGATATCCGGCCGCCGCCGCCACCTGCGCACGTCCCGGATCCCATCAGTCCCACAGCCCAGACACGCCGACCGTCTGAATCGTCTGCGTTGCCATTGGGCCGCGCCTGCCACGATGATTGCGATTCACAGCCGCCCACCGCCGATGCATGCGGCATGCCAGGCCATAGCTTCTTCTTCTGCGCTTCAGCTCTTGTGCGAAACCGTCATGACCAGGCGCGTTCCCAGATCGCAGCCAAGCGGGTGGCCGAGCGCGATGGCGCCGCCGTTCACGTTCACCTTGTTGCGGTCGATCTCGAGCTCCAACTTTGCCGGCAAGGTATCGCGCGGCGAAGGCCTCGTTCACTGCGATGAGGTAACGATGCTCCTGCCAGTTCCGGAGTCGCCGCCTCGCAGCGCGATCTTTCGTCGCAAGCTGGCACTGGGCCTGATGCCCAGCTGCGTCCGTTGCTCCACGCCCGCGATGCCCAGCTCACGATGCGGCCGAGCGGTTGCCGCCTTGGCGCGGTCCGGCGCGCGTGACCGACCACCGCCGCGCCGCCATCGACAATGCCGCTGGCGTTGCCTGCTGTCACAAACCCGTCATTTCGAAAAATGCCGGCCTTCAGCTTTGGCGAGACCTTCCGATTGTTGTCGGTGTCCGGCCGCATGTGGTCGTCGCGATCGAGTTTGGCGTCCATGGGCGCGATCTCATCTGCGAACCATCGGCCGGCTTCGTATGCCAGGCCGCTGCCGCGAGCTTGCTGGCTCCTCGAAGAGCGTACTCATCCTGTGCCTCGCGGGTGACGCCGTACTTGCGGGCGAGATTCTCGGCTGTCGCGGCCATGTTGCGGCGCACGCAGTGTATCCGAGCAGCGCGACCATCAGCGAAGTCCTCGAGCTTGCCTTGGCCCACCGTGGAGTAGCAATGCAACTGAACGAAGTACAA
>ERZ1370068.5690-contig-4705_pt1 | contig 37791 bp, 50 predicted proteins | sample MGYA00561227_ERZ1370068 | MGnify/ENA primary metagenome ERZ1370068 (study PRJEB38410, sample SAMEA6850437) | metagenome | study: Metagenomic assessment of the ecological functions of the soil: analysis of the soil microbiota associated with the...
TCCTCCCCTGGTGGTCCGGCGGCATACGACGAACACCGCCACCGCTCCGTTTGTTATTCTTGGCCCGACTTCTCATCGCCGGCCTTGCGCTTGACCCGAGGTCTGGCGCGGCCGGCATTGTCGGTAGTTTATACGGTTTTGGCAATTGTTCGATTAGCAATCCGTATGGTAGCGCTGTCAATAACACTTTGTTCGCCGAAATGCCTGTGATATGAGCGGTCGATGGCACGAAAGCGCACCAGGCAGGGCAAGATCCGGCTGACCGAGGTCGCCAAGCTTGCCGGGGTGAGCCCGATCACCGCCTCGCGTTTCTTCCGAAATCCCGAGGCGCTGTCGGCTCGGCAAGCGCGTGCGGGTCGAAGCGCGGCGAAAGAACTCGGCTATGTGCCGAGACCTCGCCGCGCGCGCACTCGCCTCGCAACGCACCGAAATCATCGGCGTGCTGATCCCTTCGCTGACCAACAATGTGTTCTCCGACGTGCTGCGCGGCATCTATGACGCCGTCGAAGGCAGCCGCTACAGCATCCAGCTCGCCAACACGCGCTACAGCATCTTCCAGGAGGAGAAGCTGTTGCGGCTGTTCCTGGCGCAGAAGCCGGCCGGACTGATCGTGACCGGAATTGACCAGACGCCGGAGTCGCGTTCGATCATGGAAGCCTCCGACTGTCCGATCGTCCAGATCATGGAGATCGGGCCGAACCCGCTCGCGACATGATGATCGGATTTTCGCATGCAGATGCCTGTTATGCGGCTATTTCCCATCTCCTGGCGCAGGGATGTCGCAGGAATAGGATTTGTCGGCGCGCGCATGGATCCGCAGGTGCAGCGGCGGTTTCAGGGTTACCAGGCTGCCATGAAGGACGCCGCACTGCTTCGATCCGCGCCTCGTCGTCACCACGCCGGCGCCGACCTCCGTCACGCTCGGCGGCACGCTGTTTGCCGATTTGCTCGCCCAGGCGCCGGATACCGATGCGGTGTTCTGCGCCAATGACGACCTCTGCGCTCGGCGCCTTGTTCGAATGCAGGCGCCGTCATATCGCGGTGCCCGAACAGATGGCGATCGTCGGCTTCAATGATCTCGAAATTCATGGCGTCTTCCGTCCCTACGCTCAGCAGCGTGCGCACCAATCGCTACGAAATGGGCAGGAACGCTGCCACGATGGTGATCGAGGCGATCGAAGGCCGGCGGCCGGAGCACGTGGTCGTCGATCTCGGCTTCCGTGTGATGACGCGGCAAAGTTCGTCGCGGCGGACTGAGGCCGCCCACTCGCGTCGCCAGCAGCGGAGCTGTTGCAGGATCGAGACAAAATGATAGCGCAATCATCTATCATGAACTAAGGTCGAATTCACAAAGTGGCGATGCGCGACCGCCACGGCCAGCGTTTGTAATGCGGGCGAATTTGCGCAACGTAAGAAGAGAAGCCCGGAACGGGCCTTTGCGAGTTTGCATTGCGGGAGAAACCAATGACAAAACCCTCACCAATGGGCATGATGCCGAAAACCGCGGCAAAGGCCGCGAAGCTCCGTTCCAGCGAGATGGTTCAACAACCCGCATAATCCGGGAATGACCGCGCTCTATCTCGAGCGCTACCTCAATTACGGCCTGACCCGCGACGAATTGCAGTCCGGGCAAGCCGATCATCGGCATCGCCCAGACCGGCAACGACCTGTCGCCCTGCAACCGCCACCATCTCGAACTGGCGCACCGGGTGCGCGAAGGCATCCGCGCGGCCGGGCGGCATCGCGATGGAGTTTCCGATCCACCCGATCCAGGAGACCGGCAAGCGGCCGACCGCGCGCGCTCGACCGCAACCTCGCCTATCTCGGCCTGGTCGAAATCCTGTTACGGCTATCCCCTCGACGGCGTGGTGCTGACCACCGGCTGCGACAAGACCACGCCGGCCTGCCTGATGGCGGCGGCCACCGTCAATTTGCCCGCGATCGTGCTGTCGGGCGGACCGATGCTCAACGGCTGGCACAGCGGCCAGCGCACCGGATCGGGAACCGTGGTCTGGAAGGCGCGCGAGCAGCTGGCCGCCGGCGAGATCGACTACGAGGAATTCATCGAACATCGTGGCCTCCTCGGCGCCCTCGGTCGGCCATTGCAACACCATGGGCACGCGCCTCGACCATGAACTGCGCTGGCCGAAGCGCTCGGCATGTCGCTGCCCGGCTGCGCCGCGATCCCCGCGCCCTATCGCGAGCGCGCGCCAGATCGCCTATGAGACCGGCAAGCGCATCGTCGACATGGTGTGGGAGGATCTGAAGCCGTCCGACATCCTGACGCGCAAGGCGTTCGAGAACTGCATCGTGGTGAATTCGGCGATCGGCGGCTCGACCAACGCGCCGATCCACATCAATGCGCTCGCCCGCCACATCGGCGTCGAGCTGTCGATCGACGACTGGCAGAAGGTCGGCCACGACGTGCCGCTGCTCGTCAACATGCAGCCGGCCGGCTTCTATCTCGGCGAGGAATTTCACCGCGCCGGCGGCGTACCGGCCGTGGTGCGCGAATTGATGCAGCACAAGCGCATCCACGAGGACGCCATTACGGTCAACGGCCACAGCATGGGCGACAATTGCCGCGAGGCCGCCCTGCCCGATGGCGACGTGATCTTCGGCTACGACAAGCCATTGGTGAAGGACGCCGGCTTCCTGGTGCTGCGCGGCAATCTGTTCGATTCCGCGATCATGAAGACCAGCGTGATCTCGAAGGAGTTCCGCGACCGCTATCTGTCCAACCCGAAGGACCTGAACGCGTTCGAGGGCCGCGCCATCGTGTTCGAGGGGCCGGAGGATTATCACGCGCGGATCGACGATCCCGCGCTCGATATCGACGAGCGCTGCGTGCTGTTCATCCGCGGCGCCGGGCCGATCGGCTATCCCGGCGGCGCCGAGGTCGTGAACATGCAGCCGCCGGCGGCGCTGATCAAACGCGGCATCCTGTCGTCTGCCCTGCATCGGCGACGGCACGGCAATCCGGCACCTCGGGCTCGCCGTCGATCCTCAACGCCTCGCCGGAAGCCGCCGCCGACGGCGGATTGGCGATCCTCAAGACCGGCGACAAGGTGCGCATCGACCTCAACAAGGGCAGCGCCAACATCCTGATCTCCGATGACGAGGTGAAGAAGCGTCACGCCGAGCTGACCGCCAAGGGCGGCTTCAAATATCCGGCCAACCAGACGCCGTGGCAGGAGCTCTACCGCTCGACCGTCGGCCAGCAGGCCACCGGCGCCTGCCTGGAGCTGGCGACGCGCTATCACGACATCGCCGGCACCGTCGGCGTGGCGCGGGATAATCACTTAGGCAACGATCGTCATTGCGAGGAGCGTAGCGACGAAGCAATCCATTGTTTCTTTCCGTGGTGAGATGGATTGCTTCGCTTCGCTCCGCAATGACGGGCGATAATCATCGGTCGAACTCCAGGGAGAAGTGAATGTCAGACCGCCTGAAAGGCAAACGCGCATTTGTGACGGCGGCGGCCGCAGGCATCGGCCGCGCCTGTGCGCTGGCTTTTGCGCGCGAAGGCGCCACCGTGTTTGCCACCGATATCGATGAAACCAAGCTTGCCGCGCTCAGAGATGAAGGCGTGGCCGAGGTCGCAAAGCTCGACGTCCGCGACAGCGCCGCCGTCGCTGCTATCGCAAAACGCGCCGGCAAGACCGACATCCTGCTCAATGCAGCCGGCTTCGTGCACCACGGCACGGTGCTCGAGTGCTCGGACGAGGATTTTGATTTCTCCTTCGACCTCAACGTCAAGTCGATGCACCGCACCATCCGCGCGTTCCTGCCGGGCATGCTGCAAGCGGGCGGCGGCGCCAATCGTGAACATCTCGTCTGCCGCCGGCGTGTTCAAGGCAGCACCCAACCGCTACGTCTATGGCGCGACCAAGGCCGCGGTCGCGGCGCTGACCCGATCGGTCGCCGTCGACTTCATCACCAAGGGCATCCGCTGCAACTGCATCTGCCCCGGCACGATCAGAGACGCCCTCGATGCTCGAGCGCGCCGCGGCCGCGGGCGCCCAACGGCCGCGAGATGTTCATCGCGCGCCAGCCGATGGGCCGGCTCGGCACGGCGGAAGAGATCGCATCGCTTGCCGTCTATCTCGCCAGCGACGAGAGCGCATTCACGACCGGCGTCGCGCATGTCATCGACGGCGGCTGGACACTTTAGGAGAACAGCCAGATGAACAAGATCGATCTGGGCGGCCGCGCCGCCGTTGTCACCGGAGGTGCGCAAGGCTTTGGGCGCGCGATCGCCGAGCGCTTTGTCGCCTCCGGCGCCAAGGTCGCGATCTGGGATCACGATTTGCCGCTGGCGGAGAAGACCGCGAAGGAGATCGGCGCCGCCGTCACCGCGCTCAAGGTCGACGTCACCGATCCGGCCGCGGTGGAAAAGGCGCGCGACGCGACGCTGAACGCATTCGGCAAGATCGACATCCTCGTCAACAATGCCGGCATTGCCGGCGTCAACAAGACGGTGTGGGAGACCGACCTCGAGGAATGGCGCAAGGTGCTTGCGCATCAATCTCGACGGGCCCTTCATCTGCTGCAAGGCGATCGTGCCGGCGATGCTGAAACAGAAATACGGCCGCATCGTCAACATCGCCTCGATCGCCGGCAAGGAAGGCAACCCGAACGCCGCGCATTATTCGGCCTCGAAGGCCGGCCTGATCGCGCTGACCAAGTCGCTCGGCAAGGAGCTGGCGCAGCACGACATCCTCGTCAACGCCGTGACGCCTGCTGCGGCCAAAACCGCGATCTTCGACCAGCTGACGCAGCAGCATATCGACTTCATGCTCTCGAAGATTCCGAAGGGACGGTTTGTGCTGGTCGAGGAGCTCGCGGCGATGGTGGCGTGGCTCTCCTCCGAGGATTGCGCGTTCTCGACCGGCGCGGTGTTCGACATTTCCGGCGGGCGCGCGACGTATTGAGAGCGAAGTTGCCATGACCGGAGAAGGCGGATGTCTGTGCGGCGCGGTCAGGTTCAAGGCCGAGGGCGAGCCGCTCAATGTCCGGATCTGCCATTGCCGCAACTGCCAGAAGGCGATGGGCTCGCCGTTCTTCGCCCGTGCGCTGTTCGACCAGCGCGCGCTGACAATTGATGGCGAAACCGCGCGCTATCCATCCTCCGAGGCGCTCGAACGGGTGTTTTGCAAGACATGCGGCACGCGGCTGTTTTCTCGCCGCACCAACGGCACGGTGGTTGGCGTCGCGCTGGCGGCGTTCGACGACCGCAACGCCTTCGCCCCGACCGGAGCACATCTGGGTCTCAGAGAAGATCGATTGGGTGAAGCATCGACGACGGGCTGTCCCAGTATCCGTGACACGGTTCCACGGTAAGGCCGGCATGCTAGAGCTGCCCGTTCAGCCAATGAACGGGGCAATCCATTGAACATCTCCCTCTACGGCCTCTCCGTCTGGGTGCTGCCGCTCCTGATCGCCATCACCTTCCATGAGGCGGCGCACGGCTTTGTCGCCAATCTGCTCGGCGACAGCACCGCCTGGCAGCTCGGCCGCGTCACCTTCAACCCGCTCAAACATATCGACCCCTTCGGCACGGTGATCCTGCCCGGCGTCCTCCTGCTGTCGCATTCGCCGTTCCTGTTCGGCTACGCCAAGCCGGTGCCGGTGAATTTCCGCAATTTGAACCATCCCCGGCTCGACATGGTCTGGGTGGCGCTGGCCGGGCCCGCCACCAACATCGTGCTCGCCCTGGCGGCGGCGCTGGCATTCCACGCCCTGCCTCTGGTACCGCCCAATGCCGCACAATGGGTCGCGGACAATTTGAAAAACGCGTTTCTGATCAATATCGTGCTGGCGATCTTCAACATGATGCCGATCCCGCCTTTGGACGGCGGCCGGGTCGCGGTCGGGCTGTTGCCGCGGCCGCTGGCCGAGCCGCTGGCCCGGCTGGAGCCCTACGGGATGCTGATCCTGATCGGCCTTTTGATCCTCCTGCCGCTCGCTCGGTTCGCAGCTCGGTCTCAATCTTGATGTTATTTCCACGATACTGCGTACACTGACCGGCTATGTGATCAGCGCGCTTTTATTCATCACCGGCAACGCCTAAGCTGCAAGAAATACCGCGTCCGAGGTCGATTTGATCAAAGCCGCCGACATGCTGATCGCCCGCCGCGCCGACACCCGCGCCAGGGCCGATTTCGCGACCTGGAAAATGCTCGCCAAGCTCAACGGCACTTCCTCGCTGTCGGCCGAGGCGCAGAATTTTCTCGGCAATTACAAAAATCTGCTGGAGCAGATGCCGGAGGCGGAGGCGACCGAAGCGACCATCAAGCTGATGTATACGAGCTACTATGCCGAGATGGGCGGCGCCGGTACGCCGCCCGAGGTTCCTCGCTCGCTCGCGCCAGTCGGTCCCCGAGAGCGGCAACGTCACCACCTTCCGCCGGCTGCCCGCCAAGCCGAAGGCAGGCGCATCCGGGTGCGAATGCGAAACGGCCGCTGCCGGTGGCGCTGATTTTTGCCTGCCTGATCGTGGTCTATGTCGGCATCCGGTATTACTGGCGCTAGCCCCGTCGTTCCGGCCTGGTGCGTTGAGCGACCGCATGTCGGGAGTAGGCTCAATCCACCCTGCGAACTTTCGCCGCCACGTGGAATATGCGCGATCGGACGATCCGCCGCACCGGCTAGTCGGCGCGTCAAAGGCCGGGCATAGTCGCTCGATATTCTAACGAACAGCTTGCCAGAACATTGGAGGGAAATGAAGCGATTGATTGCGGCTTTGGTGACGACCACAAGCCTGGTATTTGCCGCCGGCGCGCCGGCGCAGACGATGGACAAGGTGGTCAAGGTCGGGAAGCCTCGGCGACCAGTCCGGTCTCTATGCCGATATCGGCGGGCCCGGCTCGGCCGTGGCCGCGCAAATGGCGATCGAGGATTCCGGGCTGCTGGCCAAAGGCTGGAAGATCGAGCTGGTCGTCGGCGGATCACCAGAACAAGCCCGACGTCGGCGTCAATATCGGCAAGCAGTGGATCGATGTCGAGAAGGTCGACGTGTTCGTCGATCTCGCAAGCTCCGGCGTCGGCCTCGCGATCGCCAACCTCGCCAAAGAGAAGAACGTCGTCAATCTCAACTCCGGCTCGGCGTCATCGGATCTCACCGGCGCGCAGTGCTCGCCGAACACCATGCACTGGGTCTACGACACCTGCATGCTCGCCAACGGCACCGGCAAGGCGCTGGTCAAATCCGGCGGCGACAGCTGGTTCTTCCTGACCGCGGACTACGCGTTCGGCCACGCGCTGGAGCGCGACACCGCCGCGGTCGTCACCGCCAATGGCGGCAAGGTGCTCGGCGGCGTCAAGCATCCGCTCAACAATGCCGACTTCTCCTCCTTCCTGCTGCAGGCGCAGAGCTCGAAGGCAAAGATCATCGGGCTCGCCAATGCCGGCGGCGACACCACCAACTCGATCAAGCAGGCGGCCGGAATTCGGCATCGTCGCCGGCGGCCAGAAGCTCGCGGGCATGCTGCTGTTCATCACCGACGTCCATTCGCTCGGCCTCAATGTCGCGCAGGGCCTCAACTTCACCGAGACGTTCTACTGGGACATGAACGACCAGACCCGCGCCTTCACCAAGCGCTTCAACGAGAAGTTCAAGAAGCAACCTGCCGACCATGGTGCAGGCCGGCGTCTATTCCTCGCTGATCCATTACTTCAAGGCGCTGGAAGCGCTCGGCGGCAATCCGCATGACGGCCGCGCGGTGGTCGCCAAGATGAAGGAAATGCCGACCGACGATCCGCTGTTCGGCAAGGGCTCGATCCGCGCCGACGGCCGCAAGATCCACCCGGCCTATCTGTTCGAGGTGAAGAAGCCGGCGGAGTCGAAATATCCGTGGGACTATTACAAACTGGTCGCCTACCATCCCAGGCGTCGGGAAGCAGCTTCATCCCGCTCAGGCTGAGAAGAGCGTCTGCCCGATGCTGAAGAAGACCTGAGGCGCGATACCGGATCCAATCGATCTGGCTCAGGCCCTCTCCCGTCGCGGGAGAGGGCTTTTGCGGCGCTCTGAACATAAATAACATCAGAAAACAACCCCGCGCACAGTAGAGATGGGTTTGAATTCGCAGCGCTTATCGCCGCCGCGATGAGCTGGCACGGAGACGCCCAGCCGCCGCGGCAGAAACTGATCCGAACGCTGCTCTCGTTCAGGCACCTTGCGGACCACACAGTCGAAGCCGATCGCCGTGGGCGCTGCCCGGCGGCGATGCTCGAGATCGGAGGCAAACGAAATCCTGAGATCATCCAGGTCAACGTCATCGTGTTGGGTTAACCGAAACTCGAGGCGCGCTTCCAATCCGCCGCCGTCGCGATTGGCGAGCGTGAGCGTCCTGCGCGAAGCGCCGCTGGCAAGTTGCTGGGCGATGGCAAGGCCAAGCCCGGTGCCACCGGTTTCGCGATTGCGCGAAGCCTCGACCCGATAGAACGGCAGGAATACCGACTTCAGATGCTCGTCGGGAATACCGGGGCCCCGGTCCGATACGGTGATCGTGATGCGGTTCGACCGTTGCGCATCGATGGCGACTTCGACATCCTCGCCGAATTTCAGCCCGTTATCGATCAGGTTGATCATGATGCGGCGCAAGGCCCGCGGGTGCGTGAGAATCGTCACCCTGCGTTCTCCGGAAAAGCGAAGAGATTCTCCGGCGTCGGAATAGTCGCAGACGAGGCTGTCGATAAGGGCATGCAGGTCGGTCCGGCACCGCTGCCCGCCGATCTCGTCGCGTCCGCGGGCCAGGGCAAGGCCCTGCTTGACGAGCGTCTGCATTTCCTGCAGGTCGCCCTGCAGCTTTCCCTTGGCGTCGCTGTCACCGAGGAAATCAGCGCGCAGCCGCATGCGCGTGATCGGAGTCCGAAGACGGCGCGAGATCCCCGCCAGAATCTGATCCGTTCCACAGCCTGCTCGGCAATGCGTCGCTGCATGGCGTTGAATGCGGCGGCGGCGCGCGCCACTTCCTTCGACCATCCTCCGGGAGCGGCTCTGCCGCGCAGATCCGAGCCTAGGCTGTTGGCCGCGCGCTCGAGGCGCGCCAGCGGTTGCGTCGCGAGCTTCACGGCAACCCAGGTGATGAATGCGAGAAGACAGAGTTGGAACGGCGAGCGCCGCGGGCAACCAGGGCGAAATGCACCGTCCTCCGTGCGAGGAATTCGAGCGTCAGCGGGCTGCCGTCCTTCGAGGTGAACGAGCCATGCCCAGTCGCTCGTCGATTCGGTGGATCGAGGTAGGAGACAGTATGTTCGCGTCGTGGCCGGCTCCCAAGCATCGGCCCCTGAAGGCGCGCCATAAACACTTCTCCGTCGACGTTTGAGCGGCGCACGCTTCTCTCTCCGCCCAGCCCTCTGAGAACGTATCGATATGTAGGTCGAGCGAGGCGGTCGAGCCATGCGGGTCTTTCTTCGGGCTTGACCCGCGTCGAGGATAGCGACCGCCGTCGCGACGCACCTCATGAAATAGTCATCCGACTACCTCGTTGCTGGGGCCGAAGACATTGAGGGCGACCAGACCAAAGGATAGCACATGTGCAGCCAGGAGACCGGCGAACAGGATGATCGCCAGCCGGCGGAACAGCGAGTCCGGCCAAAGACGCGCCGCCATACGCCGAAAGCGGGCGCTCATGACGGCTCCCGCGATGCTTCGACGGCGACATGCGCGGTGGTTCCGTCGGGCCAACGCCGTCGTACTCCCGGGCGCCAGGGCAAGACCCTGCTTGACGAGCGTCTGCATTTCCTGCAGGTCGCCCCTGCAGCTTTCCCCTGGCGTCGCTGTCACCCAGGAAATCAGCGCGCAGCCGCATGCGCGTGATCGGGGTCTGAAGATCGTGCGAGATCGCCGCGCAGAATCTGGATCTGTTCCGCGACCTGCTCGGCAATGCGTCGCTGCATGGCGTTGAACGCGGTAGCGACGCGCGCCACTTCCTGCTGGACCATCCTCCGGGAGCGGCTCGCCGCGCAAATCTGAGCCCAGGCTGCTGTTGGCCGCGCGCTCGAGGCGCGCCAGCGGTTGCGTCGCGAGCTTTACGGCAACCCAGACGAAGAATGCGATGATACAGAGTTGAACGGGCGAGCGCCGCCGGCAACCAGGGCGAAATGATTTCCTCGGCGGAAAGACCGCGAGCGTCAGCGGGGCTGCCGTCCTTCAGGTGCATGCGTATGCCCCGTCGCAGTCGCGTCGGTGGATCGAAGTAGACAAAGTTCGCGTCGTGGTCGGGCCCCAGCGCGGCCCGCAAACGCGCGATGTTCGCCTGTAGTCGTTTGGATGATGGCTGCGCTTCTATCTCTCCCGCCATCTCGAGAACGTATCGCCAATGGCGTCGAGAGATGCGGTCGAGCCAGGCGGGTCTTCTCTTCAGGCCTGACGTAGTCGAGGATAGCGACCGCATCCGCGATGTCTACGCAGCAAATTTATTTCCCAGCTCGTACTTCGATAGCGAGGCGGTCGAGGGCAATCAAAACGAAGGCCAGCACATGTGCAGCCACAAGGCCGGAAAACAGGATCATCGTAAGCAGCCTGGCCGAACAGCGTGTCCGGCCAAAGACGCGCCGCCATGCGCCGAAAACGGGCGCTCATGACGGCTCCTGCAATGCCTCGACGGCGGCTGCGAAGACGTAGCCTTCGCTGCGCACCGTCTTGATGTAGGACGGCTCCCGGGCGTCGTCGCGCAATCGCTGGCGCAGGCGGCTGACAAGAAGGTCTATCGACCGATCGAAGACTTCGGCCTCACGGCCTTGCGTCAGGTCGAGCAGTTGATCGCGACTGAGCACATGTTGGGGGTGATCGAGAAACACGCGCAGCAATCCGATACTCGGCGCCGCTCAGCGAGACCACGGTCCCGTCGGCGTCGACCAGGAAACGCCCGACCGTATCGAGCTTCCATTCGCCGAACGCGAAAAAGGCGGGCTTTCGTCCGATGCCGCAAGGTTGCGGGGCAGCATCTCGGCCCTGCGCAAAACCGAGCGGATCCGCGCCAGCAGTTCGCGCGGGGCAAACGGCTTCGTGAGATAGTCGTCCGCCCCCATCTCGAGGCCGACGATGCGGTCTGCTTCATCGCCCCGCGCCGTCAGCATCAGGATCGGAATGTCATAGGGTTGATTTGCGCGCAGAGTTGCGGCAGAGCGTGAGGCCGTCGTCCCCCGGCAGCATGAGGTCGAGTACGATCAGATCGATCCGGTCGGTTTGCGAGAGCCTCGCGCATCTGCCGGCCGTTGGCCACCGTCGTGACCCGATAGCCGTTGCCGACAAAGTATCGGTCCAGCAGCTCGCGCGAACTCCAGGTCATCGTCGACGACGAGAATGTGGTCCGGATTGCCCATACACGCCAGAGTACCCAACCGCCGAGGCAAGTGACATCCCATTTTGTAACGTAATGTATCGTCCTGCCGGCCCGACATAGAAAATTTCAAAACCGGCTACACGCGGAAATTCGCGGGATACATCGGACACTTCCAATCATAGTTGCGATGTCGGTAGACCCGGACAAAGGACATGCTCGGCTAAGAATGAGCCGTGGACCGTTTAATTTCCGATTTGGGAGTACGAGTCGGAGAATGTCATCAAGCCTTGTCGCGCCCTCAGCCGTCGCTATCCTGTCAACCGCGTTGTTGTGCGGCCTGAGCGGCACGGCAGCCTCGCAACCACGCCAAGCTCCACCCTTCCCGGCGTCACGGTCACGGCGCCGGAGCAAAGGGCGAGGCCGCCCCAGAGGCCGGAGCGCGCGGCAAACACGGGCGCAGGTTTCCGGAGAGGGCCGGCCCCCGGACGACGGCTCAGACGGCGGGAGGACGCCGCAGGGTCCTGTTATGGCGAAGCTTGCCCGCCTCGAGAGAGAGGCCAGCAGTTGCAACGATGGTTGCGGAATCCAAGCTTCCCGCGCGGCAAGGACCCTTGGGTTGGATGCGAGTGAATCGGTGAGGTTACTACTCAGTTTTCTCAGGAACCTGCAAAAGACACACTCACGCACAGGGACTACGCGCAATGCGTGGAAACCAAGATGTTCCTGGGCTGGGACCGAAACCGATCCTGGTGGTACTGCACCGGCATGCTGAATGGGGGAAATTTCGGGTCACCGCAGAAGAATCGAAACAGGTAGCGCACGTGTATCGGGACGCGAAAGCGGACAGCTGAACACGCACGCCTGTCAGTTTCTTCGGAAATGCTGGTTGGATACGTGACACGGTGTGCGCACCGGGGACGGCATTCATTTCCAGATTTGGGAGAACGAGTTATGAGAATGTCATCGCGCCTTGTCGCGCCCTCAGCGTGTTGCTGTCCTGTCGACCGTGTTGCTGAACGGCACGGCAGTCGCGCAAACCGCAACAGGCTCCACCAACCAGCTTCCCGGCATCACGGTCGTGCGCGCCGAAGCAGGTCGCAAGGCCGGTGGCAAGACCACAGAGGCAGGCGCCGCCGGTGGCAAACACGGTTGCAGGCTCGCCCGACATCGCCAGCCCCTCAAACGCCACCGACATCAGCCGCGAAAGCCAGCGTCCGGTTCTAGTGATGGCGAGGATTGCCGCGATTGAGAAGACCTCCAGCAATTGCACCGACGGCTGCCAAACAAGCTTCAAATACGGCAATCAACCGTGGAACGGATGCTCCGGGTCATCAGGGGCGTTATCGGCAACCTGCAGAAACGTGGGCAACTACAAAACTTACCAGGAGTGCAGGAAACCGGAATGTTTCTGGCCTGGAAACACTGGGAGGTCTGGTGGTATTGCAGCAGCCTGCACGCCGGCGGGCAAGCTTTCCGGCGAGAAGCTTCCAGATCGCCGAAGTCAAGCGATCAGGACGTCGCTGAGTTCATACCGGTGCCGATATCGAGCCTCGAAACCTCACATCCGATCGCCAGCCAAGTCGGTCTGGGAGAGCCATCGTGCGGAGATGGATCGGGCGTAACGCGACTTGCGCAATGTGGTTGGCTCGTCGAGCTACGCTTGGCGGAACGGGAAGCTGATCCCAGATTTTTGCGGTTGGAACGCTTGAGATAGGTGACGCGGAAGGAGGCTATCCTGCGCTATCCGGGTATCGTTCGGGAAGACAAGAGGACCGCCTTGCGACCCCTTTCCGGCGAGGAGATCGCGTGCCTCAGACTAAGAATGGATAGCGTGAGGCCGTATATTCTGCATCCTTGGTTCACGGCCACGCCGCATACGACGGGCCGCTGCGGGAATGCTCCAGCCTGATCTGCCGGCGATAATTTCCCGGCGACGCGCCGCGATACTTACGGAAGAATCGGTTGAAATAGGCCGGATCGCGAAAGCCCAGGCCGTAGCCGATCTGCTCGACGGGAAGATCGAGCTGCTGCAGCCGCGTGCAGGCTTCGCGGACCAGGCCGCTCGTGGATGATCGCGCGCGGGCCGCAGCTTTTCTCGCGCTGGCAATGGGCGTGCAGCTTGTCGGAGGTGACGCCAAGCGCGTCCGCATAGCGCGCCACCGGCCAGCCGTCGCGGTAATGCAGCTCGACCATTTGCAGGAAATTGCCGACCAGCGCCGGGCCGCCGCCGCGCGCCGCCACCTCGTCACGCTCGTCATGCGGGGCGCTGAGCCGCCAGAGCTGCAAACACAGCAGCAGCAAATGCGAGGAGATCAGCGTCGCACCGCCAAAGCCCGGTGTGCGCAGCTCGTCGCGACGGACGAACACGATTGCAGCGATCGTGTCGAGAGCCGGCGGCAGCGCCTCGCCCGATATCAGCGCTACGCGCTCGGTGGTGCGGCGCAGATGCAGCGCCTCGGCATGGCCGGCGACGATCTTGATCAGGAAATCATCGTCGACCGACAGCAGGAAGCCATGCGCGCCTGGCCCCATGGAAGCCTTGGTTGCCGGGCGGAGACCGCATTCTTCACGGTTCTTCCCACCACCAGCGGCCTTCGCGCTCGTGCTGGCCGGGGTTCACCGGGCGCGTGCACGGCTCGCAGCCGATGGAGATGAAGCCGCGATCGTGCAGCGGGTTGTACGGCACGTCGTTCTCGCGGATGTACGGCCCAGACCTGCTTCGGATGACCAGCTGCGCCAGCGGGTTGAACTTGCATCAGCGGCTGGTCTGGCGAGCCGAACGTCGGGTCGAGTCTGGATCGACCGGCACCTCGGCGCGCGTGCCCGGCTCTGATCGCGACGCTGACCCGTGACCCAAGCGCCCAGCGACTTCAGCGCGCCGCGTCAGCGGCTCGACCTTCGCGGACGCCGCAGCACTCCTTGTGGCCATCCCTGAAGAAGGAGAATAGCCCCTCTCGCGCACCAGCTTCTGCACCGCTTCGGGTGCGGGAGTAGGTCTCGATGTGGAACGCCGTAGCGCTCCCGGACGGTCTTCCAGGAACTGGTACGTCTCCGGATGGAGGCGGCCGGTGTCGAGCGAGAAGACGCGAAACTTTGCCGCCCACCTTCGACGGCCATGTCGACGGGAGGACGACGTCCTCGGCGCCGCTGAAGCGATATGGCGATGTCGCCGTCGTATTCCTTGATCGCCAGGGCGATGATGCTCTTTGGGATGTTTCGGCGGATCTTCGCCGCCAGATTGGGAATCCGGTTCAAGTCGAGTGCCATAGACCCTTCCTTTACTGAGGTAGGCTCGCAGAGTGCGGCCGCTCGAAGCCCAGCTACTTATCAGGCACTTCAGAGCTAATCGCAACCCCGTGTCGCGACCCGCGGCGACGCTTCCAGGGCTTTCCGCTTTTTGCCGCCGCCGCGCTTGTAGAGCACCTCGCTTCCGTATGCGTACTGCGCAACGCGCCGGCCTCTCTGCAATCAAGCGAGGGGATGCGGCGCGAGCCCAAGGGCGCACCTTAACGCGAAGGCTCGGCGGCGCCAAGCAGTGTGAAGGGTGCAGCCGGCGTCTGGCGCCTTGGCAGGTGCGCGCGTGGGGAGGCACGCAGAGTGGCGGGGAGCGAGCTGCGCGCTGATGGAATGCGGCGCGAAGCCGCCCTGCCAGACCATAGGTGAGTGAGGGTCATGGACCACACGGACAACGGCGACGCGAAGCCGTCGACAACGAAGAGGACTCCGGAAGCAATGGCGGAGCGGAAGAGGAGCGGTGAGATCCCTCCAACCCGCACCTCTGAGCGACGCCGAGGTCAGCGAGTCGGTGCGGCGCGCCGCGCGCGGGCGTCGCCGGCCGTCTCGGCATCCGGACTCTCTACCGCGAGCAGGGAGCGATCCATCGAGGCGAGCCTCTCCGGTCACGACGTGATGGTCGTCAAGTGCCGACGGGGTTCTGGCAAGTCAGTCTGCCACCAGTATCCCCTCGATGATCCCTGCCGAAGCCGGTGGTGCTGGTTTCCTGCCGCTGCTGGCCTTGATTCGCGATCAACACGAGAAGCTGCCGGCGCGCCGCCGCATCCCGGTGGAGACGCATCGACGGCACCATCCGCGGCACGGCGCGCAAGGCAGCGCGTAACGCTGCTCGCCGAAGGCGGTTCGCTGCAAGCGGTGATGACGACGCCGGAGACGCTCGGCACGGCCGAGATGGGCGGTGAGGCTCCTCGGCGTGCGTCCGGCATCGCACTCGCCGCCGTCGACGAAGCGCACCGCATCTCCCGAATGGGGCCACGACTTCCGCCCCGCCTACATGGCGCCAGTCGGCAGTAGCCGTCTGGCAGTTAGCTCGGCCGGCCGCCGCTCCCGCGCCCTCACCGCCACGGCGCGACGCAGGCCGCGCGCGAGGACATCCAGCGCTATCTGGCGATGGGAGATCCGGTGGCTCGTCGCCGGCTCACCGCATCAGCCTCGAACCTCGCCTTCGAAGCGATGCAGATCTCCGGCAATGATCGGGTGCGCGCCCTGACCCGCTTCGCTGCAGTCGTCTGCGCCGCCCGGGATCATCTACTGCACCACCACCAAGGCGGTCGACGAACTGTACGGCGCTCTGCGCCTGATGCGCATGCCGGTGCACCGCTACCACGGGCGTATGGCGGCGGCGGATCGCAACAACGAACAAGAGCAGTACATGAAGCCCGGCCGCCGCACGATCATGGTGGCCACCGGGGCGCCTTCAGTAGCCTCGGCATCGACAAGCCCAACATCCGCTACATCGTCCACTACAATTCTCGCCCGCATCGCTGGAGCAGTACGTCCAGAGGCAGGGCGCGCCGGACGCGACGGGCGCAAGGCCAATTGCGTCCTCCTCTTCGACGAGAAAGATCGCGAGACCCAACGAAGCTCCTGCTGCAAACCAGCCGCGTCCGCCCTGACCAGCTCTATCGCATCGCCTCCGCGCCGCAGCCTGGCGACAGAAGAGCGTCCCGAGATGGAAGCGCCATCATCTCGGCAGCTGAGCGACCGGCAGGCGACGAAAGTTCCCGCCGTCCTCGCTGATAGCCGCGGTTGGTCGACAACCCCGAGATCCGCGTCAAGGCTCCCGCTTCCTGAGTTCGAGGAGCAGGCACGCAGCCTTGCGGGCCGTTTCCTCACCCTGCGCACCCAGGACGGTCGCCGCCCGATCACGTCGCCGAGTACGCCAGCACTATGAAAGCCGGGCGGTCCATCTCCGCTGCCGCTTCGGTGAAGGTGATGGCTATGAGCCGTGCAACCTCTGCGACATCTGCCGCGGGGGCGCCGCAACGCCCTGGACGTCTCCGGCAGCCGATCGCCTGACCGCAGCGGCAGAAGAAGCGGCAGCGCCGCAGCCGCGGGCCGCAGACGGCGTGCCAGCGGGCGGCAATCGCGACTGCAGTTGCGACGGTCGTCGCCGACCAGGCGACGGAGATCCCCAGGCGGCCGAGAAAAAGCGCACGCCGTGCGGTAGCACCAGCCTCCGCGCTGCAACGCTCGCCCTGGATCGGCGCGAGGTCGCTCCGCCTGGTCGATGTCGGACGTCTCGCTGTACGCTGACCTGGAGCCCCATGGTCGCGCCTGTCGATCGCGTCGCGCGTGAGCACAGTCGCGGTACTCATGGTCACGCCGGTGGCAGTGATCGATCGGCCGGCGCAGACCGACGAGGCAGTAGCCGCCGTCGCGCGTCGGTGCCCAGACCACGTCGGCGAACTCCAACGCCGTGAACGACGCCACGACCGCAGCCGGCATAGGTGCGTGGTACATCGGCGCTGATCATCACGACGCGATCGACGACATCGCCCGCGCCGAAGAGCTTCCGCTCGCGAACAGATCGGCGAAGGCATTCCACATGCGCTGGCCCGGGACGGCGCCGCGTTGATCGCAGATCTTTCGATGCTGTCGGCCGCCAGCTCGGCGGCCAGCGACGCGCCGCCGGGCCGGCCTGGACGGCCCACATCATCCGCTACGGCCTGAAGACAATCGCTCGCAGGCCGCGCAGGGCGCGCGGTGGCAGCTCGTATGCCGTGGCTCGTCGCCGACCGTTCGCGCCAGCCGCGTCTTCACTGAACCTGGCGACGGCTTCTCGCCATCACCAGGTGACGTCAGGCATCAGGCGGCTATTTGCTCCCGCAGCCGGGCCAGGATTTCGCACCGCAGCAGAAGCGGCTTGCACTGACGCGATGCGCCGCCGCGGTTCGGCAGCCGTCAAGAACACCACGTGGCGAGGCTTCTTGAAGCCGGCCAGATGCGTGCCGACGTGCCGCGACTTGCCCCGCTGTCAGCGTCGCGCCCGAGCGCGGTACGATGCCGCCGCGGCTTCGCCCCAGTGTCGGGGCCTCACCACTTCCGCGCCTGCGCACGTCCGGATGCGACAGCAGGACGCGCTTTCGAGCTCGGCGAGGAAGATGTTCTCGCCGCCGCTGCGGATGACTTCCTTCAAGCGGCCGACGATGGAGAGAAATCCCCTCCTCGTCCACAGGTCGCCAGATCGCCGGTGTGCACCCATCCGTCGCGAATCGTCCGCGCCGTCTCCTGGGCGCCTTCCAGTAACCGAGCAGGTTGAAGACGCTGCGCGACGATGATCTCGCTTGAGCCCCTGGGGCGACGTCGCGCCCGTCGTCGCCGACGACGCGCACGTCGACGTTCGGCGCCGGCCGGCCGTGGTCGTCGCGGCTTGCGCGCCACGTCGCTCGGCCGCAGCACTGTGACCGGGCCGGCCTCCGTCGAGCCGTAGAAGATGAAGAGACGGCGCAGCGGAAGCGGGTGCGGATCGCTTCGACCCGGGCGCGCGTCATCGCCGCGGTGCCGCTGCCCAGCGAGTCGCAGCGAGCTCAGATCGAAGCGCTCAGAAATCGGGCAGCGACAGCATCGAGTCCGAACACCGTCGGCACGGCGTAGAGATAGGTGACGCGTTCGCGTTCGATCGCGCGCGAGCATCTCGCGCGCGGGTCGGCGCGCGCCATGATCACCACCGTGGCGCCGTTGAGACAGAACCCCAGCGGCAGCGCCCAGCCTCCCATGTGGAACATGGGAAACATGCTCATGCGCGATGTCTTCCTCGGTGAGACCCGTCGTCAGGTGAGCTGCGAAGCCTGCAGGTAGTAGGTGCGGTGCGAGAGCAGCGCCCTTCGCGCGACCCCGTCGTGCCGCTGGTGTAGAGCATCACGTGCGGATTCGCCCTCGATCGATCTCCGCCTCGACGTCATCCCCGAGCCTCGACCTCGGCGAGCGACGCCAGCTGGACTTTCGGCGTCGCCGCCGATGCCGATGACCCGTCGCAGCGCCGGCAGTTCACCGCCCGCGCCCGCAGCCTCGCCAGAGCGACCGCTTCCGGAACTCGGCCGCGACCACCAGCGTCTCTCGGCCTCTGGGTGCCGCAGGACGTGCGCGATGCTCACCGCTGCGATGAAGCGGCGCGTTGAGCGGCACCAGAATCGCGCCGAGCTTGATCGCGGCAACATAGAGAAGCGCGGATGCTCGGCCACGTTGCCGGCGAGCGACCGCGACGCGATCGCCGCCGGCAGACGCCGAGGCGCTTCGCAGCGCACGGGCGATCCTGATTGGAGCGCGCGTGGAAATCGGCGCAGGTGACGCGACTGTCGCCGAGAACGTAAGCGGTCTTGGCGCCGCGGTTCCGCGCGTGGCGCCGGACGACGTCACCGAGCTGCAACCGCTGGCGGGCCATGCCCGCCAGATCCGCGCCGCCCGACGCGCCGCCAGCAGGTCTCTGCCGCGGCGCGCCACCCGCGGCTGTCCAGCTGTCCCATCTTCGGATGCTCGGGTTCGAGGTCGACGCGCAGGCCTTGCTGGCGCAGGGCGTCGCTTCGCACAACGGTCCGATCGAAGCGACGACGACGGCCCCGGCAGCTCGCACGCGCCTTGGGTGAGGCGCATCTCGTCCGCCATGGCGACTTCGCCGTTGGCGACCTGGTTGGCGCTGGTGAAGAGTAGACGCGACATCGACTTCGTCGCCAGCCCAACGCGCCAGTGCGGCACGCATCAGGCCGATGTCTTCCGGCAGCGCCTGGCGGTACACCGGCACGCGCAAAACCGAAGCGGCTCAGCTGTTCGAGGCCGGCGATCAACTCCTCGTTGGTGACTGCCGTACTCCTGCACCGCCACCCTCTTGCCCGCCAACGGCAACCCTCTCGTCGATCACCGCAAGCAGCTCTCGCCAGGTGTTTCCGGCTCGGGCGCGGTCAGCGCCGACTTGAGGGCCCATCTCGCGCAGCACCGCGACAGGTTTCGGTCCGCGGGCGACGATCGCGGTCGTGCCGAGCAGCGCGGCGAACTTCAAGCCGGCGGACAGGCTCGCTCGAGCGCCGCCGTCAGGGCTCGGGTTCCGACTCCCGTGAGCAGGATGACGACGTCGATCTGCGCCCTCCTCCAGAAGTCGCAGGAACTTCGAGCGCCGCGGGGATTGTCTTGCAGCGGAACCTCGCGCATCGACGGCGCCACCGGCGGTTCGCCGCCGTGCCGCCGGATCAACCCGGCCATCTCGGTGGCGCGCCGCTCTCGAATCGAGAGCACGGTGAGACCGGTCAGTCTCGGCTCGCTCCACGCGCCGACCATGGACCTGTTTCGGCGACGGTGGTCCAGCCGAGCTTCGGGACCGGCGCGTTGCACTCTTCCTTCCTCTCTCTGGCCGGCCTCATACTTCCTGCACGTCGTAGCGTCGTGCTGGACCACGGGCCCCGGCCCCGGAAGGAGAGACATCATGACTGCCTACGCTGAAAACCCCTGAGGTGACGATCGAGCACCCGCGGACCATCAGCACCTCGGCGATTCTCTGGCACGGCGTTCGGGCCGGCCCTCGTGGCGAGCGACCATCGCCGTGTGGTCTCCTCTACATCGACTACTACCACGGGCATCCAGCTCTACACGCCGACCTTGCTCGGCACACGCCTCTTCGGCGGCGGCGGGGTGCTTCGCTCGGCGGCGATCTCGTTCAGCCTCGCACACCTGGTGGTCTTCGCCATCATCGCGCCGACGTGCGGCGGCTCATCGCCATGCTGGAGAGAGCGCAAAGCCTGCGGCGCATGGGGCCTCGCCGCGCTCCTGCTCTTCATCATTCTCACGATCTCGGCTTCTCTTCCTTCGCTCTGACCGCGAGAGAGCCGTCGGCCTCGAGTCTCTGTCGTGGACCGACGTTCTCTTCGGCAAACGCCCCTCGCCGCGCGGCGACGATGATCACTCTCGCCTCTGGCGCCGGCGACCGCACATCCGGTCTGAGTCGCGCCGTCGCGCCCAGCGACGCTTGACTGGCGCCGCCCCTCTGCGATTTCTCAGCGGATCGCAGAGGGAGAGTGTAGAATGAGCCTGGAATTCGTCGACGCCGACTTCGCGCGCGCGTGGTCGAGGCCCGAGGCTGGTGGAGGCTGAGGCGGGCGAGTGCCTCAAGCGCTGGCCGGACACGTGTTCGCTGGGTACTCGCCACCGGCCCGGAGGTCGTGCGCGGCATCGAGGGACGCCGCCATCCCCGAAAGCCCGAGGGGCCGGGCGCCGGTTGTCCGCCTCTCGATGGTCTGGAGCAAAGCGGAGGGCATCAACCCGTACACGCCGGAGGGCACGCTCGCCGACGCCGACCGCGACCACATCGACACCATGGTGCTCTATCCGAGCTTCGGCCTCTGCGCGCCGAGCATCGAGGATCCGACGTTCGCCGCTCGGCTTCGCCCGCCTCTACAACGAGTGGATCGCCGACTACTGCGCGCCGACCAGCGGGCCGGCTGCACGGCGTCGCGGTCACGCCGATCGAGCACGGCGCGGTCGCGATCGACATCATGCGCGAGGCGAAGACGCTCGGGCTGGTCGCGACGATGATTCCGCCGGCGCTGAAGACGCGCAACCTCGACCACCCCGATCTCGACGCGTTCTATCAGCGCCGCCGAAGAGCTCGACATGCCGCTCGGCATTCACGGCGCGCCCGGCATCCACCTGCCGAAGATCGGCGTCGACCGCTTCACCAACTACATCCAGGTGCACTGCATCAGCTTCCCGTTCGACCAGATGACGGCGATGACCGCGCTGGTGTGCGGCGGCGTCTTCGACCGCCATCCGAAGCTGCGCGTCGCCTTCCTCGAAGCCGGCGTCGGCTGGGTGCCGTTCTTCATCGACCGCATGCACGAGCACTACGAGAAGCGCGGCGACTGGATTCCCAACGGCTGGCGGCGCGATCCGCAGCGAGTACCTGCGCGCCGGCAACATCTGGGTGTCAGCTGCGAGCCGGAGGAGCCGATCCTGCCGCGGCGTCATCGACGTCCTCGGCGACGACTTCATCATGTACGCCAGCGACTATCCGCACTGGGACGGCGACTGGCCGGAGAGCGCCAAGTCGCTGCGCCAGCGCGCCGATCCTCAGCGAAGAGGTGCGCGCCAGGGCCGCCGGCGGCAACGCGCGTCGCTTCTGTACCGCCTGGACTGAGGAGCGCGTCCGCCGCAGCGGCGTTCAGCCGCGCAGCACGATCGCGATCAGCAGGACGACCACCGCGCCCAGCAGCCAGCTGATCCGCCGGTTGAGGCCCGCGGCCTCGCGCTGCGCAATCTGATTGCCGAGTGCCGAGACGGAGGCGGCAAAACGCCTTCGCGCTCGACGTCGTGATCCGATCTTCGCACCAGTTGGAGCAGGTTCCGCTCGAGCTCGGGGAATTTCTTCGAGGCGAGATTCTCGAAAGGCATCAGGCGCCCGATGATCGTCTCCAATCGCTCGTGCGCCACCCGCTCGGGTTCCCCGTTGTCGCCCAGCTCGCCGTTGCAGGCGACAGGCGACCGGAGGCGCGTTTCCGTGAACGTGGGCCTCCGACCCCGACACCCCTTGGACGCTTCCCTTCCGCCGTTCGTAACTGGCGCGTGCGTTCCGCCTGCACCTGCTTCCAGTGCATCATACACCTTGGCCATGGCCTGGACCTCCTCACCCTTGTTCCCCTGAGGGTCGGTTGTAGAAACGGTGCTGGCGGCGGCCGCAACTGCGCGGCAATACGAGCGTGTCTATGAGCGTCAGGGGAGGTCATAGCCGAGAACCTGCTCCGGCGTGGCGTGCTTGCTCGGCTCGACCGTGCCGTAGGCTTTGAGCACCTTGCCGTCCGGGACCGACGAGATGGGAGATGCGCGACGCGACGGGACTGATCGGCGGAGCTCGCCGCGCCGACCGCCGTCGCCAGCGGAGCAGCGGTGCGTGTCGGAGAGCAGGCGAAAGCGGGAAAGCTCTCCTGTTTGACGGAAGGCGGCGTTCTGCCTTTGCGGATCGTCGAAGGACACGCCGAAGATCTCCACGCCCTCTGGCTCCCGAAACGCACCGCAGCGATCGCGCAAGCCCTGCGCCTTCGGCGGTTGCAAGGTTCCCGGAGTCATCGCCTTCCGGGTAGAAACCAGAGCAGATAGGTCTTGCCGGCGAGCGCAGCGGATGGGACGCCGGCGTGCCGTTCTGATCCACCAGTTCCCACGCCGGGAAGGAGTCGCCCTGGTGCAGTACCTCTGCCGCCTCGACGGCGGACGCCGCCAAGCAAAAAGCCATCGCCATCAACAGGAAGCGCATGTCCGTTCCTCGTGGTTCTTGGAGCCGGCCGGCGTGGTCGTGGGACCGGCCAGCACCCGTTCGTAGATCGCCGCGGTTTGCTGCGCGCACTTCTGCCAGGTGAAGCTGGCGGCGCGAGCACAGGCCGCGCCCGGCCAGATCGCGGCGCAGGACGTCGTCTCTCGATGAGCCGCAGCATCGCCGCGGCGATCGCTGCCGGCTCCGCCGGCGGAACCAGCAAGGCGGCGTCGCCGGCGACCTCCGACACCGCCGCACCATCGGATGCAAGTACCGGCGTCCGACGCCATCGCTCCAAGACCGGCAGGCCGAAGCCCTCCTCGATCGAGGAAAGACGAAGAGCAAGGCCGCATTGTAGAGCATCAGCAGCTCGTCCTCGCTGACCTCGCCGAGAAACACGACGCCGGGCACCTGCTCCGCCGGGCAGTTGCCGGCGATCGCCAGGTCGACGTCATGCCCGGCCCCGAGACTGCGAAAGGCTGAGAGCAACGTACCGGTGTTCTTGCGCCCGTCGGGAGAACCGACGTGCAGGATGAACCGACGGCGCAAACCGAAGCGACGTGCCACTTCGTCCGCAGCCTTTTGGCGATCCATCTGCCGGTAGGCTGGCGCCGGCGCCTCGTGCACGACGCTGATGCGGCCGGCGTCGAGGTCGAGCCGGCGCACCAGGTCCGCCTTCGACGCCGACGAGAACGGTGAGAATGTGCGCCGCGTTTCGAGCCGCGTGCAGACCCGCCCTCGAGAGGTAGAACGAGAGCAACTGATCGTGCGCCGAACGGGCGCGGCCGGAGTACTGCCGGCGATCCAGGCTGAAGGTGTCGTGGATGGTGACGATGAGGGGACAGCCCGCCATGCCGGCGCCGTCTGCGCCAAGCTGTGCAGCAGATCCAAGCGGTCGCGGCTCGCCTGTCGCGGCAAGCGCACCTGCTCCCGCCACGGCAGTCCGACCAGCGGCCAACGCCCGTCGACGCAGCGAACCGAGAAGCGCGGCTGTTCGATCGGTGCCAGCGATGCTTCGCGATCGGTATAGACGACGAACGAGTGCGGCGAGTCGATCGACGCCAGCGCCGCGACCAGGTTCACCGGTAGGTCTTGAAGCCGCCCCGCTGTGGATGGGTGAGGAAGCGAGCGTCGATGCCGATGCGCACGACGGTCTACGCCCCCGCAACTCGGTCAGCAGCAAACGCAACGACACGACCTGGCGCCCACGGCGGCCCTGGCTGAGCCGCCGCAGCGGGAATGCAGCGCGATTTTCCCCGCCATCGCTCCGACGAACAGCCAGCGCGCCAGACGCGCCTGAACCACACCGTAGTGCAGGCGATAGAAACGCAGACGGCTGCGGTAGAGCAGCGCCTCGCCACGCGCCGCCAGCGCCTTCGAGCTGCCGACCGACATGCGTCACCACAGCCCCGGGTTCGTACCAAACCTGCCAGCCGCCGGCCTGCGCCCGATAGCAGAAGTCCGTCTCCTCGCAGTACATGGTGAAACCGTCGTCGAACCCGCCAGTTGCCGCCAGACGTCGCGCTGCACCATCATGCACGCACCACCAACCCAGTCGCCCGGCTGCGGCCCGGCTGCCGCGTCGACGTCTGCGCATGGATACGCCGGCCCGTGCAGCCAGCGGCCCAGCCCGGTGATCATCATCCAGTCGAGCCAGAGGTTCGGAAACGGCGAAGTGCGAGCTCTGGAACGAACCGTCCGGGATTCCTCAGCTGCGCGCCGCACGACCGCCCGCTTCCGCATTGGCCACGCCCCAGCGCCAGAAGCCGCTGCAGCGCCGATGGCCTGCACCACCGTGTCGCTGGTTCAGCAACAGGATGAACGGCGCGTTGGCGGCGGCCGCGCCGCGATTGCAGGCGCGGGCGAAACCCTCGTTGCGCTCGTTCACCAGCAGTCGCACCTCGGGGAAGCGCGTCCGCACCAATTCCGGGCTGTCGTCGGTCGGAAGCGTTGTCGACGACGATGGTCTCGACGCGCAAATCGCCAGCGGTTCGGCGCAGCGACTCCAGGCACGCGGCGAGCAGGTCGCGTCCGTTCCAGTTGGGGATGACGATCGAGATGTCAGGCGCTTGCTCCACGTCTTCTCGCCCGTCCCTAGACGACCCGACGCCGCGAAGCAAAGGGCGCCTGGCAAGGCGACACATCCGACGCCATCGCAACCGCAAACGCACCTCTCAAAGCCGCTGTCATGCGCGCCGCGCAGCTAGTCTTCCCAACGCCGCCAGCGACCGCGGTTCAATTTCGAACGCAGAAACTCTTCAATCGGTCGAGCGGATGAACTGTCTGCGCGAGACACGGCAGGCGCCGTGGCCCGCTCCCTGCTTTCTCGCCTCTGCGGGGGCCACGTTGGAACGACAGCGTCAGAGGAGAGGGTATTGCCGCGTGGAATTGGCGAACCCACACCGTTACGCGTGGGCTTCGATCGACGCGCCGTACGACCAACCCCCACCATCCAGAGCTCCGACATCTGGCCGCGCGAAGATGCCGACCTGCTCTCGAGCTCGCCTCGCGGCTCGGCAGTCACGTCGAAGAGCTGTCCGCCGAATGGGCACAGCGACTGGTGCTTCACCTGGAACCGTCTCTGCGGCGCGACGCGCACCTGCGCTCGAGGCGCTGGCCTGGGTGAACACCCGGTACCTCGACGACCACCTGGCGCGCCTCACCGAGCGCCGCCCGCGTCGATTCGGTCGTCCGCGAATACTTCGAACGCCATCTCCGCCTGCTGCGCTCGCAGCGCAACTCGCCCCCCGAGCTGCGCCTCACGTTGCCGCAGCTCTACATGTCGCTGGAGATCTCTGCCTCGCTCTTCGCCGAACGGGCGCAGCTTCTGTTCGCCGGTGATCCGCGTCTTCCCTCGGTCCTCGCCGCCATCGGCCGGCTCTCTCTCCACCTCGGCCAGAGTGTCAGCCAGGCATTCCACGAGGTCCGCTCCGAGGACATCGAAGAGCACTGCGGATTTCCTCGGCCCTGCTGGAGACCTCGGTCGAGCTCAACACGCGTTCGGCTTCCGTCGCCAGCGTCGTCTCGCATATCGCCGATATGATCGCTCGGCAGCTCCACTGCGACCGCACGCTCGCCTTCGTCTGGTTCCCGGAGGAGTGCGCTTACGTGCCCGCCGACGGCTACGCGCTCGCAGGAGAGTTGGCGGAGCTGAAGATGAGTGTACTTCCGCGCCGGCTCCCTGCCGATCATGGACAATCTTCTGCGCGGCGAGACGGTGAGCGGCCGACGCGACGACGGCCGAGTGGCGCGCGAGTTGATGGAGCAGTACGGCTCGTACACCTATGCTCTCGCGCCCATGGTCGGCACCGACCGCAGTCCTCGGCATCCTCGCCGCCTATCGGCGCGAGCCGATCGACTTCCGCTCCGCCGATTTGCGCATCCTCGAAGGCATGGCGCAGAACGCGGCCCTGGCGCTCGAGAATGCTCGTCTGGTCGAGCAGCTCGAGGCCGCGGCGGCGTACGAAGAGCGAGTTCATCAACTCGATGTCGCACGAGATGCGAACGCCGCTCAACGTCATCTTCGGCTTCCTGGAGATGCTCGGCGACCAGGTTCCCGAGGAAGGCGAGGCGCGCAGCGCCATCGAGCGCATCCATCGCAACGCCGGCCATCTGCTCAAGCTCGTCAGCACGCCACGCTCGACATCGGCCGCAGCGAGGCCGGGCGCATGCACGCTCAGCGTCAGAGACCTTCGGCGTCGACCGCGTCTTCGAGGGCCTCCAGCCAGGTCTTCGCGCCTCGTCTCCACCCAGCCGGGGCATCTCGTCCGGTGCTTCGTCGACGGCGACCTCGGCCCGATGACCACCGACCGCATGGGAGTTGACTCGAGGATGCCTCAACAACCTGGTGTCAGGACGCTTTCAAGTTCACCGACCCGCGGGCGCATCGGCGTGCGCGCCGCGCCGTTCCGGAGCTGAGGCGGTGCGCTTTCCGAAGTCCGACGACACCGGCATCGGCATCCCACCGCAAGCCGTCGACGCGGCCGCCAGGCTCTTCCGCCAGGTCGGCCCGAACGATCACGCGGCACGAGGGCCTCGGCCTCTACCGTCGTCAAGCGCCTCACCGATCTTCTGCGCGGCGAAGTCGAGAAGTCCGATAACGCCCCCGGCCGGGAGCTCGACCTTCCGCGTCCATCTCCCCCGCGTCCTCGCCGCCTGACGGCGCGCGTCGGCAGCCTCGCTGCGCCGCCGCATCGGCGGCAGCACGAGTTCGGCGCACATCGCCGCGGCTGTCTGCTATGTTCCGCCGATGGCGGCGATGGACGCTGAGGCCAGTTGCGGGCACGCCTCGGCGGCGAGGTCTGCGGGCCGGGCGATGCGACGCGAGCTTCGAGCAACGCCGGCAGCAGCTGTTGTGGAGCCGCAACCTGCCGGCAGAGCAGCCTAAGCGGCGATCGCGCGCGCGGCGAACGACGACGGGTGACCGAGAAGCCCTCCACTTTGCGCGCCGGGAGAATCGCCTGCGCGTGGTGGTGCGGGCGGAGCGGCGGCCATCAGATGGTCCGCGCGGCGTCGCGCTGCGCGATGGGCGCTGGTCATCGGCCTGTCGCGCTCTCGAGGATATTTCTATCGACGTCGAGGGTAGACGCGCCGCGATCCAGCCGGCCCGTCGAGGTCTCGCGCTGCTCGCCAGCCGGCTGACCGCGCGGCCTGGCCTTTCCCCTACGGCCGCACCTGCCCGACCGTCTCACTCAGCGGCTCCCTTCTCAGCGGCGGGCTACCGGCTGGAATCCGGGAGCCTGGGGACCGGCGATGCGCCAACCTCCGAGGCGATCAGAGGTGATCACCGCGGCCAGCAGCCAAGCGGCTCACTGCCGATGCGACGCACGAGCCCGATCTCTTCTGGGCGGCGCGCGGCGCCAGCGCCGGCTTCTTCGGCGTGGTCACGCGCCCATCTCGAGCTGCATCCGCTGCCACGGAGCCATTCACGGCCTGGCCTTCGCCTATCCGCTCGGCCGCGCGGCTGAGGTTGCGGCTCGGGCCGAGCCACGGCGCCAGACCCTGCCAGCCGACGGTCGAGTTCACGCTCTTGCTCTGCCCCGGCTCCGCCGCCGCTCGCTTCGGCGTGCGCGGCAGACAACGGCATGGCGTGCATGGGCGTGGCCGTCGCCTTCGCCGACAGCAATGCCGAAGCCGGCGCCGCCCTGGCGCCGTTCACGCAGAGCTCGGCGCCGCCTGGTTCTCCTTCCTTACCACGAACCGCCGCAGCGGACGCCTTTCGACGCGCTCTTCGACAACATCGGCGGCTTCTTCCCGGCGGAGCACCGTACCTCGGCGAGACGTTCTGGTCGCCGGAGGCCGGCGCCGCAGATCGTCGCCCCGCTCGTCGATGCGATGCGGCGCGCGCCGTCACCACAATCGCTCGCCATGATCGCCGTCGGCCAGCGTCGAGCGAGGTTGCGGCGCTGTCGCTGCCGGGCACCGTCTTCGCCGCCTGCTACGCGGTGTGGAAGGAAGCCGCCGGCGATGCGGCCAACGGCAACTGGCACCGGGGCGCCGTTTCTTCTCTGGAACGGTTGGCGATCGGGCACTACGTCGGCGAGACCGACCTGAATGTCGCGACGCGCGCCGAGCGCTCCTACACCTGAGACCCGGCAGCGCCGCACGCGCCTGCGCGCGCCTACGATCCCGACCGCCTCTTCGTCGGCTTTCCCGAACTGGCGGCAGAGCGGTCGGCTCGGGTACCCGGGGCAACGCACCGCCCCGCTTGCACCGCCGTCTCGGGACCGGCTACAGCGAGACCGCTGAGCTCGACAGTCATTCACGGTCAGGCGCCCCGATTCAGTAGGCGCGATACCTTTGCCGCCAACTTCGCCGACGGCAGTGAAGTCGGCGCCCTCCTTCGCTGGCGACGCGCGACGGCGAGCTCGATCGTCGACCTGTGGGCGCGGTCGACGCCGACGCGGCGCGCACGCGCCGCTGGGAGCGCGACACCATCGTCAACGTCTTACTCGACGACGAAGGCGATGACGGCGCTGTGCGCTCATATGCTGGTCGACCGAGGTGCTCCTCGACGTCGATGCGCCGGTCGCGCGCTACTGGCCGGAGTTCGCCGCGCACGGCAAGGAGGCGATCACCACGCCGCCATCTGCTCAGCCACAGCGCCGGCCTCGGCGGCGCTCGCCAAACTCTGCCAGCGACGCGCTCTACGACTGGACGCCGATGACTGCGATGCGCTCGCCGCCGAGACGCCGTGGTGGGAGCCCGGGCACCGCGAGCGGCTACCACGCCATGACGCTACGGCTATCTCGTCGGCGAGGTGGTCCGCCGCATCAGCGGCCGAGACATCGGCACGCTTCCTCGCGCGACGAAGTCGCCGAGCCGCTCGGCGCCGACTTCCACATCGGCCTGGCCGCGTCGAGACAGGACGCGTCGGCGACATGGTGCCGCCGACCGCAGGCGGAAGCCGCCGCGGCTGGACCGCGACCGTCGCCGGATTCCGAATCGCTGCTCGGCAAGGTGATGGGCAATCCGCCGCTGCAGCCCGAAGCTGCCAACCAGCGCGCCTGGCGCGCGGCGGAGATTCCCGCCGCCAACGGCCACGGCAACGCGCGCTCGGTGGCGCGGGTGCTGGCGGCGCTGGCCTGCGGCGGCTCAGCTCGGCGGCGTGCGGCCTGCTGAGCGACGATCGACGCTGCGCCATCGTCGAGCAGCAGCGCTACGAGCAAGGATCTCGTGCTGCGGGCTTCACGACTGCGCTGGGGCCTCGGCTTCATGCTCACCAGCAGACGCCTGCCGCTCGGGCCGAACCCGCACGTCTGCGGCCACGGCGGCTGGGGCGGCTCGCTCGGCTTCGCCGATCTCGACGCCGGCGTGAGCTGGGCCTACGTGATGAACAAGATGTCGCCCGGCACCATCGGCGACATCCGCCAGGTTCGTCACGGCCATGGCCCTCCTACGACGCACTTTCGAACCCATGGGATCCATGGGTCTCATCGGTCCCGTGGGTCCCATTTTGCTTCCCGCCGTCAGTCGCGTCGCAGACGAACCTTCATCTGGTAGAAGTGGAAGACGCCGGCGTCGGCGGCGCGTGCGTACGCCGAGGGCGCGATAGCGGCGCAGCACCTCGTCGATGAACTCGAGGTTCTCGTCGGGGGGATCATCCGCGTCCACTCGACGAAGGTGACTTCGGCGAAATCGCCGAAGGCGGCGGCAGGGCCGCCGGAAATCCCGCGCTCGCAGCCGGTCGTCCCCGCAGTTACTCCTCGACGCGGCAAGCCGGCTGGCCTCGGCGAGGGCGCGCGGGGTGCTCCGGCGGCGGCAGGTGCAGAAAACGGCGCGGGCGGTAGCCAGGGCCATCGAGCTCGACCGGCGGCGGCAACTGGCGCACGTCCTCGATGACGCTCTCCAGCGACTTGCGCTCGCGACGGAATCGAACTGCATAGAGCGTCCGCCCACGGCCGCGACGCAACACTTCGCCAATGCCGCGCAAGACAGCCTTCTCTGATCGTGTACCCAGTGGCAGGGCGTTGAACGAGGATGCGACGAGATCGAAGGCCTCGCGAAACGCGAGGCCGGCGTCGCATCGCGGAAGCGAACTCGAGGTTGGCGTGCGTGTCGCGAAAGTGTTGCTGCTGGCGCGAACCTCGACCATGCGCAGCCGAGGGTCGATTGCCGATCGACGGGAACCGGCGGGCACCCGCTGCGGCGATCTCGGCGGTGATCTTTCCGTCGCCGCCGAGCCGATGCTCAGAGACGCTCGGCGCAAGCGGCAGAGTTCGAGGCCGGACAGGCACCTCGCCTGGCGCGAGCCACTTCTGCATCGCCGACCGCTTCGCGTAGTCGCCTCTGCGCTCCACTCGGTCATGGCGATCAGCCTTGCATATCCTTTCGCGACGGGCGATGGAGGGCGAACTTCGAGGGGATCCCAGGTGATGGCACAGACGCGTCCCGGCTGGTCCGGTATCTTCGGCGTGGCCGCGCAACGGCGCTCGGTCCCACTGGCGCTCGCTCCTCGTCGCGGCGCTGTGGCGGCATACATCGTCCAGCTGCGCAGCCGCGTCGCCGAGCTGGAAACCCGCCTGGCAACCACCGCCATGCCGGCCTGCTGCTGCTGCGGCGCCCGCGGCTGGCAGCTCCGGCTGCGACGGCGGCAGCCCCCGGCGTGACATCTCTTCACTGCGGCAGAGAAACGTCCGGCGCGATGCTTCGACACTGCTGCGCGACGAGGTGCGGATCCCAACCAGGTAGGTCTGGTCCCTCGATGCCGCAGAACAATGCCGACGCGGCGGGACCGCTGGGGCCGCCCTGCAAGCGCCGTCTTCCGCGAGCCGGATGGCCGTCCAGTACAGCGCCGGCCGTCCCCGCTCAAGGCCGGACTCTTCCTGCTCGCCAGCCGACACCGAGCCGTGCCAGGGATCCGTCCAGCACCGTGAATTCGACGCGCCTGACCGTCGGCGGCCCCTCGACGCCCAGTACCTTCACCGCGCCGGCTACCGCGGTGAGTTCTGCTACCGAGAGGAAGAAGAGCCACCGGGTTGGGTCGGAATACCGGAGCTTGCCGACGCTCAGGCGCGTTCACCATCACGCCATCGGCTCGCGCCCACGCTGATCGAGTATCGCGCAGGCGCGACGCGGCCCCGCGGCTCGAGCCAGGAGTGATGGCTCGCCAAACGCCACCGCATTGCGGCCGCTCTGCTTCGTTACAGAACGACCGTCGACGGCGACGGCGAGGAAGTCCGCCTGCATGTCGCGTTTCCGCGGCGTCCTGACTACGCCAAAAGACCAACTGGAGTCGCGGCGAACGCGCACCGGCGTCCAGCCGGCGAGAAAGACGTAAGCGGCGATCGCCGCCGGAATCTCGCGCGCCTTCTCCAGCGCCGGACCTTCCTTCCCGTGAGCACTCGGGACGGACGATCGACGAACTCGTCGCCTGCGTAGGCCACGGGCGAAGAGCCGGCTCGGCGAGATGCGACTGCATCCACCCGGAGCGACCTCCTGGATGACGCCTGGCCGCCGTTTAGGTGTCCGTGGTGGATGTCGGACGGCTCTTAGCGAACCGGTCGCGAGTCCAGCGAAGAGCAAAGCGGTTGCACGGTCTTCGCCATTCGGCGGCGTGCATGCAGCCCCTCGAGGGGCCTGATGGAGATGCCAGCGCGCGCTAGAAGAGGCCGGCGAGGCTGGTCGCGCTCGGCCGGGAAACGGAAGCGCTCCTCGCTGGCGCGCGGTACCTGCTCGGCTTGCTGGCGCTCGGCGATGTCGATCACCGCGGTGAGGGAATGCGCACCTGGTCCGCGCGGCGCGATCGGCATCGCCTCCGCCCACCGACAGCTCAGTGCGATGACGGCCTGGCACCAACCGTCGTCCGCGAGAGAACGCTGCGGACTCGGCTTCAGCCGAGGGTGCGCAAGGTTCCCCTGCGCTGCGCTGCGTGAGGCGAAGGTTCCGGCGGCGACATCGACGATTTCGCGACGGCGCGCACCAGACGCGCGAGCGCCGCTTCGTCGGCGACCGTTTCGGGGAGGCGCGCTCTAGCTGGCTCATCCTGCTTCCGCCCCGAGCGGCCCGCGATCGCCGCCGCGCTCATGCCGAAGTGACCTCGCACCAGCCCCAGGCACTTCGGCCATCGCTTCGGGGTGATCTCGCAGTGGTGTGGTCCGTGGATGTCGCGTCCACGCCGCGAAGGCGCGGATGCCGTCGAGGTAGGCCTTGAGCGGCGACGCGTCGCGCCTCGATCGAAGGCTTGATCGGCACGGAGCGGAGTGGGCGGCCATGGGCTGCTCGCCGTCGCGCAGCGCCGCCACTCCGCCCGCTTGCGCGCCGTGAGTGTCCGATGCCGATCGAGAGCAGCTCGCGTGATGCGCCGCGATTGCCGTCGCGCAGCGCACGATTGCTTGCCAGGTCGTTCGCACCGCTCGCCACGGCGGCAGCATGTCCTCGTTCTCGTTGTTCACGTAGCGGTCAGGGGCATGCAAGCGGCAGTCGTCCGATCATCTGCACCGAAAAAGGTCGCGACCCGAGGTTTCGGTCTCGCAAGGCACGCTGGTTTGCCGACGGACCGAGCTGGCCGGTAGCAAGCTCTCCCGCGGCGAAGCTTCGGTAAAGAACCGCAGGCCGAAGTCGTTGAGAAAGGCGACGCGGCCTTCGAGGTCCCAGCGCAGAGAGATGGCGCGGGCGCTCTGCACCAGCTCCCGATAGTCTCAGCTCTGTCCGCCGCGGAACTCGGCCTGAACCGCCGCCAAAACCATCCCCAATCCGCGCGGAGCAACAGCATCCCGGCCTCGGCGAAGCATTTGCACTCGCAGTGCCAAAGTGCTCTAAGAAGCACGACATGCAGCGACAAGGGGTCCGGCGCCATGCGCCGTGCGGCTTCATCAGCCCGGGCGGAACCTCGGCGCGGCCCGATGGCGTGGAGCGTCCTGGCGAAGGCGGCATGCGAGACCGTGGTCTTCGACGCACGCCGGGACGCCGCAGACGCGCTCGCGTAACGCTCGGGCGCGCACGCAGTGGCGGCTAACTGCGTCAGATGGTCGGAGCCGGCGGCCGACGTCGTATCGCTGTCTGGCGTCCGGCGACAGACGAAGAGGTGGAAGAGCGCTCACCCTCGGGGCGGACGGACACCGTCGCCCACGCCAAGCGCGGCGCGGTGCTGGCGCTCCACAGCACCATCCCGCCGCGCACCGTGCGCCGGATTCGAGATCCGCGCCAGCTGCGGCGCGGGGCGTCGGCGTATCGCCGATGCGCCCGCATCACCGGTGGCGCGCGCCCGGGCGCGGGCGGGCACCCTCACTCTACTATGGTCGGCGGCGACCAGTCGTCGCGCCGAACGCGTTGCCGCCCGGTAGTCCGCCACTGCCGCGTGGCGCGCTGGTCGTCGCCACGGCACCGGCGTGAGCTCTCGGCTCGGGGAAGCGGCGAGCAGCTCTGCAAACAATCTGATGGGCTACCTGGCGTAGCGTCTCGCCAGGCATCTCGAGGCAGCGCTTCGCTCACGCAGCGGGTCGGCGGTCTCAGCGACGAGGCCCTGGCCGGAGAGTCACTTTCCGCCCAAGTGACGGCTCACGACCGAGTAACATGACCGCCTCTTGCTCTGCTACCTGCGGCACGCCGAAGACAGCCCTCGCTCGGACGAGACGCTGCAGCGGCGCGTGCCCGGCACTTTCACCGAGCTCGCCGAGTAGGACCTCGCGGCTCACTCTCGCCTTCGCGCGCGAGCTCGGCAATCGCCCTGCCCGCCAGGCCGCCTAGCTGGTGGCAGCGAGCACGGAGTGGCGCGCCACGCCTCTGCGCGACGACGGGACGGCGACGACCACCGCAGCTCTGGCAGGAAAGCGCGGCGTGCGCGCGAAGCGCCGCACCTAGCCGAGCGCAGCGCTGAGGCGCTGCGCCCGCGTCATCCGCGCCGTGGTGGACTGCATCGCCGAGGCCGGCATCCGCCGCGCGACCGCCAGGCGAGATCGGGCGTCGCGCCGGCTGTCACCTGGGGAGCAGTGCAGCACCACTTCGGCGGTAAGGACGGCATCTGCCACGCCGCTCTCCAGGACAGCTTCGCCCGCTGCGCGCGCCGCTTCGACGATCTGCGCGCCCAGCCCGCCAGCCTCTTTTTGCGAACGCGCCTCCCTGTCACGTCCAGCGCGCCTGGGAGCACTCGGCAGCAGCGCGCACTGGCCGCAGCACGTTCAGAATTTCTTCTTCGGTGAGCTGCCGCGCAAAACGACGCGCCGGCTGAGAGCCCGCTTTCCGCAACGGCAGATGCTCGAGGCGTGGGACGGGACCTATGGACTCTCCAGCTCTCTTCGCGGACTGGCCGCCGCCGCGGTCGCCAGCGCTCTGGCACTCGAGGATCTGGCACCGTCTCCACCCTTTCGGGTGGCTGGCCCTGAACCTCGTCCTCGAGGGCCGCGACGCCTACCGCCACGACGCGCATGGCGCTCTCGCCGTGCTCGAAGCCTCGCTGCAGTGCGCGAGCTCGAGGCTCGCGCCAACGGCGGCGCGACGACGGATGGCGCGAGCCGCGCCGCCGCGCGGCGCTGCGGCCGCTGATTACGTGCTCCTCCGCGACGGAGCTTGGCACATGCCGATCTTCATCGCACTTCAACCCGTAGCTCCCACGAGATCCACGAGGGGATCCGGTACCCGGACCTACCAACCAGCTGCGCGAGCGTCGCGCCTGCCCGGTCGCCACCAGGGGCTCGGCTTCTGGGTGGCTGCTGTCGCGACACGATTTGCGACGTGCTCGCCGGGTTCAGCGACTCGCAGACGCTCCTCCACGCCCACCCGGCGCCTTGCCGCCTCTGAACGCGCTCCACAGTCAGAGCAACGCCTCCGCGGTGGCATCAGCCCGCTGGCATGGATCCACCGCGACACGACCAGATGCGCCCTCGTCTCGCGCGGTTTTCACCCCGAAAGGCGCGTCGCCGATCTCTGAGCCGCGCATTCGCCAGATCACCGATGAATATCTTTCGACCGCGTCGTCGACGCCGGACACTGCGACGCTCATCTGGACTTTTCCCAAAAGCTGCTCGCCAGATGGACGTCGTCGGCGAGCTGCTCGGCGCGCCGCCATGGCCGCGACCGCGATCGGCTGCGCCACTCGGCCGAGACGTGTTGCCCTGCATCGCGAGGAGGGCCGCGCCGAGATTCCCCAGGCGGCGGTGGTCGCGAGCATGCGGAGCTCCCCGGCTACTTCCGCGAGCTGGTGACGCAGCGCAGGCGGCTGTATGGCGGCGATCTCCCGCCGATGCCGCACCTGCGCAGCCGAGCTCGACTTGCGCGAACGGCCTCGGTGACGTCGACGTCCTCAGCCCTTCTCTTTCTCATGAGTTTGACCGCCGGCACCAGAGACCACCACCTAGCTCGGATCGGCAACGCCATGTACTGGCTGTGGAAGAACCCGCGCGAGCGGGAACGCGTCTGCGGCGACCCGCGCCTCGTCGCCAACTGGATCGAGGAGACGCGCTGCGGCTTCGACGGCTCGACGCAGATGCTGGCGCGCACGGCGACGCGCGACGTCGAGCTCCGCGGCCAGCGGATGTGCGACGCGGCGATGCGCGTCCTGCTGCTCATCGGCGCCGGCAACCGCGACGAGCGCGTCTTCGCCCAGCCCGACGTATTCGACATCCTGCGCGACGCGAGCCAGCACCTCGCCTTCGGCAAGGGCACGCACTTCTGCCTCGGCGCCTCGCTGGCGCGTCTCGAGGCGCGTGGCGCTGGAAGCCAGTGCAGGCACGCCTGCCCGACTTCGAGATCGACACGAGCGGACTGGTGCGCGTGCATTCACCCAACGTGCGCGGCTTCGCCTCCATGCCGATCCATTTCGGGCGCACGGCCCACTCGAGTCGTTGATCGCCATGCAGCTCGCCTGAATCGTGATGGCGATCTGCGTGATCTCTGTGCCTCTGGTGGCAGGATTGACGCCGCCCTCGGCGCAAGAGTTAAAGAGCGCCGCCATGCCCGAGCCGCGCAGCGCTTCTTCATCGCCAATCGCCTGCGACTCCACCTGCTGGAGTGGGGAAGGTGATCGGGGTCGTGCTTCTGTTGCATGGCTGTCGAGCACGCGCACGCCTGGGATGCGCTCGCACCTCGCCTGGCCGCCGACGGCTTGCATGTCTTCGCCCTCGACTGGCGCGGTCGCGGCGACTCGCAGTGGATCGGTGCCGGCGGCTACTATCACTTCCCTCGACTACGTCGCCGATCTGCGCTTACCTCGTGCCACCGCTCCGCGCCGCGCGTCGCCCTCATCGCCCATTCGATGGGTGGCCATGCCGGCATCATGTTCACGGGTGCGGAGCCGGAACGCGTCAGTGCCTTGGCTCTGATCGAGGGCATGGGCGTTCCCGACACCGACCCGGCCGTCGTCCCTCATCGCGTCTTCGGTTGGCTCAAGACCTCGAGCGCAGCGAGACGCGCAGAGCGCAACCGCTCGATCGAGGCCGCCGTCGAGCGCATGCGCGCACGCTTCCCCTTGCTCGAGTCAGGACGCCGCCCGCCACCTGGTGCTGCACAACACGCGCGAGGCCGACCGGCGCGCGGCATTGGAAGTTCGACCCGTTGCACCAGACGCGCACCCGCAGCCGAGCCTGCAGCGCCCAGGCTCGTGCCGCTCTGGCGCCGTGTCGCCTGCCCGGTGCTCTACGTCGAAGAACCGAGGGGCGCCCTGCGTCTCGGTGCCGACGACATCGACGAGCGCGTCGCCGCGTTGCGCGCCGAGCGCACCTGCGTCGACGGCGCTGCACACCATCCGCACCTCGAGCAGCCGGAAAGGTTGGCGAGCGTGCTCATCGAGTTCCTCCGCCGCGCGGAGAGGGAGAGCGGCGATGAAGGTACCGGTCATGCCTCTCGGGGTTCGCGTCATCAATGCAGTCGGCGGTGCGCTGCGCGCCGCGGGTGTGCCGCTGGTCAGCTCGACGCGGAGTCGCTGATGCGGAACGAGGCCGGCGCAGCGCCGGCGGCATCGACGACTTCGGTGGACGACGCCTTTCGCCAGCCGCTCGGCGTGCTGCTGCGCGCTTTCGAGAGGAAGGCGGCGATCACCGCCATCGGCCGCGTCGCGGCCCCGCGCCGACATCGTGCGCCTGCTGGAGAATCGGCTGCGCATGGTCGACGTGCGCAAGCGCCATCCCGAGATCGGCGCCGGCGAAGTGCCGCGCAGCCTCTCTTCATCGTCGGCCTGCCGCGCACCGGCACCTCGATCCTGCACGAGCTGATGGCGCAGGATCCCGGCCAACCGCGTGCCGATGAGCTGGGAGGTCATGCACCCGTGGCCGCCGCCGCAGCGCGCCACCTTCGATACCGACCCGCGCATTGCCGCAGGTGGACAAGCATCTGTCGGCAGGTCGACCGGCATGCATGCCCGACTTCAAGAGCATGCATCCCGATGGGAGCGCGCTGCCGCAGGAGTGACGTGGCGGTCGACCTCGCACGACTTCGCCAGCATGGTATTCAGCACCACGCACCGCATCCCCAGCTATCAGGCATGGCTCGAGAGCGCCGAAACCTCGGCTTCGCCTACGCCGGCCATCGGCGAGCAATACGTA
>ERZ1370068.1104-contig-11008_pt1 | contig 37787 bp, 34 predicted proteins | sample MGYA00561227_ERZ1370068 | MGnify/ENA primary metagenome ERZ1370068 (study PRJEB38410, sample SAMEA6850437) | metagenome | study: Metagenomic assessment of the ecological functions of the soil: analysis of the soil microbiota associated with the...
GCCCTGTCGGCCATCGGCGTGCAGGGCATCACCGTCACCGAGGTCAAGGGCTTCGGACGGCAGAAGGGCCACACCGAGCTCTATCGCGGCGCCGAGTACGTCGTCGATTTCCTGCCGAAGGTGAAGATCGAGGCGGCGATCAAGAGCGACCTGCTCGACCGCGTGATCGAAGCGATCGAGAAAGCCGCCAACACCGGCAAGATCGGCGACGGCAAGATCTTCGTCTTCGACCTCGAACAGGTCGTGCGCATCCGCACCGGCGAAACCGGCGCCGACGCGCTCTAAGGGAACGCCATGAAGCGATTGCTCGACGTGCTGATCGCGCTCGTGCGTGCGGCGTCTTCAGCGTACTGCGACGCGTCCAGGCGCAGGACAAGACGCGCACGATCGAAAGCCGCCGACGCCGCGCCAGCACCGCGCCGGCAGCGACCGCGCCCGCTGCCGCCGGCTCCGAGCCAAGGCGGCGCCGAAGCTGCGCCGAGGCGGCGAGGCGCCGCTGCCGCGGCACGCGCCGCCTGCGCCGACCAAGCCGCGAGCTCGTCGCCGCCGACAAGATCAGCAGCGGCGACACGGCGTGGATGCTCACGTCGACCGCGCTCGTGCTGCTGATGACGATCCCGGGCCTCGCGCTGTTCTACGGCGGCATGGTGCGCAAGAAGAACGTGCTCGCGACGCTGATGCAGAGCTTCGCGATCACCTGCCTCGTGACCGGTGCTGTGGGTCGTCGCCGGCTACAGCATCGCGTTCATGCCGGCAGCGCGTTCATCGGCAGCCTCGACCGGCTCGTTCCTCAACGGCATGCTGTTCCAGAAAGAAGCCGGCAAGCTGACCGTCGTCGCATCTCGCGACTGACGATCCCCGAGTCGGTCTACATGACGTTCCAGATGACGTTCGCGATCATCACGCCGGCGCTGATCTGCCGGCGCGTTCGCCGACCGCATGAAGTTCTCGGCGATGCTCTGGTTCATGGGCCTGTGGTCGGTCGTTCATCTACTCGCCGATCGCGCACATGATGTGGGAGCCGGCGGGCTGCTGGGCGCACTCAGGGCGTGCTCGACTTCGCCGGCGGCACGGTCGTGCACATCAACGCCGGTATCGCCGGGCCTGGTGTGCGCGCTCGTGCTCGGCAAGCGCGCTCGGCTACGGCAAGGAAGCGATGGCGCCGCACAACCTGACGCTGACGATGATCGGCGCATCGCTGCTGTGGGTCGGCTGGTTCGGCTTCAACGCCGGCTCGGCGGTCGCCGCCGACGGCCGCGCCGGCATGGCGATGGTCGGTGACGCAGCTCGCCACCGCCGCCGCCGCGCTCGGCGTGGATGTTCACCGAGTGGATGGTCAAGGGCAAGCCGTCGGTGCTCGGCATCGCCTCGGGCGCGGTCGCGGGCCTGGTCGCGATCACGCCGGCGTCGGGCTTCGTCGGCGTGACGGGCGCGCTCGTCATCGGCATCGCCGCGGGCGTCGCTCTGCTTCTTCGCCGCGACCACGGTCAAGCGGGCGTTCGGCTACGACGACTCGCTCGATGCGTTCGGCGTGCACTGCGTCGGCGGCATCGTCGGCGCGCTGCTGACCGGCGTCTTGAACGTCAAGGAAATCAGCGGCGTCGACGCCGGCATGCTGGGTGCAGTACGCAGCGCCGTCGGCGACCACGCTCCGTGGTCAGCGGCGTCGGCAGCTTCATCATCCTGCAAGGTCATCGATCATGGTCATCGGCCTGCGCGTCTCCGAGAGAAGAGGAGCGCGAAGGTCTCGATATCAGTCTCCACGGCGAACGGGTGGAGGTAGCGGGCTTCCGTTCGAGGTCTTAGCTTCTCCTCAGTGGCTTACGGGGCGCGCCGGCGCCCCGTTTTTCACGGCGCGATGCGCACGGCGCGCGTACGCGCTGGAGGCGATCGGCTCGCGATCAGCTGGCCCGTCGATGCGCACGTGCGCTATGAACGACCACTGGCAATGCCGTGCGACTGATCAGCGCGCGAATACTGCCGAGCTGATGGCGCGCTACAACCGCTGGATGAACGAGCGGCTGCACGCGCTTTGCGCAGCAACGCTCCGACCGCGAGCGCGAGCGCGACCGCGGCGCCGTTCTTCGGACTCGATTCACGGCACGCTCAATCACCTGCTTGTGGGCGCGACCGGATGCGGCTCGGCCGCTTCGTCGGGCCGGCCTTGCACCTACCCGCGTTCGGCGCCGACATGTTCGCGGACTTCGACGAGCTACAGCGCGAAGCGCGAGCCACCGATCAGGCGCATGCTCGAATGAGCGGCGGAGAGTCCGCCATACCGGCCGCGAATGGCTCGGCATCGCCCGCTGGAGTACGCGAGCATGGTCGACGGCAAGACGCGCCGCTTGCCGTGCGCGGCGATCAGCCGCGAGTGCACAGTGTTCAACCACGGCACCCACCACCGCGGTCAGCTCACGACGCTGTCTCAAGCAGGCCGGCATCGATCCCGGCGTCACCGACCTGCCATGGCTTCCGCGGGATCGGTGCAGATCGTCGGACGCTGAGCGCACGGCTCGAGGCAGCGCGTAGCCGCCTTCAGCTCTTCTTTGCGCGCGGGTGCGCCTGCGTCGTAGGCCTTGGCCAGAGTGCTGGAAGTCGAGGTGCGGTGTAGACCTGCGTGCTCGCGATGCTCGCGTGGCCGAGCATCTCCTGCACCGCGCGCAGGTCGCCGGACGACTGCAGCAGGTGCGATGCGAACGAGTGGCGCAGCATGTGCGGATGGACATGCGCGACGAGCCCGCGCCTGACCGCCCACGCCAGCGAGCCGCTGCTCGAATGGCGCGCGGAACGTAGTCGCCGCCCGATCGCGGCTGATGAAAAGCGCATGCGTCGTCGGCACGCGATATGCCCGCCGGCGATACCGCGAGCCAGCCCGAGTCGCGCGATGGCGGCTCGCCGACTGGAACGATCCGCCCTTCGACCGCTTGCCCCATACCCGCACCTCGACCGTCGCCAGAGCGATCAGATCGCGTCCAGACCGTCGAGCCCGACAGCTCGGAGAGTCGCAGTCCCGACGAGTAGGCGAGCTCGAACAGCGCGCGATCGCGCATCGCCAGCGGATCGCTTCGTCGATCGTCACCAGGCGCACGGCCTCGTCGGGCGAAAGCGCCGCGGGAGTCGCCGCGGCGATCTTCGGCGCCTTGAGCCCCGCGCAGGATCGTCCCTGAGTCCTCGTCGCGCTCGAGAGCGAAGCGCGATAGAACGCGCGCCAGCCCGACAGCATTCGCGCGAGGCTGCTTCCCGACAACCCGCGCGCGTGCAGCATCGGCAAGAAAGCGCCGCAGCGTCGCGGGCCGGAGTCTTACGTCGTGGCGCGGCCCGCCGGCGAGCGCCTTGAGCACGCCGATATCGCGCAGGTACGCGTCGCGCGTGTGCGCCGGCTCGCGTCGCGAGATGTCCGCGCGTACGCCGGCGAGGATCACCGGTCCGCGACGCCGTCGTTGTCGACCGCGTTCGTGCCGGATCGCGCGGGCGCCCGTTCGCCGCTCAGTGTTGCGGCAGGAATCGCGCCGTCGCGACGCTCGCGAGCTCGGCGAGCCGCGTGAGATACATCGTCCCCATACCGGCATAGAAGCGCTCCGGCGATCTCGCTGCCGAGCCCGAGCAGGCCGAAAGCTCTGCTGCGTCCGCAGCGGCAGGAATGCGAACGAGCTGCATGTCTGCTGCGCATCGAACCAGTCGCGCGATTCGAACGGCGCCTGCGTGTCCGCAGTAGGGCGCGTCCGAGCCTGCCGCGTACTCGCGCAACTCCTGGCTGGTCGCAGCAAGCTCGGGAAGATACGACTGCTCGGGAACCTTGCCCCAGAGCCTGCAGCGCGACCTGGGGCACGTGGAAATCGTCGCTGCAGGCTGTGATAGAGCACGCCGAGCGTCGTTTCGAGGTCCGGGCGCGGCGAACAGCGCGAGCGTCGAGCGGTGCGAGCTTTCGCTGATCGGTCGTTCTCGCTGCCGAAGCTGGATCAACTCCTGCGAGCTTGGTCTCGAGCTGCGCGTTCTTCTCGCGCAGCGTGACGATCTGCCGCTCGGCGATCGGGATCGCGCGCCCGCCATGCGGATGCGGCACGAAGATCTCCGGCGAGCGACGTCCGCGTACTGCTCGAAGAAGTCCGGATTCTGCTTGCAGATAATCGGCGACCGCGCTCGCGTCCATTCGGCTTGCATCTCCTGTCCACTCGTTCGTCCAGTCGCTACCGGCGACGCTCCATTCACCCCTCGAAAACGGCTTCCGCCGGGCCGGTCATCATCGACCGGCGCGCCCGCCCGGCCCACGCCGATCGTCGAGCGCGCCGCCGCGCGTCGCCACGCGCACCGGCGAGTCCAGCAGTCCGCGCCGGATGCCCGCGACCACCGCCGCGCACGCGCCCGTGCCGCAGGCGAGCGTCTCTCCCGCGCCGCGCTCCCATACGCGCAGGCGAATGTTAGCGCGATCGACGACCTGCATGTAGCCCGCGTTCGACCCGCTGCGGAAAGCGCGGATGCGTGCTCGATCCGCGGGCCCTGCGTGGTCACCGGCGCGCGCGTCGACGTCGTCGACGACCTGCACGGCGTGCGGGTTGCCCATCGACACGCACCGATCAGCACGACGTCGCGCCGTCGACCTCGAGCGGCTGCGACGGCGTCCTCGCTGCGCCGACGAACGGGATCTCGGCGGCGCGAAGCGCGGCACGCCCATGTCGACCGTGACCTCGCCGTCGGCGTCGAGCGCGGGCACGATGACGCCGCCCGCGGTCTCGACGCGGATCGCGCGCTTCGTCGGTCAGCCCGCGCGTCGCGGACGAAGTGCACGAAGCAGCGCGCGCCGTTGCCGCACTGCTCGACCTCGCCGCCGTCGGCGTTGAAGATCCGGTAGCGAAAGTCGACGTCGGGGCGTCGTCGGCTTCTTCCACGAGCAGGATCTGGTCGCAGCCGACGCCGAAGTGCCGGTCGGCGAGGCGCCGGATCTGCGGCCGGCGTCGAGCGCGATCTGTCTCGCGCACGCCGTCGAGGACGACGAAATCGTTGCCGAGCCCCTGCATCTTGGTGAAGCGCAGGCGGCGCGTCATCGCGGGCGCGAGCCCGCCGCCGGTCCGAATCGCGCAGACCGGAATCTCGCCTTTGCGCGAGAAGCGACAGCAGCGACAACCCGTTCGCAGCGGTCGCTGCTCCGCTGAGCGTGTACGCGACGGGCAGCTGCGATCCGCAGAGCCATCATCGCGGTGGCGCACTGGCCCCGACGTCGACGCGGCCGCGAGGCTCGACCGTTCGCGCTCGCCGCCGCGGCGGCAGCCGATCCGCGCGCTGCGTCCGCCGCTCGCAGCCTGGCGTCCGTCGAGCGTGATCTCGTAGGCGAGCTCGTCGACGACGAGTTCCGCAGGCGTTGGGGTTCAACAGCCGGAGCCTGACGCGAAGCTCGGCTTTCGATTCGACGATGCTGCGGACTCGCACCGCCTCGAGCGTGACTGCGGGGCATCGATTCTGGCGCGATGGAAGCGGCACGCAGCCGCCGAGCGATCGCGCCCAGCGCACGCGCTCAGCGGCACAGCTGCGATTCGCGTGCGAACCGGCGGCTGCAGGTGCGATCCATGGCGTCGCCGCTCGGCGATGTGACGCAAGCATCGCAACGGCCTCGTTCACACGTTGAAGCGAAAGTGCATCACGTCGCCATCCTTGACGACGTACTCGCGGCCTTCGAGGCGCATCTTACCGGCTTCCTTCGCGCCCTGCTCGCCCTTGCACGCGACGTAATCGGCGTAGGCGATCACTTCCGGCGCGGATGAATCCGCTCTCGAAGTCGGTGTGGATCGCGCCGGCTGCCTTGCGGCGCGGTGCTCCCGTGACGCACGGTCCACGCGCGCACTTCCTTCGGCCCGGCGGTGAGAAAGGTCTCGAGCCCGAGCAGCTTGTAGCCGGCGTGGATCAGCCGATCGAGCCCGGCTTCGGTGCAGCCCCATGTCGGCAAGAAACACCTGCTTTGTCCGTCGGGCTCGAGGTCGGCGATCTGCGCCTCGAGCGCGGCGCAAATCGCGACGACCGGCGCGCCTTCGCTGCTCCGCCACGGCTTCGACGCGCGCGAGCAGCGGATTGTCCGGCGAAGCCGTGCTCGGCAACGTTGGCGACGTACATCGTCGGCTTCATCGTGAGCAGGAACAGCGGCTCGAGCAGCGGCGCGCTCCTCGGGATAGAGATCGACCGAGCGCGCGGGCCTGGCCTCGTTCAACGCCGCGTCCGACCTTCTCGAGCACCGCGACGAGGCGCTGCGCTTCCTTGTCGCCGCCGGCGCGCGCGGCCTTTCGCGTACTTGGCGAGCTGCTTGTCCACGCGTGGCGAGATCGGCGAGCGCCAGCTCGGTGTTGATCGTCTCGATGTCGGAGACCGGATCGACCTTGCCGCGCGACGTGCACGACGTTGTCGTCGTCGAAGCAGCGGACGACGTGCGCGATCGCGTCGGTCTCGCGGATGTTCGCGAGGAACTGGTTGCCCAGGCCCTCGCCCTTCGACGCGCCCGCGACGAGGCCCGCGATGTCGACGAACTCGACCGTCGCCGGGACGACCGTTCCGGGCGTGCGATCGCGGCGAGCGCCGCGAGCCGCGGATCCGGGCACCTCGACGATGCCGACGTTCGGGCTCGATCGTGCAGAACGGATAGTTCTCCGCGGCGATCGCCGCGCCTTGGTGAGCGCGTTGAACAGCGTCGACTTGCCGACGTTCGGCAGCCCGACGATGCCGCACTTGAGGCTCATGAGTCGAGCTTCCGATCGTCGCCCTGCGCATGCGCGGTTCACCTTTGCGTCTTCGGTCGCCGGTCGCGTGTGCAGCTCGTGCATCGCCCGCTCCATCTCGCCGGACGCGAGCCGCGGCCAGATCGCGAGCGCGCGCGCGATCGCGTCGTCGATCAGCGGACGTTCCTCGGTCCGCGGCGGATGCAGCACGTAGTCGACGACCTCCTGCTCGTGACAGCTCGCCAGTCGCGCGGATGGCCGATGCCGATGCGCAGCCGCCAGAAGTCGCCGGTGCCGAGCATGCGCGATGACGTCTTTCAGGCCGTTGTGCCCGGCGCTGCCGCCGCCGAGCTTCAGCTTCGACGCTCCCGGGCTTCAGGTCCAGCTCGTCGTGCGCGACCAGGATCTCCGTGCGGTGCGATCCGGTAGAAACGCGCGAGCGCGGCGACCGCGAGCCCGCTCTCGTTCATGATAGTTCTGCGGCAGCGCAGGCGAGTCGCGCGTCGCCGGCCGGTCGCGCGACCGCGCTGCGAAATTCGCTTCTCCGCGCGAAAGCGAGCCGAGCGTCGTCGCGCGAGCCGTTCGACGAACCACGCGCCGGCGTTGTGTCGCGTAGCCGCGTACTGCGGCCGGGATTGCCGAGCCCGACGATCAGGCGCAGTGGATTGGCCATGTGAGTCGCCAGGTGTCCGATGGTGCGGTCGAACAAAAAGGCCCGCGCGGGCAACACCGGGCGGGCCTTTCGCAGCGACGGTCGCGACTATCGTTTCTCTTCCTTCCTTGAGCTCTCTCGGTCAGGCTTTTCCTTTGTCGATCCCTTCTCGCGCGCTCTTCTCCCGCCCTTCTCGGCCCGGCTCTCTCGGCGCGCTTGTCGCCAGGCCTTCGGCAGCGGCAGCCGCTGCCGCCGCCTCGGCTGCCGCCGACCTGGCTGCGGCTTCGGCTTCCGCGGACTCTCGACTTCGACGATGATCGTCGGAATGACCGCCGTGGCGACGACCGGATCCAGTCCTGCCGTGCGAGACGGCGGTCGACGCCCGCGGGCAGCTTGAGATCGGCGACAGTGGATCGACTGGCCGACGCGCGAGCTGCCGACAGATCGACTTCGATGAACGCCGGCAGATCCTTCGGCAGGCACGATACGTCGAGCTTCGGTCAGCACGTGGCTGATGATCGCGTCGGTCGAGCTTGCACGCGCGGGCGAGTTCTCGCCGTTGCGTGAAGTGCAGCGGCACTTTCATGTGGATCTTGCGGTTCTCGTCGACGCGCTGGAAGTCGACGTGCAGGACTTCGTTGCGGAACGGGTGCATCTGCACGTCGCGCAGCAGCACGCGCTGCGCCGCGCCGTCGAGCTTCATCGGTGAGGATCGACGAATGAAAGGCTTCATTCTCGCAGCGCGTGGATAGAGCGCGTTGTGGTCGAGCTCGATCGGCTGCGGATCGGCCGGCGCCGCCGTAGACGATGCCGCGGCGCGCTGCCCGCGCGGCGCAGCCGCCGGCTTGCGCCGCGGCCTTCGGTGCTGCGCGCGGAAACGCGGTGAATTCGATGTTGCATGCGCGAAGCTCCTGCGTGTCTGCGGCCGTCTGGCGCGACACCGGCCCGACGGTCGTCCGCGGTGGCGACACTCCGGCTCGACGCCGGAAGCGGGAAAGCTTTGAATTATAGCTGAAAGCGGCTTCCCTCGCAACTGCTCATGATGTCGCAGCCGGCACAGACGCGGCACCGCGGCTGACAGGCAACCCTGGCTACTCGGTGAACAGCGAGCTGACCGACTCCTCGTTGGAGATGCGCGTCATCGTCTCGGCGAGCAGCTGCGCGCACGGACAGCTGCGCGGATGCGCGTGCAGCGCGCGCGCCTCGTCGGACAGCGGAATCGTGTCGGTGACGACCGATCTCGTCGAGCTCGGACTCGGCGATCCGCGCCGACCGCGCCGCCCGGAGAGCACCGGGTGCGTGCAGTAGGCGACGACCTTCTGCGCGCCGTTCTCCTTCGAGCGCCGTCGCCGCCTTGCACAGCGTGTTCGCGGTGTCGACGATGTCGTCCATGATCACGCAGGTGCGGCCTTCGACGTCGCCGATGATGTTCATGACTTCCGCGACGTTCGCCTTCGGCCGCCGCTTGTCGATGATCGCGAGGTCGGAGTCGAGCCGCTTCGCGATCGCGCGCGCGCGCACGACGCCGCCGACGTCGGGCGACACGACGAGCAGATTCTCGTAGTTCTGCTTCCACAGGTCGCCCAGCAGGATCGGCGTCGCGTAGATGTTGTCGACCGGGATGTTGAAGAAGCCCTGGATCTGGTCGGCGTGCAGGTCCATCGTCATCACGCGATTGACGCCGACGGTCGTCGAGCATGTCGGCGACGACCTTCGCGGTGATCGCGCACGCGCGCCGAGCGCGGACGCCGGTCCTGCCGCGCGTAGCCGAAGTACGGGATCGCCGCGGTGATGCGCGCCGGCCGACGCGCGCTTCAGCGCGTCGACCATCACCAGGATTTCCATCAGGTTGTCGTTGGTCGGCGCGCACGTCGACTGCAGCACGAACACGTCGCGGCCGCGAACGTTCTCGAGCAGCTCGACCATCACCTCGCCGTCCGGAGAACCGGCCGACGATGCAGCGTCCGAGGCTGATGTTGATGATGTCGGCACGACCGCCTCCGCGAGCTTGGGATTCGCGTTGCCGGTGAACACTCGCATGCGCTCGAAACGCCATGCGTGCACCGGCCTGACAGGTGACGCGGGCAGGCCGCCCGGAGACGCGCCTGCACAACGCAGCAATATGGCTGGGGAGGTAGGGATCGAACCTACGAATGCCGGAATCAAAATCCGGTGCCTTACCACTTGGCGACTCCCCAACGGAAAATCGTGCGCGACCGCAACGCTCAGGCGCATACGCCACAACGGGTGGCGGTCGAGCGATCGCGCAACAAATCCGGTGATGCCCGTCGGCATCCGCCGGACGAGACGCCTGCTGCGCCGGCGTCCTCGGCGGCGAACGCGGCGAAAACGCACGCCCCGACCCGGTCATCCGCGCTCCGATCGCCGGCGCCTCGTGCGCCGAGCGCATCGAGACATACGGGAAATCTCCGGGAACCGCGCGCGCCGCAACGGCATACAGATCGTTGCGGCCATATCCCTCGGAAAAGACGGCCATTTTCGCGGAGTCGCTGTTGCGTGTCAATTCAGGCGCCGCGAAAATCGCCGCCGTTCGACACTTCGACGCACGGCGTAATCACGACGAACCACGTTGTGCGGAAGTCGATCGCCTGCAATGCGCTCGCCGATGCCCGCGCGCAAGGCCGGCTGGCCGAAAATGAAGAACGGCACATCGGCACCGAGTTCGAGCCCAACGCTCATCAACTCGCTGCGCGGACAGTCCCGAGATTGCCACAACCGGTTGAGTCCGAGCAACACGGTCGCCGCGTCGGAACTGCCGCCGCCAAGGCCGCCGCCCACCGGCAATGCCGCTTGTCGACGCCGATCGACACGCCGCGGCGCACGTGCGCAATGCCCTTGCATGAGGCGCTCGCGGCGCGGACGTGCGAGATCGTCGTCGGGCGCGACCGTCGCCGGAGCCACGCGATACGCGGTCACCGCGCCGTCGCTCGCGGTCGGCGAGATCGATGAGTCGCCACGCGCGATCGAGTACGAAGAGCGATTCCAGCATGTGATAGCCATCGGCGCGTCGCCCTGTCACGTGGAGGAACAGGTTGAGCTTCGCCGGCGCGGGCAGCGTCAGCGATCGGGTCGCGCTGCTGCAGCCTCATCGCCAGCTGTCGACTACGAGTCTCAGCTCGATCATCGGGATACGAGAGCGTCAGCTGCGCGCGGGCGCGGCGCCGCGGCGTCGTCGCGCGCGTAGTGACGACTGGTAAACGATCGTCCAGCCGTCCTGGCGCAGAACAGCAGCGCGGCCGCCCATCATCCCAGGCCTCGACCGACGTGCACGGCGCGCCCGACCGCGGCGCGCCCTGGATCCAGAAGGCGAGGCCATCGACGGGCAGTGGCCACACCGAGGCACTGCGCCGGTCAGCGCGGCCCAGTCAGCTGCCGGTGGCCGACGCGCCCGTCGGCAGTACGCAGCGCGACGACGCCGTCGCCATCGCCCGATCAGCGTGCGATGGTCTGGCCCAGCGGCGACGCAAGATCGACGTTCGTCGCGCTGCCGTCGCGCGTGCCGCCAGCGGAAGTTGGCCGTCGAGCGCGTCACGTGCCGTGGCGCACCGACAAGCCGACCCGCGGCTTCGAACGTCGGAGCGCTGCCGGCGAATGCGACCGCGCGATCGCGACGGCGCGGTCGGCGTCAAGCGGATCGCGCGCCGCCAATGCGATGACGGCAGCCGCTCGCGCGCGCGACTGGACCGCCGTGCCGCTGCCGAGCGATCGCGACTCGCGCCGACTGTCACGCGCGCTACGGCGCGAGACGCGGCGGACGGTTTCGAGCAGCACCGGGTTGTCCGGCGTTTGCTTGAGTTGCGACTGCCAGACTGTCCTGCGCGCGTGTCGCGCTCGCCCTTGGCCCAGAGCACCTCGCCCAGGTGCGCCGCAATCTCAGGGTCCGGGTCGGTCGGCGAGAGCGCGGCGGAGGAACTTCTCGGACTCGTCGAGATTGCCGAGCCGGAAATGCGCCCAGCCCATGCTGTCGAGGATGAACGGGTCGCCGGGCGCGAGCGCATGCGCCTGTTCGATCAGCTTCATGCCCTCGGCCGTGCGCTGCGTGCGGTCGACCAGCGTGTATCCGAGCGCGTTGAGCGCCTGCGCGTTGTCCGGCTTGAGCTCGATCAGCCGCTTCAAGCCGCGATTCGACTTCGTCGAGCCGGTCGAGCTTCTCCGCGACCATTGCGACGTCGTAGAGAAGGTCGGCGGAATCGGGTTCGCCTGCCGAGCGGCGCGTCAAGCACGGCGTACGCGCCCTGATAATCGCCGCGCGTCGCTGCAGCAACTGCGCCTCCGTCTGCGCGACTCGATCCGCTGCTCGCGGCCGTCGGGCGTGAGTGTCGGCGAGATAGCGCCGCGCGTCGTCGAGCTTGCCCTGTTTGCCCATGATCGCGGCGATGCGCAGCTTGGCCGTCCACGCGCGCTCGCCCTCGGTCACCTCGCGATAGCGCGCGATCGCGACGTCGTAGCGCCGTGTCTCTTCGGCGATCTGCGCCAGATAGAACGCGACCGCTCCCGGGCTCGCCGTAGTCCGCCTGCCTTGAGCTGCTCGAACAAGCGCTCGGCACGTCGCGTAGTCGCTGCATCTGGCATCGAGAGCGCTGCGACCGCGAACATCGAGCTCGCGGTCGTCGGGTTCGCGCGTCGAGCAGGCGCTGGAAGATCGCGCGCGCTCCGCGTAGCGCTTCTGCTCGACGTAGAGCTGCGCGAGCGCGCCGGCGGCGGCGCGCGACTCGGGCGCTTCGGCAAGGAACGCGTTGAGGTAAGCGGATCGCGCTCTCGGGCGAGTCCTTGGCGAGGATGTCGGCCTTGACCAGCGCGGCGCGTTCCCAGCCCGGCTTGAGTTCGAGCGCGCGATCGATCGGCGCGCATCGACGCTGCCGCGATCTCGAGGTCGGTGAGACCCGGTGTTGTAGCCGGCGAGCGCGATGGCGAACTGTGCTTCGGCGACGCCGGGGTAGGGTTTCGCCAGCTCGGTCGACCAGCGAATAGATGGCCGTCTTGTCAGGTCTGCGCCGACAGCGCGCGATTGCAGTTGCAGGAACGCCTCACCCAGCGTCTGCCGCTTGCCGCGGCATCGGCCAGCAACGCGCTCGAGGTCGCCTTTGAGGTCGCCGTTGCCGCGCCGGGCTGGGTGAGCATCGTCACCATCTGGCGTGCGCGATCCGAGCTCGGATCGAGCTTGCAGCCACAGCTGCGCGGCTCCGAGCGCGAGTGCTGCGTTGCCGCGCGAACAGCGCGATCTCGGTCGCCCGGCGCGCAAGCATCGCATCCTGCGCCTCGCGCGCGGCTTCGTAATAGGCGCGCGGCCGCGAGCGCCGGCTCGCCACGCTGCAACGCGATGTCGCCGAGCAGGATCCGGTACATCACGTCGGCGCTGAACCGCGCCTCAGGCGCGGAGCCGGTTGCGCATCGGCTGCGGGTGAAGACTGCGCCAGGACGGTGCCCGCAGCCAGCCAGGCGAAGCAACGCCGCGACGCGGCCACGCAGGCGACGAAAACCATCGACTCTCGCACGCTGCTGATCGCCTTTATGCGGAACCATCGGAACCGCTCGCGCAGCCAGTGCGGCCGCGCGGGAACCATGAGCATCTTAGGGTATAGTCGCCGCAGCAACAAACTGCGCTGCCCGACTCCCGCAGCATGCCCGAACTCCCGGAGGTCGAAACTACCGCGACGCGGTGTCGCGCCGCACGTCGAACGGCAGAAAGTGACGGCGGTGCGAATCTACGACCGGCGGCTTGCGCTGGCCGGTTCCGCGCGACCTGCGCGCCGGCGCCTGATCGGGCGCGTCGTCGATCGCGTCGACCGGCGCAGCAAGTACCTGCTGTTCCGCCTCGGCCGCGGACACGCTGATCGTTCACCTGGGCATGACCGGCAGCCTGCGCGTGTTCACGCGCGCCGCCGCCGCGGCAAGCCGCACGATCACGTCGATCATCGAGTTCGAGAACGGCGTGGTGCTGCGTTACCGCGACCCGCGGCGGTTCGGCGCGATGCTCTGGTCGCCCGCTCGTCGCGGCGAGCACCCGCTGCTCGCAAGCCTCGGGCCCGAGCCGTTCGCGCGTGAATTCGACGCCGACTATCTCTATCGCGCGACGCGCAGGCGCCGGCGCGGCAATCAAGCTCGCGCTGATGGACAACCAGTCTGGTCGTCGGCGTCGGCAACATCTACGCGAACGAGTCGCTGTTTCGCGCCGGCATCCGGCCCACGCGCGCCGCCGAACCGCGTGTCGCGAGCAACGGTACGCGCGGCTCGTCGACGCCGTGCGCGAGACGCTGACCGACGCGATCGCGAAGGGCGGCAGCACGCTGCGCGATTACGTCGACAGCGCGGCGAGCCCGGCTACTTCCAGCTCGACTACTACGTCTACGGTCGCGAGGGCGAACCCTGCCGCGTCTGCGGCGCGACCGATCCGTCGCGTGCGGCTGGGCGCGCGGGCGACGCTATTACTGCCCGCAGCTGCCAGCGCTGACCCGGCGTCGGCCGATCGATTGGCCGCTACGTCGAAACGCCGGGTCGCGGCAGGGCTGTGTTTTGGCACGACCTGTGCTACAGTCGACGCCCAGGCACGCCACGCGAGGACCGGGGAGGCCGGCGGCCGATGATCCAATCCAGCGAGCTGGCAGCCGCGCTTCGAAGCCTACAGCGACTGGCGCCGCCGGCTGTCGGCCGGCATTTCCGCGCTGCACGAATGGCTGTCAGCAGCAGGAGCTCGCCGACGCGCAGGCCGACCTCGCGATCCAGCAGCTGCTCGAGCGCCTGCACCAGGACAAGCTGGTCGTCGCCTTCGTCGCCGAGTTCTCCCGCGGCAAGTCCGAGCTGATCAACGCGATCTTCTTCGCCGATTTCGGCCAGCGGCTCGCTGCCCTCCGTCGGCCGGGCGCACGACGATGTGCCCGACCGAGCTTCTCTACGACTCGACGCGCCCGCCGTCGATCCGCCTGCTGCCGATCGAGACGCGCGTCGAAGGACGCGCACGGTCGCCGAATTCAAGAACTACGCCGACGAGTGGGTGACGCTGCCGCTCGACCTGTCGTCGGCGGACAAGATGAGCCGAGGCGCTGTCGCAGGTGTCGCAGATCAAGCGCGTGCCGGTCGCGCTCGCGCGCAAGTACGGACTCTACGACGACGAGCGACGTCGCTGCCGCGCTCGATCGGACGGCGACGACGGGCGGTCGACATCCCGTGCTGGCGCCACGCGGTCATCAACTTCCCGCACCCGCTGCTGCAGCAGGGCCTCGTCATCCTCGACACGCCGGGCCTGAACGCGATCGGCACCGAGCCCGAGCTCACGCTCAACCTCCTGCCCAACGCGCACGCGGTGCTGTTCATCCTCGCCGCCGACGCCGGCGTGACCAAGACCGACATCGACGTGTGGAACGACCACCTGGTCGGCGACGATCCGGCCACGCAACGCGAAGGCCGTCTGGTCATCCTGAACAAGATCGACGGCCTGTGGGACGAGCTTCAAGACGCGACGCCGAGATCGAGGCCGAGATCGCGCGCCAGGTGCAGACCATGCGCGCAGATGCTCGGCGATCCCGCCGGCGCAGGTCTTCGCGGTGTCGGCGCAGAAGGCGCTGCTCGCCAAGGTCAACGGCGACGACGCGCTGCTCGCGCAGAAGCCGCCTGCCCGCAGCTCGAGGCTGGCGCTGTCCCAGGAGCTGATCCCCGCGAAGCGCGACATCGTCGGCGCGGCGACGCAGCGCCGAAGTCCGCGCGCTCGCGGCTGCGCGTGCGCGCGATCCTCGACGCGCGCGTCGCCGGCATCGCACGAGCAGCTCGGCGAGCTGCGCGGCGCTGCGCGGCAAGAACCAGGACGTCGTCGAGCACATGATGGAGCGCATCCAGCAGGAGAAGGAGCTCTTCGAGCGCGGGCATGCAGCGCTACACCGCGCTGCGCAACGTGTTCACGCAGCAGACCAACGGACGCTCTACGACAGCGATCGGCCTCGAGGCGCTGCGCGCGAACGCGCGGCCGACACGCGCCAGCGCATCGAGGCAGCCCCTTCACCAAGGGCGTGCGCGCGCGCGATGAACGACTTCTTCGCGGCGATCCGCGGCAGACCTCGACGCGCAGCGCGCGGCAGACCGGCGAGATCCACGAGATGATGCGCGCGATGTACGCGCGCTTCGCCAAGGAGCACGGCCTCGAGCCGTTCACGCCGCCGCCGTTCTCGATGCTCAAGTACCAGAAGGAGATCGAGCGGCTCGAGCGCGCGTACAACGTGCACTTCAACACGCTGTGGAACATGGTGAGCAAGGCGAAGTTCACGCTGATGAAGCGCTTCTTCGAGACGATCGCGATCGCGCGTCAAGCACGTCTACGACATCGCCAACCGCGACCTCGAGAGCTGGCTCAAGGCGGTGATGGCGCCGCTCGAGACGCAGGTGCGCGAGCATCACCTGCAGCTGCGGCGCCGGCTCGACAGCGTCAAGCGCATCCACCGCGCGAGCGACGAGCTCGAGGAGCGGATCGCCGAGCTCGAGCAGGCCGAGGCGGCCCTGCGAGGCGCAGCTCGACGCCCTCGAACGCGAGATCGCGGCGATCGACGCCGATCATCGAGCAGCCGGAGCTGCTGCCGCTCGCGGCGCAACGCGCTAGCGTAGCTCGCGCGTCAGCGCGCGTGGCGGCGTCGACCTTGGCGCGCCATCAGCGCCTTCGTACTTGAGCATGCAGCTGTTCCCTGGCTCTCGACGCGATCGGGATTGACCGGGATGCAGTCGACCGGACAGACCTCGACGCACTGCGGCGTGTCGAAGTGGCCGACGCACTCGGTGCATTTCGCCGGGTCGATGACGTAGATCTCCAGGCCCCTGCGAGATCGCGCCGTTCGGGCACTCCGGGCTCGCAGACGTCGCAGTTGATGCACTCGTCGGTGATCATCAGCGCCATCAGGACTTTCCGCGCTCGTGCCGCGCGCCGGCGCACTGCCGGCAACTTCGCGGCGAGCCGCGCCGCGACGGCCGGGTGCACGAAGCTGCTGCACGTCGCCGCCGAAGCGTGCGATCTCGCGGACGATCGTCGCTGACATGAACAGGTATTGCTCGGCCGGGGTCAGGAACAGCGTTTCGACCTCGGGATAGAGGTTGCGGTTCATCCCGGCCATCTGGAACTCGTATTCGAAGTCGGACACCGCGCGCAAGCCGCGCAGGATCGACGCTTCGCGCCGACGGCGTGCACGAAATCCATCAGCAGCGCCGGAAAAGCCCGATCGACCTCGACGTTGGCGTACGCCGCGCAGCACCTCGCGCGCCATCGCGATGCGCTCGGTCGGCGGTGAACAGCGGTCGCTTGCTCTCGCTGTCCGCGATCGCCGACGATGACCCGGTCGAACAGCTTCGGCCGGCGCGCCGCACGCAGGTCCTCGTGCCCTCGCGTGAACGGGATCGAACGTTCCCGGATAGACGACTTTGAGCATCGTGTTCAGTCGGTGCTGCCGACCTGGCGCAGCAGATGATAATGCACCTGTCCGCGCCTTGTCCCGGCGCCACATCGCGAGTCCGGCGGCGCTTCGATGGGCGCAGCGCGCCTCGACGTAGAGCGCGCCGCCGGGCGCAAGTCGCGCCGCGGCCGCCGGCAACAGCTCTCGCCATGCCATGTCGTCGAAAGGCGGATCGAGAAAGATGACGTCGAACACCCGCGCGCTCGTGTGCGATGAACGCATGCGCATCGGCGCAGTGCGTTTCCAGGGCCCGCGTTCCGAGCGTCCGAGGCCGCGTCGGCCAGCGCGCGCATGAGCTCGCGCCGGCGATCGATGGCGACCGCGAGCGCGGCGCCGCGCGACAGCGCCTCGAGCGAAAGCGCGCCGCTGCCCGCGAACGGGTCGAGCGTGCGCCTGCCGGTCAGATCCTGGCCCGAGCCAGTTGAACAGCGTTTCGCGCACGCGATCGGGCGTCGGACGCAGCGCCGGTACGCCGGGAAAGCGCAGCGTGCGGCCGCGCCAGCGTCCGCCGATGATGCGGATCTCGTTCGCGGACATGGAGCGGATCGGGGCCGCTGGGGGCTCGACGGTAGAATTATAGCTTTCGTGCGAGCGAGCCTCCGATGCTCGACCTTTTCAAGCGCGAGCCCGGATGACGAGCGCCGCGCCCTGGAGCGAACGTCTCGAAGCGCGGGCTCGGCCTGTCGCGCGAGCGCCTTGCGCGTCCGCTGGCCGAGCATCCTCGGCCGCAAGACGCTGTCCGAGGAAGTCGATGGAGGAGCTGGAGACAGCGCTCCTCGGCGCGGACGTCGGTGTGCCCGCAACCGAGCATCTGCTCGATGACCTGCGTGCCCGCTGGAAACGCCTGGCGCCGACGCCGATCCGCGCGGCGCTGCTCAGAGTCGCTCGTCCGAGCTCCTCGCGCCGCTCGAGCAGCCGCTCGTGATCGGCCCGGCGCGACCGTTCGTGATCATGCTCGCCGGGGTCAACGGCGCCGGCAAGACGACGTCGATCGGCAAGCTGGCGAAGTACCTGCAGGTGCAGGGGTTCTCCGGTGCTGCTCGCCGCGGGCGATACGCTCCCGCGCCGCCGCGCGCGAGCAGCTCGAGGCCTGGGGCGCACGCAACAACGTGCACGTCATCGCGCAGCACGGCGGAGATCCGGCGGCGGTGATGTTCGACGCCATCGCGGCGGCGCGGCGCGCGGCGATCGACATCGTGCTTGCCGACACCGCCGGCCGGCTCGCCGACGCAGCATGCAGCTGATGGAAGAGCTGAAGAAGATCCGCCGCGTGATCGGCAAGGCGCAGGAAGGCGCGCCGCACGAGACGCTCCTGGTGCCTCGACGCCAATACCGGCCAGAACGCCCTGGCGCAGGTCGCGGCATTCGACGCGGCGCTCGGACTGACCGGGCTGGTCTTGACCAAGCTCGACGGCACGGCCAAAGGCGGCGTCGTCGCTGCGATGGCTGCCAGACCGGCGCCCTGCCCCTGAGGTTCATCGGTGTCGGCGAGGGCCTGGACGACCTGCGGCCGTTCCGGGCGGGCGAATTCGCGGAGGCTCTGGTCGGCTGACGGGACGGGCTGGCGTCGCATGACCCAAGGTCGCCGGCGGTGGCGGCACATGGCAGCACAAGGTCAGCTAATGCCCTGCTTGATAGCAAGTGCTCACCTGAGGCGGAACTCCCGGGCCGGTTAGCACTCTTAGTTTCCGAGTGCTAAAATCAACCTTGCCAAGGAGAGAGACCCCGATGACGAGCACCACGCTGGCCTTTCCGACCCCGCGGCGCTGGGGAGCATCGACCAGCTATATTCAGGCCGTGAACCGGTTTCCGCTGCTTTCAGCCGCGCAGGAGGTCGAGCTCGGCCGCCGGCTGCGAGATCACGATGATCTGGAAGCGGCGCGCCAGCTCGTGCTGTCGCACCTGCGCCTGGTCGTCTCCGTGAGCCGCAACTACCTCGGTTACGGTCTGCCGCAGTCGGATCTGATTCAGGAGGGCAACGTCGGGCTGATGAAGGCGGTGCGCCGTTTCGATCCCGAGCGCGGCGTGCGGCTCGTGTCCTTTGCGCTGCACTGGATCAGGGCGGAGATTCACGAATACGTCCTGCGGAACTGGCGCCTGGTGAAGGTCGCGACCGACCAAGGCACAGCGCAAGCTGTTTTTCAACCTGCGCAGCATGAAGGCCGGGCCGGGCTCGCTTACCCGCAGGGAGGCGTCGAGCATCGCGACGGACCTTGGCGTCAAGCCGGAAGAAGTCTTCGAGATGGAGACCCGTCTCTCGCGGGAAGGACATCGCGCTCGACCGCATCGCCGGGAGAGGAGAGCGAAACGGTGACGCCCATCGCGTATCTCACCGACGCGGATGCCGAGCCGAGCCGCCTTCTGGAGCGTGCGGAGACCCGTCGCAACCGCAGCGACGGGCTGCGCCACGCGCTGGCGCAGCTCGACAGCCGCAGTCGCGAGATCATCGAGGCGCGCTGGCTGCGTGAGGACGATCACGCCACGCTCCAGCAGCTGGCCGATCAGTACGGAGTATCAGCCGAACGGATCCGCCAGATCGAGAGCAGGGCGCTGAAAACGATGCGCAGTCAGATGGGCGCCTCGTAAGCGAACAGCGTCTGCCGTTCCCAGGACGCCGGCCTCGTGCCGGCGTCTTGCTTTCAGAGCTCGACCTGCGTGCCGAGCTCGACGACGCGATTGGTCGGGATATTGAAGTACTCGGTGGCCTTGGTCGCGTTCTTCGACATCGAGACGAAAAGCTCTTCGCGCCACAGCGCCATGCCCGGCGCGACCGTCGGGATCAGCGTCTCCGCGCGACACGAAGAACGAGCGTCTCCATCATGTCGAACGGGTGTGCCGCGCCGCCGCACTCCTCGAGCAGCGCGGGAATGTCCTGATCTTCCATGAATCCGTAGTGCGCCTCCAGTCGGCGGAAGTTACAGGCGAGACTCCTCGATCTTCAGCCGCTCCGCGAGCGGCACCCGCGGAATGTCGCGCGACTTCACCGTCAGCAGAACGACGCGCTCGTGCAGCACCTTGTTGTGCTTGAGATTGTGCGAGCAGCGCATGCGGAACACGGCCTTCGGTGCTGGTGAGGAAGACCGCGGTGCCGGGGACGCGGACCGGCGGCGCTCGCCGCGATGCTTCGAAATGAACGATATCGAGCGGCATCGTTTCCTGCATCAACCGGTCGAGCAGGATCGCGCGCCCGCGCTTCCACGTCGTGAGCAGCGTGAACACGACGATGCCGATCGCGATCGGGAACCAGCCGCCCTGCGAGGATCTTGAGGGCGTTCGACGCGAGGAACGCGACGTCGATCGCGAGCAGCGGGACCACGATGGCCAAGCGCGCCGATCCGATTCCAGCGCCACAAGCGCGTGAGCACGACGTAGATCAGCAGCGTGTCGATCGGCATGAGCGCCATCGTCACCGCGATGCCGTACGCGGCCGCCAGATTGCTCGAACGTCTGGAAGCCTACGACCAGCACCATCACCGCGCCGAGCAGCGTCCAGTTGATGAAGGGAACATAGATCTGGCCGATCTGCCGGTCGGAGGTGTGGCGAGATGGTCAGTCGCGGGCAATAGCCCATCTGGATCGCCTGGCGCGTGAGCGAGAACGCGCCCGAGATCACCGCCTGCGACGCGATCACCGTCGCGCAGGTGGCGAGCACCACCATCGGCAGCAGCGCCCAGTCGGGCGCCAGCAGATAGAACGGGTTGCTTGATCGCCGCCGGGTCGTGAATGATCAGCGCGCCCTGGCCGAAGTAGTTGAGCACCAGCGCGGGCAGCACGAGCCGAGCCACGCACGGCGGATCGGACGCGCGCCGAAGTGCCCCATGTCGGCGTAGAGCGCCTCGGTGCCGGTGACCGCGAGCACGACCGCGCCCAAGCGACAGGAAGGCCGCGAGCGGGTTGCCGACGAGGAAGCGCGAACGCGTAGGTGGGGCTGAGCGCGGCCAGCACGGCTGGATCGCGCACGATCTGGAGCGCGCCCAGCACCGCCAGCGCGAGAAACCACAGCGCGCATGACCGGCCCGAACAGCACGCCGACGCGCGCCGTCCCGTGGCGCTGAATCGAAAACAGTCCGATCAGGATCGACCAGCGTCAGCGGGATCACGTAGCGGCTTGAGCGCCGGGCGCGATGACTTCCAGCCCCTCGACCGCCGACAGCACGGAGATCGCCGGCGTGATCATGCCGTCGCCGTAGAACATCGCGGCGCCGAAGATGCCGAGGCCGACCAGCCACCAGCGCGCGCGCCGGCTCGTGCAGACCCGCGCCCGACCAGCGCGGTGAGCGCCATGATCCCGCCCTCGCCGCGGTTGTCGGCGCGCATGATCAGCGTCACGTACTTCGAGCGTCACGATGATCGTGATCGCCCAGAACATCAGCGACAGGATGCCGTAGACGTTGGCTGCGGTCAGCGGCAGGCCGTGCGCGCCGGTGAAGCACTCGCGCAGCGTGTAAAGCGGGCTGGTGCCGATGTCGCCGAAGACGACGCCGATCGCGGCGATGACCAGCGGCGTAGTCGGCTCATGGCGAGCCTGGTGGTGGTGCCTTCCCGGCTGCCGGGCGGCGGGCTCGGCGCCTAGCATGCACTCTCGTCCGACCGCCGCGAAAAACGAATGTTGAGTTGTTTGAGCTTGCGATACAGGTGCGTGCGCTCGAGCCCGGCGCGCTCGGCGACACGGCTCATGTTGCTCTGCTCCTTGCCGAGCAGCTGCTCGAAGTAGATGCGCTCGAATGCTTCGCGCGCCTCGCGCAGCGGCAGCTCGAAAGAAGCGCGCGGTCAGCTCCGGCGCCATGGCCGCCGGCGGCGGCAAGCGCCGATTCTCGCCAAGCAGGCGCCGGACGTGTTCGGCCGGTGATCTCGCCGCTCGACGGTCAGCGCGAGATTGGCGATGACGCTGTGCAGGTGATCGAGATTCCCGGGCCAGTACGCCGCAGCGAGCGCGCAGTGACCGCGCTGCCATGCAGCGTGGCCTGCGTCCGCTGGCTTGCCGATATCTCGCGCCAGAAACGCTCGACCAGCGCCGGGATATCCTCGCGCCGCTCGCGCAATGGCGGCAGCATCACCGCCCCGGCGGACAACGTGGCCAGCAACGCAGCGTCGAAGCGTCCATCGGCGGCAAGATTGGCGAGCTGCTCGCTGCTCGTGCAGACCAGGATCGCACTGTGCTTCTCGAGCTTCGGCAAGAGAAAGCGAGAGCCCTTTCTGCTCCGCCCGCGAGTAGCCGCCGATCTCGCTGCACAGAGAGCAGCCCTTCCCGCGCCTCTTCGAGCAGTTGCAGCGGGTTCGGAGGCAAGCCGGGCGCCACTGCTGCAATGCGACGAACGGCGTTTCGGGAACGATGCAGCGCGCGGGCGGCCATGTCGTGGCCCGCGCCGGGCTCGCCGACGATGCAGGATCGGCCGTGCTGCGCGCAGCAACTGCTCGATCGCCCGCTCGGCTTCGATCACGGGTGTGCTGGTGCCCAGCGCGGCGAGCGATATGCGCCGCGGGCCCTGGCCGACGGCCGGTCTTCAGCGCCCGCGTCACCGTCGTGAGCAGCTTCTGCAACCCGACCGGCTTTCTCGAGGAAATCGAAGGCGCCGATCTTGGTCGCCTCGACGGCGGTTTCGATCGTCCCGTGACCCGACAGCATGACGACCGGCATGGTGAGCTGCCCTCCGGCCGCCCATTCGCGCAGCAGCGTAACGCCGTCGGTATCGGGCATCCAGATGTCGAGCAGCACCAGCGCCGGCTGGCTGCGAGCGCGGTAGCTGCGCGCCTCGCCGGCATTTTCGGCCGAGGCTTACCCGGTAGCCCTCGTCCTGCAGAATCTCCGAGAGCAGCTCGCGGATGCCGACCTCATCGTCGACGATCAGAATTTCCTTCGGCTGCAACATCACGTCTTGGTCCCTTCGAGCGGAAAGTACAAGCGTCACCGACGGCGCCCCGCGGCTGGCGATTTTCGATGCGTCACCCGCCCATGATGCTCCTCGACGATCTTCTTGACGATCGCGAGGCCGAGTCCGGTACCCTTCGCCTTGGTCGTCACGTAGGGCTCGAAGGCCCGCCGCATCATGTCCTCGGGAAAGCCGCCGCCCCGATCGGCGAGCGAAAGCGCCAATTCTCGTCCCGCGGCGCTCGACCGAGAACTCGAATGCGGGTTCGGCGACCTCGGTCTGCGCGTCGATCGCGTTCTGGATCAGATTATGAAACACCTGGCGAAGGCGGGTCGGTTCGCCGTGGACGACGGTTTGGTCTTCGGTGAGCTTCAGCGACACATGGGGCCGCAGATTCTCGTACAGGGCGAGCACCTCTAGCAAGAGGGCGTTGAGATCGACCGGCTGCATTCCGCCCGGTCGCGGCTGCCGCGCGTAGATCGCAAAGTCGTCGACCATGTGTTTCATCGCGGCAACCTGCGCAACGATGGTCTGCGTACCGCGCATCAACGCCTCCTCGTCGGCGCCGTCGAGCTTGCCGGCAAGCTTGACCGCCAGCCGCTCGGCCGAAAGCTGGATCGGGGTCAGCGGATTCTTGATCTCGTGCGCGAGGCGGCGCGCGACCTCGCCCCACGCCGCGTCGCGCTGCGCCTGCACGAGCTCGGAGACGTCGTCGAACACCACCACGCACCCCGGCGCAGGCTCGCCCGGCAGCCCCGAGCCGCGCATCAGGAGCACGCGCGTCATGATTGGACACGGACATCTCGGCCTGCACGCTGCCACTGCCCGTTGCGGCCGGAGCCAAAGCTCGCCGCGACCAGCTCCGCGAAGGACGAGAGCGCGGGCAAGCGGCGTTCCCCAGTCGGCGAGCGGAACGTCGATCAGGTCGGCGAGCGGCTGCTGAAGAATGACGGCCGCACTCGGATTGACCGTGCGCAGGCGGAACTCGCTGTCGAATGCAAGCACGCCGGTCGACAGATTGCCGAGGACGCTTTCGAGATAGGCGCGCGTCGTCTCGATCGCGCGGCGGTCTCTCCTCCTCCTTCTGCTGCGCTTGTGCGAGCCGGGCGGTCATCGTGTTGAACGATTCGGTGAGCACGCCGAGCTCGTCGCGGCTCTGCACCGGGTGCCGCCGGCTGAAATCGCCCTGCGCGACGGCCCGCGTGCCCTCGGCCAGAAGCCCAAGTGGCCGGCTGAACTGCTCGGAGAGGACGACCGCGAGCCCGAGCGCGGTGAACGAGCGCAGGAGCAGCGTCAGCGTCAAGCGTGAGCGCATAGAGGCGTTTGAGCGCAGTGCGCGAGAACGAAATTTCCTGGTAGTCGCGATAACCCGCCTGCACCTGCTCGGCATCCTGCTGCAGCTGCTTGGGCACCGGCTCGACGACCTGCAACAACCTCAATCGGCTCCAGCGGATCGGCACTGTTCACCGGCACGACCACGCGCAACATCAGCCCCTGATCGCCCATCTGCTCGATCGCGGAATAGGTCTGCTGCAGGCGGGCGCGCCGGGTGGCCTGCGCCGGACGGCGGCTCCGGCGTCAGCGTCGAGCCGGAAACGCCGGCGACGGCGAGCACGCCGCCCGAGGCTGAGAAGAGCGCCGCTTCGTACACTCCGGCCTGCTCGCTGGCGCGGTTGAGCCTGGCCGCCATCGTTGCCCGCTTCCGGCTCCTGCAGAGTGAGCGCCAGCTGCGTGGCCTTGTTGGTCGTTTCCTTGAGCAGATAGTCGAGCGCGCCGCGGCCGAGGTTGAGCCCGCCCTCGAGCGCGCGATCGACGCGCACATCGAACCACGACTCGATGCTCTTGCCGAGGAATTGCACGGAAACGCCGTAGAGCAGGGCTCCGGGCAGCACCGCGACCAGCGCGAAGAGCACGACCAGGCGCGCGCGCAAGCCGCGAGCCGAAAACGCCCGCCTTGAGGTTTCGCGCAGCCGCAGGAGCTGGTAGCCGACGAGTCCCATCAGCGCCGCGACCATGACGCCGTTGAGCACCAGCAGCAGGTTGTAGCTCCGCGCGAACAGCGCGGTGTTGGCGCTCGCGGTCGCCAGCAGGAAGAGGAAGATCGCGCCGAGGCATGCGCAGCGCCAGCGAGCACATAGCGGATCGCGCCGCGGTGCGCGCAGTGCCGCTCATGGTGTGAAGTTCCAGCGATACCACTCGGACTGCAACGACCACGTCGCGCGATGCGAGCGCATTGATCTGGAACGGCTTTGGGCAGCTGGGTAACATCCAGACCGCAGGCGCACCGCGGCGTCGTAGCGCGCGCCCTTGGTCAGCGCGTCGAGCGGCGACGACCGGGCGCGACGACGACGCGCGACAGCAGGTGCTCGACCTCCTCCAGCGAGCTCGAGCTCGCTGCGTCAGCAGCCCGCTGGCCAGCCGGTACTGCCGCGTCAGCGGTGAATAGGTGATGCGGTACTGCACCGGTTGCTGGACGAGTTTTTCGTCCAAGCCAGTACCAGCGCGGGCCGCGTGAGCTCGAACTCGAGCACGAAGTACAGCGACACGCCTTTCTGCAGCGCTTCCTCGAGCGTCGGATTGAACGACGCACGTCGAACTGCGCATTGAGCACGTACGTCTTCGTCCTCGGTCCGCAACTCCGCCGACTTGACCGGAATCGTGTCGCGCGCGCGGCGACGCGCGACGCAGCAACAGCAGACGCGGTCAGGCACAACAGGCCGAGGAAGCGGTTCGTTGGCGACATGCCGCGGGCGGCGGCGAGCCGCGCGATCCGGAGGGTCAGTTCTTCTGGAGGAGGGCGTAGAAAAACCCGTCGTGATTGTGCTCTGCGCCGACCTGCCGCTGGCAAGAGTTGCCCGTCTACGGCCGCCAACGACTCCGGCAGGTCGAGTTCCGAACGCGCGACGCGTCGGCATGGCGCGCGACGAAGCGCTTCGATCTGATCCGCGTTCTCGGCGCGGAAGATCGAGCAGGTCGCATACAGCAGCCTGCCGCCGCGCGCCAGCGTCGGGCCACAGCGCATCGAGCAAGCGCCGTTGCTGCGCGACGAAGCCGGCGATGTCGCTCTCGGCGCCGCAGCCACTTGACATCGGGGTGCCGGCGCACGATGCCCGAGGCGGTGCAGGGGCGTCGGCCAGAATGCGATCGAACGGCTCGCCGTTCCACCATGCGCGCGGGTCCGCGGCGTCCGCCGGCGACAAGACGCGCCGACAGCCGAGGCGCGCGAGGTTTTCGCGCGACGCGTTCGAGCCGCTGCGCGCGTCGATATCGATGCGCGAGTCAGGTCGAGCGCCGCAAGCTCGGCGAGATGCGTGGTCTTGCCGCCGGGCGCGGCGCAGGCGTCGAGCACGCGCATGCCATCGCGCGCACCGAGCAGCGGCGCGGCGAGCTGCGCGCCGCGTCCTGCACCGAGAACCAGCCGCTCCGCATAACCCGGGCAACGCACGTCGACCGGCGCGCGGCTCTCGTCGAGCGATCACACCGGCCGCGCCGATCGCGTGCGGCCGCGATGTCCCTGCGCGCCAGCGCCGCGACATAATCGTCGCGGCGTAGATCGCGCGGCAGTTGACGCGCAAGCGCAGCGGCGGCCTCGCGTTGCCGGCGTCGAGCACGGCCGCGCAACGCTCCGGTATGCTCGGCGCGGACGCGCGTCGATCCACCAGCGCGGGTAGGAAAAGCGCGCCTCGGGCTCGCGCGCGACAGCGGCAAGCAACGCATCCCGTGCGCCGCAGAAAGTTGCGCAGGATCGCGTTGATCGAGACCCTGCGCGGAAGTGCGCTTGAGCCGCGCGGTCGCGCGTACCGCGCCGTCGACGACCGCATGCGGCGGCGCGCTGCGTATGAATGAGCTGGTAGAGCGCAACCCAGAGCAGCGCCTCGACGCTCGCGTCGGCGAGCGGCCGCTCGGCGAGCAGCCGCACGATCGCGCGCACCTGACCGAGAAAGCGCAGCGTGCCGTGCGCGAGCTCGCGCACGAGGGCGCGATCGCCGACGGTTCTCATCGTTCTCGCCGGCGAGCACCGCCGGAAGCGCCGCTCCCGCGAGGACCCGACGTACCGCCTTCGCCGCGATGCGCTGCGCTCTCTCCATCGCGGCCGGCTCGGCTCTGAGGAGACCTCAGCGCGCCATTGCCAGCAGGCGGTGGATGCGCTCCTCGGTCGGCGGGTGCGTGCTGAACAGCCCGGCGAGACCGCCGCCCGAGAGCGGATTGATGATCATCATGTGCGCCGTCGCCGGGTGCGCTTCCGCGGTCTCGAGCGGCAGCCCCTTGGCATAGCGGTCGATCTTCGCCAGCGCGTCGGCGAGCGCTGCGGATCGCCCGAAAGCTCGCGCGCCGCCGCGATCGGCCTCGTACTCGCGGCCGCGCGAGATCGCGAGCTGGATCAGCACCGCGGCGATCGGCGCCAGGATCAGCACGACCAGAGCGACGCAGACGGATTGCGGTTGCCGTCATCGCGGTCCGCCGAAGAACATGCCGAAGTTCGCGAGCGTCGAGATCGCGCCGGCGATCGACGCGGTGATCGTCGAGGTCAGGATGTCGCGATGCTTGACATGCGCGAGCTCGTGCGCGAGCACGCCGCGCAGCTCGCGCGCGGCTCAGGAGTTGCAGGATGCCGGTCGTCGCGGCGACCGCCGCATGCTCGGGGTTGCGCCCGGTCGCGAACGCGTTCGGCTGCGCCTCGTCGATGAGATAGACCTTCGGCATCGGCAGCCCGGCGCGCGCGGCGAGCTCCCGACGGTGCTGTAGACGCTGCGGCGCGGAGGTCGCGTCGACTTCCTGGGCGTCGATAGAGCTTGCAGCACCATCGTGTCGGAGAACCAGTACGCCCACAGATTTGTGCCGATGCCGAACAGCGAGCGCCGAGCAGCATGCCCTGCCCGCCGCCGAGCACTGCGCCGACCATGCCAAAAAGCGCCATGATCGCGCGCCATCAACAAGCCCGTCTTGAACCAGTTGCCCAGCATTGCTCGTTTTCTCCGCTGCTCGCGCCAGATCGGCGGGATTTGTAGCGCTTTAGATTGCGGCGCCGTGCAGGTGATTCAACTTCGGCCGCCCAGACGCGTGCCGAGTCGCGAGCGTTCGTGGCCGGCGAGAAATGCGGCGCGCGGGCATTCGCTTGCCGCCGGCGCGCTGCAATTCGCGTCACGTTGAGCGCGCCGTCGCCGCAAGCGACCAGATGCCCGGCTGCCTCGGCGCGAGCGACGACGCCGGGCGCGCCGAAACGGCCCGGCAGCGGGCTCGCCTCCCAGATCTTGAGCGTCGCGCCGGCCAACGTCGTCTGCGCGCCGGGCGCCGGATCGAACGCGCGAACCGCCGCGATCGATCGTCACGCGCTCGCGCGCTCCAGTCGATGACGGTCTCGGCGGGTCGATCTTGGCCGCGTAGCGTCGCGCCCTCGTCGCGCTGGGGCCGCCGCGGCGAGCCGCCCGTCGCTCGCAGCTGGCGCAGAGTCGCGACGATCGCCTCGCGCGCCGACCGCAGCGAGACTTGTCGTGCAGCGTCCCGGCGGTCTCGCGCGCGCGCGATCGGCACGGCATCGGCTGCGCGATGACCGGACCGGTGTCGAGGCCCTGCGTCCATCTGCATGATGCTGATGCCGGTCTCGCGTGTCGCCCGCGAGCAGCGCGCGCTGGATCGGCGCCGCGCCGCGCCAGCGCGGCAGCAGCGACGCGTGGATGTTGATGCGCTGCCGTAGCGCGGCTACTCGAGGATCTGACTGCGGGCAGGATCAGCGCCGTACGCCGCGACGACCAGTACGTCGAGCGGGATGGCGGTCGCGGCGCGCGCTCGCTGCTCGTCTTCAGGTTGCGCGGCTGGAGCACACGCGATGCCGACGCGCGTCGAGCCAGCGTCTTGACCGCGCATCGGCGCCGGCTTGCCAGCCGCGGTCGCGGGCGCGGTCGGGCTGCGTCAAGCACGACGCGCGACTGCGTGAGCCGCCGCGTCGAGGATCGCCTGCCAGTGCCGTCGCGGCGAACGCCGGCGTCCCGGCGAACCCGATCGCGCATCGGACCGGCGGTCAGCCCGCGATCGCTTCTTCCTCGAGCTTTGCCGCAAGCCGCGCGCGCTTGAGCGGCGACAGGTAGTCGACGAAGACCTTGCCGATCAAGATGATCCATCTCGTGCTGGATGCACACGGCGAGCAGTCCCGTCGGCACGACAGCTCGAAGGGCTCGCCGCGCTCGTCCTGAGCGCGCGCACGGTGATCCGCGCGGCGCGCCTGACCTTGTCGTAGTAGCCCGGGTACCGACAGGCAGCCCTCTTCGCGCTCGCGCTCGCCTTCGGCGGCGACGATCTCCGGGTTGATGAAGACGTTGAGGTCGTCGCGCGCTTCGCTGACGTCGATGACGATGATGCGCTTTGTGCACGTCGACCTGTGTGGCGGCGAGGCCCGACGCCGGCGCGGCATACATGGTTTCGGCCATGTCGCGGACCAGTTTCCGGATCTCTGGCGGTCACCGCCGGCGACCGGCGCGGCGATCTTCCGCAGCCGCGGGATCAGGGTATTCGAGGATGTCCAGGACCATAATAGCTTGCAAAATGCATACTCGGGATGCAGAATCACGCCCTAAGCCCTTATTTTGCGGCGGTTTAGGACGTTAGCAAGGTCCCGCATTGAACCACACCGTTCCGGAGAGGCATCAATGCGCGCTGAAGTCTATCACAGCGACCGCTGCTGTTTTCGGCGCTGCCTGCTCGCTGCTCCTGCTCGCGTCGCGGCATCGCGCACGCGCCGAGGATATCCAGCTGCAGGACAACCCGCCGGACCGCTACACCGTGCAGAAGGCGACACGCTGTGGGGCATCGCCGGCAAGTTCCTGAAGCAGCCGTGGCGCTGGCCCGAGGTCTGGCGGATGAATCGCGACCAGATCAGGAATCCGCACTGGATCTACCCCGGCGACGTCGTCGTCTCGATCGCAGGTCGACGGCCAGCTGGCGGCTCTCGCTCGATGCGCTCGGCCACGCGCTCGACGCAGTCTGTCGCCGACGGTCCGCGTCGACGCCGCTCGCAGCGCGAGGCGATTCCGAGCATCCCGCCGGGCGACCTCGCAGCCGTACCTCAGCACGGCCGATCGATCGCGCGGCCCCGACGGCCTGCCCGGCGCCGGCAAGAATCGTCGCCGCGCGCGACAACCGCGTCGTTCGCGGCGAGCGTGACTCCGTCTACGCGGTCAACGTCGACGAGAAGTCAGGCAACGCAATGGTTCATCTACCGGCCCGGCAGGTGCTGCGCTCGTTACGACAGCAACGAGAACGCTCGGCTACGAGATGCGCTTTCTGGGCACCGCGCAGCGTCGATCGCTTCGGCGAAGTCAGCACGATGCAGATCACCTCGGCGCGCGAGGAAATCCTGATCGGGCGACCTGCTGTCGCCGGCGCCGCGCGAAGAGCTGCGTCAACTATGTGCCGCACGCGCCGGATCGCGGCGCGTCGACGGCCGCATCATCGCGCTGACGGCAACGACTCGCGCGAGAGCCGGCCGCGGCTCACTCGTAGCGCGTCGACCGCGGCGCGCGCGACGGGCTCGAGGTCGGGCACGTGCTGGCGATCTATCATCCCGCGCCGGTGATCGCCGACCCGCGGCCGTACGACGAGGTCCAGGCATGTCATCGTCAAGCTGTCGATCAGACGCGGGCGATCCTGCAGCCGCACGCGCTACCTGAACATCCCGCCCGGAGCGCACGGGCTGTTGTTCGTCTTCCGCGTGTTCGACAAGCGTCGCCTACGCGATCGTGCTCAACACGACCGGAGCCGGTCGTCGTCGGGCGACGTCGTGCGCAGACCGCTACCTCACCGACTCCGCGATGGACATCGACGCCCGCGTCGAGGCTTGGGCGTCGCTGCAGCTCGATCCCGGGGCCTGCTGCGCGCGCGCTCTCGTCGCAGCTGCTCAAAGCGTTCGGCGGGCCGGCGGAAGTGCTCGCGGCATCGCGGGCGAGCCTCGCAGCGATTCGTGCCGCCGACGTCGCCTCGGCGATCGCGCGGGGCGCGACTCCGGACGAGCTCGAGCCGCACGCTCGCCTGGCTCGCGCAGCCCGGCCATGCGCTGCTGCGCGTGGGACGACGCCGGACTACCCGGCGCCGTTGCTCGCGATCGGCCGATCCGCCGCCGGTGCTCCTGTTACGTCGGCCGGCGCGAGCTGTTGAACCGCCCGGCGCTGGCGATCGTCGGCAGCCGCAATGCGACGCCGCAGGGCCGCGAGCATGCCGAGGCGTTCGCGCGCCGCGCTGTCGGCCGCGGGCTTCACCATCGTCAGCGGTCTGCGCAGCCGGGCATCGACGCCGCAGCGCATCGCGGCGGGCTTGCCGGCGCCGGCAGCAGCATCGCGGTCGTCGGGACCGGCCTCGACCGCGTCTATCCCGCCGCGAACCGCGCGCTCGCGCACCGCCTGGCCGGAAGACGGCGGCTTGTTGTCCGAGTTCCCGCTGGGCACGCCGCCGCTGCCGGCGAACTTTCCGCGGCGCAATCGGCGTGATCAGCGGGCTCGTCGCGCGGCGTGCTGGTCGTCGAGGCGACGCTCGAACAGCGGGTCGCTGATCACTGCTCGGCTTCGCCGCCGAGCAAGGACGCGAAGTGTTTGCGATTCCCGGCTCGATCCACTCGCCGTTTTCGAAGGGCAGCCACCGCCTGATCAAGGACGGCGCCAAGCTCGTCGAGACCGCGCAGGACGTGCTGGAAGAGCTGGGCTCGTGGCGCCGGCGACGGCTTCCGGCCGCGGCCGTGCGCGACGCGGCAGCGCTCGACGGCCGAGGGCGCATGCCGCGGCGCGTGCTTGCGGCGCTCGGCCACGATCCGGTCGGCGATCGACGCTGCTCTGCCGAGCGTGCCGGCACTCGCGCGCAGCGCGATCGCGGTCGCGCTGGTCGAGCTCGAGCTCGTCGGGCCAAATCGCTCCGCCCGGCGGCAGCGTTCCAGCGCCGCCAGTGGACGCGGATCGGCGTGCGCCGCGTCGCCTTACGCAGGCCCGGCCGCTGCGCACTCGTGCCAAGAGCTCCGCCTTGTGCCCCGAGCGCGGCCTTGCTATCATCTGCCCTCTCTGTTCAGCCACGCACGCCGACCGCTGAACGTCCGATGGCCAAGACGCCTGATCATCGCCGAGAAAACCCTCCGTCGCCGCGGACATCGCGCGCACGCTGGGCGGCTTCGCGCGCCACGATGACTACTTCGAGGGCGATCGGTATGTGCTGTCGTCGGCGATCGGCCACCTGCTCGAGATCGGCATGCCCGAGGAGGAGGAGGTCAAGCGCGGCAAGTGGACGTTCACGCACCTGCCGGCGATCCCGTCGAAGTTCGCGTTGAGGCCGATCGAGAAGACCGAGGCGCGGCTTAAGCTGCTGCTCAAGCTCATCAAGCGCAAGGACGTCAGCGAGCTGCATCAACGCCTGCGACGCCGGACGCGAAGGCGAGCTCATCTTCCGCATACATCGTCCAGTACGCGAGGACCAGCCAAGCCGATCAAGCGCCTGTGGCTGCAGTCGATGACGCCAGGGCGCGATCCGCGAAGCATTCGGCGACGCTGCGCAGCGACGAGGCGATGCGGCCGCTCGCCGACGCCGCCGTGTGCCGCTCGGAATCGGACTGGCTCGTCGGCATCAACGGCACGCGCGCGATGACCGCGTTCAACTCGAAGTCGGGCGGCTTCCAGCTGACGACGGTCGGCCGCGTGCAGACGCCGACGCTCGCGATCCTGGTCGAGCGCGAGGAGAAGATCCGCGCCTTCGTGCCGCGCGACTACTGGGAAGTGCTCGGCGACGTTCCGCGCCGCCGGCGGCGACTACGACGGGCCGCTGGTTCGACGAGAAGTTCAAGAAGCCGGACGACGACCCGACGCGCGCGCCGAGCGGCTCTGGGACGAGGCGCAGGCGCGCGCGATCGCGGCGAAGTGCGAGGGCAAGCCGGGCATCGGTCACCGAGGAATCCAAGCCGTCGACGCAGAGCCCGCCGCTGCTCTACGACCTGACGAGCCTGCAGCGCGAGGCCAACGGCCGCTTCGGCTTCTCGGCGCGCACGACGCTGTCGCTCGCGCAGGCGCTCTACGAAAGGCACAAGGTGCTCACCTACCCGCGCACCGATTCGCGCGCGCTGCCCGAGGACTACCTCGCCACGGTCAAGGCGACGCTCGAGGCGCTGCGCGAGATCAACGCCTACGCGCGCGTTCGCGGCGCAGATCCTCAAGGCGAAATGGGTGAAGCCCAACAAGCGCATCTTCGACAACAGCAAGATCTCCGACCACTTCGCGATCATCCCGACGCTGCAGCGCCGAAGAGCCTGACCGAGACTCGAAGCGAAGCTCTACGACCTGGTCGTCAAGCGCTTCCTCGCGGTGTTCTATCCGCCGGCCGAGTATCCTGCTGACCACGCGGATCACGCGCGTCGACGGCGAGCCGTTCAAGACCGAGGGCAAGGTGCTGGTCGACGCCGGGCTGGCTCGCGGTCTACGGCAAGGAAGCCAGACGCGACGACGACGCCGACGCTCGCGCCGGTCGCAGCCGAACGAGAAGGTGGCGACCGAGGATCGAGGTGCGTCGCGCAGCCAGACGCGAGCCGCCGGCGCGCTTCACCGAAGCGACGCTGCTCTCGGCGATGGAAGGCGCGGGCAAGCTGATCGAGGACGACGAGCTGCGCGAGGCGATGCGCGAGAAGGGCCTCGGCACGCCGGCGACGCGCGCGCAGATCATCGAAGGCCTGATCAGCGAGAAGTACGTCCATCGCGAGGGCCGCGAGCTGCACGCCGACCGCAAAGGCGTTTTCGCTGATGACGCTGCTGCACGGCCTGGGCGTGCCGGAGCTGTTTCTCGCCGGAGCTCACCGCCGAATGGGAGTTCAAGCTCGCGCAGATGGAGCACGGCAAGCTCAAGCGCGAAGCAGTTCATGCGCGAGATCGTCGAGATGACGCAGCACATCGTCGGCGCAGGCGAAGAACTTCGAGAGCGACACGATCCCCGGCGACTTCGCGACGCTCATCGGCGCCGTTGCCCGAAATGCGGCGGCGAGGTGCACGAGAACTACAAGAAGTTCCAGTGCCAGTCACTGCGACTTCGGCATGTGGAAGATCATCGCCGGCCGCCAGCTCGAGCTCGCCGAAGCCGAGACGCTGCTGAGCGATCGCGAAGTCGGGCCGCTCGAAGGCTTTCGCAGCAAGCTCGGGCCGGCCGTTCTCGGCCAAGCTGAAGCTCAACGACGCGAACGAAGTGCGAGTTCGACTTCGGCGACGGGTCCGGATGGCGGCGGATGGCGAGGCGCCGGATTTCAGCGGCCAGGAACCGCTCGGGCCACTGCCCGAAATGCGGCTCGCGCGTGTTCGAGCTGCCCGCGGCGTACGTCTGCGAGAAGTGCCGTCGGGCCCGACGAAGACCTGCGACTTCCGTTCCGGGCGCATCGATCCTGCAGCGACCGATCGAACGCGCAGCAGATGCAGAAAGCTGCTGGCGACGCGGGAAGACCGACCTGCTGCAGTTCGTCTCGTCGCGCACACGGCGTCGCCTTCGCGGCGTTCCTGGTGCGGCAGCCGGACGGCAAGATCGGCTTCGAGTTCGAGGCCGAAGGATGCCTCGAGGACAGCGGCGCGCGCGGCCGAGCGCGGCGCGGCCGCGCTGCGCGTGCTCGGCCCGCATCCCGAAGGACAAGCAGCCGGTCGAGCTGCACGCAGGCCGTTACGGGCCCGTACGTCAAGCACGGCGAGCGTCAACGCCGACGCTGCCGCGACACAGGACGCGCGTCGATGCGGTCACGCTGATCGTGGAAGCGGTCGGCGCCCGCGGCCTCAAGGCGCGCCATTCACCCGGCCGCCGCCCCAGCGAAACCACGGCCGCCGACCGCGCGGCAAAACCAGCGCAAGCCAGCCGCGGCAAACCGCGCGGCGCAAGCGAAACCGACGCAAGCGTGCCGCGAGAGCGCGCTGATGCGGCGCTTCTCAGGTCGATCGCCGAAGCGGATGCCCTGCGCGCAGCGGCAGCTCCGCGACTCAGTTGATCGTGTTGGTCTGGCGGCGCATGTAGGCCTGCCATGCGTCGCGACCCCGCCTCGCGTCCGCCGCCGGTTTCCTTCTCGCCGCCGAACGCGCCCCCGATCTCGGCGCCCGACGTTGCCCAGGTTGACGTTGGCGATGCCGCAGTCGCTGCCCGCCGCCGACGAGGAACGCTTCGGCCGTGCGCACGTCTGCGCGTGAAGATCGCCGACGACAGACCCCTGCGGCACGCGCGTTGTGCATCGCGATCGCGCCTCGATCGAGAGTCGTCGAGCGCGATGACGTAGAGGATCGGCGCGAAGGTCTCGCGCTGCACGACCGGCCATCGTTACGTCGCCGTCGGCGATGATCGTCGGCTCGACGAAGTAGCCGCGCGGTCGATCGCGCGTGCCGCCGCGCGCAGACTCGTGCCGCCCGCGGCACGCGCTTCGCCGACTGCGCTGCGGTAGCTGTCGACCGCCGCGCGCGTCGATCAGCGGCCCCATCAGCGTCGCCGGCGTCGAGCGGGTCGCCGATGCGGCACCTGCGCATACGCGCGCGCGAGCCGCGCGCGCGACGCTCGGCTGCGATGCGACTCGTGCACGAGCAGCCGGCGCGTCGTCGTGCAGCGCTGGCCCGCCGTGCCGACGGCGCCGAACAGCACCGCGGGCACGACCAGATCGAGATCGGCGTCCTCGGCGACGATGATCGCGTTGTTGCCGCCGCAGCTCGAGCAGGCACCGTGCCGAAGGCGCGCCGCGACGCGCCTCGCGACCTCGCGTGCCGACGGCGCGACGAGCCCGTGAACGACACCAGCGGCGACGCGCGGATCCGTCGGCGAGCGCTGCGCCGACGTTCGCTCGCGCGCCGATGCAGCAGCGTGAAGATCGGCGGCACGCCGAGCGCTTCGACGACACGGTTGGCGATGCTTCGTGCACGCGCGATCGCGCGGAGCGGCGTCTTCGGCGACGGCTTCCAGACGACGGCGTCGCCGCAGACCGCGGCGAGCATCGCGTTCCACGCCCAGACCGCGACCGGGAAGTTGAACGCGGTGATGACCCCGACGACGCCGAGCGGATGCCACTGCTCGTACATGCGGTGCGCCGGCCGCTCGGAGTGCATGGTCAGGCCGTAGAGCATGGCGCGACAGCCCGACGGCGAAGTCGGCAGATGTCGATCATCTCCTGCACTTCGCCGTCGCCCTCGGCCGTGATCTTGCCGTTCTCGAGGCGAGCGAGGCGTGCCGAGCGCGTCCTTGTGCTCGCGCAGCAGCTGGCCCAGGCGCGCGCACCGCCTCGCCGCGCTTCGGCGCGCGGCACTTCGCGCCAGGCGCGCGCGGCGACAGCCGGCGGCATCGAGCACGGCGTCGATGGCTCTGTTAAGGCCCTTCTCGCGACCGCCGGCGATGGAGCGACCACGTCGCGCGGGGCTGCGCGATGCGAGCGTGGGGCCGGCTGCCGCGCCAGGCCTGCGGGCCGGCGCAAGCGCCGGCGTTCTACCGCAACAGGGCGAAGGCGACGCGAGCAACGCGCTGCGGTCGAGGCTCGGTCATCGGCAAGGCCTGCTGGAAGCCCACATCCCAAGCAGGTGCCCTACACGTCGAGATTGCGCACGCCGAGCGCGTTGGTCTCGATGAACGCGCGCCGCGGCTCGACCTGCTCGCCCATCAGCGTTGCAGAAGATTTCGTCGGACGCGATGGCGTCCTCGATCTGCACCTTGAGCAGCCGCCGCACCGTCGGGATCCATCGTCGTCTCCCACAGCTGCTCCGGGTTCATCTCGCCCAGGCCCCTTGTAGCGCTGGATCGAGACGTGCCGCGCGCCTCGGTCGAGCAGCCAGTCGAGCGCTTCCTTGAACGAGCGCGACGGCCAGCTGTGTCGCCGCGCTTGATCACGCGCGCCCGGGTGGATCAGTCCCTGCAGCACATCGGCGGCCGCCGCGGATCTGCGCAGTCGCCGCTCGCCAGGAAATCGGCGTCGAGCGCGGTCGCGTGCGGCGTGCCGTGATGCGTGCGCACGATGACCAGGCGCTGCGCTTCGGTCGTGCGGCGTCGTAGCGCGCCTCGACGCGTGACCTCGGATCGGCGATCGCGTGCTGCAGCGCTGCGGCGCTGCGCGTTCGCAGCCGCCTCGGTGCGAGGATCGACGCGCACGCCGGTCGAGCATCGCGTGCAGCGCCGCGGATCGACGACGCCGCGCAGCGCGCTCGATCACGGCTTCGGCGAGCAGATACTCGCGCGCGACACGTCTCGCGAGCGTCTTCGGTCGCGAGCGGCGGCCGCCCGGCGCCGGGCGCGAGCTCGCGCGCCCTTCAGCGCCACCCGGAGCAGATGCTGCTTGAGCTCGTGATCGTCCTTGAGATAGATCTCCTCCTTGCCCTGCTTCGCCTTGTACAGCGGCGGTTGCGCGATGTAGATGTGGCCGCGCTCGACCAGCTCCGGCATCTGCCGGTAGAAGAACGTCAGCAGCAGCGTGCGGATGTGCGAGCCGTCGACGTCCGCGTCGGTCATGATGATGATGCGGTGGTAGCGCAGCTTGTCGGCGTTGAACGCGTCCTTGTCTTCCTTGTCGCCGCGACTGCCGAAGCCCGTGCCGAGCGCGGTGATCAGCGTGACGATCTCCTGCCGAGCAGAGCAGCTTGTCGAAGCGCGCGCGCTCGACGTTCAGGATCTTGCCGCGCAGCGGCAGGATCGCCTGGAACTTGCGGTCGCGGCCCTGCTTGGCCGAGCCGCCGGCGGAATCGCCCTCGACGAGGTAGATCTCGCACAGCGCCGGGTCGCGCTCCTGGCAGTCGGCGAGCTTGCCGGGCAGGCCCCATGCCGTCGAGCACGCCCTTGCGCCGCGTCAGCTCGCGCGCCTTGCGCGCCGCCTCGCGCGCGCGCGCCGCGTCGACGATCTTGCCGCAGATGATCCTCGCGTCGCTCGGGCTGCTCGAGCAGGAACTCGCGAGCTTGCCGCCGACGACCTCCTGCACGATCGGCTGCACCTCCGGAGACACCAGCTTGTCCTTGGTCTGCGACGAGAACTTCGGCTCCGGCACCTTGACCGACAGCACGCAGGTCAGGCCCTCGCGCATGTCGTCGCCGGTGGTCTCGACCTTCGCCTTCTTGGCGAGCTCTTCCTTCTCGATGTAGCTGTTGAGCGTGCGTATGTATGGCCTGCCAGCAATACGTA
>ERZ1370068.7769-contig-6666_pt1 | contig 37784 bp, 50 predicted proteins | sample MGYA00561227_ERZ1370068 | MGnify/ENA primary metagenome ERZ1370068 (study PRJEB38410, sample SAMEA6850437) | metagenome | study: Metagenomic assessment of the ecological functions of the soil: analysis of the soil microbiota associated with the...
GCGCCGGCCCAGCGCCGGCCGTACGTGCTCCTGCTCGAGGCGATGAAGGATTCGGAGATGGGCGGCGATCGGCCGCTTCGTGCTGCCGCGGCGCCGAGTACTTCGCGCTCATCCGCCCGAAAGGGCGAAGCGCTCGTGCTCGAGACGCTCTTCCTCGCCGAGGACGTGCGCTCGCAGGCCGGAGATCGAGCGAGGCTGTCGCAGGCACCGAGGTGAAGAAGGCCGGAGCTCGACCTCGCGCAGCAGGTGATGCAGAGCCTCGTCGGCGAGTTCGACCCGTCGGAGCTCGTCAGCCAGTACCGCAGCGACCTGCGCCAGATGCTCGAGGCGAAGCTCGACGGCGAGGAGATCGCGAAGCCGGAGCTCAGTGCCCGAGGCGCCGGTCGTCGACCTGCTGGAGGCGCTGAAGAAGAGCGTCGCGCGAGGCGAAGGACGGAAGACGCCGTCCGGCTCTTCGTCAGAAGACGAAAGCCGCCTCGAAGCGGCGCTCGCACGCAGCGTGCGCCGGCGCGTAAGTCTGCCTAGCTTTAGTGGTGCGCGGTGCATCGCGCCCAGCGCTTCTAGCTGCGCCTGGAACAGCGTCTTGTCGATCTTGCCCTGATAGATCGGCACGCCTTCCTCGACGCAGACGCGGATGACCTCCTGGCGGTCGATCCCGAGTTCCTTGGACAACTCCTCGGGCGTGAGGTGGTTCGCCATCGACGCTCCTCTCGTCGTTGCACGAAAAAGCCCGCCGGCGCGAATGCGCTCAGCGGGCTGGAGTCGAGCCTCCACATGTCGTTGCCGGATTCAACGGGCCGGCGCTCCACGAACAGTCATTGGCTCACAGGATAATCGGCCCTCGGTGACGGACGCAAAGCTGCCCGGCCCTGGAGGAGCGATTCGCCGAGCTCAAGGGCGTCCAGGATGCCGCTATTTCGTGGGCGGCGAGGGCCCTCCGCTCGCTCCTCGTCCACGGCCTCGGCGGCGCGGCCTCGAACTGGACCGGAGCTCGCTCCGCTCCTCGTCCCGAACCACCGGCTGCTCGTTCCCGACCTGCCCGGCCACGGCGGGTCGGCGGCCCTGCCGGCGCGTCTCGGGCCTCGAGCCGTTCGCGGACCGGGTGGCGCTCGTCGCCGCGCGCGAGGGATGCTGCCTGCGCCCGTCGTCGGGCATTCGCTCGGCGGCGCGGTGGTGCTGCGGCTCGCGCTGCGGCAGCCCGACGACGTCTCTGCCGTCGTGCTCGCAGCCGCAGCCGGGCTCAGCATCGGCAGCATCTGGGGCCGGCAGCTGCAGTCGGTCTTCAGCGCGGTTCGCCCCGGCCGGCTTGCCGCGCGCTGGCGCGGCCTGGTCTCGCGTTCGCTCGCTGCTCCGCCGGTTCGTCTTCGGTTTCGTGTCCGTCGCCGATCCAGGCTCGCTGACCAACGAGGCTGTCGAGGATTCCTCGCGGCGCAGCTGCTGCACACCGGACGTCGACAGCGCGTGGCAGGCGCTGCGCGCGGACGACCCGCGTCAGGAGCTCGAGGCGGTGCGCTGCCCGGTGCTGGTCCTCTGGGGAGCGGAAGACATTGCAGCTGCCGCTCGACGACGCGTTCGAGTACGCGCGCCGGCTGCGCGCACCGCCTGCGCGTCATTCCGGGTTGCGGACACCTCCTCATCGGCGAGCGGCCTGACGCCTGTGCCAGACGCGATCGACGACTTTCTAGGCGACGGCGGCCTCGAAAGGCACCACCTCCGCGCCTGAGCCCGCTGCCGGCGGGACCAGAAAGTCGACGCGATACGCAACGACCTCGACGGCGCTGCGCTTCTGTCCGTCGTCCTCCCACGTGCTGGTACCGCAGCCTGCCTTCGAGGCCGATCCTGCGGCCTTTCGCCAGGTACTCGGCGCACAGCTGCGCCTGCCGGTCCCACACCGCGATCCGGAAGAAATCGGTCTCGCCGTCCTTCGCCGCCGCGGTCGACCGCGAGCCCGAACGTGGCGAGCCGCTTGTCCTCGCCGAACTCACGCAGCTCGACGTCGGTGGTCAGGTTGCCGATCGAGGATCGACGCTGTTCATCGACCCGTAGCCCTCAGGTTGTCGATGAAGGCAACATAGCCGGGAAACGTCACCGGATCTGTGCCGAAAGCGGCTAGTCTTCGTGCCGCTTCGGGGTGTGGCGCAGCCTGGTAGCGCGCTCCGTTCGGGTCGGAGAGGTCCCCAGTTCAAATCTGGGCACCCCGATTAGACGTGGGAAACCATGTTTCCCCACGATACACCTTCTTCTTGGAGTCGGCGACAGCCGTCGATAGCGTGCGCCCCGGCGGGACGCGGTCACGCCTCCGCGCGCGGTCCGTTCGCTCGCCCTAGGTGGGTTAGTCCACGTCTCTAATTCCGGCGGTCGGCTGAGGCCGAGGAGGAACAAGGAATGCGCAGAACGCCATGCTGGCGCGATCAGCGTGCCCGGCGGGGCTAAGCCTGATAGGGCGGCCCAGAGGCCGAGGCCGGCCGGTAGCAGGCCGAGCGAGCCGAACCAGTCCATGCTGATCACGCGCGAGAGCATGTGCTGCGGGACTGCGCTGCATCAGCATCGTGTCCCAGAGGGTGATCGCGAAGCCGATGCAGAAGCCTCGCACCACCTGCGCGGCTGCTGCTCCCAGAACCACGGCGACAGCCCGAGCAGGATGCCGACCGCATTGTTGGTCGCGAGCAGCGAGTAGATCAACACGCCTCGTCGGTCGGGTCGGCGAGGTCTGTCCGCAGCACGATCGACCCGAACACCATCCCGACTCCCTGCAAGGTGAAGAGCAGGCCGTACGAGCCGACGCCGCCGTTCCACTCCTGCTCGACGAGCTTCGGCAGCAGCACCTGGAGTGCCGCGAAGCCGGTCATGAGCACGAGCGTGAACGTTCCCGATCGTGCGCCAGAGCCACGGCACTCGCATGACGTAGTGGAAGCCGCTCGTCAGTTCCGCGCGTAAGCCCTGCTGACGGGCCCGGCTCGAACGCGCGCGGTCTTGTCGGTGTCAGCGAGCGCGGCCGAGACGAGAAACGATGCAGCGTCGACGGCGAAGATCGCGCTCGACCCGCAGCGGCCGTAGATCAGCGCCGGCGATCGCGGGCCCGATCACGAGCGCTGCCTGGCGCGACACGCCGATCAGCGCGTTCGCGGATCCGAGGCTCGGCTCCTCGACGAGCAGCGCGGAGGATGCCGCCGAAGGCGGGCTGGAACAGGCCGCTGCCGAGGCCGTGCAGCGCGACGAAGCCGATCAGGACGCCGAACTGCAGGTGACCCGTCGCGTCGACGACGTGCGAGCCGCCGCGATCAGACGCGCGCGCGACGTCGGAGCCGATCAGGAGCAGACGTCGCGAGTAGCGATCTAGCGAGCACGCCGCCGATCAGGAGCGTCGTGACCAGACCCGAGCGCCTCGACGCTCAGCACGATTCCGAGCGAGCTCGCCTTGCCGGTCAGCGTGAACGCCCGCCAGCCGAGCGCGACGATGAAGGCCGCGTCGCCGATCTGCGAGATCGTCTGGCCGGTCCAGAGGAGCCGGAAGTCGCGGTGCCGGAGCGCCTCGAGAACGCGAGGCGCGGGACGGCCGGTGGTCACTGGCTCCATCGCGGCGAGGCTATCCTGCGCGTATGCCGGACCGGATCTCCGCGTCGCGTGCGTGCAGATGACGAGTCGGGCCGACAAGGCGGCGAACCTCGAGACGGCAGAGCGCCTCGTCGCGCAGGCCGCTGCAACCGGCGCCGACGTCGTCGTTCTGCCGGAGAAGTGGAACGCGATCGGCGACGCTGCGCGTGCTACCACGCGACCGCGGAGCCGCTCGACGGCGGCGAGTCGGTCGCCGCGATGTCCGAGTGGGCGCGGACGCACGGGATCACGCTCGTCGGCGGCTCGATCGCCGAGCGGCGCGAGGGCGCGAGAAGCTCTCGAACACGAGCCTCGTCTTCGATCCCGACGGCGAGCTGCGTCGCGACGTCTACCGCAAGATCCACCTCTTCGACGTCGAGGTCGGCGGCGTCGTCTACCGCGAGTCGGAGGCGGAGGAGCCGGGCGACGGAGCCGGTCGTCGTGCGAGGTCGAGGACTGGACCGATCGGGCTGATCGGTCTGCTACGACGTTCGCTTTCCCGAGCTCTACCGCATCCTCGCGCTCGAAGGCGCGGAGCTCGTGACGGTGCCGGCGCACTTCACGACGCCGACCGGCAAGGATCACTGGCACGTGCTCCTGCGCGCGCGGGCGATCGAGAACCAGCTCTACGTCGCCGCGCCGGCGCAGATCGGCGAGACGCTGCCGGGCAAGCCGGCCTACGGCCGCTCGCTGATCGTCGACCCGTGGGAGTCGTGCGTCGCGCAGGCGCCGGACGAGGAGACCGGTGATCACGGCCGAGCTCGACCGCGCGCCACCTGCAGAACATCCGCGCCAAGCTGCCATCGCTCGCAGAACCGGCAGGCCGAACGCGTACCGGTGGCCGACGCGAGTCTGACGCACGGCGTCTGGCTCGAGCGCGTCCCGGAACTCGTTGCCGAATGCGTCGAGGAGTGGGAGCTCGAGCTCGGCGAGCCCTACGAGGCGGGAGCCGCGGGCTACGCAGTCGCGCGCCGGTCTGACGGACGGAACGCCAGCCGGTTCTCAAGGTGATCTACCCGCACCGCGAGGCCGAGCACGAAGCGGACGCGCTCGAGCTCCTCGGACGGGAACGGCGCGGTGCGGCTGCTCGCCCGCGACGATGGCGCGCTACGCGATGCTGCTCGAGCGCTGCGAACCGGGAACGGCTCTCGCGGAGAACGGCGGCGAGACAGCGCTCGACGTCCTGGTCGAGCTGCTGCCGCGGCAGTGGGAGAGCCGGCGAGCCGCTTCGACACACTCGCCGAGGAGGCCGCCTGGTGGATCGACGACCTGCCGGAGCAGTGGGAGCGATCGGGCCGCGCAATTCGAGCGGCGGCTGGTCGACGCGGCGGTCGACGCGCTGCTGCAGCTGTCGAGTCACAGGGCGAGCAGGTGCTGCTGCACCAGGACCTCCACGGCGACAACGTCCTCGCCGCAGCAGCGCGAGCCGTGGCTCGTGATCGATCCGAAGCCGCTCGGTCGGTGAGCGCGAGTTCGCGGTCGCGCCGATCGTGCGCTCGCGTCGAGCTCGGTCCTCGAAGGCAGACGTGCTCTACCGCCTCGACCGGCTGACGTCCGAGCTCGGCCTCGACCGCGAGCGCGCCCGCGGCTGGACGATCGGGCAGACGATGGCGTGGGCGTTCGACAGCGACTACAGCGAGACGCAACGTCGAGACCGTCAGGTGGCTGCTGGAGGACGCCGAGTGACCCTGCGGGCCGTTCTCTTCGACGTCGACTTCACGCTCTGCCGTCCCGGGCCCGAGCTGTCCGCGGGCTACGCGCGCATCGCCGGGCGGCACGGGATCACGCTGGACACGAGCCGCTACGACGAGGCGCGCGAGGCGGCGGTCCAGAACCTCAAGCGCCATCCGAGCTGCTGCACGACGAGACGATCTGGCACCGCTTCACCGAAGAGATCTTCATCGGCATGGGCGGACCGGAGTCGCTCGCGAGCGAGTGTGCCACGGAGATCGAAGAAGGCTGGGGAGTCTCGGAGAACTTCGAGCTCTACGAGGACGTGCTGCCGGTGCTCGACGAGCTGCGCGCTGCGTCGCTCCATATCGCCGTGGTGTCGAACGGCATCCGCGACCTGACCGAGTTCGTTGCACACCACGCGACTCGACGTTGATGCGGATCGTCGACTCGCGCTCGCACGGGCGAGTGAAGCCCCACCCGACGATCTTCAGGCCGCACTCTCGACGCGCCTCGGGTCGCGCCCGGGCGACGCGGTCATGGTCGGCGACTCGCTCGAGGAGGACATCGAGGGAGCCAGAGCGCTCGGCATGCGCGCGATCCTGGTCGACCGCGAGAACGCCACCCGGAGATCGACGAACGGCTGACCGATCTGTACGGACTGCCGGCGGCTCTCGGGCTCGCACGACCTGGGTAGTTACGATCAGAGTTGTGCCTGGGTGGCTGATCTGGGTGATCGCGGCAGTGCTGCTGGCCGTCGGGGAGATCTTCACGCCGGGACTGTTCTTTCTCGGACCGGTAGGCGCTGGCCGCTGTGGCGGCTGGGATCGTCGCGCTCGCCGGAGCCGGAATCATCGTCCAGCTGATCGTGTTCATCGCCGGCTCGATCGCATCGGTCGCGCTTGCTGCGTCGGTCGCGAGACGGCACCTCCACATGCCCGCGGCCCTGCGTACGGGAACGGCGGCGCTCGAGGGCACGAAAGCTGTCGTGCTCCAGCGGGTGGACGCGAACGGCGGCCGGCGTACGCATCGGCGGTGAAGAGTGGTCCGCGCGCTCAGTACACGGAGGATGGGGTCTTCGAGCCCGGTACCCGGGTAGAGGTAGCCAAGATCGAGGGAGCTGACCGCCTCGTCTACGAGTAGAGAGGTGAAGAGATGACCGCTGGACTGATCGTTCTGCTCGTCGTCGCAGGGCTCGTGCTGTTGACTCTTGCTCGCACGATCCGGATCGTCCCGCAGGCGCGGGCCGGCGTTGTCGAGCGGCTCGGGCGGTACTCCGCGGACGCTCACGCCCGGACTGACACTCGTCGTCCCGTTCGTCGATCGCATCCAGGACGATGATCGACATGCGGGAGCAAGTCGTCTCGTTCGCTCCGCAGCCGGTGATCACCGAGGACAACCTCGTCGTCAGCATCGATACGGTCATCTACTTCCAGGTGACTGATCCGAAATCGGCGACCTACGAGATCGCCAACTACATCCAGGCGATCGAGCAGTTGACGGTGACGACCCTGCGGAACGTCATCGGCGGCATGGCGCTCGAGAAGACGCTCACGTCACGCGACGAGATCAACGGCCAGCTTCGCGGCGTGCTCGACGAAGCGACCGGAAAGTGGGGCATTCGCGTCAATCGCGTCGAGCTGAAGGCGATCGACCCGCCGCCGTCGATCCAAGACTCGATGGAGAAGCAGATGCGAGCCGACCGAGACAAGCGCGCCACGATCCTCGCCGCTGAGGGTGTGAAGCAGTCGCAGATCTTGACTGCGCAGGGCGAGAAGGAGTCGTCGATCCTGCGCGCCGAGGGGCAGAAGCAGGCCGCGATCCTTCAGGCGGAAGGTCAGTCACAGGCGATCGACACGGTCTTCCGCGCGATCCATGAGGGCAACCCTGACCCGCAGTTGCTCGCCTATTCGTATCTCCAGTGCTGCCGCAAGATTGCGCAGGGCAGAAGCAAACAAGGTCTGGATCATCCCGAGCGAGGTCACGCAGGCGCTCGGACGGTTGACCGACCGGCTGCCCGGGGCGAGAACGAGGCGGCCGGAGAGCTGAGGAGCTCTGGCCGGGAAGCGAGGAGAGGTCGACGACCAGGCTGTCGGGCGGCGGGGCGATCGGGTGCGCTCGCCGAAGTCGTAGAGTGTCCTCGGTGATCGACATCGTCATCGGCGTGCCGAGTGCGGCGCCCATCGTCATCGTCACGCTGAGGCGGCGGACGCGACCCTGCCTGTCGACCCATGCCTCCGCCGGAGCCGAGGATCGAACCGGTCTTCTCGGTCAGCTGCCTGAACGCCTTGTTGTCGTGGGCGAGTTTCTTGAAGTCGATGTTGAAGGCGTAGTGCGTCGTCTCCACGCCGCGAATCCGCTCGGCTCCGGTGACGCGTGCGCCGCTCGACGCCATCAACATGCGGAGCGACTGCGACGGGTCGGCCTGCTTCGCGTTCATGAGCGTGCCGGAGGTCCATCCCGCTTCTTCGCCGAGCTTGGCCACGTCCATCTTGACCCACTTGCCCGTCGGGACGACTCGGTCGAAGAGCGGCGAGCGCATGCACATGACGAGGCCGTGATTGCCGTCGAAGATCATCTCCATGCTCGGGTCGGCGGACCCGAGCTGTCATCTGCGCTGCCGCCGGGAGCGAGAAGTGCATGTTCATCCAGCCGGACTTGTGCTGGCCGTCGAAGATCCCGTTCCCGTGGAAGGAGAAGGACCTGCGGTGCCGGCCGTGATCGATGCGTGGAAGTCGAACCGCGACGCCGTGCGTCTTCGCCGTCGTGCTGGCGGCCTTCGCCACGGGGTCGAGCGCGAGCGCATCGCCGCCGGCGCAACCGACCAGCGCTGACGCACAGAGAGCGAGCGAGCAGGGCAGAGGACGCGGCGCGGGTCATCCAACCTGAGATCGTCGCGCGTCTGCGAGCTTGTTATCCCTCGAACGGGCGGGTCGGCCCGCCACCGCTCGGTGTGCTCGCCGAGGAGGGGCGCCTCTGCCTGTGTCGACGGGCGCGCCGAGCCATTCGGATGCCTCTGCGAGGGTCGCGACGGGGCCGACCATGACGTCCTCGCCCTCGAAGAGCTCGAGCCAGCGGCCAGCGGCCGCGCGCGAAAGACCTCGGCGAGCTCGGCGGCCAGCGCTTCCTGGTCCTGCTCGTAGTGACGGTCGACGAGGTCGGGCCGTTCGATCAGCTCGCAGAGCCGCTGCCAGAACTTCGGCTCGACGGGAGTGACGGTGAAGGCAGCGTCTGGCGGTCTCGTACGTGCGGTAGCACGCGAGCCCGCCGGTGAGCGTGCGCTCCGGGCTTGCCGTGCAGCCGATGCGCTGCGAGTGAGTGCGCGTTGTGCGTCATCGAGACGATGAGGTGCGTACCGCGGCCCGTGCGCTCGCGTTCGAGCAGAGCGGCCAGGATCTCGATGACGGCGAAGAGCGAGCCGCCTGCGAGATCGGCGATCTGCACCGGCGGTGACGCTGGGGCGGTGTCGGCGAGCAGTCCGGCCCAGCCCTGGTAGTTGAGGTCGTGACCGGCGCGCGTGTCGCCCGCACCGAAGCCGGTGATGGAGCAGTACACGACCGAGTCGGGAAGACCGGACGCGGCAAGCCCGAGTCGCTCGGACACACCGGGGCGGAATCCCTCGAGCACGACGTCGGCGCGAGCGCGCGAGTGCGGGGCCGAGGCCGGGGTCTCGTTCGAGGTCCCACACGACCGACTCCTTGCCGGTGTTGAGCGCGTCGTCCCAGCCGGAGCGACCGAGCGGAGCGGGTCCCCGTCGGGTGTCTCCACCCGCACGACCCGGCGCGCCGAGCCGCAGGAGCTCGCGGCTGGCGAAGGGGCCGGGCAGGTAGCGCGTGAAATCGACGACCAGCACGCCGCGTAGCACCACAACCCGCGAAGCTACCACTACACTGCGACCGTTGAGCTGACCGTTCAACAGGCCAGGAGGACAAGCGTCGGCTCATTCTCGACGCTGCCGTGCGCGTCTTCGCGCGCAAGGGCTACCACACCTGCACGGGTCGGTGACATCGCCGAGGAAGCGGGCGTCGCGCACGGTCTGCTCTACCACTACTTCCGCTCGAAGGAAGAGGTGCTCGAGACGATCTTCCGCGAGACGTGGCGCGACGTGCTCGACGCCGTGCGCTCGGTCGAGGAGACGGACGAGAGCGCGCGCGAGCAGTCTCGCGCGGGATCGCCAAGCTCCTGTTGCGCGCGTGGCGCCGCGATCCGGACCTCGTGCGCGTGCTCGTGCGCGAGGTGACCCGCAGCTCGCACTTGCAGCAGCGCATCGACGAGATCGAGCTGGCGTTCGCCGGCGCTCGAGCGGGTCATCGCGCGCGGTCAGGCGGACGGTGAATTCCGTTCGGACCTCGACCCGCGCATGGCCAGCTACGTGTTCTACGGGGCGATCGAGGAGATCCTCACCGGCTGGGTGCTCGGCCAGCTCGAGGACGGGGACGAGGCGATCGCCCGTGCAGAGCGAGACGGTCGTTCGAGGTGATCTGCGGCGGGCTCGCCGCCGACCGCGTAGCCGCCAAGGTCTGACGCAGTGACGCAGGTCACCGCGGAAGCCGCCCGGCAGTCGGGCGCCGTCAGGCGGAGCGTCTTCTGGGTTCTCGGCGCCGGCGCGTTCGGGCTCGCGTTCTCGATCACGACGACGGCGGCGTACCTGCCGCCGCTCCTGCACCGGTTCACCGAGTCGGGGACGCTGATCGGGCTCGTGCTCGGGCGCCGAGGGCGTGTTCGCGCTCACGCTGTCGCCCGTGATCGGGCCCGTGGAGCGACACCGTTCCATACACCGATGGGGCGCCGGCGTCCGTTCATGCTCGCCGCGCTCGGCCCGCTCGGCTTCTGCCTGCCTGCTGATGCCGTTCATGCCGAACCTCTGGACGACGACGCTGATCGTGCTCGCGTTCTTCTTCGCCTACTACGTCTACGAGCCGCCCTACCGCGGGCTCTATCCCGATCGTCCTGCCGCCGTCGGTGTACGGGCGCGCGCAGGGCATCCAGCACGTGCTGCGCGGGATTGCGCTCGGCGCTCGCGCTCGTCGGCGGCGGCTTCCTGCTCAAGGTCTGGCACGCCGCTCCGTTCGTCCTCGCGGCATTCGTGACCACGGCGGCGTGCGCAATCCCGATCCTCTTCATCGAGAGGACGGTGGGCACGGTCGCGTCTTCGAGGGGTCGGAGCGTACTTTCAAGCGGAGCTGGTCGATCTTCCAGCAGGAAGCGGCGGTGCGCTTCCTGTTTGCGAACGCCGCCTGGGAAGGACTTTCGCGGCGGCACGGACGTTCGTCGTGCTGTACGTCCTCGACGGCCTGAATGAGTCGAAGGCGATCTCGTCTGCGCTGCTCGGCGCGGTTGCGACCGGCTACGTCATCGCCGCCTTGCTCGCCAGCAAGCTGGGCGATCGCTTCGGGCTCGCGCGCGTGATCTTCTGGTCGTCGTGGGTGTACGGCGTGCGGGTTCCTCGTCGCCGGGTTCGCGTCGACCTGGCAGACCTGGTACTTCGCGCTCATCATCCCCGTCGCGGTGTCCGGCGGCCTCGTGATGACGCTTGCCTGGGGCTTGCTCTTCAAGCTGATGCCCGAGGAGCACCGGGGCGCGGTCTCCGGGCTCGGCACGACGACGAAGGGTCTCGGTCTGCTGCTCGGAGCTCCGATTGCAGGTGCTGCGATCGACCTCGCGCGGCCGTACCTCCTCGAGACGAACGGGTACCAGATCTTGTGGCCCGTCTGCGCCATCCCGATCCTCGCCGTGATTCCGCTCGTGTACAAGCTCATGCGCGTCGAGCAGTCCGGTCCCGTCGAGACCCTCTCTCGGCTGATGGCGCTCTGGGATCGACTCCGCGGGCTCGAGGTGAACGTCGAGGAGTTCGGCACCGAGCGCAAGTCGGTCGACGTCTCGTCCCAGTTCACGCGCGTGTCGACGACGGTCGTGCTGGGCGGCGGCGGCGCCGAGGGCGAGGCGAGGACGTCACGTACACCGCGCAGGATCACGACTGGTTTCCGCAGCTCGAGCCTCCCGGGCGGACGACGCTGCAGGAGCTGTCGGCGCAGCTCGACGGGCTGCAGCTGTTCGACGGAGAGCCGGGCATGGCGGCGTCTCGCGACTACCGCCGCTGGGCGTTCGAGAGTGCGGCGCTCGACCTGGCGCTGCGGCAGAACGAGCTCTCGCTCGGTGCCGCGCTCGAGCGCGAGTACGGTCCCGTCCGCTTCGTCGTCTCGACGCGTGACGACGCGTTCGCGTGGCTCGAGCACAACCCGGAGCTCGAGCTGAAGCTCGACCCGGAGAACGACTGGGACAGGCCGTTCATGGAGCGCCTTGCCGGAACGGGGCGGGTGCGCGTCCTCGACTTGAAGGCGTACTACACCGGGACGCCGGTCGACGTCGTTCCGGATCCGGAGCTGTACCGCGCGGTCGTGGAGCTCTTCCCGGACGTCGTGCTGGAGGACGCGTCACTCGACGGCGAGTGCGGAACGGTGTTGCAGGGGCAGGAGAGCCGGCTCAGCTTCGACGCGCCGATCCACTCCGTCGCCGACGTGCGCGCGCTTCCGGTCGAGCCGGGGTGGCTGAACATCAAGCCGTCGCGGTTCGGCACGATCGGCGCGGCTGCTGCGAGTGCATCGAGGACTGTGCTGCGAGGGGCGTTCAGATGTACGGCGGCGGCCAGTTCGAGCTGGGTGTCGGCCGGCGACATACATCCAGGTGCTGGCGTCGCTCTTCTATCCGGGCGGCCCGAACGACGTCGCGCCGAGCGAGTACAACGCCGGCGGGCCGCGTCCCGGGCTGCCCTCGGTCGCCACTCCCGCCACCGGAGGCCGGCGGGTTCTAGAAGCACGTGTGCCAGGGACAGTCCCTGGCACGTGTCCGGCACGAGACCGGCTCCCGAGAAGAGGGTCCGGGACTGTCCTGGAACGTGTCGTTACGGGCGGCGGCTCGGATCGGCATCTGGTCGTGCGGCCGCGGGCGCGCTAGCTTCGTTTCATGCCACGCAGGCTGCGCAGTGAATTGCCTGACGGAATGTTTCACGTCACTTCACGCGGCGTTGCGCGGGCTCCGATCGTTCGCGACACACACGACTACATCGCACTGAGGGCACAGGCTCAGGGAGGTCATCCGCAAGTTCGCCTGGAACGTCTACGCCTACTGCCTGATGCCGAACCACTACCACCTCGTCCTCTCGACCGAGCGGGAAAGCCTTCCGAAAGGCATGCACCGTCTCAACGGGCTCTACGCACAACGGTTCAACCGACGCCACGGCCGGGTCGGTCATCTCTTTCAGAACAGATTCTCGGCGTACGTCATCGAGAGCGACGCGCATCTCCTGAGCGCGATCCTCTACGTGGGAGACAACCCGGTTCGGGCCGGGCTCGCCGAGCAACCGAGCCGACTGGCCTTGGATGGACATCGCCCACTGGTAGGCGTTACGGTCTAGCGGACGCGGCAGGCCTCACGAGGGAGGTCCAGATGGACTGGGAGCTCAAGGGAACGGTCATCGTCGCGTGTAACTGCGACTACGGCTGCCCGTGCAACTTCAACGCTCGGCCGACGACCGGGAAGTGCGAGGGAACCTGGACGTGGCATGTCGAGCGCGGCACCTTCGGAGACACCTCGCTCGACGATCTGAACTTCACCGTGTGCGTGAACTGGCCGGGAGCGATCCACGAAGGCAACGGCGAGGCGCTGATCCTGGTCGACGAGCGCGCCGACGAAGCACAGCGCAACGCGATCGAGACGCTCGTCGGCGGCGACGTCGGAGGGCCCTGGGGTGTGCTGGCCTGGACCTGGCCGACGATCCACGGGCCGAAGCCGGTGCCTTACGACCTTCACCTCGACGGCGTCAAGACGCGGGTGAAGGCGGGCGACTCGTACGAGGTGGTCTCCGAGACGATCAAGAATCCAGTCAGCGGCGCAGAGGTGCACCCGGGCGCAACGCTGCCCGAGGGAATCGTGTTCAAGGAGGCCGACTTCGGTTCCTCAACGGCGTTCCGCGTGTCGGACGGGATCGCGTACGAGCATCCCGGGAAGTACACGGCCGTCGGCCCCTTCAGTACAGCAGCGCCTAGGCGCGAGTGTGCACCGGCGACAACGCCGGCGCCCACGAAGCACAGCGGCGACACGTCGCCGCCGCGGCCGTTCAGGTTCCTGAAGCCGAGCGCATGCTCGGCCTGCATCATCTTGTGGATCTGCGTCGTGCCTTCGTAGATGATCGGCGCGCGCGCGTTGCGGAAGTAACGCTCGATGCCGTACTCCGCCGAATAGCCGTACGCGCCGTGCACCTGGATCGCCAGATGCGCCGCGCGGAACGCGGACTCCGTGGCGTGCCACTTCGCCAGTGACGTCTCCCGCGTGTTCCGCAGACCCTGGTCCTTCATCCACGCGGCCTGCATGACGAGCAGCTTCGACGTCTCGTAGCCGAGCACCATCTCGGAGATCATGTCCTGCACGAACTGGTACTTGCCGATCGGCTCGCCGAACGTCTCACGCTCGCGCGCGTACTCGACGGAACGCTCGAGGCACGCGCGGATCACGCCGACTCCACCGGCGGCCACCGTGAAGCGACCCTGGTCGAGCCCGTACATCGCGATCTCGAAGCCCTGTCCTTCTTCGCCGATCATGTTCTCCGCCGGCACCTCGACGTTCTCGAAGAAGAGCTCTCCGGTCGAGCCCGCCCAGATCCCGAGCTTGTGCTCGGTGTCCGCCGTCGTGAACCCCGGCATGCCGCGCTCGAGCACGAATGCGGAGATCCCCTTGTGCTTCGCGGACGGATCGGTCTTCGCAAACACGAGCGCGTGGTCGGCGACGTTCGCGTACGAGATCCAGTTCTTCGAGCCGTTCAGGATGTAGACGTCGCCCTCGCGTCGTGCGGTCGACTTCATCGCCGCGACGTCGGAGCCCGCCGCGGGCTCGGTCAGCCCGAAGCACGCGAGCTTCTCGCCGCTCGCCCTGCGGGACGAGCCAGCGCTGCTTCTGCTCCTCCGAGGCGTACTTCAGGAGCGCGAGCGAGTTGAGCCCGACGTGAACCGAGATCAGCGTGCGGAACGCCGCCTCGCCGCGCTCGATCTCCTCGCAGGCGAGCGCCTCACAGACGAAGTCGAGGCCTGGCGCCGCCGTACTCCTCGGGGATGACGACCCCGAGGATGCCGAGCTCCGCCATCCCCTGATCGCATCCAGGTCGAGGTGGTGGTTGATGTCGTTCTCGACGGCGTTCGGCAGGATCCGGTCGTCCACGAACTGGCGGACGGTGTCCTGCAGGAGCCGTTGCTCGTCTGTGAGCTCGAAATCCACGACGGCCTAGTCTACGGACGCTTTGGGCGTTGCCGCCGTTCTCACCATGGCCACCCTGCTGGGGCTGACGCCGCAGCAGAAGGCGGCGCTCGTCGTCGTCTCGGGCCTGCCCGCTCCGCCCGGCGTCGGCGGCGTGATCGTGCAGGGCTATGACCGCGATGCGGCGCGGCCGCCCGGCGCGCTCGTGTTCGTCGACCAGGAGGGCGGCAAGGTCAAGACCTTTCCGCGCCTGCCGCCCCGCTCGTCGGCTCGAGCTGTTCGGAGCGCCGCCGCGGCCTACGCGTCGGGACGGGCGACCGGTGTCGCGCTCCGCGGCGCGGGCGTCGACGTCGATCTCGCCCCGGTGCTCGATCTGCCGGACGGGCCGCTCGGCCCGCGCCAGTTTCGCTCGCCGGCCTTCGGGGTCGCCTTCGCCAGCGGGCTTGCGGCCGGTGGGGCGGGTGCGTGCGCAAAGCACTTCCCGGGCTCGGCTCGCTGCCCTATTCCACGGACGAGCATCCGTACGTGCGCGGACGTGTGCGCGAGGCCGACCTCGCTCCGTACCGAGCGGCCGTCGAGGGAGGCGTGCCCTGCGTGATGGTCGGGCACGGCGTCTACCCGAGCCTCGGTGCGCGCCGCGCGACGCTCGAGCCCGCGACCTACCGGCTGCTGCACGAGCTCGGGTTCGACGGCGTGGCGATCACCGACTCCCTCGACGTCGTTCGGGGACATGCGACGGAGTGGGCAGTCGCGGCCGCACGCGCGGGCGCCGACATGCTGTTGTTCACGAGCGGCAGAGACGCTGCGCGCGCCATCCGCGTGCTCGTTCCGCTGGCGCGCCGCGGCGAGCTCGACGAGCACGTCCGCCGTGTCCTGCGCTTTCGCGCCCGCCTACGGTGAGCCTGCGCTCGTCGCGACGAACGCCGCGACGTCGCGGATCTTTGCGCGCTGAGCTGCTGGGCGAACGAGGGCATGCCGCCGCCGCCGCTCTCGACCTTCGCCAACACCTGGGCGTAGCCGGGCTGGAGGTCGTCGAGGTTCGGTCCGATCTGCCCGGACGCGCCCGCGGCTTTGAGCGTGTGGCACGTCGCGCAGCCCGCACTCGCGAACACGCTCTTCCCGTCGGCGGCGTGCGCATCGGCGGGGATCACCACCGCGGCCGCGGGCGCCGCCGAAGGCGTGTCGCGCGTGTAGAGCCAGGCCGCGCTCGTGTACCAGACGCCGATCAGGACGGAGAACAGAATCCCGCCGGCGATCGGCAGCACCGGCACCGGGAAACGGCGCAACCGGACGATCGTGATCTTCGCGGCGTACGCGCCGCAGAACGCGCAGCCGAAGAGCGAGTGCAGGAGGACACGGGTGTCGGGCTGGCGGAAGCCGAGCTTGAAGATGCAGTGGTAGGCGACGGGCAGCGTGAAGACGAACGCGAGGCGGCCGGACCACCGATGCGCCGGATTGACCCACGCGGGCTTCCGCCACGGCAGCTTGCCGTAGATCCAGGTGGCCGAGAAGACCTGGAAGCACCCGAGCGCGACCGCCGCCGAGGCGAAGCCGGCCTTGAGGTGGATCGGGTCCTGGAAGAAGAGGCGGAAGTAGCCTTTGGAGCGTGGATCATGGGCGGCGAGCAGGCCGGCGGTCAGCGAGAAGAGGGCAAAGGCGAGGAGCGGGAGCGCGACCCAGCGGTATGAGCGCCGCTCGATCGGCGGGTGCGGCGCAACAGGTGCGGCCGTCTCGCTCACCCGGCTATCCAAGCGCATTCGCCGCTTGTGAGCAATTTGACTGACCAGTCAATCAAGCTACGCTAGGAGGGAGATGGCGACGATCGAGGAGCGCACCGCGGGCGGGGTTTCCTTCGGCCTCACGGACGAACAGCGAGCCCTACGCGACCTGGCTCACGACTTCGCCGAGCGGGAGATCCGTCCGAAGGAGCGCGAGTACGACGAGCACTCCACCCATCCGGCGGACGTGATCGCAAAGGCGCACGAGCTCGGCCTGATGAACGTCCACATTCCCGAGGCCTACGGCGGCTTGGAGCTCGGTGCGTTCGAAGGCATGCTCATCGGCGAAGAGCTCTGCCTGGGGCTGCTCCGGTATCGGGAGCGCCATCGCCGCCAGCGGCCTGGGCCACGGCCCGGTCACCATCGCGGGCACGGAGGAGCAGAAGCGCGAATGGCTGCCGCGCGTCGTCGAGGAAGGGCTCCTCACGTCCTTTGCGCTGACCGAGCCGAACGCCGGCTCCGACGTCTCCGGCATCCAGACGACGGCCGTACGCGACGGCGACGACTACGTCCTCAACGGCTCGAAGATGTTCATCACGAACGCCGGCTACGCGTCGTGGTTCACCGTCTTTGCATCAACGGACAAGTCGAAGGGCCACCGCGGGTTGAGTGCGTTCATCGTCCGGGTGACGCCGACGGGCTCGTCGTCGACAAGCATCTCGACAAGATGGGGCAGCGCTCCACCGACACGTCGTCGCTCTCGTTCTCGGACGTGCGCGTTCCCGCCGCGAACAGGCTGGGGGAGGAAGGCGAGGGCTTCAAGATCGCCAGCTGAGGACGCTCGACTTCACGCGGCCGGGCACCGCGATCGGAGCGGTCGGCGTCGCGCGCGCGGCATTCGAGTACGCCGCGCAATATTCGAAGGAGCGAGTCCAGTTCGGGATGCCGATCGCGATGAACCAGGGCGTCAACTTCCTGATCGCCGACATGGCCACCAAGATCGAAGCCGCGCGGCTGCTCTGCTGGCAGGCGGCCTGGATGATCGACCAGGGAATGCGCGCGACGCTGCAGTCGTCGTACGCCAAGCGCTTCGCCGCCGACATCTGCATGGAGGTCACGACGGATGCCGTGCAGGTTTACGGCGGCTACGGGTACATGAAGGAGTATCCGGTCGAGAAGCTGATGCGCGACGCAAAGCTCTTCCAGATCTACGAAGGCACCTCCCAGATCCAACGCCTCGTGATCGCCGGAGAACTGCTCATGCCGCGTGATTGAGATCGACCTCTCGGGTCGCGTCGCTCTCGTCACAGGTGGTTCACGCGGGCTCGGCCGCGCCGACGCGCTGACGCTCGCGCGCGCCGGCGCCGACGTCGTGATCGCCGACATCCAGGTCGAGTCGGACTCGGGCGAGGACGCCGACGCGGTTCGGCCCGATGGCCCAGGCGGCACGCGCACAGGGCTTCGTCTACTCGGAGGCGACCGCCAAGGAGATCGCCGAGCTCGGGCGCCGCTCGGCCGCGGTCAAGTGCGACGTGACCGACCGTGCGCAGGTTGCCGAGACCGTGCAGCGGGTCGTCGACGAGTTCGGCGCCGTCGACATCCCTCGTCAACAACGCCGGCACGCTCGACCACCTGGGCCAGCTCTCCGACCAGGTGCCGGAGCTCTGGGAGCGGGACCTTGCGCGTGAACCTGACCGGCTCGTTCAACTGCGCCCAGGCCGTCTGGCCGCACATGAAGGAACGTGGTTGGGGACGGATCGTGAACATGGCGTCCGTTGCGGGGACGCTCGGCGGCTTCGGTCAGGCGAGCTACTCGGCGACGAAGGCGGGTCTCCTCGGGCTGACGCGCACGCTCGCGCTCGAGGGGCGAGGCACGGGATCACGTGCAATGCGATCGTGCCCGGCGTCATCGGCACGGAGGCCTTCAACTTCGGGAATCCGAAGATGAACGAGCGCATGGTGCAGCGGACTGCGATGCGCCGCGCCGGCGAGCCGCAGGACGTCGCCAACGCGATCGCGTTTCTCTGCTCGGACCTCGCGTCGTACATCACCGGCGTCGGGTTGAACGTGAGCGGCGGCATCGAGCTTTTCACCTTCTAAGGACTACGTAGGCAGCTTCAAAGCCCTCCAGATCCGGGGCTACACTGGGCAGCTTGCCTCGGAGGCGGAAATACACGCTGGTCCGGCCCAGAAGGCGGCGTCCGAGGACGCCGGCCCAGCGCCGAGTGCTCGTCCAGCGGACGGCGATCCTCGCCGCCCTCACCGCCCTGGCCGCGGTGGTTCTCGGCCTCGTTTTCGCCGGCTCTCCCAGCCCGTCTGGCCAACGGCGTGCGGATCGCAGGCGTCGACGTCGGCGGCAAGACGGTTCGCCAGGCCCGCGTTACCCTCGAGCGCCGTTCTGCGGAGCTGGCCGCCGTCCCGGTGACCTTCCGCGTCGGCGAGCGCATACCTGGCAGCTCCAGCCCCGGCGCCTCGGCATTCAGGTGGATTGGGGCGCCGCCGTCGACGCCGTCCGCCGCCAGGGGAAGGCTTCGGCCCACTGCGCGGCTTTCGCCGGCTCGACCTGCGCTTCTTCGGCGCGGACGTCGCGCCTCCGACTCAGGTGTACGACGCCGCGCTTCAGCAGAAGCTCGACGAGATCGCAACCGCCGTGAACGTCCCGCACCGTGAGGCGGCGATCGTGCTCCACGGGCTCACCCCCGGATCGTGCCGAGCAGGACGGGCCACGTTCTCGACCGGCAGGCGGCGGCGGCGACGATCGTGCGCGCGCTCGCAAGCCTGAAGCGCGAGCCGGTCGGGCTTCCGATCGAGGTCGACGCACCGAAGGTGAAGGCGAACGACCTCAGGGTTCCGCAGGCACAGGTACGCGCCGCGCTTGCGTCGTCGCTGCACCTCACGCTCGGCGCGACGCGCTGGAACCTCCGCCCGCCGCGGATCGCCCGCATCTTGCAGCTGCCCGCCGACGGGCGGAGCGAGCTTCAGATCGGCGGTGCCGGCGCCAGTGCCTGGTTCACGGCGCTGGCGAAGCGAGTGGATCGTCCCGCAACGGATGCCGACTGGGCGATCAACTCGAAGGGCGGCGTCCGCGTCGATCCCCGACCGTACGGGCTACGTGCTCGACGTTCCCGCGCAGTGCACACGCCGTGTTGCTGGCCGCACTCGTCACCGAGCCCACGCTGCGCTCGGCCAAACTGATCGTCGAGCGGACCGACGCCGACCGGACGACCGCCGAGGCGAAGGCGATGAACATCAAGGGGCTCGTCGCGAGCTACCAGACGTTCTACGGCGGGGAGGCGAATCGCATCCACAACGTGCAGCTCGTGTCGCACCTGGTCGACAAGCACGCTGATCGCACCCGGTGAGACGTTCTCGTTCAACGGGACGACCGGAGCGCGCACGGCGGACAAGGGCTTCAGGGAAGCGCCCGTGATCATCAACGGCGAGCTCCAGACCGGGCTCGGCGGAGGCGTCTGCCAGGTCTCGACGACCGTCTTCAACGCCGCCTACGAGGCAGGGCTCCCGATCGTCTCCCGCACGAACCACGCCCTCTACATCAGCCACTACCCGCAGGGCCGCGACGCGACGGTCAACTACCCCGACACCGACCTCAAGTTCACGAACGACACGGGTCACTGGCTCCTGCTGCGCACGTGGGTCGGCTCCTCGTCCTCTGACCGTGGCGCTCTACGGCACGGCCGTGCATCGCCGGGTCGTGAGCGATGTTGCGCCGCTCGTCGTGACCGGCCCGCCTCCGGTGAAGAAGGTCAAGGATCCGAGCCTCCTGAAAGGTCAGTCCGAGGTCGAGGAGAGCGGGTCGCCGGCTCGTTCGACGAGCGTCGAGCGCAAGGTCTACGACGCAGACGGAAAGCTCCTCTACGACACGAGGTTCTACTCGTCGTATCGCGGCGAGGTCAGGCTGATCCGGGTGGGAACGAAGCCGAACCCCGCTCAGACCGAGACGACCACGACCGGCACGACGACGACCACCACCACGAAGACTACGACGACGCCTCGGCCCTAGCGATCGCGTCCGCGAGGTTCTGCGGGATCCGGATCGGCCGCAGCGTCGTCGCGTCGACGCAGGCGTGGGACGTCCAGCCGTCTGGCGATCACCTCGCCGCCGCGGGTGATCTCGTACTCGAACCGAAAGCGGGCGCCGCGGAGCTCGCCGACCCGTGCGTGGATCGTCAGGTGGTCGTCGAAGTGCGCCGGCTGGAGGTAGCGGACGTGCGACTCGAGCACGAAGGACTCGACCCCCTGGTCGCGGATCGCCGAGTAGCCACCGGCGTGTTCAGCCAGATAGGCGACTCGCGCCACCTCGAACCACACGAGGTAGTTCGAGTTGTGCGCGACCCCCTGCGCGTCGGTCTCGGCGAACCTCACCGCGACCTCGGTGCTGAAATGGAATCCCTCCACGCGCCGCACTCTACGGCGGTGGGAAGGGGTCGAGCTTCGGTTACGCCGCGGCGCGCTTGATGAACTTCTCGTCGAGGAGGCGCTTGCAGTCGGAACAGACCTTGCGCTCGACGTGGTACGGAACTCCATGGCGCTGCCGCAGTGCGTGAACCGTGACCGCAGTGTGCTTGTGCTTACGCATCAGAGTCATTTCCGTGTCCCTCACAGTAGTGAGACGTTCGGCCGTCAGCCTTGTTGTCGGCAAATGGTCACGAAATCTGCACACCTTCTTCACAGCGGTAATCTCTGGCAGGTGCGATTGGCGGCTGCCATCCCCGTGATCGGGCTCGCCCTTCTGGCGGGATGCGGCGGTCATGGCACGGAAAAGCAGGCCGCCGCGCCGGTGATCCCCGCGGCGAAGGGCCAGACCTGCACCGCCGGCTCGATCAAGAGGCTCGGCTCGCCCAAGCTCGCTCTATGCCGCGGTCGTCCGGTCGCGCGCCGCGGTCTCACCGCCGGCCGGGGGCTCCGGCCTTTGCCCGGTTCGGGAAGCTGAACATCAACGGGGTGCCGACGATCTTCTGGATCCGTGGCGCCTGCCTGGATGCCGGCTGCAAGCCACGGCAGTACCTGGTGCAGATCCCGAAGCGCCTGAACGGGATGACCGCGTGGGTCCGGCCCGGCAGGTCGAGGTCGAGCGGGTCACGACGCGGATCGTCGTCGACCTCTCCGCGAAGCGCGTCACGCTCTTCGACCACGGCCGGAAGGTCCTGAGCTCGAAGGCCGCGATCGGCGCGCCTGCGACGCCCACCCCTGACCGGCAGCTTCTACGTCAACCAGCGCCTGATCCCGACCGACAAGAACGGCCCGTTCGGTCCGGAGCGGTCGGCGTCTCGGCGTTCTCGAACGTGCTCACCGGCTGGACGCAGGGCGGGCCGATCGCCATTCACGGGACCAACGCGCCGTGGTCGATCGGGAAGGCCGTCTCGAACGGCTGCATCCGGATCCCCAACCGGGTCATGGCGAAGCTCTTCAGGCTGACGCTGAGCGGCACGCCCGTGCTGATCCGCGTCTAGTTCAGTCGAACTCTGGCCCAGACGCCGGCGTGGTCGGAAGGCCAGAGCCCGCCGAGCCGGTCACCGGGAGCCTCACCGACGATCCCGGCGGCCACACCGCGGAAGCCGTTGCGCACCAGGACGTAGTCGATGCGGCTGTAGAACGGCCCGCCGAGCTCGCGCAGGTCGTCGCCGTGACAGCAGCTCAGCCCGATGTCGTTGGGATGCGCCTGCGACCACGCATCCTTGAAGCCCGCGTCGAGGAGGTTCGCATGCGTCGGCGTGGTGGTCCCGTCAGCGCGTGAGTTGAGGTCGCCGAGCAGGATCGTCCGGCAGGCTCGTCGCCGCGGGGCCCTGCGCGAGCTCCTGCCCCTGCGCGACCTGGGACGTGTCGTTGAACGACTCGAGATGGGTCGTGATCACGCGGAACGTCCGGCCGCCGACGGTCGCGTCGGCGAGCACCCAGCCTCGCCTCGCCGTGACCAATCCGGCAAAGAGCGGCGTCGTCGTGGGGTACAGACCGGTGCGCACCCGCCTGATCTTGATCTTCTTGTCGACCCGGACGAGCAGGGCGTCGCGGAGCGTCGAGCCTGATGTCCATCGTCGGCGGATCGCCGCTCGGCAGCTCCGCATCGGTACCGCTCGCCGATTCCGGCGAAGCGGTAGTGCAATTTCCGCGCGGCGAGAGCCTTCCGCAGCTCCGCCGCATAGTCGAGGGCGACCGTCGTCGCCGGCGTGACCGTGAGGTCGGCCGGCGTCTGCGTCCGGTAGAGGGTCAGTTCCTGGAAGCCGACGAAGTCGGGGCGCGTCTGCGCGATCTCGCGCGCGATCGCCCGGCGCGCGTCGGGAAGTCGTTGGCCTGGACCTGGGCCCAATCGGCCTCCACCGCGAGGAACGCCTCGTGGAACGACTTGGCTTGCAGGATCGAGTCGAGATTGGCGCCGAGGTAGAGGTTTCGCGTCAGCACCCTCACCGTCACGGGCTGCCGCTTCGCCTCACCCGCCGAAGCGGCGACGAGCGCCAGCAGGGCGACGAGGACCGCGATCCCTTTCACGCGGCCGAGCCTAGGCACGACGCCTGCCGAGCGCAACTGGCACGATAGGGCCATGGCCTCATCCAGTCAGAAGAACATCGTGGAACGTCTCGCCGGCGCAGGGCGAGGAGGTGCTCGAGAGAATCGCCAGCATCGCCGCCGCCGAAAGGGTGGTGGGCACGCTCGGGACGTTGAAGGAACGGGTCGACGAGCTGCAGAAGAGCGTGCGCACGATCGACCGGCTCGAAGGCGCCTCAGCGCGATCGAGTGGCGTCTCACCAAGCTCGAGGGCAAGACCTCGACCAAGTCCCGCAAGACATCCTCGTCGCGCTCGAAGAAGAGCGACCGCCACGCGCAAGACCAGCGCCGGCAGCTAGCTCCGGGACCCGGACCGCAGCGCCCGGGGCACGGCCTCGAAGCGTGCCGGGGTCGTGCCCGGCTGCTCGCCGTCGAGCTGGATCGGCAGCGGGTCGCTCGACTCGACGAGCACGTCCGCTCCGCGGAGCAGCTCCGCCTTCGGGTGCGGCAGGTGTGTGCCGCGGAAGATCTTCGGCATCGTGAACAGGAGATCCCGCTTCGTCAGGTCGCCGATCAGCAACACGTCGAACGCGCCGTCGTCCAGGGCCGCGTCCGGGCAGATCTTCATCCCGCCGCCGAAGTACGGCCCGTTCGCGACGACGACGTCGTGCATGCGGGCGTGGCGCTTCTCGGCGCCGACCGAAACGTCGACCTCGCTGTTCGACCAGCGTGCGAAGACGGCGAACGTCGCCCAGACGTAGGACACCTTCCCGCCGAGCGCCTTCGTCGTGTCGTTGGCGCGCTGCGCGATCGCGCCGCTCATGCCGGCGCTGCCGACGTTCGCGAACCAGGAGATTCCCTCGGCCCCGTCCCAGCGCCGGTAGGTCGCGCGGCCGAGGTCGATCGTCCGGACGGTTCCGGAGAGCGCGACCTCGATCGCCCGGTCCGGGTTGTGCGGGATGCCGAGCGAGCGGGCGAAGTCCCAGCCCGTGCCGCGGGGATCACGGCGATCTCGACGCCCTCGCGCTGCGCAATCCCGTTCACGACCTCGTGCACGGAACCGTCGCCGCCGACGACGACGAGCCGCTCTGCGCCCTCGTCCGCTGCCCGCCGCGCGAGCTCGGTCAGCTCGCCGGCTGCTCGCGAGAAGAGAACGTCACCGCTGAGGCCCGCCGCCGCGGCGCGGTGCGAGATCTCCGGCCAGCGTCTACCCGTCGAGCCGTTGGCCGACGCCGGGTTGACGAGGAAGACGGTGCTTCAGTTCTTCTCGGCCGTGACCGTCGCGAGCGCGACGCGCGTCATCCGGTCGACCGCCGCGCGGAGCTCGTCGTCCGTGATGCGCTTGAACTCACCCTCGACGACGATGTCGCTGACGGTCAGAAGGCAGCCGGATTGCACTCCGCGCAGCGCGCCGACGGTGAAGAGCGCGGAGGCCTCCATCTCGACGGCGAGCACTCCACGCTTCGACCAGCGCTCGTACTGGTTCGCGTCCGGGTTGTAGAAGACGTCGCTCGACACGATCGGGCCGACGTGCATCGACTGGCCCATCTGCTTCGCCGTGTGCACCGCGCCGTGGATCAGCTCCCAGCTCGCGGTCGGGCAGTGTGGCTCGCCGCCGACGAGGTGGTCGGCGGTGCGGTCGTCCGCAACGGCCGAGAGCGCGACGATGAGATCGCCCAGCTCGTGATGAGCCTGCAGTCCGCCGCAGGTCCCGACTCGGAGCAGCTTCTTCACGCCGAGCTGGATCAGCTCCTCGAAGACGATCGTCGCGCCGGGGCAGCCCATGCCCGTGCTCCTGCACGGAGACGCGCTTGCCCTCGTAGGTACCGGTGTAGCCCAGGAGGCCGCGCTCGGAGTTCTTCTCCTCGGCGTCCTCGAGGTACGTCTCGGCGATGTACTTGGCCCGAAGCGGGTCGCCAGGGAGGAGGCAGGCCTCCGCGTACTCGCCCGGCTCGGCTCGAATGTGGATCGGCATGGCTGCGGGAGCCTAACCCGTGCGACCATTCGGGCCGCCATGCGACCATTCGGGCCGTGAGGAAGGCGATCGAGCCTCGGCTGAGTCAGATCCTCGACTTCTGCGCCGAAGATCCCGTCGAGCGGGTCTTCCTCGAGGACGTCGCCCGGCGCCGGCTCGGCCGCTTCACCGGCTTCGCGGCGAACGGGCGGCTCACCGCGCTCTGCCACGTGGGCGCAAATGTCGTCCCGGCGGGTGAGGGCTGCAGCCGCTTCGCGCACGGCCGCGCGCGGGCGCGCCCGGATGATCATCGGCGACGAGCGGGCAGTCGACGAGCTCTGGGACGAGCTCGCACCGCTGATGCCGAGGCCGCTGCGACGACCGGCCCGGACAGCCGGTCTACGCGATCTCCGAGCCGCCGCCGTCCGGCGAAGACGGGATTGCGGCCGGCGACTGACCACGACTTCAAGCTCTCTGCTGCCGGTGCGCGGCGGCGCACGAGGAGGAGATCGGCGTCGACCCGATGGCGCATGACCCCGAAGGCTTCCGCTGGCGCACTCGCTCCCAGATCGAGGAAGGGCGCTCGTGGATCTGGGAGGAGCGACGGCACGATCCTCTTCAAGGCGCGAGAGCCTCCGCGTGGACGCCGGCCGCGGTGCAGGTCCAGCAGGTGTGGGTCGACCCGGCCGTGCGAGGCAAGGGCAACGCGCAGCGCGGGATGCGGGACTCTCTGCCGGCTCCTGCTCGAGCGGGTGCCGACCGTTCTGCCTCTTCGTGCGGCCGGGAGAACGCGCCGGCGATCCACGTCTACGAGGCGGTCGGGATGCAGCGCCACGGTCCCTACCGCTCGCTGATCTTCTGACGTGCGGCGCCTGCTCCTGCCGGCCTCTGCTCCTCTGATCGGCCGCTGGGCCGCCCAGCAGCTCGCCTCGTACGCATTGCGACGATAGGTCCCACCCACCCAAACGGGTGATGGAGCGCTCACCTCGGGCCGGGCCGACAAAGGGGGTGTGAAGCCCCGCATCACTGCGGCTGCGGACTCGCGGTGGCGCTCTCGTCACGGGTTCCGGTCCTCCTTCCTGGTGGAAACGGCAACGCCGCCGTGAACCACACCTGCTCTCGGCTACCGACCGCAGTTCCTCGGCGCCGCGCAGCTCAACACGGCTGCCCTCGGAGCGCCGATGTCGCTGAGGACTACCGTCAGGGCGAGGCAAGGCCGACGACGTGCTCGAGCAGACCGACTCCGCCGTGACGACTCTCGCGAACACGAATCCGAGCGGACCCCTCTCGAAGACGCGCACGATCCTGCGCGTGATGCTCATCGAGTACGGGCGGGCGATCGCTGCGGAGAAGCACCACCGCGATCCCGGCAAGTACATCTTCCGCCTCGTTGCGGTCTCGCCAACTTCGCGCAGCTGACGTGCTCGCAAAGGCAAAGCCTGCCCTCGCGAAGCGCGGCTGCGTGACGATCTCGCCGCCCTCTAGCTACTTGCAGAGATTCGACCGCGTCGTCGACGACGCGGAGGCGGAAGAAGCGGTCGTGCAACTCGGGGTGTGGCTCCAGCAGGTGATCGAGATCTTCGAGGGCGCCCGCGACCCTTCGTCACGTCCCTCGAGCAACGTGTCGACCGCGCGGCGCGCCTGCTCACGGAGCACGTCCGGGAGCTCTCCACCGCGTGGCGGGCCTCCTCCTGCTCCTGCGTCCACTCGGCCGCCTGCTGTTCCGCCTGACGGCGGCGCCACGCCTGGAAGAACGTCCCCATGAGGGAAATATCGGCGCTGGCCCGGAAGACCTGAAATCCCTGGCTGTCTACCCTGTGTTTGTGCTGCGAGACAGCGTCGAGAGTTCATTCGGCAACAGGAGCTGATCCTCCGGGTGGGGACGTGACCTGCCTCGCCCTCGGGTGGCGCCGGACTCGTCCTGTCTCTGGCACGTGCTGACGGCGCTCGGCTATCGCGTCTCGGCGCTGCACGTGAATCACGGCCTGCGCGGGCGGAGCTCCGACGACGACGCCCGTTTCTGCGCGGAGCAGTCTCGGCGCAGAAGTCGGTGGACGCCCCGGCGGGCGACCGAGGACGATTGGCGCGCAGCTCCGCTACTCGTTCGCGACCGACCGGCTGCGGGCAACGGGGCACACCGCTTCGGACCAGGTCGAGACGGTTCTCTACCGGCTCGTCGCGAGCGGCGCCGGCAAAGGGATCAAGCCGCGGCGTGAGGACGGCGTCGTGCGTCCGCTGCTCGACCGTGTGGCGCGAGGAGACCGGAGGCGTACTGCCGTGCCGCGAACTCGAGTTCCGCACCGACGCAGTCGAATGCGCGACACGAAGCGCGGGCTGATTCGCGAGGAGATCTTGCCGCGCCTGCGCCGAGCTGCATCCAGGCGCCGACCGCAATCTGCTGCGACTCGCGCGAGAGGCCGGCCGTCCGCGCTCGACGAGCTGCCTCGCCTCGACGGCCGGATCGAAGCGACGCCTGATCTCGGCGTGCGGCCTGACCGCGGTGCGCGCGAGCATGACCGCGTCTGGCGTCGAGCAGACGCCCGTCGCTCCTGAGCGGCGAGGTGCGGTGGGGCGAGTGGCGGATCGCCTCGGACGCCCGGGCCTTAAGGTACGAGCCTGGCGTGCCGGCGATCGGCTCGCCGGGCAGATCGAAGAAGATCCAGGACGTGTTCGTCGACGCGAAGATCCCCCGTTCCGCACGCGAGTCGTGGCCGCTCGTCGTGCGCGGGGACGGATCGTGGTCGCCGTTCCCGGAATCGTCGAGGCGGAAGGAGTGCGCGTCGAGCGTGTCGTCAGACTGAGCTCGAGCGCGGCGTTGAGCGAGATCCTCATCGAAGAGGATCGACTGCGTTCGCGCGTCGTCGAGCTCGGGGAGGAGATCTCGGCGGACTACGCCGGCCGCGACCTGCTGCTGATCGGCGTGCTCAAAGGGCTGCCGTCTTCTTCATGGCCGACCTGATGCGGACGCTCACGATTCCGTGCGAGATCGACTTCATGGCGATCTCGAGCTACGGAGCCGCAGACCGACTCGTCCGGAGTCGTCCGGATCCTCAAGGACCTGGACATCAACATCGAGGGCCGCGACGTCCTCGTGGTCGAGGACATCATCGATTCAGGCCTGACGCTCTCCTATCTCGATGCGGAATCTCGAGGCGCGCGAGCCCGCCAGCCTGGAGGTCTGCTGCCCTCCTGACCAAGCCGGAGCGCCGCGAGATCGACGTCCCGGTGCGCTACATCGGCTTCGAGATCCCGAACCGGTTCGTGATCGGCTACGGCTCTCGATTTCGCCGAGCGGTACAGGAACCTGCCCTACGTGGGCGTACTTGACCTGGAGCTGGTGCCGCCAGGCGCAGGCGTGCCAAATCCCGCCTCGTTCGAGGGCTGTAGCTCAAACCGAGGCTGGTACCCTGCCGAAAGAGGCTTAGTGAACCGATTCTTCCGCAGCGCGCTCTTCCCGCTCGTCATCATCGCGGCGCTCGTCTGGCTGGCACTGCAGACCCTCGGCGGGCAGCAGCGACAAGAGCGCGAAGCTGACCCTCTCACGGGTCTACAGCAGAACGATCGAGCGTCCGGCGATACGGACGCCCCGGTGCGCCTGATCCAGGAGATCGTCTTCAGTCCGAACAAGAACGCAGCTGAACGTCACACGTCCGAGGACGGGAAGAAGGCGGTCGGTCCACTATCCGAGCGACCAGTCGGCCCGCAGATCTAGAGGCGCGATGCAGCAGCACGGCGTGCCTCTTCGACTCGAAGGGCGTCGGCTCGTCGCCGTGGTGGTCGATCCTGACCTCGCTGCTGCCGTTCGTCCTGCTGTTCGGCTTCTGGATCTTCCTGATGAACCAGGTGCAGGGCGGCGGCTCGAAGGTGATGTCGCTTCGGCAAGTCGCGCGCGAAGCGGATGACGCCCGACTCGCCGAAGATCGGCTTCAAGGACGTCGCCGGCGTCGACGAGGCGGTCGAGGAGCTGCAGGAGATCAAGGAGTTCCTCGAGAACCCGAAGAAGTTCCAGGCGCTCGGCGCGCGCATCCCGAAGGGCGTGCTGCTGTACGGGCCGCCCGGCACCGGTAAGACGCTGCTCGCGCGCGCGGTCGCCGGCGAGGCGGGCGTGCCGTTCTTCTCGATCTCCGGCTCCGACTTCGTCGAGATGTTCGTCGGCGTCGGCGCGTCGCGCGTGCGCGACCTGTTCGAGCAGGCGAAGCAGGCGTCGCCGTGCATCGTCTTCATGGACGAGATCGACGCCGTCGGCCGCCACCGCGGCGCCGGCCTCGGCGGCGGCCACGACGAGCGCGAGCAGACGCTGAACCAGCTCCTCGTCGAGATGGACGGGTTCGAGCTGAAGGACAACATCATCCTGATCGCCGCCGACGAACCGGCCCGACATCCTCGACCCGGCGCTGCTGCGCCCGGGCCGCTTCGACCGGCAGATCGTCGTCGACCGGCCCGACCGGAACGGCCGCCAGCAAGATCCTCGAGGTGCACTCGAAGGGCAAGCCGCTCGCGCCGGAGATCGACCTCGACACGCTCGCCGCCGGCACGCCCGGCTTCACCGGCGCCGACCTCGCGAACCTCGTCAACGAGGCTGCGCTGCTCGCGGCGCGCCGCGGCAAGAAGGTCGATCGAGCAGGAGGAGCTCGAGGAAGGGATCATGCGCGTGATCGCCGGCCCCGAGAAGAAGACGCGCCTGCTTCTCGGAGGAGGAGCGCAAGATCACCGCGTACCACGAGCTCGGGCCACGCGATCGTCGGCCACTACCTCGACCAGGACACCGACGGTGCACAAGATCTCGATCATCGGCCGCGGCCAGGCGCTCGGCTACACGATCTCGCTCCCGCGCGAGGATCGCTACCTGACGACCGAAGCCGCGCCTGATGGACCAGCTCGCGATGACGCTCGGCGGCCGCGCGGCGGAGGAGCTCGTCTTCAACGAGGTCACGACCGGCGCCGCGAACGACCTCGAGAAGGTCACGTCGACCGCGAAGCAGATGGTCATGCGCTTCGGGATGAGCGAGAAGCTCGGCCCGCGCGTCCTCGGCCGCAACCACGACATGCCGTTCCTCGGCCGCGAGATGGGCGCCGAGCCCGACTACTCGGAGGAGGTCGCGCGCGAGATCGACGACGAGATCCGCCGCGATCATCGAGGAGGCGCACGAGACGGCGCACGCATGGTCGCTGCGAGGAGCACATCGACGAGCTGCACACGGCTCTCGGCTGATCCTGATCGAGCGCGAGACGATCGACAAGGATCAGTTCGAGCGGCTGCTCGCCGGCGAGGCGGAGGAGAACGTCTTCCCGGACGAAGCGCCTGCGCAGCCCCGAGCCTCGAGCCCGAGGCCGAGAAGAAGCGCAAGCCGCAGCCGAAGGCGCGGCCGTTCCCGCTCCCGGGGCGACGATGCAGCCTCCGCCGCCCGAAGGCGCCAGGGCTAATCCGGGCCGGGTACCCCATGGGGTATCATGGCTCGCCATGAACCAGACAGCCAGCTACACCGTTTCGGCCATGCACTGTGGCCACTGCGAGCGGGCGGTCAGAGGAAGGTCTCGACCGTGGCCGGGGTGAGTGACGTGGCCGTCGATCCTACAGACCAAGGTCGTCACGGTCACGGGCTCGCGCGTTCGACGACGCGGCCGTTCGCGCGGCGATCGAAGGCGGGTTACGAGGCCGCCTGATGGCGGTCGATGCTCAAGCGGCTCGGCCTGCAGATCGAGCGGCATGACGTGCGCAGAGCCTGCGCCGCTCGCGTCGAGAAGAAGCTGAACAAGCTCGACCGGGGTCGACAGCAGGCGTCGAACTACGCGACCGAGCTCGCGACGGTCGCGTATCGACCCGGCTGAGGTCGAGCTCGGCTCGGCCTCGTGCGCGCCGTCGAGGCCGCCCGGCTTCACGGCTGGCAAGCCGCACCGCTGATCCCGGCCGCGGGGCCGATCGCCGTACCGGCCACCGCTGCGGCTGCCGCTTCCTGGTTTCGCTCGCGCTCACCGTGCCGCTCCTCTTGATCGCGATGGTGCCGCCGCTCCAGTTCGCCAGGTTGGAAGTGGGTGGCGCTCGCGCTCTCGACGCCGATCGTCCTCTGGGCGGGGTTTCCGTTTCCATCGCGCCGCTGTCGATGAACGCGCGGCATCTCTGCCGCGACGATGGACACGCTGGTCTCCATCGGCACGCTGGCCGCCTGGGGCTGGTCTTTGATCGTCCTGCTCGCCGGGCTCGACGCGGACGTCTACTTCGAGGTCGCCGGTGTGACCACCACGCTGATCCTGCTCGGCCGCTATCTCGAGGCGCGCGCCCGTCGAAGCTCGGGCGCAGGCGATCCACGCCCTGCTCTGAGCTGCAGGACGTGCACGTGCCGCGGAGCGAGTCTGCGCAGGTCGGCGACTGCAGTTCGTCGTCCGGCCGGGCGAGAAGATCGCACCGACGGGTGTGGTCGTCGAAGGCGAGTCGGCCGTCGACCAGTCGATGCTGACCGGCAGAGTCCGTGCCGGTCGAGGTCGGCGGTCGGTCGCGACGGTCGCCGGCGCGACCATCAGCACCTACGGGCCGGCTCGTCGTCCGCGCGACGCAGGTCGGCGCCGACACCGCGCTCGCGCAGATCGCGCGGCTCGTCGCCGAGGCGCAGGCCGGGAAGGCGCCGATCCAGCGGCTCGCCGACCGGGTCTCGGCGATCGTTCGTTCCGGTCGTGATCCTGCTGTCGATCGCGACCGCTCGCCGGCTGGCTCGCGTCACGGCGCGACGTCGGCGCATGCGTTCACCGCCGCCGTCGCCGTGCTGATCATCGCCTGCCCGTGCGCGCTGGGTCTCGCGACGCCGACGGCGCTCATGGTCGGCACCGGGCGTGCGGGGCGCAGCTCGGGCATCCTGATCAGGGGTCCCGAGGTGCTCGAGCAGACGCGGCGCGATCACGACGATCGTCGCTCGACACAGGACGGGCACAGTCACGGAAGGGCGGATGGAGGTCGCGGACGTCGTGCGCCGCTGAACGGCGCCGACCGCGCGGAGGTCGCTGCGCCTCGCCGGGCGCGGTCGAGGCTGGCGAGCGAGCATCCAATCGCGCAGCGCGATCGTCGACGCGCGCGCGCGACCGAGGCCGGCGAGCTGCCGCGCGCGTCACGGGCGTTCCGCAACGATGTCCCGGCGTAGGTGTCCACGGGCTCGTCGAAGGACGCGCAGGTCGACGATCGCCGAGGCGCACGGACGGCGGCGATCGGCGGTGTGCGTGGGACGGATCGCCGCGGGCGACGCTCGTCGTGGACGACACGGTGAAGCCGACGTAGCGCCGAGGCCGTCCGCGCAGCTGAAGGGCGCTCGGCCTCGACTCCGGTCCTTCTCACCGGCGACGACGAGCGCGACTGCGCGGCGGGTCGCCGGCGAGGTCGGGATCGAGCGCGTGGTCGCTGAGGTGCTACCCGCAGGACAAGGCGGCGAGGTCAGGCGCCTCCAGGATGCGAGGCGAGGTCGTTGCGATGGTCGGCGACGGCGTCAACGACGCGCCCGCGCTCGCGCAGGCCGACCTCGGCATCGCGATCGGCACCGGCACCGACGTCGCGATCGAGGCATCCGACCTGACGCTCGTCTCCGGCGACCTGCGCGCCGCCGCCGACGCGATCCGGCTCGCGCCGCGAACGCTGCGCACGATCAAGGGCAACCTCTTCTGGGCCTTCGCCTACAACGTCGCCGCGATCCCGCTTGCGGTCGCCGGCTATCTCAACCCGATCGTCGCGGCGGCGGCGATGGCGTTCTCGAGCGTCTTCGTCGTCACGAACTCGCTGCGCCTGCGGCGCTTCCACAGCAGTCGCGGGAGGCACGACGAAGCACGGCTACACGACAAGGAGGCGCTCGTCGAAGCGGCTGCATCGCATCGAGGGTCAGGTGCGCGGCATCGAGCGCATGGTCGAGGACGACCGCTACTGCATCGACATCCTCACCCAGATCGCGCGCGGTGAACACCGCGCTCGAGAGCCTGGCGTTCAGGGTGCTGGACGACCACGTGAATCACTGCGTGTCGGATGCGCTCTCCTCGGGTGACCCGAGGGAGGCGGCCGCGAAGAGCAAGGAGCTCATGGAAGCCGGTCCAGCGCTTTGCACGCACACGCTGAGCAGGATCTGAACCGCGCGCGCGCTTCTCGGCGACGACGCACTGCCTGACGGGCTGCGCGATCGGCGAGATTCCTCGGCATGGTGATCGCGCACGGCGGCAGGCTGGGGAACGCCGCGCTCGATCGCGATCTCGATCGTCCTTGCGTTCTTCTTCGGCTACTCTGTTGACGCTGTGGCCAGGTGCTGCAGAGCCGGTCTCGCTGCGGCATAGGCCACAGGCGTGGCGCTCTCGCAGCCGGACACGTGTGCTCGATCGCGATCATGGAGGCCGTCGACAACGGCTTCATCCTCCTCGTCCCGGGCGCCTCTGGACGCGGGCCTAGGAGACGCTGAGGTTCTGGTGGAGCATCGTGCTCGGCCTCGCGATTGCCTTCGCCCCGGCGTGGGCCGTGAACCGCTGGCTCATCGCCCGAGGCAAAGGGCATGCAGCAGCGTCTTTACGCCGCACCACGCCGCTCACATGCGCAGCTGGCGTGGCTCGCGGTGGCACATGTCCCGGCCGGTCTGACCCAAAATGTTACGACCGACGCGGTCGACTGTGGAAAAAGGGTAGTTACGCACCTGCGTGTGCCCGATATGCGGCCAACTTGGCGCTGCGCGGGGATCGTAGGCGGCGACTCGCTTAGCGAGGTACTCGGCGTCGTCCTTGACCCAGCCGAGCAGCGCGCCGATCCGCGGGTGTATTGCCACTGCAGCCCGAGGAAGTAGAGGCCGGGGATTTCCGCCACCCACGCCTGTGCTGGATCTCACGGCCATCGATCGATCAGGAGTGATCGATCGTTCGGTAGCCCGCTGCCCGCGGTCTGCGGCATCGACCTCGAGCTCGGAGCCGTCGGCGAAGCTGACGGTTCGCCCCGCGACGGCTCACCGCTCGCCGGTCCCGATCCTGCACTCCCGAACGTTTGGCCGCCCGCGGGCTTTCGAGCGCCGATGAGCGTGTCGCGATCAGCGCATCCTGCTTGCCGAGCCGCGACTCGACCGTCTTCTGAGTAGACCGAACTTCGTGAGCCACCAGAAGAGGTCACGGCCGAGCAGTTTCTGCGGTAGCGGCATCTGACGCGACCCACGGAGAAGATGCTGACCCGATGCGTTCCGCCAGCTCCTGCCGCGATCTGGAACCCGGTGTTGCCTCCCCCTACGACCAGAACGGTTCCTTCGGTGCATCACTCGGGTTCCGGTACCCGGTGCTGTGAGTCTGGAACACCTCTGGTGCGAGCTCGCCGGCGAATTTCGGTACGACCGGAATCTGGAACAGGCCTGTCGCGACAACGACCTGGTCGGCGTCGATGCTCCGGTCTCCCAGATCGACGCTGAACCCGCCGTCATTCGTCTTGACCGACCGGACGACGGCTGCCGAGCTCGATGGGGGAGTCGAAGGTCTCCGCGCGTACTGCTCCAGGTACGCGATCACCTCGTCCCTCGCTCGGATAGCCGGCGGTGATCTCCCGGAAAGGGAAGGCCCGGAAGGCTGTCGTAGCGGCGTGGGGTGAAAAGGAGGAGCGAGTCCCAGCGATCCCGCCAGGCAGCTCCACCGTGTCCGCGGCCTCGAGGATCGTGAAGTCGCCGTGCCCTGCTGGCGCGAGAAATGGCCGATAGCGCAGGCCAGCCTGCCCGCCGCCGACGACGATCACCTCGCGCCGCCCGGCTGCGTCATCGGGGTCGACGTTGAAGCTGAACATCATCCCGCTCTCGTGGTGCTCGGCGATGTGGCAGTGCGCCATCCAGCAGCCCGGGTTGGTGACGTCGAGCAGGATGTCGACGGTCTCGCCGGTGCGCACCAGCACGGTGTCCTTCCACACCAGGTTCGGCTCCGGCGACGTCGTCGCGGGCGAGGACGAGGAAGCGGCCCGCGCCGTGGACGTGGAACGGGTGGTGCATCGGGTGGTCGGAGTCCATCTCGTTGACCAGCCGGATCTTCACCTGGTCGCCGACCTGGAACTGCCAGTCGATCGCCGCGTTCTCCGCGCCCGTCGTCGCGGTCGACGAGCTTCCAGCGCATGTTCGCCGGGGTCGTCATCCGGTTGACCGTCGACCATGTCGTCTTCCCACTCGATCCCGCCGGCCGCCTCGCTGTGTCGTGGCCGCGTGCTCGTGGTCGCCGTGGCGCGTGGTCGTGGCCGTGCTCGTCGCCGTCGTGGCCGCCGCGCCTCGGCGACGAGCTGCGCCGGCAGCAGCTTCATGCCGCATTCCGGGCAGTGGCCGGGCTGCTCGCTGACGACCTCGGTGCATCGGGCAGGTGTAGCTGGTCGCCGGTGCCTCGACCGCGGGCTTCATCCGCACTGCGGGCACGGCCAGGCTGCTCGCTGACGACCTCGGTGCATCGGGCAGGTGTAGACGACCGGTCCGTCGCCGTCGGCGCGTCCATGTCCATCTCGGCGACGAACGCCAGCGTCTTGTCCGGCTCGGCGTCCAGATACGGCGCGATGTCGCTCCCGCTCGGCGGCCAGGTCCGGGTTGATGCGCAGGGCCGCGAACTGCCGTCGCAGCGACGGCTCGGCGGGCTCGTCGGTGACGGTGATCGCGGCGAGCGGGATAGATCCGGTCGGGCGTGTGGTGCTCCAGCGTCGAGCTCGCCGGGCTCGGTCGAACAGGACGTCGACGACGACCCGCTCCGGACGGGGCCAGGACGACCGTCGTCGACGAACTGCTCGTGCTCGACGCGGCCGCTGTCGCCGCCGACGAGCTTCATCCGCGCGCCCGGCAGCGCGACCTTGAACACGCGCGTGTTGGCGGTGTTGGTCAGGTAGAGGCGCACGACCTCGCCGGCTCGCGCGGTCAGCGACGAGATCCGGCTCGCCGCCGACCAGCAGCACGTTGCCGAAGCGGCCCATCGCCGCGTAGCGTCGTCTCGGACCGGCTGAACGGCGCGATCTTGCCGTCCTCGATCAGGACGTCGTCGAGCGTGAGCACGAGCTCGCGGTGCGACCGGCGGCCAGTAGTCCGGGTCGGCCGGGCTCGACGAGCGACGTTGCCGTACAGGCCCATCTCCTGGCCGTAGTCCTCGCGGATGTGCGGGTGGTACCAGTAGCGGCCGGATCGGGGAACGTCGATTCGGCGACGGAGAACCTCTCGCCCACCTGGCATCGCAGCGCCTGCGTCTGCGTGCGTCCCGTCGACCGGCGGTTCTCGAGGCGCAGACCGTGCCAGTGGACCGTGGCGCCTCAGGTCGCCCCTGGTTCGTCGACGTCGACGATGGCCTCGGAGCCCTCCGGGACAGCGCATCGGCCCCGGAATCAGATGAACAGAGCGAGCATTCGCACGGTATCGTCTCCCAATTGCTTGGCTACGGGGCGATGCGTAAATCGACGGCATCGCCGTCGGACTTCGAACGTCCGGCGTGCCGGTCGCGACAGGCCCCCAGCTTCGGTCGAGAAAGTCCTTGGCTCCCATGAGACCCGCTTTCGGTCGATTCAACCAGGGTCCAGTATCGCGGACTCGAGCCGGGTCAAACGAGCGGGCGGTCGATCAGGTAACGCCAGATTCGCTGAATGGGATTCATGCGGCGAGTCTCCCTTGCAGCGCGCCCAGCGTCACTACGGTTACCACCACTTCGCGCCTGGCGGCAGGCCTGTAACCATTAGGGGTATTTACGCAGGCGCTGCGAGGCCTGCTTGCCACGACTGCCCATAGGCGGGCGTAGCGGTCGCCCTGCTCGCACGAGCTCGTCGTGGGACGCGACCTCGACGAGACGGCCCGAGCTCCATCACCGCTACTCGGTCGGCTCGCTCTGCCGTCGACAGGCGGTGGGCGATCGTGACCACCATCCGGCCTTCCGCTACCGCGGCCAGCGCTCGCTCCACTGCTGCCTTCCGTCGCCGGATCCAGGCTCGACGTCGCTTCGTCGAGGACGATCACCGCCGGATCCGCAAGCGCGACCCTGCGCGATGCCGACCAAGCTGACGCTCGCCTCGCCGACGACGCGCAGGCCGCGCGTCTGCACGTCCGATCGTCCAGCCCGTCGGCAGCGATCTTCGAAGCGGTCGAGCGCACCGATGCGCCGCAAGCGCCCGCCGCACCTCCTCGTCGCATGCGCATCGGGATGGGCGAGACGCACGTTGTCGCGCGATCGATCCGCTGAACAGATGTCCCTCCTGCGGCAGCAGGACGATACGCCGGTGCAGCGACTCCGAAGCGTCGCGTCCCGCGGAGATCGGCCGCCCGGCTCGATCGCTGCCTGCGGGTCGTACTTGGCGCGTCAGCAGCTTCGCCACACGGTGGACTTGCGCCGCACCGCGTCGCGCCCACCAGCTGCGACATTGACTCGCCGGGTCAGCAGCTCCAGCGTCAGATTCGTGCACGACAGGACGGCCCGTCGCTGTAGCCGAAGGTGACGTCCGCGCAGCGCACCAGCACCGCCTCGCGCGGCAGCTCGACCGCGCGCCAGGCCGCTCGGCGTCGACGGGCTCGGCACCTCGAGCAGCCCGACGATCCTTCCGGCGCCAGCCGGGCCTTGCCGAAACTCACCGAGCCACTCCGTGAACCGGCCGATCGGATCGAACAGCTGGATCGGGTGAGAGCACGAACGCTGGTGATCGTCCCGATCGAGATCTCGCCCCGTTCCTGTGCCATCGACGCGGCGGCCAGCAGCACGACGATCAGCGCAGCCGCCTGCGCCGGCGGAAGGAAGCGCGAAGAGCCACGGATGTTCACGGAACGACGCACGCGCGCCACGCGCTCACCTGCGCCTTTGGCTACGCGGCGGTATGCTGCGCCGATGCGTGCGATCCTCGCCGCCGGAACGCCTGCACGACGCCGCACGCCGAGCCCTTCCTGCAGCACGGTGAGCGTCTCCGCCACCCGGTCGCCGAGATGGCGGCGCGATACGCGCCTGACCGCACCGTGATGGAAGCTCCAGCTCGAGGCGATCAGGATCGGCAGCGCCACAAGGAGATCGAGCGCCAGCTGCGGCGACAGCCAGATCAGTGCGACGACCGTCAGGACGATCTGCGGTGCGCTACCCGTAGATCTCCGACGAGCGCCTCACGCACGAGCTCGTTGAGCAATACGTAACTG